>Ga0194117_10000047_pt1 | contig 160188 bp, 122 predicted proteins | sample TA2MahsurfametaG_FD_160579 | JGI IMG/M metagenome (GOLD analysis project Ga0194117, IMG submission 160579) | Freshwater microbial communities from Lake Tanganyika, Tanzania - TA2015009 Mahale N1 surface | ecosystem: Environmental > Aquatic > Freshwater > Lake | place: Tanzania: Lake... | reverse complement strand
TGAATTTTTCAGTTATCTCTAAGGCTTTTAAAAAATCACCGGTACCTGCTAACCCTGAAGCATAGGACAACCAAAAGGGTTTAAAATAGGTAAGGTCTATGAATTGTGCTCTTTTAAAACAGACTACGCTATACGGGTAATTTTTAATTTCTAATTGCAATCTCCCTAGCGCTATCCAGGCATCTGCATAATTTTCGTCGGCTGCTGTGGCTTCTTGCAAAAGTGCAATCGCTTCCTTTGATTGATTTTCATTGGCTTTTTGAAAAGCTTTTTGATATAGTTGTACTGCCTTTCTACTTACCTTATCTGGATTGTAAGCTTGTGAAGCGCCAATCATCGGCAGCAGAAAATAAATAGTACAAACTATTGCCAATTTCATGCTCATGGAATATTCAAATATTTGTGCACTTGTAAGCTTAGCTCCCATGTTGGATTCTCTTTGATAAAATCCAAAATTAGGGGGGTAATTTTTTCACGGTTACTCCATTCAGGTTGAAGGTAAAGCTTACAGGTTTGGTTAACTTTTTTTGCGTGTTCAGTGGCCCAATCAAGGTCACTGCTATGATACACCACCACTTTCAATTCATGGGCAGCAACAAGTACTTGATCAAGCGGAGCTTTAAATTTTTTAGGAGATAAGCAGATCCAATCCCAATGCCCAGACAAAGGGTGAGCCCCTGACGTTTCAAGATGTGTAGCGATTCCTTGTTCTCGCAGCAGTGTAGTTAAGGTTCCTAATTCATGCATCAGTGGTTCGCCCCCTGTTATTACCACTAGTTGTGCCGGCGTTTTTTTAACGGCTTCCACAATAGTTGAGGGGGAGTAGTGGGGGTGTTTGGTTGCGTCCCAGCTTTCTTTTACATCACACCATACACAGCCAACATCACAACCTCCCAGTCGTAAAAAATAAGCTGCTTTTCCCTGATGAAATCCCTCACCTTGTAGGGTGTAGAAGTGTTCCATTAAGGGAAGCGTATTGGTAGGGAAGGTGCCTTGCATAAGTAATAAACGTAAACTCGAATATATTAGTGCCGCTGGTTGCAGGCTTGAAATGTATTTTTTAGTAATGCCGCAATGGTCATTGGACCCACCCCGCCGGGAACAGGGGTTATCCAACTGCAGTGCGGTGCAACAGTTTCAAAATCCACATCTCCCAATAAACGAAATCCTGATTTTTTGGACTGGTCAATTACTCTGGTGATCCCTACATCAACAACTATAGCTCCTTCTTTTACCATGGAGGCTTGTAAAAAAGCAGGTTTTCCCAATGCAGCTATGATGATATCAGCTTGCTTACAATGGCTTTCTAAATTTTTGGTTTTTGAGTGACAAAGTGTAACTGTGCAATTGCCAGGCTGGCTATTTCCGCTGAGTAAAATACTCATGGGTCTTCCAACAATATTGCTACGCCCAATAACCACAGCGTGCTTACCAGCTGTATCAATTTGATAGTGTTCCAACAATAACATAATTCCATAGGGAGTTGCAGGTACAAATCCTGGTTGTCCTTGCACTAGCTTCCCTAAATTCACGGGATGAAAACCATCCACATCCTTTGTTGGGTCAATCGCTTTTATCACTTCCTCCTCCTTAATATGTGCTGGGAGTGGAAGTTGCACCAGTATTCCATCCACGAAGGGATCATTATTTAACCCATCAATTTTTTCTAATAATTCTATGGAACTAATAGACGAATCAAAGCGGAGTAGGGTAGAGGTAAACCCTGTTTCTTCACATGCTTTTACTTTGGCAGCAACATAGGTTGCACTCGCTCCATTGTCACCAATTAAGATGGCTGCCAAGTGGGGTGCTTTTTTTCCAGCGGCTACTTGTTTTTGAACAGCTTTTTTCAGCTCTTCTTTTACAGCCTGTGCTGCCAATTTTCCATCCAAAATTTTCATGCGGCAAAATTAGCATCAATTTGTAGTATTCTTCTCAGCTAATCTTGATTCTTTCTCTTGTCTCTACGCCCATGGCCAGTTAAACTTGGTCCGTGCACAGCAAATTCTTAAAACTAGGGCAGGTTATTTTTTGCTTGTTTCCCTTTTTTACTAGTTCCGCTTATTCGCAATTTGGCAATCATGCGGCCTTTCAATGGATGCAAACTATTGAATTGGATACAACATTGTCTGTTAATCCTGGAGCGGCACTTCGCTACCCGGGTATCCCCATCAAGAAATTATCAGTCACGCAACTTTCCTATTACCGATTGATGGAATTTAAAAATTGGCACCAGTTGTCGGTTATGGCAAAACGACAACTGGAGTCAACTACTATGTTGTTGGCCTTCTCAGCAGAAAAAATCCCTGCTGTTTTTTCTTCACAACTCAGTTTTCAATTCTCTCGGTTTTTGGGGGAGAATTATGCTGCGGGTGTACAAATGGGCTTATTGAAAAAGCAATTTCATTTTTATCGACCCGTATTAATTCCTTTTGCACAAGTTGGGGGCTGGACAACATTTTCTCCTGAGCTTAAATGTGCAATGACAATTGGTTTTTCAAAACAGGAAGTAGCCAGGGAATGGAACCATTTACCAGCCGTTGTGCTACTACGTTGTATTACTTCCTGGAAGTTATCAAATACATTTTCGGCTTCACTGCAATTAGAAAAGTTAACGGGCCTTCCATTTTTTTGGCAAGGGGATCTATTATTGAAAGCAGGCACTTCAATAGCAATAGCATTTGCTTATAGTCCCAACCCGGAATGGTGGCGCTTGCATTTTCAATTTCCTGGAAAAAAGGTCAATGTTACTATTTCAATTGGTTTTCAACCAATGCTCGGTACGCAATCAGGTCTTACTGCAGTATTTTAAATAATTGCGTTATGAATTCTATTACGCTGTTCAGTTGCACCATTTTATTATTTTCTTATTCGTTTTGTTTCATAGCACATGGGCAGTCCGCAGTTGGATCAACAGATCCATTCCAATTTTTACTTGAAACCAATGATTTGATTGGGGAGGAAGAAATTGACTCCTCGCTTCATTTTAATTATCAAAATCTAAAGTTTGATTTAAATAAAGTGGAGCGATTACAATTGGATTCTTTAGGGTTGTTAACAGCAAAACAGATTGAGCATTTTTTTCAATATCGCAAGAGCTTTGGCCCATTTCTGGATATTCATGAGCTGCAAGCAATTCCGTTGTGGGATCCTATAACAATCGCGCGTATTATAAGATGCGTTGCTGTATTCCCAAGAGAGTGGTATCAATCACCCCTTGCATTAAATAGCCCTGCACTATCGTCACTTACCATCCGATGGCGCCCTCCTGTACAAAATCAAGCAGTGGCAAATTCGGTGGCAGCTTGGACAGGTGATGCAAATTATTTGAGAGTTACTTATCGATACAGTGCTTCTTTTTTAAAACTTGGGATTACTGCCGAGAAAGATCCTGGAGAATTATGGATTAATACGCGTACTAAACTTCCTGCGGATTATTTAAGTGCTTACATCTTGGTGAATGGTAAGGGTAAAGTGAAGAAATTACTATTGGGAGATTTTACTGTAAATCTAGCGCAGGGTTTAATTCAATGGCAAGCGATGAGTTTCAGAAAAACACCTCAACTTGTCTTACTTAAAAAAAGTTCACTAGTATTTCAACCCCACAGAAGTAGTAATGAGTTTAACTTTCACCGTGGAGTAGCTATGCAATTTCAGCATAGGTCTCATTCACTTTCATTATTTTTTGGGTCCAAGCGCTTATCAGGCAATTTAGGCTTCTTGGAAGTAAGCAATCAGCTTGGGATTACTTCCTTCAACACTGCGGGCTACCATCGTACCACTGCAGAAATTAATAGCCAAGGTAATCTTTCTCAATTGGTAGGGGGTGGTCGATATGGGTTTAAACGCGGTATGTTTTCCAGTGGTGCAAATCTTGTTCTATACCGGTTTAGCTTGCCCCTCATTCCCACAGCAAGGGCCTACGATAAATATGCTATTCTGGGAAAAAACTGGATCAATATGAGCATGGATCTAGGTTATACCTACAAAAACTTTCATTTTTTTTCCGAGCAGGCAATAGATAAAAATTGTTCCTGGGCAGGCTTAGCAGGCTTGTTAACAAATGTTACAAAAGCTATCGAGTTTGGATTTTTATGCAGGACTTATACAAAGTCATTTCAAAGTTTATATTCCAACGCAATTGCAGAGGGCACCTTGCCTTCCAACGAAAAGGGACTTTTTTTTAGCTTGAATGCGCGTTTGAGTAACGCAGTAAGCATTCAAGTTTTTACGGATCATTTTTATTTTCCCTGGCTTCGATACTTGATTGATCAACCCTCAAGAGGAGTTGAACAATTCACTCAAATAAATTATCAGCCTGATAAAGTGTCAACGATTTATTTCAGATTTAGAAAGGAGCAAAAAATGCAAACGGTCTCAGACGCAGCTGCATTATCCCCCATTGAGGCAGCCTCACTTATTGAGCGATTTCATTTCAGATTCCAGGTAGAGCAGGTTGTGTCAAAATCCCTAAAGTGGTCAATTCGCATGGAAAGATCCAGGGTGAGACAAATTTTAAATAAATCTGCAGGTACAGCCAATGGTTTTCTGGGTTTTTTCCAATTAGGGTTTCAGCCTTTTGAAAGAAATATGCTAAAGGGAACAATTCGCTACTTGGTTTTTGATACAGATGATTATCAATCAAGAATCTATGCATTTATCCCCCAGGCAGGTGGCGGTTATCAGCTGCGGCAGTATAGCAATTCAGGTAGGGAAATGCTTTTAAATATTGAAAATGAATTCTTTAGGATCTTTTCCTTGCAGAGTTCTATTGTCGGGACTAAAGAGGGCAAATCCAAACCTTTTCTTTGGCGTTTTTGTGTGCAGATTAGCCTGAAATTCCACGAATTAGCCACTACAAAATTTTATAACACATTTTAACTCTTTGTTAAAAAAAAGGTTATCTTGCCGCAGCAATCGTTAGCACCAAGTTGTCTCAATTGTTATCGATTTGAACCAAAAAAAGTCAGTTCGCACTGACTTTCAGCGTAGTTTAAAATTAAAAATTAACGTCAACATGAGAAAATTCGCATCACTGTTCACCATGTTAATGCTAACTGTAGCATTGGCATTTGGTCAGGCTCGTACAATCACAGGTACAGTAGTAGATGAAAATGGGGTTGCTATACCAGGAGCCTCAGTCCAATTGAAAGGAGACCGCACTGGGGTTGCTGCTGACAATACGGGTACATTCCGTCTGCAGGCTAAAGCCGGAGATGTTTTGTTAGTGTCAGGAGCTGGCTTAGAACCTACTGAATTTACAGTTGGATCTGACAATTCTGTTCGTATTCAAGCAAAACGTTTTGTGGCTGCAGGAACTGAGGTTGTTGTAACCAGTGGCTATGGAATCCGCAAAAGTCTTCGTAACCTTTCCAACAACGCCCAGGTTGTCACTTCTGAGCAATTGAATACAATTCGTCAGACAAACTTGAATAATGCCCTTGCTGGAAAAGTTTCCGGTATCCAAGTTAGAAGTCAGTCATCTGCAAAATTGGGTAGTAATGGTAGTATCCGTCTTCGTGGTGAGTCTGGTTTCGGTGGTGGACAAGGCATCTTATACGTTGTTGACGGAACAATTCTTCCAAATCCTAATGACATCAACTTAGATGATATTGAAGACGTAACTGTCCTGCAAGGCCCTGCCGCTGCAGCTATTTTCGGTCCTCAGGGAGCTGGTGGAGCCATCGTAATGACTCTAAAAAGAGCTAAAAAAGGTCAAAAAGGAATTGGAGTTGATGTAAACCTTGGCGTTCAAAATGATAAAGTTTACATTCTTCCAAACTACCAGAATTCTTATGCAGGTGGTGGAGTAGGTGATTTAATTAAGTATACTTGGCAGCCCGGTCATCCAGAATCCTGGAAGCGCTTGGATGGCAAATATTATCACGACTATGCTGATGATGCTAGCTGGGGTCCCCGCATGGTAGGGCAGGAATACATTCCTTGGTACTCTTGGTATGATGGCCATCGTTATTCTGGCACTACCGCTAAGTTATTACCTCAGCCAAATAATGCACGTGATTACTACAATACAGGTGTTATGCTTAACAACTCGGTTAGCATTTCAAAAGCAACTGACAACAGCAATATCCGTATGTCCTTTGGTAACATCGATCAGAAAGGTTTGATTCCTCAATCTTCTTTGAAGAAAAATACTTTCAGTACAATCGCTACAGTTGAAGTGACGGATCGTTTGACTGCCTCTTTAAACTTTAACTATATCACCCAAATTGTACGTGGAGAATTTGATGATGGTTACGCCAACCAAACAACGGGGTCATTCAATCAGTGGTTCCACCGAAACTTGGATATGGATATCATGAAAGAACTAAAAGATGTTCGCACTCCAGGTGGTATCATGGCTAGTTGGAATCACTTGAATCCGACCGCCTATAACCCCTCAAATACGCGTCCTTTTTATGCTGGTAACTACTGGTATAACTTCTATACCTACTTTGATCACATTAAGCCAGTTACGCAGACTGATCGCTATTATGGTGATATCTCACTCTCCTATAAAATAAGTGAGAGCTTAAGAATAAAAGGCACTTATCGCAAGCAAAACAACAACATTTGGAGCGAGCAAGTAATTACTTCCGATTTGCAGCAGAGCGCTACACAGTCTGGCTACATTGCCTCTTATAGCACCTCTACTTCCAACTCTAACAGAACTAACATGGAGTTGTTGATCTCTTACAATAAAAAGATTGGTGAATTTAATATTGGTGCAACCGGTGGTACAGATATCCTTCGTCAGTTGATAAAGGGTAACTCTGCAAACACTGTAAACGGCCTTAATGTTCCCAACTTGTTTACAATTGGTAACTCTAAGGATCAGCCCAGCGTTGGAAACTCACGCAGTGACTACCGCTACAGTGCCATTTACGCAACTGGTAACGTTACTTGGAGAAACTACTTGACAGCTGACTTTACATTACGTCAAGACTGGATGTCTGATTTGCCTCCTGCAAAATCTTTCATCGTGTCCAAGTCTGCGGGTATGTCCTTTATCTTTAGTGAGCTTCTGAAATGGCAGCCGCTCAGCTTCGGTAAACTCCGTGCCACCATTGGTGAAATTCCAACTGGTATCGGAACGTATGTATATCCTGGTTTTGCCTATGGAGTAGGTTCTGTACAATGGAATGGTAATTTCTTGATGTCAACTCCTGACCAGTTAGTAGATCCCAATATCCGTGGATCTGTCACACGTCAGCGTGAAATTGGGATCGATTTACGATTCTTGAAGAACCGTGTTGGTGCCTCGGTTACTTATTGGACTGGAGATGACAAGGATTTCCCAACCTCCATTCCTATTAATGGCACAAGCGGTTACACAAGTCTTCGCACTAATGCTGGTTTGATTACCAAACGCGGATACAACATCCAAGCTATGGGGCGTCCTGTTTATGGAAAAAATCTAAAATGGGAGATAAACGCTACATGGGGTATCCTTGCTGAAAATAAAGTTGTCACCATATCTGATGATGGTAAGGATGATACTCGTATCGCAATTGAGGGTCTTTGGGGAAGCACTGGTCCTCGTATAGTGCACCAAGAAGGGCGTCAGTGGGGCCAGATTTATGGTAACGGCATCAAGCGCATAAACGGTCAACCGGTGCTCGACGCTAATGGCGCTTACGTAAACGATCCTGACGTGTTCTACGGAAGCGCTCTTCCAAAACATACTGGTGGATTCCAAACGCAGGTTGAATACAAAGGCTTTATATTAAATGCAAACGCTGACTGGGGAATAGGTGGTAAATTCTTTTCACTTTCCAACATGTGGGGTTCATTCTCTGGTTTGACTGCGCGCACAGCAGTATTGAACGATAAGGGTAATCCGATACGTGATTTAGTCTCTAACGGTGGTGGTGTTCACGTTTTTGGTGTAGATGCTAACGGAAATAAAGTTGATAAATATGTTGAGGCACAGAATTATTTCCATGGATTGTACTACAGCAAAACTTTTGATCCGTATGTGTACGATTTAACTTTTGTGAAGCTTCGTGAAGTTTCTTTGGGATATACACTTCCTATTAAAAAGTGGGGTGTAAACTGGGCACAGCGCGCTGTTCTTTCTGTAGTTGCTCGTAACCCACTTCTGATCTATGCGAAGACAAATGATTTTGATCCTTCTGAGATCTCTAATATTAGTGGAGAGGCTGGAAACATGCCTGGTACCCGTGGTCTTGGAGCAAACCTCAAAATCAGCTTCTAATACATCATGTTTAGCTTAACAATAAAAGAAATGACTATGAGAAACTTTAGCATACAAAAAGCACTGGTACTTCCACTTGCCCTTGGCTTGATGTTGACCAGCTGCAAAAGATACTCCTCAGATTTTGGGGATACTAACTTAAACCCTGCAGCTACAACTACTCCTATCTTGTCTGCATTGCTTACCAATGTGGAAGCAGGATTAGGTGGATATGGTGCACAAACCCGTGGTGGTTTATATTGCCAGTTTTTTTCTGAAACACAGTATACCGACGTGTCCCTTTACTCTATTCCCCAGCTTAGTTTCGAGGGGGAATACTCTGGTTCATTGAACGATCTTCAGAACATCATCAATACTAACACCAGCAACAATATGACTCAGGTTGCTCGCATTTTAAAAGCGTACATCTTCAGTACCATTACTGATCGTTGGGGCGATGTTCCTTACTCTCAATCGCTAAAAGGTAACAAAACTCCTGCTTTTGATAAGCAAGAGGCTATTTACCGTGGTTGCATGCTTGAGTTGACTCAGGCAGTAGCCACTTTCAATACTAGCTCTGCTATCACAGGTGATATCATATACGGTGGTGATGTAGCTAAATGGAAAAAATTTGCTAATACACTACGTATGCGCTTAGCAATTCAGCTAAGCAAGCGTTTCCCAACTACTAGTGGCTGGGCTGCCGGTGAATTCCGCACCGCTCTGGCTAATGCTGGTGGAAGCATCACCGCAAATGCTGATAATTTTGCAGTAAAATATCCAGGAGGAAATTTCCAGTCTCCTTGGTTTGCCCTTTATTTCACTCGTAGTGATTTTGGTGAAAGTGCTCCAATGGTTGCTTTGATGAACTCACTTGGTGATGGTCGTCAAATTGCATTTGGATCTTCAAGTCTCGGCGTTCCTTATGGACGTGTACGTGGTTTTGTTGATCCTTGGACACAGGCAAATCCCACATGGGCTCGGATCCTCTCTGCTTCTTATCGTCAAGAAAATAGTTCCGTAGTGCTCATGTCTGCTGCCGAAACACATTTTCTTCGTGCAGAAGCAGCTGATCGTGGTTGGACAACTGAAAATATGAATGCTTTATACCAGGCGGGTATTGCCGTTTCTTTTTCTCAATGGGGATTACCTGTGCCAGGCGCCGCCTATTTTGCGCAAAGTGGTGTTGCCTTGGCTAATCCAGCTGGCACCTCCGCTAATATCCGAAATTTAGCTGTACAGCAATACATTGCTGCATACCCCGATGGATTGCGTGGCTGGAATGTGTGGAGAAGAACTGGTTTCCCTGTTTTGACCCCTGCCCCTGATGCCGTGAATACCTCACGTCAGATTCCCAGGCGTTACACATATGGTACGTCTTCCTATGCAACAAATACTACAGCTGTAACGGCTGCTGCTTCTGCCATCGGAGGCGATAACCAGGATACAAAAGTTTGGTGGGATCAGTAAACTAAACTATTAAATGAAACAACTATGAATATGAAATCATCAATACTCGTTCTCCTCTCCCTAACTGTGGGTTTCACTGCTTGTATCAAAAAGGAAGTGACTCCTTTAAAGGATGAAGGTTTAACCTTTGTTAAAGTGCTAGGAGGAAGTAGCCCTGCTGTCGTAAAAAGTAACCCTATTGACTTTGTGACAACCTCACAAACATTCACTGTGTGTGATGTTCGTAAGGATGCTGCAAATGCTGCCTCTTTGAACAGAGCCACCACTGTCACCATAAAAGACGATACCGCTGCTGTGCGTGCCGCAAATCCTAACTACTTACAGCTCCCAACCAATCTTTACACGCTGACTGGCAGTGGAGTGACTAAGTCTGGTGGAATGGGTGGCAATTACACCGTTACATTTAGTCCCGGTGATTTTGTTAAGGAAATTAAGATTACTGTTCCCAATGCACAGTTATTGAACCCAAGCAGACTGTACGGTTTAGGCTTTACCATTACCGGGGTATCAGCTGACAGTAAAATTTCTTTTGAAAAATCAATAGTTGTTGAGATAGGAGCAAAAAATTCTTGGGATGGCGTTTATGAAATGTCGGGTACTTTCACTGATGTGGTATTCCCTGCGTTTGTCTACCTGGGAGCACAGCAATATTCCCTGATTACAATCAGTGCTACTCGCTGCATAGTTCGTAATGATGACCTTAACGGAGGTATCCCTGGGTATATTTTTAGTAATGCTGGTGCCGGAACATATTACGGTTCTTATGGACTAGTGATCAATTTTAATCCTGCTACAAACGCAATATCTGATATCCATAATTATTACGGTGATCCCAGCTTGCCTGCTACTGCCGGAGGAAATCCTGCCGCAGGTACCGGAGCTCCACTTTATGCCTCATCAAACGGCCGCCGTGCCGTGTTAGATCCCTCTGGCGTTAATGCTGTGCAAAGCAACAAAGACATTGTAATCAAGCATTGGTTGGTACAACCCAGTGTGGTGCCTAATGGTCCTAGAAGTTTTTTCGACGAAAGATGGAAATATTTGGGTCCTCGCTAACCTGCGTATAACTTTTTATGAGAGAGGGTCCTGTTCGGGCCCTCTTTTTTTATCTTTGAAAAAATATCAATATGAGCAATCCTGAGTCTCTGCCCAACCAATTGAATATTGAAATTTCTGAGGAAATTTCGGAAGGGCAATACGCGAACCTAGCCATCATAACACACTCTCATGCAGAGTTTGTAATTGACTTTGTTAATGTGATGCCAGGAACTCCCAAAAGTCGGGTTAAGTCAAGAATTATTCTTACTCCTCAGCATGCAAAGCGATTGATGCATGCTATTACGGAGAATATTCAGAAATATGAGTCAATTAACGGACCTATTAAAGATCTTGAGGAAGTACAATTGCCATTGAATTTTGGGGGTCCTACTGCCCAAGCCTAGTAATTTCTACATAAATCCTTCATCTGCGAAACTGTAATAGCCTTGGTCACTGACAATGATATGGTCTAACATGGTGATGTCCAATAATAGGGCGGCTTCCTTGAGTTTTTGAGTTAGTAATTCGTCAGCCCTACTAGGTCTTAAGTTTCCTGAGGGATGGTTGTGGCATACTATAATACTAACCGCGTTTTGTTGTAATGCTTTCTTTAAAATAATTCTTGGATCTGCAACTGTTCCTGTGATTCCTCCTTCGCTTACAATTTCAAAATGGTTGATCCGGTTTGCTCTATTGAGAAATAACACTGCGAAAACCTCATGTCGTAGATCTTGCAACCTTACTTGTAAATAACGTGCAATATCAGCACTACAGGTAACCTGTTTTTTATCAAGTGGGAGTGAGGCATGTCTTCTTCTTCCTATCTCCAATGCGGCAGATATGAGGGCTGCCTTTGCATTTCCAATTCCTTTTAGTACTGCTATTTCCTGTGGGGTTAAGCGTCCCAGTTCGTGTAAATTTTGTTTGGCCAGTTCTAATAATTCCATGCCCAGGGCTACGGCACTTTTTTCTCGGATTCCAGATTGTAATAAAATTCCAATCAGCTCTGAAGTGCTGAGTTGCTCTACTCCCAGCCGTAGTAATTTTTCTCTGGGCCGATCCTCTGAGGACCAGTCTCGTATTGCTTTCTTACCAGCCATTACTCAAGTATAAGGGGTTGTGGTAGGAGTGACAAGATGTGTATAGGTTTTTTTGAATAGCGGGGATTATGTCTTACCTGATTGATATCTTCGTGTCATATCCATTCTATATCTCTGCTATGCAACATGCCAAAATCTTTTCTGGAACCGGCTCTCAGCAGCTGGCGGAACAAATCTGTAAACAATTTGGGGCTAAGTTGGGAAAAGTCAACATCCAACGATTTAGTGATGGAGAAATTTGCCCGGTTTACCTCGAAAGTGTCAGGGGTGATTATGTGTTTATCGTGCAAAGCACTTGTGCTCCCTCTGACAATATTATGGAGCTATTGCTCATGATAGATGCGGCAAAAAGGGCATCTGCCTATAAGGTCATTGCCGTGCTGCCTTATTATGGATATGCCCGTCAGGATCGAAAGGATAAGCCCCGTGTAGCTATTGGTAGTAAGCTGATTGCCAATATGTTAGTTGCTGCAGGAGCGGATCGAGTTATTACGATGGATTTGCATGCCCCCCAGATTCAAGGCTATTTTGACATTCCTGTGGATCACTTGGATAGTCATGCTGTTTTCATTCCATATATCGAAAAACTGAAGCTGGAAAACCTTACCTTTGCGGCCCCCGACGTGGGATCAGCCAACCGAATCAGGCAGATTGCCAGTTATTTCAATGCGGAAATGGTCATTTGTGACAAACATCGCAAAAGAGCCAATGAAATAGCCAGCATGGTGGTAATTGGAGATGTGGTTGGTAAAGATGTAATCATCATTGATGACATCTGTGACACCGGCGGTACCCTTGCAAAAAGTGCAGGGTTATTAAAAGAAAAGGGGGCTCGTTCAGTACGTGCGTTGATCACCCATCCGGTGCTTAGCGGCAAGGCCTACGAGAATATTGAAAACAGTGTGCTGGAAGAACTGGTAGTGTGTGATACCATACCCGTAAAACAGCAGGGGAGTAAAATCAAAGTGTTAAGTGTGGCTGACTTATTTGCAGTTGCCATTCGTAACGCTTTTGAAAATAAGAGCATAACCAGTCTCTTTGTCTATTCCCAACTGAAAGGAAATTGAACCAATAAAACACAATAGACATGAACACGATTACAATCGAAGGACAACTGAGGACCGCATTTGGCAAAGGAGCCACCCGCCAACTACGCTCTCAGGAAATGGTGCCCGGTGTAATTTATGGGGGTGCGCAGGAGATCAATTTTGCTGCTCCTGCCGCGGCTTTCAAAAAACTGGTGTACACACCTAGCTTTCAATTTTGCGAAGTAAAGTTGGACGGTAAAGCATACCGTACCATTCTTAAAGATTTGCAATTTGATAAGGTTAATGACGAACTGATCCACGTTGACTTACTGGAACTGGTAGAAGACAAAAAAGTAATTGCCAACATCCCACTTAAGTTTGTGGGTGCCTCTAAAGGGGTTAAAGATGGTGGTAAGTTGATTGTTAAGATGAAGTCATTAAAAATCAAGACTTATCCAAAACATCTTCGTGAGCAGATTGAAGTAAGTATCGACAATTTGGAATTAAATGGAAATATTCGGGTTGAAGACGTGACTATTCCTGAGTTTGAAATTTTAAACTCTCCTCGAATTCCCATTGCCTCTGTAGTGCTTACCCGTCAATTGAAACAAGAGGAAACTGCTACACCAGCTGCTGGTGCTGCTGCTCCTGCGGCCGCTGCTGCTCCTGCTGCTCCTGTTGCAAAAAAGTAATTATATCCACTACGATAATTGCAAAACCCGCATCACTCGATGCGGGTTTTTTGTTACGGAAGGCCGATCTTTGAACTCCTCTAGTCTATGAAGTATCTAATTGTTGGTTTAGGTAATGTTGGGGATCAATATGCACATACCCGTCATAATATTGGGTTTGATGTGGTAGCTACTTTTTTGCAAAAACATCAAGGACAGTTTTCTGTTGGCCGATTAGCCTATCATGCGGAAGTCAGGTGGAAGGGAAAAGTATTTATCTGTATTTGCCCTACTGCGTTTATGAATTTGAGTGGTAAGGCAGTAAAATATTGGATGGAAAAAGAGAACATCGAACGCTCCCATTTGTTGGTAATAGTAGATGATCTAGCTACTCCGTTAGATAAAATTCGTATTAAGCCAGGTGGAAGTGATGCTGGCCACAATGGTCTAAGGAGCATACAGGAGAGCATTGGCAGTACGGACTACCCCAAATTACGCTTTGGTATAGGAAGCGATTTTCCAAAAGGAAAACAAGCTGATTTTGTATTAAGCAAATGGAGAAAAGAGGAAGAGCCCATAGTTGAAAAAAAGATACTGGCTGCTGCTACCGCTATTGAGGTATTTGCCAGTGAGGGAATTGGAATAGCTATGAATCAATACAATAATCTCAGTTTTGCTTAGTCAATAACTATAGTAACTATGAAAATAATTTGTATCGGACGAAATTATGTTGCTCATGCCAAAGAGTTGGGCAATGAAGTACCAACCGAGCCAGTAATATTTTTAAAACCTTCTACGGCGGTACTACCGCTTCCTGGACCCTTTGTAATTCCTAGTTTTTCAAGCGATTTGCATTATGAGTGTGAGATTGTATTGCGCATCTCAAAAAAAGTTTGTTGTATTGATCTGGAAGCGGCAATCACTGCATATGATGCCATGACGGTAGGTATTGATTTTACTGCAAGAGATGTGCAACAGCGCTTAAAAGATAAAGGCCTTCCATGGGAGAAGGCAAAGGCTTTTGATCAATCTGCTGTGGTGGGAGAGTGGCGCCCGGCGGATCAATACAAAAACAAAAAAGACATTCACTTTTGTCTCTATAAGAATAAAGAATTGGTGCAGCAGGGACATACAGCAGCCATGATTAATTCTTTTGAAGTAATTATAGCGCATGTCTCTAATTACTTTACGTTAGAGCCAGGAGATCTCATTTTTACCGGTACACCCGCTGGTGTGGGGCCTGTAGAGCCCGGTGACCAACTGGAAGGCTTTTTGGAGGACGACTCTTTATTTGATATTCTAATTAATTAGTCTGCCATAAAGATGCAAGACCTCACTTTACTTCGCCGAGCCTTTACGTTGATGAGTCAGGTACGTGCTATGGCATCTACTTACGAGGCAAATCGATCAGTTTGTAGCTATGTGCATTCTACGTCCCGTGGGCATGAGGCAATTCAATTGGCGACTGCTTTTCAACTGCAAGCGCAGGATTTTGTTAGTCCTTATTATCGAGATGAGAGCCTGTTGTTAGGACTTGGTTTTTCTCCATATGAATTAATGCTTCAATTACTAGCTAAGGCAGCCGATCCTTTTTCAGGTGGAAGAGAGTACTATAGTCATCCCAGCTACAATGGAAAAGGAAAGCCGGTAATCATCCATCAGTCTAGTGCAACTGGCATGCAAGCTATCCCCACAACGGGTATAGCACATGGTATTCACTATTGGGAAGAATGGAAGCGTATTCAAAACGAGAAGGATTTGGATACAGATAAAACACTTCCTCCCTTTATGAAAGCAGTAGATGCGCCTGTTGTTATTTGTTCACTTGGTGATGCCAGTGTCACGGAGGGCGAAGTGAGTGAAGCCATGCAAGTAGCGGTTTTAAAAAAATTGCCCATCATTTTTTTAGTCCAGGATAATAATTGGGGTATTAGTGTTACGGCCAGTGAAGCTAGAGCAATGAATGCTTTTGAGTTTGCTGCAGGTTTTAAAGGAATGAATCGAGTTCAAGTAGATGGCAGTGATTTTGAAGCTTCTTATTCTGTGTTGGAGGAGGTAGTAGGCCAAGTTAGAAAAAATAGACAGCCCTATTTGATTCATGCACAGGTCCCCTTACTAGGGCATCATACAAGTGGTGTGCGAAAAGAGTTTTATCGAACAGAGGAAGACTGGCAGCGGCATCAGGCACATGACCCCTTCTTAAAGCTTAGGAAAAGGTTGGTAGCCTTGCTAGGTAAAGAGCAGGAAGTGTTGGCTATAGAACAAGAGGCCATTGCATTTATTGAAAAGGAGTTTGAACGGGCTGTTGCAGCACCTGAGCCAGATCCTGCTACCGTTTCAGATCACATTTATGCACCTACCCCCGTTATAGCGGAGTGCGGAAAACGTGATGCAGGGTCGAATCAAAAAATACCCATGGTAGATGCTGCTTTGTTTGCTATTCGAGAAATCATGGAGGCGCATCCTGAAGCTATTTTATATGGGCAAGATGTTGGAAGAAGACTAGGGGGAGTTTTTAGAGAGGCTGCTACATTAGCGGAACAATTTGGAGACCACCGTGTGTTTAATACCGCTATACAAGAAGCATACATAGTGGGTTCAACAGCAGGATTGGCTGCAGTTGGATTACGCCCTATTGTTGAAGTACAATTTGCAGATTACATTTATCCGGGTTTTAATCAGTTAGTCACTGAACTTTCCAAGAGTTGTTATTTGTCGATGGGCAAATTTTCTATTCCTATGATCCTACGTGTCCCAATTGGCGCATATGGTGGTGGAGGCCCTTACCATAGTGGATCAGTAGAATCAACCCTGCTTACTGTAAAGGGAATTAAAGTTGTTTATCCTTCTAATGCTGCGGATATGAAAGGTTTGATGAAAGCAGCTTATTTAGATCCTAATCCAGTAGTGATGATGGAACACAAAGGACTTTACTGGAGTAAGGTACCGGGTACTGAATTTGCAAAAACACCAGAGCCGGATGCACATTATTGCATTCCACTTGGGAAAGCTTCTGTTGTACTAGATTCGGATTCGATGCAACAAGAACAAGGGACCACTTTAGTTATTATCACCTATGGTATGGGGGTGCATTGGGCGTTGACTGCAGCTAAACAATTTCCTGGACAGATCGAAATTATTGACCTGCGTACTTTGTATCCGTTGGATGAGGATTTGATTTATACCCGTGTCAAGCAACATGGAAAAGTATTGGTTTTGACGGAAGAACAGCAGTGTAATTCTTTTGCAGAGGCATTGGCAGGAAGAATTGCTACACATTGTTTTCAATCATTGGATGCACCGGTACAAGTAATAGGTGCTTTAGATTTACCCGCCGTACCAATGAATTCTAAATTGGAGCAAGCCATGTTACCTAATCCAGAAAAAGTGGCGGAAAGACTCAGGCAGTTGCTGAATAATTAATCAATTATTCTTTACGTCTGTTCGAATCTGTAATTCTTTTAATTGATGTTCATCAATTGTAGCAGGTGCATCGAGCATCACATCTCGTCCTGCGTTGTTTTTGGGGAAGGCAATAAAGTCGCGGATGCTTTCACTGCCTCCTAAAAGTGTACATAGCCGATCAAACCCAAAAGCAATTCCTCCATGTGGAGGTGCTCCATATTCAAAAGCACCTAATAAAAATCCAAACTTGTGTTGTTGTTCCTCTCGACTCATTCCAAGTGCCTCAAACATTTTTTCCTGTAACTCTCTTTGGAAAATGCGGATAGATCCGCCTCCAATCTCATTTCCATTTAGCACCATATCATAGGCATTTGCCTTGATAGAAGCATAGGGATGTTGTAAATAGTTGGCTGCTTCTTTAATGGTTGGATTATTCTCGATCATGGTCTGTATCTGTGCAGGTTTGGGTGCCGTGAAAGGGTGGTGGCGTGCAACCCAACGATTTCCCTCTGGGTCATATTCAAAAAGTGGGAAGTCCAATACCCAAAGTAATTTGTATTCATTGGGTTTGCGCAATCCCAGTCGCTCACCCATCTCCAACCGAAGCTCACTGATTGCTTTTCTAGTTCTCTCTTCTGCCCCTGCTAAAATCAGTACTAAATCGCCAGGATTAGCACCCGCTGCTAACGCAATGGCTTTTCTTTTTTCTTCATCATAAAATTTATCGATACTACTTTTGCAAGTGCCATCAGTATTATATCGAATGGTTGCTAGTCCCTTCATCCCAATTTGAGGACGCTTTACCCACTCCGTCAATTCATCAGTTTGCTTTCGGGTAAATTCCGCAGCGCCTGGAACGGCAATAGCTAGTACTGTTTCAACTTCCTCAAATACAGCGAAAGAAGCGCCTTCAATTAAATTTCGATTATCAGTACGATCACTAAAAACAGACGCTGGTTTTTTTAAAGTGAGGATCGGCATGCCAAATCGAATATCTGGTTTATCATTCCCAAATTTCCACATCGCTTCCTCCCAGGTCATGCGTTCAACAGGTGCTGTGTATGCGATTCCTTTCACCTCCTGAAAAATGTGTTTGATCAATCCTTCAAACATATTTAGAATGTCTTCTTGCTCAACAAAAGACATTTCACAATCAATTTGTGTGAATTCCGGTTGTCTATCTGCGCGAAGATCCTCGTCTCGAAAACATTTTACAATTTGATAGTAACGGTCATAACCACTCACCATCAGTAACTGTTTGAATGTTTGTGGGGATTGTGGCAATGCATAAAATTGACCGGGATTCATGCGTGAGGGAACTACAAAATCACGTGCTCCCTCTGGAGTAGACTTTATTAAGAAAGGGGTTTCAATATCCAGAAAGTTTTGCTGATGCAAGTAATTGCGGGCAGCCCTGTTCACAGCATATCGAAGCTCCAGATTCTGTCTAACTGGCGTTCTTCTCAGATCTAAAAAGCGATATTTCATACGCAGATCATCTCCGCCGTCTGTGTCGTCTTGTATGGTGAAGGGGGGTACTGCAGCTCGGTTTAAGATGGCGTATTGTTGAATATCAATTTCAATATCTCCTGTAGGAAGTTGAGCATTTTTATTACTGCGCTCAATAACCGTTCCACTTATTTGTAGTACAAACTCACGTCCGATTGGGTTGCTGTCTAGTTGTGCATTGATAGCCTCTCCGAATAAAAGCTGTGTGACTCCATAGCGATCTCGTAAATCTACAAATGTGATGGAGCCATATTTTCGGATGGTTTGAACCCAGCCAGCTAACTGCACTTGTTTTCCTTTGTCTTGCAAACGTAATTCTCCACAGGTATGCGATCTATACATATTCTTTTGACAGTTAACGTTTCAACGTATAGTGGTTTGTTTTAACTTAATTTCAGTAGGACGTTGAATTAAGTAATAGCGAATAAGAATTAAGGAGCCAATAATAAAGGGAATCATGGATAGCTGCTTTCCCGTCAACCACCCTAAAAAAATTGTCTTGTCTTGTTTTATGAATTCCATAATCATCCAAGTGGAATTAGCGCAGATCCAAAACGCTACTGCTAGGTTATGGGCCAACTCGGAATGAATTTGGCGCGTTCGCCATGAATTAAAAATTGCCACTAGTAAAGTGGGTACAATCATGGCGATTGCCAACACTTTCCAGTCCATGCACCAGCTCATATCTTTTATGATCCAAAATACAATATGGAGGTTCTCCATACTTCTAAAACGCGCCGGAATTGAGTAGATAGATTCTTGAGGGTTTTGCATTGGTGATTTCTTTGCCGAAAGATAGGAAAAAACAACCCTTTTTACTGGAATCGGGTGCAATTAGCTTCAGGATCAATAGCACTACCCTGAATCATATTTTCAACTAATTGAGAAGCAAAGTAGGGAGCTAGTGAACAGCCTTTGGTGCCCATTCCATTTAGCAAACCCCATTTTTTTTCAGGCGAGTCAAATCCCACCAATGGTCTTCTTTCCATGGTACCCATTCTAACGGCTGCACGTTGTTCAATTACCTCAAATGGAATGGCCAGCCACTTTTCCAAAGCCAATACTGTCTGTTCCTTAAAAAGGGAAGTAGGGCGGGTATGCTCAAAAGCCCATTCATAGCTGGATCCAACCCACCAGTAATCGGTTTCTGCAAGGGGTAGCAAGGTTAATTTATTCTTATAAACATAGGAAGAGGGGAGTCCTTTTATTTTTAATATCAGGGCCTCTCCTTTTGTAGGAGCTAGCGGGATGGATGTCGAAATGTTGCGTTCTTGAATAGTTGCTCCATCACAAAATATGATTCGCTTGCAAGAAATGTGTTGGTACTTGAACCCCTTGTCTGTTTCAATCAAATGGTTCAAATCAAAATTGTATTCGCCAATTTTTCCGAGACCACGAAGCTTAGCTCTCCATTGGGAAAGAAGTAGTGGTACGTTAACTACCAATGCAGGTTTTATCAATCCGAGTTCTTTACAGTTTTGAAATAAATTCAGTTGAATAGGGTTGGCATTGGGTATTTCTAAGTATTGTGGATTCTCTTTCACTCTCCTGGAAAATAAAGCGGCTGCTTCGGGGTTGGTAAAACATTCAATGATAGCTTTTGATTCAACCACAGCTATACCCAGGTAATCTCCTATTTGTTGGTAGGCTGTCATGCAAAAAGGAAGCAATTGATCTGCCAACCATGTTTTCACTTTATTTCTTCCAGTAACTGGATTTATTAACCCACCAGCTTGTCGGGATGCCGTATGCGGGTTTTCTTGGTCAATTACAAAGTAGTCAATACCGTTTTTTTCCAGGTAGAAACTAAGCCAAGTGCCGCTTATTCCCTGCCCAATGATCAAAACATCTGTGTTCATGGGAGCTTACGCTGTTCAATATGTAGAGAGGAATAGGACGAACGAATGAAAGGAGCTGGAAGTTCATCACCGCTGATCACTGCCGGAGGAATCTGAAACCAACCGGTGTACCTTGCTATGAGTTGGTAAGATATTTTTAGCGGCGTATCAGTAGCGCTTAACCACTCTAACTGCAACTCCTCTTGGCTTAATTGGAGTACTTTACTGGCTCCAGTATGCGTACTCAATGTTCTGACCATATTTGGTTGTGTTCCTGCAGGCCATTGTTCAATCAAAATGATTTTCCTGGATTTGCTTTTAGTCATTTCAATTTCAACTAAAAGCGTATCTCCAATTCTAACGGTGGCGTTATCTGTTAGTAATTCCTCTCGAGTGCGTCCATCTTTGGTAATAAGTCTTTTAGTTTTTTTTACAACTATTGGCCCCTCCGGATCGCTGGCTGGCGTTGTAGCTTCGGCAGCATATTTCCAGGGTTCAAGTTGAAGTTTACCCGTAGTGAACAAAGTGGATGTGTCCGTTTTTATTCGCAACTCCCAAGCTGTGGGTTTATTAAATTCAAACGGAATATGAATAGGAAATTCAATCCATTCTTTTTTTGCAGGCTCTATGGTGAAGTATTGATTTCCTTGTTGATTAAAAAACCATCCGTCCACAGGCTGGTCTTGTAAAGTATCTACTAACTGAAAATGGATAGTACCAGTCCAATCTTTTTTTGAATTATTGAAAAGCTGAAATCCAACTAAGGGTTGATCTCCTTGCCTCACAAAAGGCGGAATGGAAGTTTGGTTAATTCCAACAGTCTTTTGCTGTGCCATCAGCGCCCCTGGCAATGATAAAAGTATGCTTAGCAGAAATTTCATAGGCATTGCTATCGATAAAAAAATCCCTCGCCGGGTTTGTGTTATTTTTTTAAGATACTAGCCATTTTAATTCCAATATCTGCCGGGCTACTTACTACCTGTATACCACATTCGCTCATGATCTGCATTTTAGCAGCAGCAGTATCCTCAGCCCCACCTACGATGGCACCCGCGTGTCCCATTCTTCTGCCTGGAGGGGCTGTTTGTCCAGCTATAAATCCAACTACAGGTTTTTTGTTTCCGTTTGCCTTAATCCAACGAGCGGCTTCAGCCTCCATGCCCCCGCCAATCTCACCAATCATTACAATGGCATCTGTTTCCGGGTCATTCATAAAAAGCTCCACCGCTTCTTTAGTGGTGGTTCCAATAATTGGATCTCCTCCAATTCCCACAGCAGTGGATATACCCAATCCAGCTTTTGCAACCTGGTCTGCTGCCTCATAAGTAAGTGTACCTGATTTGGAAACTATTCCTACACGACCCTTTACAAAAACAAAACCAGGCATGATACCTACCTTACATTCTCCAGCAGTAATTACGCCTGGGCAATTGGGCCCTACTAATCTGGTATTTTTTCCGAGTAGATAGTTTTTGACTTTTACCATGTCCTGTACGGGTATTCCCTCGGTAATACAAACCACTAATTCAATACCTGCTTCAGCGGCTTCCATAATGGCATCAGCAGCAAATGCGGGGGGTACAAAAATGATACTAACGTTTGCACCCGTTACTTTAGCCCCATCAGCCACTGAGTTGAATACAGGCCGATCTAAGTGTAGTGTTCCCCCTTTACCTGGCGTTACACCACCCACAACCTGGGTTCCATACTCAATCATTTGGGTGGCATGAAATGTACCTTCGGTACCCGTAAAGCCCTGTACCAGGATTTTAGAATTTTTAGAAATCAGGATGCTCATAATAATGGTCTAAAAGTTGCCAAAGGTAGGGAAATGTGCTCAGGGTCTGGTCATTTGGTCCATGTCTCTTTCATTGGGGATTTTGCCTGTTTCTTCCAGCATACGCATGTCTTTAGCATCTCTCAAAAACTCAGAGGCAAAGATGAAATCGTTTAAACGTTGATTCTTGCTAAATATGATTTCTTTTCGGGTGCCTTCCCATTCTTTTTTACCTTGGTACATGTATAAAATATAGTCCCCAATTTCCATTACACTATTCATATCATGGGTGTTGATTACTGTTGTAATCTGATATTCCAAGGTCAAATCACGAATCAATTTATCAATAACCAGCGAAGTTTGGGGATCCAGTCCTGAATTGGGTTCGTCACAAAAAAGGTACTTAGGATTTAGTACAATAGCTCGTGCAAGGGCTACTCGCTTTTTCATGCCTCCGCTGAGCTCTGCCGGATATTTTTTATTGACACCTGGCAAATTCACTCGATCTAAGACGGTGTTGACTCTTTTTAATTTTTCACCTGTAGTATCTTTTGTGAACATATTGAGAGGAAACATAATATTTTCCTCAACGGTCAGTGAGTCAAATAAAGCTGACCCTTGAAATAACATTCCTATTTCTTTCCGGATCATAGTTTTTGACTCGGTGTCCATTGCGGTGAAACTATTGCCGTTGTAATAAATAGATCCCTGATCAGGTTGTAGTAATCCTACCATGCATTTCATCAACACAGTTTTTCCGCTGCCACTGGCACCAATGATCAGATTACAACGCCCGGCTTCCATCTGCGCACTGACCTCTTCGATTACCACTTTATCGCCAAACTTTTTTTGTATGTTTTTTACTTCAATCATGGTTGTTAGAGTAGCAAAGCGGAAAGTATATAATCAGCAAAAAGAATTAAGACACAACTAACCACTACGGCTTTAGTACTGGCCTTACCAATTTCCAATGCACCCCCTCGTACATGATAGCCATAAAAAGCGGGAATGCTTGATAAGATAAACGCAAAGACATACGATTTTGTCAAAGCAAAAAATACATTGTAGGGTAGAAAATCAGACATCAAACCTTTGTCGAATAAGTTTGGCGAGATGATTCCGGATGCTGTTCCCGCTAAACGACCTCCCCAAATTCCTAATGCCATTGCAATTATAACCAATAATGGTATCATCAGCATGGCTGCAATTATTTTAGGTAGGATTAAATATGTTTTGGTATTGATTCCCATTATTTCTAAGGCATCTATCTGCTCACTCACCCGCATATTACCTAACTCACTGGCAATTCTACTTCCTGCCACGCCTGCTAATACTACACAAACTAAGGTGGGGGCAAATTCAAGAATCACTGTATCTCTGACAATTTGTGCAATGGTTGATATGGGTATAAGTGGACTTACTAGTTGGTATGCTGTTTGAATAGTGGATACAGCTCCAATAAAAACCGAAATAATAGTTACAATACCCAGGGATCCAAAGCCAATTTCTGTACACTGACGCATGAGTTCCTTCCAATACATTTGCCGGTTCTCTAATTTTTTTAACATGCCTTTTAGCATGAGTAAAAAACGGCCGATGTCAGAAAGTAAAGTCATAATGCTATCAACTTATTTTTTAAAACGTTTCCACCAACGAGATTTCTTAACAATTTCCTCGGAGTTAGTAGACTTGCATTTTAACTGGGCATCCACAATGGAAATGGCGGCCATGTTTACAATACTTCGGATAGAACTGCCTAATTGTAAAATGTGTACAGGTTTTTTCAGCCCCAGCAAAATTGGTCCAACGGCATCCGCTGTTCCCAGCTCTTTCATAAGGTTGTAGGCAATATTTCCGGCAGAAAGATTGGGGAATATTAATGTGTTCACATCTTGATCAGCTAATTCGCTAAACGGATAATTTTCCTGCATCAATTCTTTGTTGAAAGCCAAGCTTGCTTGCATTTCTCCGTCAACTACCAGCGATGGCGCCATCTCTTTTATTATTTTTCTTGCTTTGGCAACTAGTTTTGCTTCCGGGGAATTACTGCTTCCAAAATTAGAGTAGCTCAACAATGCTATACGGGGTGTAATATTGAATTGGCGAATCTCTTTGGCAGCTAACAAGGTAATTTCTGCCAACTCCTCGGCTGTTGGATCAAAATTAACAGTAGTGTCTGCTAAAAAAATAGGGCCTCTCTTAGTAAGCATCATATACATGCCTGCAATTTTACTAACGCCCTCCTCCATTCCAATGATTTGAATAGCGGGTCTGATTGTATCCGGGTAATTTTTAGTCAATCCCGAAATCATTGCATCTGCATCTCCGCATTCAACCATCATACAACCATAGTGGTTGCGATCTTTCATTATTTTTTTTGCCTCATACGCATTAAAGCCTTTACGGCCCATTCTTGTCAAGAAAAGTTCGCCATATTGGTTTCTCTTTTCTTCCGTGGCATCGCTGCGCGGATCAAAGATGGGTAAACTGTCCAGCTCCACTGCATTCTCCTCGGCTATTTTCTTGATTTTATCTTCATTACCTAATAGAATGGGAAAGCCTATGCCCTCATCAAATACTATTTGTGCAGCCTTTAATACTTTAGGATTGTCTGCCTCGGCAAATACAATACGTTTTGGGTTTTTACGTGCTTTACTACCAATGGCACGCATTACCTGATTGTCAAGTCCCAGTCGTTTATTTAACTCTTGGCTGTAACGATTCCAATTTTGTATGGGTCCCTTAGCCACTCCACTCTCCATAGCTGCTTTAGCAACGGCGGGTGCAACGCTGGCTAACAACCGTGGATCCAATGGTTTTGGAATAATATAATTAGGTCCAAAACATATATTGGATTCATTATAGGCCATGTTAACAATATCAGGTACTGGAGATTTAGTTAGTTCCGCGAGTGCCTTCACAGCAGCTAATTTCATTGCTTCATTAATAGTACTGGCTCTCACATCTAATGCTCCTCTGAAAATATAGGGGAATCCCAACACGTTATTTACTTGATTTGGATAGTCACTTCTTCCAGTGGCCATGATAATATCCTTACGCGCTTCTGTAGCCTCCTCCCAGCTAATTTCTGGGTCAGGGTTGGCCATTGCAAACACAATAGGATTTTTAGCCATGCTCTTAATCAACTCTTTATTGAGCAAGCCTCCTTTACTTAGGCCAATAAATACATCCGCATCTTTCAATGCTTCAGCCAGCGACAAATTTTTTCCTTTAGCAAGAAATTCTTTTTTAAGTTCATCTAAGTCATGCCGACTTTCATGTACCAAGCCTTTAGAGTCATATACCCAAAAATTTTCTCGCTTGGCACCTAACGCAACATATAATTTCATGCAAGCCACCGCTGCGGCACCGGCTCCGCTCACCACAAATCTTAATTTATCCATTCGCTTTTTCTGTAGCTCACAAGCATTGAGTAATGCAGCAGCACTGATGATGGCTGTACCGTGCTGATCATCGTGCATAATGGGAATCCGCATTTCCTCTTTCAGGCGTTTCTCAATGTAGAAACACTCCGGCGCTTTGATGTCTTCTAGATTGATGCCACCAAATGTGGGCTCTAGTGCTTTTACAATCTCTACAAATTTTGCGGGATCTTTTTCATTGATCTCAATATCAAATACATCGATATCAGCAAATATTTTGAAAAGTACCCCTTTCCCTTCCATTACAGGTTTGCCAGCTTCGGGTCCAATATCGCCAAGTCCAAGCACTGCAGTTCCATTACTAATAACTGCCACTAAATTTCCTTTGGCAGTATATTTATAAACATCATCAGGATTTGCAGCAATTTCCAAGCAGGGCGAGGCTACACCTGGTGAATAAGCCAGCGATAAATCTCGTTGTGTTTTTGCTTCTTTGGTGGGGACTACTTCAATTTTTCCGGGCCTTCCTTTTGCATGATACTCCAAGGCCTGTTGCTTACGTAGATCACTAGCCATTTGTTGATATTAGTTTTAGATCCAGCAAAAACTGGATGGATTTGTAAAGGTAGGGCAAAATAATAGCCCATGTTCATTGAGGATGGAGTGTGTTAGCTTGTGGGATTCACTGTTACGGCCAGCCAAGCCAGCAGTCCTGCTCCCTGTTCAAGGGCAGATTCATCCACATCAAATTTTGAAGTATGAACGCCGTGTGTAATTCCTTTCTCAGTATTGCGGGTTCCTAGCCTAAAAAAGCAAGCAGGAATTTCTTGTGCATAAAATCCAAAATCTTCAGCGCCCATTCTGATTTCTGTTTCTGCTACATTCGGCTCGCCTAAAAATGTGCAGGCTAGTTGCTGTGCCTGTTTAGTTAAGTTGATTTCATTAATAACGCAAGGATATCCAATATCAATGTGTAAGTCAGCCTTGCCTCCCATTGATTCCACTAACTGTTCTGTTGTTTTTTTGATTAGTTCATGTGCCTCAAAGCGCCATTTTTCATTTAGCGCTCTAAATGTCCCCATCAATTTAACTTGATCAGGGATGACATTAGTGGTATTGCCTCCTTGTATAGATGTGATAGATAGTACCGAGGGATTAAAAGGATCATTTCTTCGACTAATCACTTGTTGTAAGGCTGTGATTAATTGGGCGCTGATTAGTATTGGGTCGATGACAGCCTGCGGGGAGGCCGCGTGCCCACCTTTGCCATGAACCGTTATATAAATTTCATCGGCACTTGCCATAACTTTTCCACCACGAAAACTAACTTTTCCAGCTTCGAGTGCGGTGTGAACATGTAAAGCAAAAATGGCAGTAGGTCGGGGGTTCTCCAACACACCTTCTTTAATGAGTAGTGAAGCACCGCCTGGATTTTTTTCTTCTCCCGGCTGAAAAATTAGTTTGATGGTGCCCTCCCAATGCTCTTTTGTCTCTACTAAAATTTTTGCTGCACCCAATAAGCAAGCGGTATGTACGTCATGTCCACAAGCGTGCATGATGCCTGGCTTGCAAGATTGGTAGGATGTATTGTTTTCCTCCTGAATTGGCAGCGCATCCAGGTCTGCACGAAGTGCAATTATTTTTTTATGGGGGTTATTGCCTTTTATTAAACCAATTACACCTGTTCCGGCCATTACCTGAAATGGAATTCCCCACTCACTTAATTTATCCTGTACAAACTTAGCTGTTTCAAATTCCTGATAGCTTAGCTCAGGATGTTGATGAAGGTGACGTCTCCAGTTTATTAATTCAGGCAAATAAGCTTTTGCTAATTGCTGTATCCTTGCTTGCATAGCACAAAAATAAGTTGTTCAGGGCTAGCCTAATCAGTCTTGTTCCAGTTGATCTTCCTCTCCAGGCAATCTTAGTTTAACTTCAATGATGTCGTTGATGATAAAGACTCCTTTTGGAAATAGTAGCTCTAATCTTCGCTGGTAAAGCTCGGCTTCTTTTCGATCTTTAAAATTACCTGCCTTTACTTTATAATAAGGCGATTGATGAAAGAGATAGGCTTTGAGCTCTGGAAAATAGGAATATACTTTTGTTTTTGCTGCTAGCGCTTCCTCACGTAGTGTAGTGCTAATGACTAATAGTCTAAAACCTTTATCCTGCCTTCTGGCATTACGGCTGGTTTCCTCGTTTATTTGGATTTGTTTCCTTATCAGGCCGTCAATGCGTTGGTCTTTTATTACAGACACGGTAGCAGTATCTCTTTTTGTAATGAATATACTATCCTGCGCTGCAGCAGAAAATATGATTGAGAGTAACCAGACGCCAACTAAAAGAGAGGAACGAAACATATAACAAAGATAGCGGCTTTAATAGGCGCCCCCGCTTCCGGCAATTGTTTGAATCGGATGCCAAGTAGTTTTTATTTCTTGCAAATCCATGATCAAGTAGGGGGATTGTCCTCCGGCACGCAGCAGCTGTTGGGTATTCCATCTAAACATTCGCTTCACATGTCCTGCACCATTTTCCTGAATTTTTTGCCAATCAGGTTTCTCTTGATCAAAACAAACAATTGCATTTATGTCCATATGTGTACTAATCCAATCAGTCAACTCTTGTTGATAGCCTGTTAAGATATTGACCACCCCATTGGGTACATCTGCGCTATGTAAGACTTCGGCAAAGCTCACTGCTGCGAGGGGCTTTTCTTGGTCGGCAAGTATTAAACAAGTATTTCCTCCTGCAATGCAGGGGGCCATTAAGGATATTACTCCTAGTAAGGGGGCATTGGTGGGAGCTAGCATACCTACCACACCCATGGACTCAGGAACAGAAAAATTATAATGTGCAGAGGCTACCGGATTTACAGAACTGAAAAGCGCCTGATATTTATCACACCAACCTGCGTAATAGATAAGTCGGTCAATAGAAAGGTTGATTTCTCGCGTGGCAACTGTTGCGGTGTATCCTTGCGCCATCAGTTCGTCTTTCAGTTGCTTTTTTCTTCCCTCCAACATTTCTGCAATCCTGTATAAAATTTGTCCTCTGTTAAACCCACTGCGATTATTCCATCCACCCCAGGCAGATCGGGCAGCGCTAACCGCATCTCTTACATCTTTTCGAGAAGACTGGCAGGCATTAGCGATAGTTTTTCCAGCGCTATTTTTAATTGCGTAACTCCGCCCAGATTCTGTACGGGGAAACTGACCTCCAATATATATTTTGTAGGTTTTCCAAATTGCTAATCTTGATTGCTGCGTCATGATTTTGTTTTTAACTCAATTGAACATAGGGGTGTAGACCCTGTAATCCTCCTTCTCTGCCAAAGCCACTTTCTTTATATCCTCCAAAGGGGGAAGTAGGATCAAATAAATTATAGGTATTGGCCCAAATCACGCCCGCCCGAATTCGTTTAGACAAGTTGAAAATTCGAGCTCCTTTATCTGTCCAAATTCCTGCACTTAATCCATAAGGAGAATTGTTTGCTTTTTCAATCACTTCATCATCGGTTCGAAAAGTTAATATGCTAAGCACAGGTCCAAAAATTTCTTCTTGTGCAATTCGATTACTCTGGGCAACATTGGTAAATAGAGTAGGTCTGCAGAAAAATCCTTTTTTGGGAAGCACGCAATCAGTTTCAAAAAAAGTGGCACCCTCGGCTTTTCCAATTTTTATATAGGCCTGAATGGTTTTTAATTGTTGGGCCGAGTTTATAGCCCCAATGTCCGTATTCTTATCCATGGGATCACCCACTAGCAGCGTTCCGATGCGATCTTTTAATTTTTGAATGAACTTTTTTGCAATCGATTCTTGTACATACAAGCGAGAGCCGGCGCAACAAACATGTCCTTGATTAAAAAATATTCCATTCACCACACCCTCTACAGCTTGGTCAATGGGGGCATCCTCAAAAATTATATTAGCCCCCTTTCCCCCTAATTCCAGGGTTAATTTTTTTTGACTCCCTGCCAAACTGCGCTGGATTATTTTACCAACTTCGGTGGAACCGGTGAAAGCAATTTTGTTAACATCATTATGCTTGGTTAACCAAGCGCCTGTTTGACCATCTCCAGTAATAATATTGACAACTCCGGGTGGCAGCTCTGCTTCTTGAATGATTTCAGCCAGTTTCAAGGTAGTTAGTGAGGTGGTCTCCGCAGGCTTTAATACCACAGTATTCCCTGTGGCTAATGCTGGGGCAATTTTCCATGCCGCCATCAGCAATGGGAAATTCCAAGGTGTGATTTGTCCCGCTACACCTAAGGAATTTGCTTTTTTATTTGGAAATGCAAAATCTAACTTATCGGCCCAGCCTGCGTAATAAAAAAAATGGTTGGCTGCAGTAGGGATATCAAAATCACGACTTTCTCTAATAGGCTTGCCGCCATCCAATGTTTCAGTGACAGCTAATTCACGTGCTCTTTCTTGCATGATTCTTGCAATCCTGAAAATATATTTACCCCTTTCTGTGGGTGAAATTTTCTTCCAATATTTTTCATAGGCCTGCTTGGCAGCTTGTACGGCTTTATTTACATCTGTTTCATTAGCTGTTGCAATCTCACTCAATTTTTCCTCAGTGGCTGGGTTGATGCTGTTGAAATAGGTGCTACTGGAAGGCTTTTGCCATTTTCCATTTATAAAAAGCTCATACCTGCCAGCAATGGCTGCTGGTTGTTTGCTCTCCGGTGCCGGGGAATATTCCCATTTTTTTTTCTTGGCCATATATCTTTTTAATCAATTGAAAAGTAATTCGGCGATTGATAATTACCAGCTTTTTCTTTTGCAACTTGCATCAGTACATCATTGGCTAGACTGCTGGCGCCAAAACGAAACCAATGTTTGTCTAGCCAAACATCTCCCAATGTTTCTTTGACCATTACTAAATAGTGTAGCGCCAATTTTGATTTTGAAATTCCTCCAGCAGGCTTCATGCCTACTTTCTTACCTGTTTTCTGGAAGTGGTCACGTATAGTCTCCAACATTACCAAGGTAACAGGAAGAGTGGCAGCTGATTGAATTTTCCCTGTTGATGTTTTAATAAAATCAGCACCAGCAGCTATTGCAATGGTGCTTGCTTTTCTCACCTGATCCAAGGTGCCTAGTTCGCCCGTTTCCAAAATAACTTTGAGCCGGGCTTTATCACAGGCTGCTTTTACGGCAGCAATTTCATCAAAAACATAAGCGTATTCTCCAGCATGAAATTTTCCCCGGCTAATTACCATGTCTACTTCATCTGCGCCTTGCTCCACCGCCAGTCGTGTATCAGCCAGTTTTATTCGAAGTGAGGATTGACCGCTGGGAAATGCGGTAGCAACTGAGGCCACATTAATCTTGGTTCCCTCCAATGCTTTTTTGGCAACGCTAACCATAGAGGGATAAACACATATAGCAGCAACAGTGGGGAGCCCAGGTATATGATCGTGTAGATGTTTGGCTTTGGTACACAGTTGGTTAACTTTCCCTGGCGTGTCTTTCCCCTCCAACGTAGTAAGATCAATCATACTGAGTACCAGCTCCAGCCCCTGCATTTTACTGGGACCTTTAATACTTCTTTTAGTAAAACGAACGGATCTCTCCTCTACACCGGTTTGTTCTACAGGAGGATGATTGAGAATCTGTGGGTTAAATACAGGTTTTTTTCCAGTCATCAAATTGAAGCCTTTAGTAGGTTAAAAGTAAAACTAATTACCTATCATTGCTGTCCGTAATTTTTATTTCAATAAAAACTCTGGCTATGCGATTCTACAAGCTATTTATCTGGATGTTGCTGTTGTCAGCCACGTATGCTGTCCAGGGGCAACCCACTTTTCCTGAAAATGGAGTGGCTGATCCCCGCTCAGGTTTTTTTGTATTCACCCATGCAACAATTGTAAAAGATGCAGGTAACACATTGCAAGATGCTACACTAGTAATTCGTGATGGCCGCATTTTAGCTATTGGTTCAGGATTGTCTGTACCAGTAGGGGCAGTTGAAATAGATTGTAAGGGGAAATTTATTTACCCCTCTTTTATTGATTTGTACGCGGATTATGGTATCCCATCTTCACAGCAGCGGCCTGCCGGTCAGCCTTTTGATTTTTTTCGTAGTGCACAATTAGAAACAAACCAGAAAGGGCCTTACGGTTGGAATCAAGCTGTACGAAGCGAGCAACAGGCACATACTGTATTTACTTCCGATGAGAGCAAGGCCAAGGCTTTGCGTGAGTTAGGTTTTGGAACAGTGCTAAGTCATATTCGTGATGGAATTGCGCGTGGCACAGGTACACTGGTAACGCTGGCAAATGAAAAAGAGAATTTGATTATTCTCAAGGACAGAGCTACTGCACATTATTCTTTTAATAAAGGGAGCTCTACACAAAGTTATCCCAGTTCCATGATGGGTAATATTTCCTTGCTGCGTCAAACTTACCTGGATGCACAATGGTATAAATCTCAACCCCAGGAAGAAGGATATAACATGACATTAAAAACATGGAACGAAAATCAATCATTGCCGCAGATTTTTGAGGCCAATGACAAATGGAATGATTTGCGGGCCTCTAGAATAGGAAAAGAATTTGGCGTACAGTTTATATTGAAAGCCGGACAAAATGAATACCAACGAATCAGTGAGATGAAGGGCTTGGGCACGTCATTTATTCTTCCGTTAAATTTCCCAGCAGCTCAGGATGTTGAAGATCCAGCAGAGGCTCGTTTCGTAGCACTCAATGATATGAAGCATTGGGAGTTGGCTCCCTCACAGCCTGCAGCTTTTGAAAAAGCCGGGATTCCCTTTGCCTTGACAACAGCAGATTTATCCAGTGTAAGTCAGTTTGCACGCAACCTGCAAAAAGCAAGGGAGTATGGGCTATCTGATACTAAAATTATTGAGGCACTTACTAAAACCCCTGCAGAAATCCTAGGTGTTTATGATAGAGTGGGTAGTTTGGAAAAAGGTAAGTTGGCTAATTTTTTAATTACTACCGGTCCTCTATTCCAAGATAAAACTGTCTTATTACAGAATTGGATTCAGGGTATTAAATATGCAATCAAGGAAGATGCAGGAAATGTAGCAGGTACCTACCAGTTAGTAGTTACTACACAAGGGGGTAAAGAAAACTATACATTAGAAGTTAAATCTGCAGGTGCCGCAACTTTATATGCAAAGGATACCTTGCTTTCGCGTTTTAGCTTTGATGGTAAGCAATTAAAAATATATTATGCACCTGCCCCGGTTAGACAACGTCCAACAATGGACAGCACACGTGCAAGAGGCGCGGGTATGGGTGCTCGTTTTTCGGGTATGGCAGAGCAGCCATTACCATTAACGGCCACCAGATTGAGCGGTGTTGCCAATGGGAATGAATGGAATGGGGTAGGCTCTGATTCATTGGGAAATCCATTAACCTGGACTGCCACCTTGGTTAAGCAAGGGGCCATTACAATCGATAGTGTTCGTAAAAAGGACTTGCCTGCTGTGGGCAAAGTAGTTTATCCGTTTTTGCCATTTGGTTGGGAGGAAGGGCAGCAACCCAGATCAGAAACAATCCTGATACGAAATGCAACCGTATGGACAAATGAGGCACAGGGAGTGATCAAGAATGCAGATGTTTTATTAAAAGATGGAAAAATTGCAGCTGTTGGCCAAGGTCTTGCAGTGCCCACCGATGCGAATGTGATTGATGGAACCGGTAAACATGTTACGGCTGGTATTATCGATGAACATTCCCATATTGCTGCTGCCTCCATTAATGAAGGCGGCCAATCGGTAACATCTGAAGTTCGTATTAGTGATAATTTAAATCCTGATGATATTAATATCTATCGTCAACTTAGTGGAGGTGTTACTACCTCACACATTTTGCATGGCTCTGCAAACGTTATTGGCGGCCAAACGCAATTGATCAAGCTACGTTGGGGTGCCAATGATGAAGGGTTGAAGTTTGCAAATTGGCCCGGTCAAATCAAATTTGCATTAGGAGAAAATGTCAAACGTTCCGCCTCTCCCAATGGAAATAATCGCTATCCTGATACGCGTATGGGAGTAGAGCAGGTATTGATTGATGCTTTTACGCGCGCAAAAGATTACCAAAAGCAATGGCAGGATTTTGAAACTGCTCGCAAGGCCTTTGAGGCAAGTAAGAATAAAAAATTATTGACTGCACCAGTTGCACCCCGTCGTGATTTAGAATTAGACGCGCTGGTAGAAATTTTAGAAAAACGCCGATTCATTACTTGTCACTCGTATGTTCAAAGTGAAATTAATGGTGCCATGGAAGTAGCCAATAAAATGGGCTACACCGTGAATACATTTACGCATATTCTAGAAGGGTACAAGGTGGCGGATAAAATGAAAGAACATGGATCCTTTGCGTCCACCTTTTCTGATTGGTGGGCCTATAAAATGGAAGTAGAGGATGCTATTCCTTACAATGCTGCCATCATGCACAAGGTTGGATTAACGGTGGCCATCAATTCTGATGATGCAGAGATGGCACGTCGCCTGAACCAGGAAGCTGCTAAAGTGGTGAAATACGGTGGTGTCACAGAGGAAGAAGCGCTCAAAATGGTGACGCTGAATCCTGCAAAAATGTTACATGTTGCTGATCGCGTAGGTAGTTTATTACCCGGAAAGGATGCCGATGTAGTAGTATGGAGTGATCATCCACTGAGCATTTATGCTAAGTCCTTGTATACAATCGTGGATGGAACCATTTACTTTGATAGAAAGAAAGATGAAGAGTTGCAACAAAAAGTGGACCAAGAGAGAACAAGACTAGTGCGCAAGATGAATGGCGAAAAAAGAAGTGGTGCTCCTGTTATTCCTGCACAACCGAGCTATCAGCTGATGCACAGTTGTCATGATCACGGACACAGCCATGGTTTACTGGTAATTGATATTGAATAATTGAAATTGAAAAAAGCAGTCTTATGCAAAAGATAATTGTAAGTGCACTTTTAACAGCTTCTTTATCCTGTTTACAGGCACAAGAAACCGTATTACCTGCTAAAGAGCAGAAGGGTAGTTTTTATTTAACGAATGCTACTATTCATATTGGAAATGGTAAAGTGGTTCAAAAAGGCACTATTAAGGTGACCAATGGCAAAATTGAAGCGGTAGGGGATAATATATCTGTACCTGCTGGTGCAGATAATGTCACTGATTTGAAAGGACAGGATCTTTATCCTGGGTTAATTCTACCCACCAGTACATTGGGGCTTATTGAAATCAGTTCTGTGCGTGCTACACAAGATGCGCGAGAAATTGGTGAGTTAAATCCCAGTGTTCGTTCTATTGTAGCTTATAATTCTGACTCTAAAGTAATCAACACCCTGCGTTCAAATGGAATTTTGCTGGCGAATGTGGTCCCACAGGGAAATTTTGTTGCCGGTACCTCCTCTGTTGTACAATTAGATGCCTGGAATTGGGAAGATGCTGCTTACAAGACTGATGCAGGTTTACATGTTTATATGCCTTCTTTACTTCCTCGTCCAAGTTTTGGTGGACGCGGGGGTGGATTTGGAATGGGAAATTTTGGTGGACAAGGTGGTGATCCTGTGAAAGAGGGGTTGGAAAAAATGGAGGGGTTAAAAGCATTTTTTCGCGAGGCAAAGGCTTACCAGTCATTAACAGATCGGAAAGCTACCAACTTGAAGTTTGAGGCTGTGATAGGGTTATTTGAAAAAAAGCAAAAATTATACATGCATGCCACAACTGCTAAGCAAATTTTAGTGGCACTTGATTTTGTAAAAGAATTTGGTTTTGAAATGGTAATAGTGGGAGGCAGTGAAAGTTATCAGGTTGCAGACCTATTAAAGCAGCATGATGTTTCAGTGATTTTACAGCAACCACATAGTTTGCCTACTGCAGGAGATGATGATGTAGATCAGCCTTACAAAACTGCGGCGCAGTTAAAAAAAGCCGGTGTATTATTTTCCATTTCTGATGATGATAGTCAAACGCGTGGAAGAAATTTGGCGTTTAATGCAGGTACAGCAGCTGCCTATGGTTTAGATAAGGAAGAAGCGTTGGCGGCTATTACACTAAATGCGGCACGTATTATGGGTGTAGCTGATAAAACAGGCAGTATTGAGATAGGAAAAGATGCAAATATTGTGGTGAGCAGTGGTGATCTTCTGGATATGCGCAACAGCAATGTGACAGCTGCTTACATACAAGGAAGAAAAATTGATCTGACTGATAAGCACAAGTTACTCAGCGATCGATTTGAGCAGAAATACGAACTGAAAGCACCTCGGAAAGGATTTTAATTACAAATCTCTTCCGTGGCATTGCTTGAACTTCTTGCCGCTTCCACAGGGGCAAGGATCGTTTCTTCCAATTTTTGGTCCAGTTGTTACAGGAGTGGGTTTGTCTTGCTCATTGGCTGCATAATCTTGTCCGGCATTTTCAACGTCCTCTTTGTTGGCACGCATGCGACTCATGTCTGTGCGTTGCTGACGGCCCTCTTTTAATCCTGCTTCCTGCTGTTGAGCTGGCAGGGTAGCATGACAAAGAAAGTTGACAATATTACGATTGACGTCTGCATTCATGTTGCGGAACAACTGATAAGCCTCCATTTTGTAAATCACCAACGGATCTTTTTGTTCGAGGTAAGCCGTTTGGACACTTTGCTTCAGGTCATCCATAGAACGTAGATGCTCTTTCCAGTTTTCATCTATAACGGCCAGTGTCACTGAGCGCTCTAGGGCTTGCGAAAGTTCAACACCCTTTGAGTCCAGCGTTTTAGCTAGATTGGCCAATACGTTATACCCTTTACGACCATCTGTAAATGGAACAATAACATTTTCAATATTGGCTCCTTGTGTTAATCGGATATTTTTAAAAACAGGGATTGCTTGTTTTTCTATTTCTTCTTTGTGTTGCTTATAGCTGGTTATGGCTTCTTGATACAACCGGTCTATAAGCTTTGCTTCATCTGCTTTTAGCAATTCTTCTTTTGTAATGGAACTGTCCAGCCCAAAATTCAATATGCAGGCCATTTTAAATCCATCATAATCCTCTTGTTCCCGGAATGAAGTGATCAAACCTTCTGCCTGTGCAGTAAACGCACTATCTATATCTAGTGCAAGACGTTCTCCAAACAATGCATGATTACGTCGCTTGTAAACTGCATTACGTTGCATGTTCATCACATCATCGTATTCAAGCAATCTTTTACGAATTCCAAAATTATTTTCTTCCACTTTTTTCTGCGCACGCTGGATACTGTTGCTAATCATGCTGTGTTGGATCACATCCCCCTCTTTATATCCTAGCTTGTCCATGAGACCTGCAATTCTATCACTCCCAAACATTCGCATAAGATCGTCCTCCAGTGATACGTAGAACTGGCTGGAACCCGGATCTCCCTGACGACCCGCACGACCTCGCAACTGTCTGTCAACACGACGACTTTCATGTCTCTCCGTACCAATAATGGCTAATCCTCCCGCTTCTTTTACACCAGGACCTAACTTAATATCAGTACCCCGACCCGCCATGTTAGTAGCAATAGTTACCGCGCCAGCCAAACCAGCCTCTGCTACCACTTGGGCCTCTCGGGCATGTTGCTTTGCATTAAGTACGTTATGTGGAATTTTCTTTTGTTGTAGCATACGACCCAGCAATTCACTCACCTCCACAGAGGTGGTACCAACCAGGCAAGGGCGTCCAGCGTTTCTTAATGTTTCAATCTCGTCAATAACCGCCTTGAATTTTTCACGTTTAGTTTTATAAACCAAGTCATCGCGGTCATCACGAATCATGTTCAAGTTAGTGGGGATACTTACTACATCCAACTTATAGATGCTCCATAACTCAGCAGCCTCTGTCTCGGCTGTACCTGTCATACCCGCTAACTTGTGGTACATCCTAAAATAATTCTGCAGGGTAATAGTGGCATAGGTTTGTGTAGCCGCCTCAATCTTTACATTTTCTTTGGCTTCCAGGGCTTGATGCAGTCCGTCACTGTAGCGTCGGCCTTCCATGATACGGCCCGTCTGTTCGTCCACAATTTTTATGGCCCCGTCCATAATGACATATTCAACATCTTTTGCAAAAAGCGTGTAAGCTTTTAGTAACTGTTGAACGGTATGAATACGATCGGCTTTTTGTGCATACTCGTTAAGGGTAGACTCTTTGAGCTGCATTTTTTCTTCTGCTGTTCGCTCACTCTTTTCAACTTCAGATAAACGAACACCAATGTCAGGTAGTACAAAAAACTCTGGATCTTCACCACTTCTGGTGATGGTGGACAAGCCTTTGTCTGTCAAGTCAACAGAATTATTTTTTTCGTCTATGTGAAACAATAGCTCTTCGTCCACTTGTGGCATGTACCGTTGCTGATCCTGCAAATAATAATTTTCTGCTTTTTGCAGCAGTACTCTGACGCCAGGCTCACTGAGGTACTTAATAACCGGGCCGTACTTGGGTAATCCACGGTGTGCACGGAATAAGAAAAGGCCGCCCGTTTTAGGATCGTCTTGGCCTGCCGCTATTAAGCGTTTTGCTTCGTTAAGACAATTACGAACAATCTTTTCCTGTTCCACTACCAGCTGTTGTATGCGTGGTTTGTGAATATGATATTGCTGGTCGTCGCCTTTGGCTACCGGACCTGATATTATTAGAGGCGTTCTGGCATCATCTATTAACACAGAATCAACTTCGTCCACCATAGCAAAATGGTGTTTGCGTTGTACCATCTCCTCGGGGCTATGAACCATGTTGTCCCTTAAGTAATCAAAACCAAATTCATTATTGGTTCCATAGGTTATATCCGCCCCGTATGCTCGTCTTCTTTCCTCTGAGTTAGGTTGATGTTTGTCTATGCAATCAACAGTGAGGCCCAGCCATTCAAATAAGGGGCCATTCCATTCCTGATCTCGTTTTGCTAGGTAGTCGTTAACCGTGACCAAATGAACGCCTTCTCCAGGTAATGCGTTCAAATAGGCGGGAAGCGTAGACACTAAGGTTTTTCCTTCTCCCGTAGCCATCTCTGCAATTTTACCCTGGTGTAGTACCATACCTCCAATTAGCTGTACGTCATAATGCACCATGTTCCACGTTATGGTAGCGCCCGCTGCGGTCCAACTATTAGTAAAAATGGACTGATTGCCTTCAATTCTTATATAGCTATTTTTAATACTAAGGTCTTTATCCAGCTGGGTAGCTGTAGCTACCATTTCTTTATTTTCTTTGAATCGACGTGCGGTTTCTTTTACAACCGCAAAAGCCTCGGGTAGTAATTGCTCAAGGATCACCTCAATTTCCTTGTTACGTTGTTTGCGAAGTCTATCCACCTCTTGGTAAATGGCATCTTTTCCGCTCAGGTCTGAAGGGGGTAGATTTTCTGCTGCTAGATTTTGTGCTGCAATTTGTTCATCAATTGGTAACAGGTGCAATTTGATGCGGTTCCTAAAATCTGTTGTTTTAGCACGTAACTGGTCATTACTAAGCTGCTGGTATTGTGCAAAGAACCCATTAATTGCAGCTACCTGTGGCCGTACTTTTTTGACGTCTTTTTCAGACTTACTGCCGCCAAATATTTTGGAGATATATCCAAGCATAAGGCGGCAAATATAAGCCAAAAAAAACCCTAAATTTGCACTCCAAACAAGAGTACATGGCAGGCCAGCTAAAAGAAGTCAGAAACCGAATCAAATCAGTACAAAGCACACAGCAAATCACAAAGGCTATGAAAATGGTAAGCGCGGCTAAACTTCGTCGCGCGCAGGATGCCATTCTTCAAATGCGCCCCTATGCTCAAAAGCTCCAGGACATGCTTTCTAATATTGTGAGCGCTAGTGAGGCCGGTGCGGAAATGGCTTTAGCGGCTGAGCGTCCTTTTGAAAAGGTTTTACTGATTGTAATCAGCAGTGACCGTGGGTTAGCGGGTGCTTTCAATGCCAACGTGGTTAAATTGACAAAGAGCACCATTGAGGAGAAGTATGCTAATCAGGCAAAAAACGGAAACGTTACCATATGGAATATTGGTAAAAAGGCATACGAAAATTTGACCAAGTTAAACTTCAAGACAGACGCTACTTTCAAAGATATTTTTCTACAGCTCAGTTTTGAAAAAGTGCAAGAAGCTGCTGCGGCAGCTCGACAGGCTTTTCTAAATAAGGAATTCGATGTGGTAGAGATCATCTATAGCCAATTTAAGAATGCTGCCACTCAACGCTTTGTAGCGGAGCGCTATTTACCAATTCCGCGTGCAGAGAAAAAAGAAGGCGTGACGCAGGCAGACTTTATTTTTGATCCAGAGAAAAATACGCTTGTTGCTGAGCTTATGCCTCGCATTTTGAATACCCAGTTGTACAAAGCGGTGCTTGATTCTAATGCCTCTGAGCATGGTGCCCGGATGACGGCAATGGATAAGGCTAGTGAGAACGCAAATGAAATGTTGCGCTCACTTAAAATTTCTTATAACCGTGCTCGACAAGCCGCTATCACTACCGAATTGACCGAAATTGTTAGTGGAGCCGCTGCTTTGCAAGGTTAGGAACACTGTGTACAATTTTCTGTTAGCCCTATTCTGCTTCTTTGTATTTTCAGGTTTCCTATCATGCCAGAAATTTCAACCTTATTGCCTCATATTGAGGCCTTGATATTTGCGAGTGATCGTCCATTGACAACGCTCGAGCTGACAGACTACGTAAATAATGCATTGAGATTTTTAGAAGACAGAGCCACTTTAGATCAGGTGGAAGCTGCTTTGACTGGAATCACGGAAAAGTACGCCTCTGATTTTTATCCCTTTGAGGTTGTACAGAGTGGAGGAGGTTGGCAATTCCTTTCCAAGAAGGATTATCATCGAACCATTGCACAAATCAATGGAGATAAATTTTTAAAAAGACTAACTACGGCCTCTTTAGAAACCTTAGCCATTATTGCGTATAAGCAACCGGTTACCAAAGGAGAAATTGAATCTATACGTGGTGTGAGTTCAGATTATGCGGTACAAAAGTTATTGGAGAAGGAACTAATTGTAATAGCAGGACGTAACGAAAAACTACCGGGACACCCCTTGGTGTATGCAACCTCCAGAAGCTTTATGGACTATTTTGGCATCAATTCATCAGATGATCTTCCAAAAATTCGTGAGGTGCTTGCAGAGCAATTGATTGCTCCCACTTACGTTCAAGATGAGGTAATAACTGAGTCACCTGCCAGTGAAAGCCAGGAAGATTGATCTTGTTATCTTCGTCTCATGTTTCCTCGCACTGAACCAGCTATACTAATTGAAGCGGCCCGACAATACGGCACTCCACTTTATTTCTATCACGCGGAGCGAATTCTGTATCAATACGAAAGTTTAAGGCAAGCTTTTTCAAGTTGGGATGTTCGTTTTTTTTATGCGGCCAAAGCGCTTACTAATCTTCACATCTTACAATATATCCATTCCTTAGGCTGCTCAGTAGATTGTAGTTCCATTAACGAAATCAAGATTGCGCGAAATGCGGGGATACCCAGTGATAGAATATTATATACGTCCAATAGTATAAATTTTTCTGAAATTGAAGAAGCGGTTTTGCAGGGGGCATTTGTGAATGTAGATAGTTTGTCTGCCCTTGAAAAATTTGGAAAGCGGTTCGGTAATTCATATCCGGTTGGGATACGCCTTCGTCCTAATATAATGGCAGGAGGTAATCTGAAAATTTCAACTGGTCATGCTGCTAGTAAGTTTGGAATACCAGTAGAACAGTTAGAACAAGTACACGCACTTGTTTCCACCTACAACATTCAAGTTCACACGTTACATATTCACACCGGGAGTGAGATCAAGGATGCAGCGATCTTTGTACAAGGGGTTCATCTCTTATTGAACTTAGTTGCTGATTTTCCGGATGTGCGTGTTATTGATTTGGGAGGTGGATTTAAAGTGCCATACCAACCAGGCGAAAAAGGAACAGATATCCACGCGGTTGGCAAAGAAGTGGCAACACTGTTTTCATCCTTTGAACAAAAAACCGGCCGTAAGCTGCAAGTGTGGTTTGAGCCTGGGAAATATATGGTTTGCGAAGCTGGCTATTTGTTAACTACCGTGAATGTGATCAAGGAAAATGAGTCCTTGACTTTTGCAGGCGTTGATACTGGCCTAAATCAATTGATACGTCCCATGTTCTATGAGGCGTATCACCATATCGAGAACTTGACCAATCCTGCAGCTCCTGTCAAAACCTATCAGATTGTTGGAAATATTTGCGAGACGGATACCTTAGGCGCAGACCGGGAACTACCTACTATCTGTGAAGGAGATTTGTTGTCTATACAAAATGCAGGGGCTTATGGGTTTGAAATGGCTTCTCAGTATAATGCAAGATTTCGACCAGTTGAAGTATTCTATAAGGAGGGCGCTTTGCAGCTAATTCGTAGGCGAGAGACTTTAGATGATTTATTACGAACACAGGAAGGATTATAAATAGTATGGAAGCTTTTTTTAAATTAATTCGTAATCCTTTTTTATTTCGCTTCTTTTTATTGACTCGTTTACCAGCTGCTTTTTTAGCAGGACTTCGAGTAGAAGCCATCACGCCCGAACATGCAGTGGTAAAATTGCGGTATCAGTTTCTGAATAAAAATCCCTTTAGGTCTACTTATTTTGCCTGCTTGGGAATGGCAGCAGAAATGAGCACAGGACTATTAGCCATGGCGCATTTATATCAACGCAAACCAGCAATCTCTATGTTGGTTATACGAATTGAGAGTCATTTTTTTAAAAAGGCAACTGGTGTTACCAGGTTTACCTGTGCGCAAGGAAAAGAGCTGCAACTAGCCATTCAAAAGGCTTATGAAACAGGAGAGTCAGTGGAGCTTTCAGTGGTTTCAACGGGTTATAATCAACAAGGCGTAGAAGTGGCTCGGTTTTTAATCACCTGGTCCTTTAAGAGAAAAGGTTAAATTACTATTCACAACAAACAATTATGAAAATCTCTTTTCATGGTGCGGCAAGAACCGTAACCGGGTCAAAGCATTTGCTGGAACTTTTGTCCGACAAAAGAATTTTATTAGACTGTGGACTTTTTCAAGGCATGGGTAAGGAAACCAACTTCCTTAATCGTCAATTTGGTTTTGATCCTGCCACTATAGATGTACTGGTGCTCAGTCATGCCCACATTGATCATGCGGGTTTAATTCCAAAGTTGGTAGAAGAAGGGTTTGTTGGAAAAATTTGGTGTACTCCCGCTACCAAAGAATTAGCAATGGTACTCTTGGAGGATTCTGCTCAGATTCAAGAGGACGATATTCGATATGTAAACAAACGAAGGAAGCAGTTGAATCAGCCCTTGTTGATGCCACTTTATACCAAGGAGCAAGCACAAGCCTCATTTAATTATTTTGAAACAGTGGAATATGGAAATTGGACTTCCATTCTCGAGGGGGTAGAACTTCAATTTACTGATGCGGGACATATAATTGGTAGTGCTGCTGTTCACCTTCGTATAAAGGAAAACGGAAATATCAGACACTTAACATTTAGTGGAGATATAGGTAGATATCGAGATGCCATTTTGCGTTCGCCCGCAGCATTTTCTCAAGCAGACATTATATTGTTAGAGTCAACGTATGGGAATAAGCTCCATTCACTCCATCAATCAACTCCTGATTTGCTATTGGAATGGATTGATAAAATATGCATACGTAAAAAAGGAAAACTCATTCTTGCTGCTTTTAGTGTAGGGCGAACACAAGAGCTGCTGTTTCAGTTAAATCAACTTGATCTTGAGCATCGGCTTCCATCAGTACCCATTTATGTTGATAGCCCTTTGAGTGTGGAGGCCACTGAAATAGTAAAGAAGTATCCAAACTATTTTAATCAGCGTATTCAACATATCATGAAAAGCGATTTGGATCCCTTTGATTTCTCCTCTTTGCGGTACATCCGAACGGTAGAAGAGTCAAAGCAATTGAATTTTATAGAAGGCCCCATGGTTATAATTTCGGCAAGTGGGATGGCGGATGCAGGCAGGGTCAAACATCACATTAGTAATAACATCGAAAACTCGCGCAATGGGGTGCTATTCACCGGCTATTGCGAACCCCGCTCCCTAGGAGGCCGCTTGCTTTCTGGTGTTCCAGAAGTTAGCATTTACGGGGTGGTACATGAGGTACATGCCAGTGTGGGACTTATCCCTAGTATGAGTGCCCATGGAGATTATGAGGATCTTTGCCAATGGTTAGGAGACCAAGATCCTAAAGGAGTGAGTCATCTATTTTTGGTTCATGGAGAATACCCGGTACAAGTTGATTTTAAGGAACGGTTGATCAAAAAAGGTTTTTCCTTTGTAGAAATACCTGAGATGCATTCCAGTTACGGGCTTGGTTAGTTTAATAAAGAAACCCCTCCGAACGGATCAGAGGGGTTGAATTTCATGAATCGATAAGGGTAATAGCTAATGGTAGGGTCCCATTTTACATCTATGCCACGAACTTATGTTGAGGGGATTGACTGGCACCGTAATAAGTAATAGAACTGGTTAAGTTACAGGTTATTTCCTATATTTAGGGTGCGTATGCTATTTTAATGAACAGGTTACTAACCAATTAAGTTGCTGAAAATCAGATACATATTACGTTTACCGTTTATTCTATTCTGTTTTAAAACTTTATTAGTATTTGGGCAGAAACAGATAGGACCTGACTCAGTTTTTTACGTTTACAATAGCCCCTTTTTCAAAAATTTTATTACTAAAACAACTCGCAACCTGACATTTGAAGCAGGTTCCCTAAATCAGGTTTCCTCAATTGACCTTTCTGTTTTTAAAATGAGCAGCGGTGATTTCATTAAAATGAAGGGGGCTTTATATTTCCATTTTCACAATTCAGGCAGAATTTACAAGTGCCAGCCATTGGACCCGGAATCAGATTCACTACGATTTGTGCGACTGGACGCTACAGTGAATTACAACTATAATATTGGCGCTTACATTTTCCCAGTTGGTGAAAATATTTATGAATACGGTGGTTATGGCTTCTGGAAATCAAATGGAGTAGTAAGAAAGTTTAATTTCAAAGACCGTGAATGGGATGTTGTTGTATTAGATCGGGAGGTGCATATGCCAGCTGCCACTTCTTATGGGCATAGTGTCTGGCTTGATTCTAGTCAACAATTTTTGTACGTCCCTTATCAACGGATTGTCAATGATGGTATCACAAAGCTGAATGATGAATCTTCAAATTTGTTGACCAGTTACCGACTAAATCTAAAATCTTTTCGCTGGGAGTTTTTGGGGAAAACCAACCCGGCTGTACTAAACCTTCTTAGATCTCCTTACAGAGTTTTTTCAACTACTAATGGGCTTTTTGCGGCTTACACCAGCAGGTTATGTTGGATCGATTTTGAATCTAATTCTATAAAAGTTTTAACTGACCCTTCATTAACGCAAACATTACAGCGTATCCAGTCGTTTATGTTGTGGTACTGGGATCGGCAACATATTTTTTGGCTTAACCCATCCAATGGGCGTTATGATTCTCTATTTATTGACCCCTCTCGTTTTACTAGTTACACGAATGAGATTTGGCGTAAGCCACAAGAATGGAGTGATTATGCCGGGGGGATACTCATGCTAGTTGCAGCAGCTGTTCTAACAGCTGCTCAATATAAAAAACGAAAACTGATATTAAATAAAGAAGAATCTATAACGGAGGAGCCCAAGCATCCGTTTGTAGCAACAGAGCTTTCGCTACTTGATTTATTAATTACTAAGCAACGGCAAGGGCTAACTGTTACAATCCCTGAGATGAATTATGTATTAGGGCTAAAGGACAAGAATCAGGGGATGCAGAAAAAAGTGCGAAGTGATGTCATTAATCGGATTAATGAAAAGTATAGTTTTTTGAATCAGGAAAAAGTTTCCTTAATACAGAATATTCGTTCTGAAACTGATAAACGTTTCTTTGAGTACTATCTCAATCCTGATCATTTGGAAAGGCTGCGTTCATTACTATCCTGAGTCTGTAAAATTGCTTACCTTTACGCCCCCAAAAAGGGTAATGCCGGGGTAGCTCAGCTGGTTAGAGCATCGGATTCATAACCCGAAGGTCGGCAGTTCAAGTCTGCTCTCCGGTACTAAACAGGACTCTTCGGGATTTTCTTGAAGAGTCCTGTTTTTTATTTCCACACGCATCTGATTTTTTAAACTAATTCAGTCCCACTAAGAAAATATGCTTATTTCGGGAGTGTTAACATTGTGGGGAAATTTTTCACTAATTTGTAATTTAATATCAAGTTTTTCTAGTATTTTCAGAAAAAACTAATCTGCATGAGAAACAAAATTCTCCTAATTTTCTTTACGCTAGTTTCATCCATAGCCTATTCCCAATCAACTGTAAAAGGAAAAGTATCCGGAAAAGATGGTGTTCCCATCTCGGGTGCATCCGTAAAGGTTGTAGGAAGTGCTGTTGGAGTTGCTACAGCCCCTGATGGCACATTTTCTCTGTCTGTGCAATCCCAAGACCAATCTTTGGAAATTTCTGCAGTTGGTTTTGCAAAACTAATTGTAAGAGCCGGGTCCAGTTTAGTTGATTTACGTCTTGAAGCAGTTATATCCGCTCTGCAAGAAGTTGTTGTCACCGCCCAAGGTATCACCCGTGAAAAGAAAGCTTTGGGTTATGCAGTTTCCACGTTAGCTGCAAAAGAGCTGCAGGATAGGCCAATAGCTGATGTTGGTCGCTTGATACAAGGTAAAATTCCTGGAGTGGCTGTAACCTCCACCTCGGGAGTTTCGGGTACAGGTACTAATATCATCATTCGCGGTTACTCCTCCCTCACTGGTTCAAACCAACCTCTGTTTGTTGTAGATGGCGTTCCCTATAATTCGAACACTAACCAACGCGGGGGTTTTACACAAGGAGGCCAGTCTGCCTCGAGCCGTTTTTTGGATCTTGACCCCAATGCAATTGAAAACGTAACTGTTTTGAAGGGGTTGGCAGCCACCGTTACTTATGGTGATCAAGGTCGAAATGGGGTGATTTTAGTCACAACTAAAAGCGGATCAAAAAAATCAAAAAAAGCTGAATTTCAAATAACGCAGTCTTATTTCACAAATGCCGCTAATTTACCTGAGTACCAAAATGACTACGTTGGCGGTTTTCAACAAAACATTGGCTACTTTTTTAGTAATTGGGGACCCACCATCCAGGAGGCCCTAACGTATCCCTCGCAGAACACTAATGCCGCATTGACTAATCATCCGTATGCATTTTTGAGCAATGCTGCCCTGCGCGCTGGCCAGGCCCCGTATGTTGCGTCACTTGGTCCTTACAAAATGCAAGTTTTTCCCAACAACGTGAAAGACTTCTTCAGACAAGGTAACATTGTAAATACAAGTTTGAATATCTCTGGCGGTGGTGAAAATGCCAGCTACAATCTATCTGCTGGATATCTTGATGAGCAGGGATATATACCTGAAAATGGTTTAAAAAAATTAAATCTAAGTCTAGGTCTAAATGCAAAGTTGAGTAACAAACTCACTGTACAAAATTCATTCAATTATTCTAACACAGACCAGTATTCTCCCCCTTTAAGTGGTGGGGGTGGTAATAACGCTTACGACTTTCCATCTGTGCTTGCAAATGTTATGTACACTCCTAGGCAAGTCGATCTCATGGGATGGCCCTTTGCAGATCCCGCCTCAGGTGCCTCAGTTTATTTCCGTAGCGGTAATGATATACCCAACCCACGGTGGGTGTTGCAAAATTTGAAGACCACTGGAGTTGTAAATCGCATCTTTTCTGCCACCAATTTCAACTACCAAGTATCAAAGAATTTTTCAGTTGCTTACAAATTTGGATTGGACACCTACAGCGAATCACAAGAGTTTAAATTCAATCAAGGAGGTGTTCAGTCTCCAACCGGGTACTACAATACGTGGGAGATCACAAACACAATTTTGGATAATTCTCTAATTTTTACTTATAACAAGTCGATTGGTAAAAAAATTAGGTTGAATGCCCAGTTAGGTGGAAATATGAGAAATGATAATTACAGGAACGTATTTAACACAAGCCTTAATCAACTTGCAAGAAATTTATTTCGGCATTCTAACTTTATTGATAACGTTTCATCAGACGCTACCCAGGAAGAAACCAGGATGGGTATTTTTGGTTCTGCCACTGTTGATTACGATAATTATGCTTTTATCACATTTTCAGGAAGAAACGATTGGACATCTACAGTGGAGAAAGAAAACCGAAGAATTGTATATCCCTCAGCAAGCTTTTCTTTCATTCCAACCACAGCTTTTTCTGGCTTATCTAGTAATTTTCTGAACTACCTGAAGTTGAGAGCAGGTATTGGAACATCTGCAGGCTTCCCTAGACCTTACCAAACTCGAAATGTACTAGATCAAAGTTCCCGTGCCTGGTTGTTGGCATCTGGGGCAGCTGTGCAAAGCCATGCTGTGAATAACACACTTGGTAATCCTAATCTACGTCCTGAGCTACACACAGAATTTGAAATGGGTATAGAGACAAGACTACTAAATGGTCTTTTTGACATCGACCTCTCAATTTATCGCAGGGATACAAGAGACTTGATAACAAGTGCACCTCTCGATAATGCCACAGGCTATTCATCCACCACTATCAATATTGGTAAAATTAGAAATAGCGGTGTTGAATTTGCCTTAACCGGAAACATTATAAACAACAGAGATTTTCAGTGGTCAACTACTTTAAATTATAACCGAAATGTTCCTCTTGTTGTTGACCTGGGTGGTACATTAAAAGAGGTTCAAATCACTGGATTTGGTGGAGCACTTGGCAATTACGCCATAGTTGGCAAGCCATTCAATATGATTAAGGGTACAGGATACAGAAGGGATGAGAAAACGGGCCAACTTTTAATAGACGGTCTTGGAAACTTGTTATCCACCGCTAATGCCATAGAACTGGGAAATCCCAATCCTGCTTTTCAAACTAATTTGACTAACAGGATAGGGTACAAGGATTTTACTTTCGAGTTTATGCTTGCTTATCGTCATGGTGGGGCTCTTTACAGCAGTACTGTCGGGGCTCTTATGGGAAGAGGTCTAACATCAGATACTCGCAAAGATGCTTACGACCGTGCACAGACTTGGATTTTCCCTGGGGTTTACGCATCAAATGGCCAGACCAACACCACACAGATGACTGCTGCTGACGTGGGTTTTAATAATCTTTACTTCTTCGGGGATGAAGGCCGTATGCTTGACGGAACCACCATAAGATTACAAGAGGCATCTATATCTTATAACTTACCTAAGAAAGCAATTTCAAAACTTCCATTCAAAGCATTATCCGTTGCAGTAACTGGTAACAACCTTTGGTACCGAGCCCCCAACACACCGAAGGGAGTTAATTTGGATACAGATAACCTGGGTCTTGGAGTGGGTAATGGGCTTGGGCTTGAGTTGTTGACTGGGCCTAGTGCTCGCAGATTAGGCGGTACGCTCAAAATAACACTTTAAATTACAGCAACTATTCTAATACTACTATAAATTAACCAATATGATAAGAAAGTTTAAAGGATTTGCTCTAGTTGTCTTGTTAAGTTTTTTTGGCTCATGTGAGCTAGACCTACTTGACAACCCCAACGCAGTAACAACTAATAATGCCAATGTAAATTTTCTCCTTAACTCAATCACGACGGGATATGCAGGCAATTTCAATTCTTTCAGTGATCCAGGCATGCGTCTTACAAGGATGCTTAACCAGGGTGCAGCAATCTACGACAATGCCAACTCACCGAGCTCATCAGATGGGAGGTGGAGTAGCTCTTACTCTGGCTTGCTGGCTGATATTTCTGTAACAATACCAATTGCAGAAAAAAGTAGACTTTTTGTGCATGCAGGAATTGCAAGAGTAATTCGCGCTCAGGTGTTGCTTAATTTGGTTGATTATTTTGGAGATGTTCCTCTTAAGGAGGCGCTCGACCCCTCTAACTTTAATCCAAAAGTTGACAAAGGTGTTGATGTATACACTGCGGCATTAGCTGATCTCAACACGGCTATTGCAAACTTTAATACTACCTCATTAGCTGGCGCCTCCTCCGATCTTTACTTTGCAGGTAATGCTGACAGCTGGATTCGTACAGCCAACTCCCTAAAGCTTAAATATTTTCTCAACAGAAGATTAATAGATGCCGCCGGCTCAAGGGATTCAATTAATGCATTAATCACACAAAACAGATTGATTTCGTCCTCTGCTCAAAATTTTGTTTTTCGTTTTGGATCAAACTTATCAAACCCTGATACCCGACATCCCAGATACGGTGGCCAGTATGGTCCAACAGGAGGGGGAGATTATCAGTCCAATTCTTATATGGCTCACCTATTTGATGGAGGACGAGGTTTTCAAGACCCACGAATTCGCTATTATTTCTACAGACAAACTACTAGAAACACAACTGATGTTAATGAGTTGAGGTGCATCACTAATCCTAAACCATCTCATTATGGTCCTAACGACGTGTTTTGTGTCCCAACCACTGCTGGGTACTGGGGTCGTGATCACCTGAGCAATGAGGGTATACCGCCGGATGGCTTGAAGAGAACTGCTTGGGGTTTGTATCCTGCGGGCGGTAGTTATGACAACAACGCTGGTGTAGGAGTTTCTTTGGGAGCTGGCGCCGGCGGTGCCGGTATTCATCCAATCATGATGCGCTCATTCATTAACTTTATGTTAGCTGAGAGTGCTCTTACCCTTGGTACTGCGGGTAGTCCAAGAGTTTTGTTACAGACAGCTATGCAGAATTCATTTGATGATGTACGTGCTTATGCCCTCTCGACCCCTGAAGCCTCAAAGATTACCGCTTTTGAAGCAGCAAATAACTATAGCTGGTCCTCTGAGGTCACCTCATACATTAATTACATTTTAGGACGATTTGATGCCGCCTCTAACACTCAAAAGCTGGCAATACTTGCTCGTGAATACTGGGTTGCTCTCCAGGGAAATGGAATAGAGTCATATAATTTGTACCGTCGTACTGGACAACCTGTTCAACAGCCCGCTCTTGAAGCGGCACCAGGTCCTTTTGTACGTTCACTCTATTATCCTTTGTCCTACATCAACCGCAATAGTAATGCCAAGCAAAAAGCAAATGTAGAAGTACAAGTCTTTTGGGATAATAACCCCCCTGGTTTTATTAAGTAAATTTTAAAATTGAAAAAATACTAACATGAAAAAAATAGTTAATGGTGCTCTTTTTTTATTGGTTATGCTCTTCAGTTCTTGCGAAACTGAAATGATTGAACCAATTGACCCATTTAATCTTCAGCAGGGTGGATATATGAGAACTGTTACCCCGTTCCCTATCCCCATCTTCACTGTTAGAGTAGCAGGTATGGGCACCACCCAAATGGAACAAGTCTTAGAGGCTGTAACACCAAACAGCGGAGCAAATTTTGACAGCTACGAAATGGTTATAAGATTTCTTGACAACACTCCAGCCAACGGCAATAACCCCAAGCCTGATGCACCGCTTAGAATACTTAGATCTACCGATTTTACAAAGGATGCAGTTACTGGTTATCCGCGCTTCCGGTTAATTGTTACTGGAAGCCAGATGTTAGCAGCCTCAGGGCTTACTATAGTACAAGTTGCTTCCGGAGATCGATTTGAGGTACGCGCCAAAATGAAGTTGAAAGACGGATCTGTTTTTGACGCTAGTAACACGAGTGTCAATATCACTGGGGGTGCTTTCTATTCCTCACCATTTTTTTACAGGGTTAATGTTGCTAACTAAGTTTATATTACTTAAGCCATGATTAACATTAAAAAGCCCCAATTTTGGGGCTTTTTAAATGCCTATTTTTAAAAAATATGATAAAATTTTTAGATGCCATTAATTGTATTTTTCATAATGCTGTGGGGTACAAATCTCTACAATCTGTATTTTTGACAATATCAATAGCAATCAGCAGGTTTACCTTTTTTCGTTTTTTGGTTTGGTTCCCCCTGTTTACATTACTAATTTAAAATCAAATACCTAGATAAAGAATTATCAAAACCTTGATTTTTTGAATGGCTGTAGGAAGGGGCTTATTTCTTTCAGCCAAAAAAATTGTCTTGAGCTATGAAAATTGTAACTTTCTGATAACTTAATTCAAATATGTCTCAAAGTCAATCAAAATTTAACCTTTCCGTTTGGGTCCACAAGGGACATCAATTTTTACTCTCTGGCCAAATCAAAAAGCAGAATGAGCGTTTGGTACTCTCTCTTGCCATTCTTAGTTACATAATTCATTTGCTCATAATTGCCTTTGTTAAAGCTGGAGTTATTCAAACCAATTTAGGACTCTTCAATAGCCCCATATCCGCTATTTACACACCCTTTTCATTTATACTTGTTTATGAGGTCTACCTATTACTCTTCTATTTGCCAAAATCTACTACTTTTTACATAGGAAAGCAATATGAAATTATCACATTGATTGTGATTAGGAGAATCTTTAAAGATTTGGGAGACTTGCAATTGGTTCCTGACTGGTTTCAAAATAAGAAAGATCTCCAATTTACTTTCGATGTAGTATCTGCTTTAATCTTATTTTATTTAATCTATGTGTTTTATCATAGAATTATCAAGCGGCAAGTTGCTGCCATCGCCGATGTAAGCCCTGTTTCAAAGGCAGCCGGCCGATTTATTTTCCTTAAAAAAGCAATTTCCCTTTTCTTATTACCTGTACTGCTTGGCTTGGCTTGTTATTCTTTAGGTAATTGGATAAATCTACTTTTTGCTAATCAATTTTCCGCTTTTGCTGCTCTTGCAAATGTAAATACAGTATTTTTCGATGATTTTTTTACTATACTTATTATTGTGGATGTGCTACTTTTACTTGCCTCTTTTTATTACTCTGATCAATTTCACATCATAATACGAAATTCTGGGTTTGTATTATCCACTATTTTAATAAAACTATCATTTTCTGTTATTGGACCCGTAAACAATATCCTAGTGGTGAGCTCTGTTTTATTTGGGCTTCTCATTTTATATATAACGCAACTTTACGAGAAATCGCTTGGCACTGTACGCTAGCTAGTTATGATTTTTTTTTCCATTCACAGTACCAGACCAGTCAGGATCTGCAGCTCCAACCCATAACCCAGATTTGCTTGCTATGGTTGCATGAACACGTCCAAACTGTGCTGGCTTCAAGACATTCTCTTTTTTGCTTGTAGTTATTTGTAGTGCTTCATATGTATTTTTATTTTCCCAAAAAACTGCAGGGTGATTTTCAATGAGTAATTTTTCGGGAAGTTGAAATACACGTGCAGCTGCTAATGCTTTTTCAAGGGCTAACCCTCTGTCTACAACACGACTAATCGTTTGAACAATCGCTGGCACTATTCTGGCACCACCTGCGGCACCTATACTCATGAAGGGTATACCATCTTTCAAAATAAGTACCGGCGAGATGTGTGAGGAAGCCCTCTCGCCCGCAACCATTTTGCCAAGATAGGGCCCCATGGTAGTTGCAAGCATAAACCCGCCATCAATAGAAGCAACTTTGGATCCCATAGTGGGACCTAAAGATTGCGTTAAGCTAACCATATTGCCATCTTGGTCGGCAGCTACTAAGTGGGTTGTGTGTCCATTTTGAAAAGCTGCACTATCTTGCATCAACATATTATTTTTTTTATTTTTTGAATCTTGCCAACGCTTCTTTGCGTAATCTATTTTTATAATTTTTTCTTCTTCCGTTTTCAATAATTTTCTGTCTTCATACGCCAGCTCATGTGCTTTGGCATGCGTGAGTAAAAATTCCGCCTCTGAGCAACTTGTTAGATCTGATAATGACAGAAGGTGAAGCATTTCCAGGACTATGGCACCATAGGAGGGTAAACCCATTGTCACAATCTCAAAGCCTCGGTAATTGCCTCTTAGTAGTGTTGCATTTTCAGCTCTGTAGTTGAGCATATCTTGCCAGCTAAGGTAGCCTCCTCCTGTTTTAACTTGTTTTATTAATGATGCGGCTAATGCGCCTTTATAAAAAGATTCGCCCTTATCATTTGCAATACTCTCTAATGTGGTGGCTAGTTTTTCCTGTGTAAACCAGTCTCCATCTTTTGGGAGGCTATCGCCTTTTAAAAAGTATGACCTTGTGGAGGGGTACTGGAGTAGATCTTTCTTTACTGATTTTAAGCGGTCAACTTCATCAGGTAAAATTTGAAAGCCATTCTTGGCAATAGCTATTGCGGGGGCCATTACGTCTTTCAGCAATAGTTTTCCATTGGTTTGGTGAAGCTCAATAAGTCCCTTGACCATACCGGGCACACCAATCGTGGTGTAGCCATCTTCCTGATTATTGGGATCTGTCACATAAGCTAATGGAACCTGCGTAGTGGCATCGATTCCTTTTATTTTTCCTTTACTATTTCTGTGTATTACTTGAAGCCTTCCTCCCAAACCACTCATCGTCGGTTCAACAACACTTAGAGCAAAAGCTGCAGCCGTGATAGCATCATAGGCATTTCCCCCTTGTTTGAATATTACCGCCCCTGCTTCTGACGCCAAGGGATGAGCGCTTGCTATAATAGAATTGGCGCTATCGATTTTGATCTGCGCGGTTGCTGAAAAGACTAATAACATGGCAACCAGCGTAAGTTTATTTTTCACGATTTGCATTTTATCAAAGTGGTGTCCTCTAAATCTTTTACTAAAATACTTTGTGCATCAAGCAATGGATGAAGAAGTGCAGGTTTAATGCTATCCAGCAGACTATTTTTTAGTCGATATTCTTCTATTTGTCCGTTAGGTTTTTCCCATCGAATGATTTTGCATTTGCATTCTGCATTTTCTACGGAATTTAAAATCTCTTCCAGTTCGCCCTCAGCACCTATTTTTTTATATACTTCTCGAATCCCGATTATCTTATTTTTTTCTCCCACATCAAAATTCCAGGATGCTGAAATCACATTTAAAAATTGTTTATTGGTATCTAATTGCATAAGACTATGACGCGGAGAGAGAATTTTTTGATCAAGCGTAACTAATCTGGAATGTATTGAGATTGTAGTGGGATTATCATATTGCGCGTAGCCTGAGTGGTTAAAACTGGCTCCATATCTTTTATAGAGGAAGTAGCCATTCTTCTCTTTAAAAGTTGCAATGTTCATTACTACCTTTCTTGAACGATCGGAGTCCGATAAGCGGGCTTGTGGCGATCCGGTATAACAAACCCAAATCCCTTCTAATGCATCCTTTTCTTTTTTTGATATAGATAAAGGCGTGATACTAAAATCTTGTTTGAGTTCACTCAATTGTTGTTGTGATGATTTGATTTTTCCAATCAGTACAAAGAGGATTAGTGAAAGCCCCCCTAGTAGTATAAATAGTTGTGTCTTATTTTTTTTATTTGTTGTGGTCTCTTTTTTTTGAGCATTTGCCAGCTCCGATTTTAATCGTTGATTTTCATATAATAAGGAGTAGCTGTCAGCCGTGTTAACGGTAGATTTTTCTGCCAATAATGACTGATCTAGTGGAGCTTTTTCAAATTGTAATCTCCCCACTCCGTATAAATAAATGTAACAGGTGTCAACTAAAAACGATCGGGGGTTCGAAACAAGCCCCATGAGTGCATCACGAACTTGTCCTCCGGTAATGTCATATCTTCTAAAGGGGTATTTTTTTGATTCGCTTATGTTGTCTGGTTCGTATTCTTGATGCCCCAATTTTTCTGCAGACAGGGGTAGATTATTGCTGATTTCGCTTAATGCAATAGCAAGGGGTTCGTAATTTTTTCTGTTGGTATTCTTGGTTAATACAGTGCTGTTTTCTGATTCAAATTTTTCTATGCACTTATTAAGCAAGTAGATTATTTCCTCTTTCCCTTTTTTGAGCATTTCTTAAAGTATTGAAAATGAATTATTAAGATGCTTCCGAAAATCATACTTATTTCCGAAACTCCAGTTTATAAACAGAAATCACATAAAATTGGCGATAGTTAGTTAATTCTCCTAATTATTTGTAAGATTGAATCTAAACTAACGAAATACTTGCTTATGAAAAAAATCGTAACCGGATTTCTTGCAGCCTTTTTGGTAGCCCTCGGGATCTTTTTCTCACAAGTTGCTGAAGCGCAAACTATCCAGATTGCTGGTAAAGTCCTTTCAGCGAAAGACAACACACCTCTTGAAAATATAACTGTACGCCCGGTTGGTTCCAAGCAGGGTACAGCTACTAGCCAGGATGGTAGTTTTAAAATCGACATTAAAAAGGGGCAATCACTTGAGTTTTCAAGTGTAAACATGCTCAGCAAAACTGTCAAGAACATTGAAAGTTCAACCACTTCCTTAATGGTTGTATTGGAGGAATCCGATAATAATCTATCAGAGGTGATGGTCGTTGCATATGGTACACAGAAGAGAAGCTCAATTACTGGTTCCTCCTCAAGTGTTAAAGCGGCAGTTTTAGAGAATGCGCCTAGTACTTCAATTCAGGAAAGTTTACAAGGAAATGTAGCCGGACTTCAATCTCAAAATGGAAGTGGTCAACCTGGTTCCGTACCAAACGTGCGAATTCGTGGTATTGGATCAATCAGCGCCGGAGCTGCACCTCTATATGTTATTGATGGAATTCCTGTGGTGAGTGGTGATATCTCAGGGGGTAATTCAAACACTATAGCTGGATTGAACCCTAACGATATCCAGAGTTTGACGGTGTTGAAAGATGCCTCTGCTACCTCTCTTTACGGCTCTCGTGCTGCAAATGGGGTAGTATTGATTACAACTAAGAATGGCAAGCCTGGTAAGGCAAAAATCAATATTACGGTGCAGCAGGGGATGATTAATAATACACTTCGTGACGAACAAAAAACATTGAACTCAGAGGAATATATTCAGTATTACAAAGAAGGTTGGATAAATGCTGGTCGTAACCCTGCTTCTTATGACTCCGCATTGGTTGCTAACGGGATAAGCAGAAATGTTGATACGGATTGGTTTGACGTAGTAATGAGACAAGGAAAATTCAGCCAATACAGCTTGAATGCGAGTGGCGGTAATGACAAATCAACTTTCTACATGTCAGGTAGCTATTATAAAGCGGAAGCCCCAATCAAAGGAGTGGAGTATGACAGGGCTACTTACCGTGTTAATGCAAGTGCTGAACTTTCTAATAGGTGGTCAATTAAGGGGGGATTTAGTGGTAATTTTCAGCGAAATACTGATTTTCCAGGCGGCTCCTTTTTTGCTAACCCAACTCGAGCTATGTATCGTTTAGCTCCATGGTTACCCGTGTTCAAAAGTGATGGGGTTTCATGGGAACTTGGTTACAACAGTGGTTATAATCCAGCAGCAGTAATTGCCACTACAAAGCGTGTAGCTAAAACATACAACATAGGTGCTAATGCCTCTACTAAATACAAAATAGCTAAGGCACTTACATACGAGGGAAGTTTTGCGCTTGATTTTAATCATGCTTATCGTACCGTTTTCAATGATCCTCGTGTTGGTAATGCTTTCGTTGCAGTCGGTGGAAGTATTCAAAATTTTTCTCAAGACATTGTCAATTGGATTGGTACAAATATCCTTCGGTTTAAAACAAAGTTTGGTCGCGGTCATGAGATTGAAGCCTTTGCTGGTTATGAGGCCCAAAGCCGCTCCGATGTTGATATGACTGTTTTGGTCAATGGTATTGCTCCTGGAACTAGCACTCCTGCTGGTGGATCACAGATTCAGACGGCTACCGGTACCGGTACTATGAACACTATCGTAAGTAAATTTTTGAATGCAAATTATGGTTACACAGATCGTTATTTTTTAACAGGGTCTATTCGTCAAGATGCTTCCTCACGATTTGCTAAAAACTTTCAGTCTGAGATATTTTGGTCAGTTGGATTTGGATGGAATATAACCAACGAGCCATTTATGAAATCCAAGTGGGTGAGTGAATTGAAGCTGAGAGGAAGTTATGGTTACACCGGAAATCAGGGCATTGATAATTTTGTATCTCAAGGTCTCTATACAGTTGGTTCTGACTATAACCAAACATCCGGTATCACTCTATCCCAGTTAGCAAATGATAACCTGACATGGGAAAAAAATATTCCACTTGACTTTGGTGTAGATTTTTCGCTTTTCAAAGGGCGTTTGTCAGGTACTGTTGATTGGTACTCCAGGGTTTCCTCTGAGTTATTGATCAATCAATCAATCCCCAGTGTCAATGGGGTGACCAACATCACAGTCAACAATGGCGCTATGCAGAATAGAGGGGTTGAGGTTGCTATTTCAACAGTAAATGTGGCACCACAAAAGCAGAAAGGATTTAAGTGGGTGACCGACTTCAATTTTACTGCTAACAGAAATAAGATTACTGAGATCGACTCATTGTTTTCTACAACGGGGGATTATTACCGCGTCAAAGGATATGATTATTACACGCACTACCAAAGGGGGTATGCAGGTGTAAATCCAGCTAATGGGGAGGCACTATGGTACACTTCCGGAAGCAAGGACTCTACTACTAATGCATTCACTACTGCACTACCAAGAGTCACAATGGGTAGCGCCCTTCCTAAATTCTTTGGAGGTATCACTAACAATTTATCATTTGGAGATTTCAAATTAAGTTTTCAGTTGTATGTGTTCTGGGGTAATCGTATTTATGACTCATATGGCTACTTGCAAAAATCAGATGCTAACCTAGGGTTCACTGATCAAAGTAATGGTTTGAGTAAATATGAGTACCGTCGTCGGTGGACCAAGCCTGGGGATATAACAGATGTTCCAAAGCCTGTGTTTCTGGGTACACAGTCCTCAGCCGGAAGCTATGAGAGCACACGATTTAATTATGATGGAAGCTATATACGCTTGAGAGATGTGTCGCTGACTTACACAGTACCCAAGCAGTATCTCTCAAAATCAAAAATCAATAACATGCGTGTCTATCTGCGCGGACAAAATTTATTCACTTATGTTAAGGACAAACGTTTCAATACGGATCCTGAAACAGATATTAGTGGAACCTTGAGTCAGAATCCGCCAATATTCAGCACGTTCTTGTTTGGTCTTGATATTACTTTTTAATTCATCTAATTATTATAATATGAAAAACTATATTCTTTTTTTAGGTGCGCTTTTAACATTAGCATCTTGTAAAAAAGGTTTTACTGATCTGAAACCTCAGCAGAGTGTTTTCACAGAAGATGTTTTTTCTAGTATGCCAACTGCCCGCGCTGCTGTTAATGGACTTTATTCATTAATGCAGTCTTACAGTTACTATGGGAGAGATGCTATGGTAATTCCTGAGGTACTTTCGGACAACATGACCCGAAGTGTTAAAACCGGTAATCGTTATACGGGTATGAACACAATGACACATACCGCTACTGATGCAAATGTGAGCCGTATGTGGTCCCAAATTTATCGTGTGATTACTAATGCAAATGCTATTATTGCTAATGAGTCAAAGTTGCAAAGTATTGCCACTACATTAGAAACGGCTGAAGTGAAACAATTAGTTGGGGAAGCGTATGCCGTTCGAGCTATGGCCTATTTTGATTTGGCAAAATTCTTTGCTCGACCACTAAGCCATACTGCTGATGGAAGTCACCTTTGTGTACCCCTTGTTCTTAAACCAATTACTAATGTTTCAGAGATAGTATATCCCAAAAGAAATACAGCTGCTGAAGTATATGCTCAAATCGACAAGGATATGGTTGAAGCATTGAATCGCCTAAGTACAACCGGGGATGTTATCATTAACGGTTCTTCAAATTCATCGTTTTTTAAAATTCGTTTTAACCGGTGGGGCGTTTTAGCATTGAGAGCGCGTGTTGCGATCTACAAACAGGACTGGGCTACAGCTGTAACTTCGGCTTCCGCTGTAATCAATTCAAATCGTTACAGCCTATTCCCTTACGCAACATTGGTTAGTGGTTTTCAGACAGTGGGTAATGTTGAGTCGATTTTTGAAGTAGCAAATAATGCCACAGATAATCCAGGTACTGACAGCTATGCTTACCTATCCAGCCAGCAAGGCTATGGTGAATGCCTGGCTACTCGCCAATCAATGAATAGCCGAAGCACAGGCACTACGCTCAGCACTTTTAAAGGTTTGTATGAGACTTACACAGCAACAGATGCCAGACGTCGTTTTGTGGAATTAGGAAACCGCAACTCCATTGGAGGAGAGGTGAACGTACCGCTTTGTTTGAAGTATACTAATATTTCAAACTATGCGGAAAATATCAAAGTGATTCGTCTGGCTGAGATGTATCTAAGCAGAGGTGAAGCCTTAGCCCGTATTGCCATTCAAACTGGAGATGCAGCTGCTCTCAATGCTTCATTAACTGATGTAAATCTGATACGTCGCTCTCGTGATACAGCTTCCACCACGAGATTATTTGCTGCCACATTGGGCACTCCACCAACAGGCAGTATTACTGCTGCGGCTTATGTGGACAGTATAGTAGTGGAGCGTAGGAAAGAATTTGCACTGGAAGGCCAACGTTTGTTTGATTTAAATCGTACTAAAACCAATTATGTAAAGATAAATTCAGCTGGAAATAGCACATCACGATTAATTCAATATACAAACACTACAAGTAGTTACTACTACAGAACTATTCTGCCCATCCCGGTATCACAGGTTCAAAATAATCCCAATATGGTACAGAACGAAGGATTCTAGTAGATTCATTGATGTAAAAAATTAGCTATGAGATGTAGGTTAGTTGTACTAGGGGTATTTATTTTTCAATTTTTTGCAGTTGCAAATGCAAGCCCCGTAAAAGACACTTTACGGGTGCTTTTTGTGGGTAATTCCTACACTTATTACAACAACCTAATCCAGATGGTCTCGCTAATTTCAGACAGTTTGGATACTAAACTAATTTGTACTAAGTCTACAGTTGGTGGTACTAATTTAGGAGAACATTGGAAAGAGGAAAAGGGCCTTCGCTCAAAAACTTTGATTCAACAGGGCCGCTATGATATTGTGGTATTTCACGACCATAGCTTACGACCAATAGAAGCGCCTGATAGCTTATGGTATTTCGGAGGATTGCTGTGTGAATTGATAAAAAGTAAACAAGCAAGACCTTTTTTATACAATACATGGGCCCGTGAAAAAAATCCTGAATTGCAACCGGTCATTAACAGGGCTTATGAGCAACTAGCTGATCAATGTGGGGCAGCAAGAGTGAAGGTTGGAGATTGCTGGCAGGAGTTCTTAAAAAAAATGCCACAAGCAGCTCTCTACAGCAGTGATGGATCTCATCCAAGCAACCTCGGAACTTTCATTGCTGCATTATGTTTTGTGAAGTCGATCATAGGTAAGCTTCCTGCTTCATTACCCACCGTTTACAATTATTTTGATCGGGATGGTGAAACCTTTCGCATAATGCAAGTAAGTAAGGAAGAGATTGCGCTTGGTCTTTCAACTATTAACAGTTTGATTCCCCAAGCTTTGTAATGCAATTAAAAACTATTCGTAAAAATCTCACCTTTTGGGTGTTGCTTGCCATTCTATTGGGCATTGTGCTGGGTAATTATGCACCAGCAACAGCTGTTTCCATGCAGCCTTTGGGTAAATACTTCATTGATATTGTTAAGCTCTTTATAAACCCGATCATTGTTGTTACTATTTTATCAGGAATCTGTGGAATGGATAGTCTGAAAAGAGTTGGCAGGATAGGGGGTAAGGCCATACTTTATTTTGAAGTGATTACAACCATTGCGTTGCTAATTGGAATTGTTGTAGCCTACATAATACAGCCCGGATCAGGTATAGTAACCATTGGAATTAATCCTGCTGCTATTAGCTCCATTCAAAAAAGTGGCGGCGTTTCATTACTTGCTTTTTTTCGCGAGAACGCTACCATCCAGTTTTTGCTTCTTTCCATTTTGGTGGGACTTTTTTTAAATCGCTCAACTTACAAGATTGTTGCTTTAGAGAAAATACAATGGATGGCGGGTTATCTTTTCAAAGCATTAGGATGGGTTATGAAGTTTTCACCTATTGGCGCCTTTGGTGGGATGGCGTTTACCATTGGTAAATATGGTTTGGCAGCACTCTTACCACTTGGTAAACTCATGTTATGTGTTTACAGCACCATGTTTCTCTTTATTGTAGTTGTTCTAGGAGCCGTACTTCGACATTATCAAGTTAGCATTTGGAAATTCTTGCGTTATCTCAGAGACGAACTCTTGATTGTACTAGGAACTTCTTCCTCAGAGGCAGCACTACCCTCATTGATGAATAAATTGGAGAGAATGGGATGTCATCGCTCAGTAGTTGGGTTGGTGGTGCCCACTGGCTATTCTTTTAATTTGGATGGAACTTCTATTTATCTGTCTATGGCAATCATCTTTTTAGCGCAAGTTTTCCAGGTTGATTTATCATGGGGACAGATAGCAACTATTTTTGGCGTTTTGATGATTACCTCCAAAGGAGCCGCTGGTGTGACAGGGAGTGGTTTCATTATTCTTGCTTCAACCTTGAGCGCCGTAAAAGTAATTCCGGTTGAAGGGCTGGCCCTTTTATTGGGTGTAGACCGATTTATGTCCGAAGCCCGTGCCATCACCAATTTTATTGGAAATGGGGTAGCTACTGTTTTCTTGTCAATAAATGAGGGGCTTTTTTCAAGAGATGAGATGGAAAGAGAATTTAATTGATATTAAATTGATTAAAAGCTATTTAGCTCCTTTTTTTCTAAAAAAAGTATGCAAGTTTTATGTTTTGTGAATATTTTGTTAAGTTCGCACGCAGCAAAAAAGCATTACCCACTGCCTTTTTGTTGGTAAATAATGCCTACTTGCAAAAACTAAATTTTTAAAATCAGTTGCTAATGAGAAAAGAAATACTCTTACTCGTTTCGCTAGTAACTTTCTGTTTTTCCACATTGATGGCACAACAGAATGTAACTGGTAAGGTTCTTGATGACAAAGGTGCACCTGTCGTAGGTGCCTCTGTAGTCCAAAAGAACAATCGAAAGAATGGTACCTCAACAGATGCCAGTGGTAGTTTTACCCTGAGTGTCCCAAATGGTGGTACGGTGCTCGTTATTTCAAGTGTTGGATTCGCTGCTTCTGAAGTAACTGCCTCCAATGCATCAAAAGTTACATTGGCTGCTTCTTCTGAAACTATTTCAGAGGTAGTGGTTACTTCCCTGGGTATCAAGCGTGAGAAAAAAGCGCTTGGTTATGCAGTTGCCTCTGTAGACAAAAAACAATTGGAGCTGCGCCCTGAAGGTGATCCCATGCGTTTGTTACAAGGTAAGGCTCCTGGTGTTAATATCCTCAACAGTAGTGGTATCTCTGGTTCTGGCACTAACATCACTATTCGTGGTGTATCCACAATCAGCGGTAACTCTCAACCACTATTCGTGGTGGATGGAGTTCCATTTGATGGTTCTACTAATGCACAAGGAGGCTTCTTGTACGGGAATCAAACCGGTAGCCGTTTCTTCGATATCGATCCCAACAATATTGAGAGCGTGAGCGTATTGAAAGGTTTGAGTGCAACTACTCAGTACGGTTCACTTGGTCGTAACGGGGTGGTATTGATCACCACTAAAAATGGAGCTGTCTCTCGTGGTCAGCGCAAAAAAACTGAAATCACGGTCAGTCAATCCGTTTTCACAAATGAGGTAGCAAATATTCCTGTTTACACCGAGAAATATGGTAATGGATTTAACAATGCAGTAGGTAACTTCTTCAGTAATTGGTCTTCTATTGCCTTCACTAACCCCCCAATGCGCCTTCCACACCCTTATGATCGCCCCGCATTACGTGGTGCATTTCCTGAACTAGTAGGTGCTAAATATGACTACAAGTTTTATCCATCTATGGAAAACTTCTTCCGCACTGGATTAGTCTCTAACACTGGTATTAATATTAATGGTGGTGGTCCTGGTCTTGCAATGAATGCTAACTTCAGTACACTCACTGATAAAGGATTTACTCCTGAGAATGATGTGGTTCGTCACACATTTGGCGTGGGTGGAAATGCAAAGTTGACAAACAACTTTACACTGACCTCTTCACTCAACTTCACTACCACAAAATTTAAAACCCCACCTACTGCTAGTAGCACGGGTAGTGGATCTGACAATGGGGTCTCTGTTTTTGGAGACTTGATTTATACCCCAACATCCGTTGACTTAATGAATTGGCCGTACCAAAATCCCGCTGACGGGTCTTCTGTTTACTACCGTTCCGGTAATGATATTACCAATCCTCGTTGGACAATTGCCAACTCCCGTGTTAAGCAAAATACCAATCGCGCCTTTGGTAACGTACAACTGCGTTATGACTTAGGTAAGTCGCTCAACTTTACGTACAAGATTGGATTTGATAATTATGGAGAAGAGCATATCCATGAGCATAATAAAGGGGCTGCTGAATTCCCGCTTGGATTCTATAGGACTACTTATGTCAACCGTGCAATTTGGGATCACTCTATGTTAGCTAGCTACAACACACGTTTAACTGATGATATTACGTTGAATGTTGAAACGGGTGCCAATGCTTATATTAATAACTACAAGCAATTTGGCCAGTACAGTTCTCAGCAGTTGGTATTTGATCTTTTTGACCACTCTAACTTTATAACTCAAAATAAAACCGGCGACAGCGGTAACGACCTGGACTACAAAGTTGAACAAATGCTCTTAGGCGCGTTTGGATTTGCATCATTTGGCTACAAAGATTATCTCTATGTTAATTTAGGTGCTAGAAGTGACTGGTCATCAAAATTTGAGTCCGCTAACCGTAACAAGGTTTATCCGAATGTCACAGCGTCTTTTATTCCCTCCACTGCAATCGACGCTTTACGTAATAGTAAAGTGGTAAACTACTTGAAAATGCGTTTAGGTTACTCTACCAGTGCATCATTTGGAGATGCCTACCAAACCCGTGCAATCCTTGGCATACAAGCTAACCGTTTTGTTACCTCTGGTGGAACAATCGTTAATTCTAATACATTAGGTGGTCGTCGTCCAAACCCAATTCTTCGTCCTGAGTTGTCCAAAGAAACAGAACTTGGAGTTGAAGGCCGTTTATTCAACAACCGTGTAAACCTCGACCTTACTTTATATCGTCGTGTAAACCCAGATCAGATTTTGGATAAAGACCTGGATCCTGCTTCTGGATACACTGTACAAAGTATCAATGCCGCAACAGTTGAAAACAAGGGTATCGAATTGGGATTGGGATATACAATCATCCGGAATAAGAAGTTTAACTGGGATATCAATACCAACTTCACGTTAAATCGTAATAAAGCTTATGATTTCCCAGATGAGATCCAACAAATTGGTCTTGCGGGTTATAGTGATCTTGGGTTGTTCGCTTTCCCGAATCAGCCATTAGGTATGATTTATGGATCTCGCGTTTTGCGTGATCCTAACAAAGGAAATCAGCCTGTGGTTGGTCCCGATGGAAACTACCTGGTTGATCCAACCCTCGGCGTGTTGGGTGATTCCAATCCTGACTTCCAGTTAACCGGTATCTCCAACCTCTCATACAAAGGTCTTTCTTTCCGTATGCAGTGGGATTACTCACGCGGAGGAGACATGTTTGCGATGACACCTTTGATTCTTCTTTCTCGCGGAGTAACTAGAGATACTGAAGTTGACCGCCAACAGATGTGGGTAATCCCAGGTGTTAACCAAGCTGGTGAACCTAATAATGTGCAGATTGCAGTTTCTGATGTGTTTTTCAACAACCGTCTGGTTTCAGCAGATGAGTTTGGAGTTTGGGATGCTACAGTAATTCGCTTGCGTGAAGCATCACTTTCTTACTCAGTGCCTGAGAATTTGTTGAAGAAGTCTCCATTCGGAAGTGCATCCTTAACAGTATCTGGTCAAAACCTATGGTACAAAGCCCCAAGCTTCCCGAAGTACACCAATTTCGATCCTGAAACATCAACGTTGGGTGTAAGTAGCTTTGCTCGTGGTTTTGAATTAATGACTGCTCCTTCTTCTCGCAGATTTGGAGCAAGTTTAAGATTAACCTTTTAAAATCCGCAACCATGTATAGAAATAAAGTAATTATTGTAGCTGTTGCAGCATTGTTTCTAACACTTTCATCCTGCAAGAAAAGATTGGATGATATGTTGGCCAACCCCAACGTTCCTACGTTGGATAAGGCTGATACAGATCTTTACCTCAATGCAGCGCAATTGAGCTTCAGTGGTGTTTTTAGCTCACTTTCAGACCGTGGCATGGAAATGTCAAGGCTTTGGAACATGGGAGGTAGTATATACCTAAATGCTTATCGTCCAGAGACATTCAATGGGGTGTGGGGAAGTGCCTACCGTGATGTCTTGACGCAGATTAATGCAATGGAGCCCTTGGCCCGTGCCCAAAATCGTTTTTTCCACCTTGGAATTGGTCAGGTTTTGAAGGCCTACACCGGAATGGCATTGGTTGACTTTTTTGGTGATGTTCCTTGGTTTGAGGCTGCTAACCCTTCTAACTCGGTAATCAACCCTAAAATTGATAAGGGACAAGATGTTTATGCAAACTGTTTGGTTTTATTGGACTCTGCTCTAGGAAACTTTGCAAAAAATGCTGCTTCAAGTCCAACTAATGACCTCTATTATGGAGGTAACAAAACACGTTGGATCACGTTGGCAAAAACGTTGAAGTTAAAAGCGTTTATGACCACACGCTTAGTAGATGCGAGCGCGGGTTCAAAGATTGCTGCTATCGTAACTGCCGGAGATATTATTGATACTGAAGCTGAAGATTTTGTTTTTCGTTTTGGAACTCAGTTAGAAAACCCAAATTCTCGTCATCCAAAATACAACTCTTGTTACCGTGCTGCAGGTGGTGTTGGAATATATATTTCAAATTACTTGGCATGGGAAATGGTAGCTGAAAAAGGTTTAGTTGATCCTAGAACCCGTTATTATTTCCGTCGTCAAATTACTGCTAGAAATGGACAAACTTCCTCAGGCCAGTTTATCCTTCCTGCCACTGCCTTGAGTTGTCAGGGACAGTTAAGTCCCGGCCACTATCCTACGAATATGGCCTTCTGCATGGCAGGCGACGGTTATTTTGGACGTGACCACGGTGATCCCTCCGGAATTCCTCCAGATGGACAACACCGTACAGCCTGGGGTATTTATCCTGCAGGTGGTGATTTTGATGCATTAGCTGTCAATACGGGGGCGGCCTCTAGTGTACAAGCTAGCATTGTGACCTTAACGGGTACTCCTGGTGCGCGCGGTTCCGGTATACATCCTATTTGGCTGTCCTCTTACACTCATTTCCTTCTTGCTGAGGCACAACTTGCTTTAGGTGGAACCGCTGCTGTTGCTCGCACATTATTAGATGCTGGTGTACGTCAGTCAATTACCAAGGTCTTAAATTTCCCCGGTACAATGACTGTAACGCCTAATCCCATATATGTTCCTTCAACTACAGAAGTTACTCAATACGTAAATACTGTCTTAGGCGCTTTTGATGCTGCTTCAACAAATACAGCTAAATTGAATGTGGTGATGAAAGAGTATCATATCGCCTCGTTTGGTAATGGTATCGAACCTTATAATAATTACCGTCGTACAGGTATGCCAACCAATATGCAGCCTATGCTAAACCCACAGCCAGGTCCATTTATTCGTAGTGTATGGTATCCAACAGATCACGTTACATTAAACCTTAATGCAAAGCAAAAAACCGATAATACCGTAAAAGTTTTCTGGGATAACGGATCAGCTACTTGTTTCTAAAACGTTAAAAATTATTCAAATGAAATCTAAAATTTTCGTACTCGCTTCTGCCCTTCTAGCCCTTATTTGGTTATCAGGCTGTACCGAGAAAACTGAAAATGACTTCGACCGTTTTATGGCGGGGTTGTATACAGGTTCATATCTCAAGGGTAAAGCTACTTTTGACCCAGGTACAAACACTTGGACTGACCAAAGCGTTTTAGCAAATACGTTGGATGCTGGTAATCTTGCTAATGCTCGGGTGGGTGTTCGTGTTCGCTCTTGGGGTAATGATCCTGTAGCTACTGCAAATATTTATGTAGTAAAAAATACAAATGCAAACCAAACAGCATGGCGCTTTATAAAGAAGTATACCATCGCCGATGGAGACACTAGTTACTTTGATATTTATGTAACTGCACAAGAAATTGCAACTGCCTTGGGTTTACAAATGAACGTAAACACCGGAAACTTTGCCCCTGGAAGTATTTTCACTTGCTATGTTGAGGCTGTCACAAAATCAGGGAAAAAATACACAGTCAACAACTCCAACTTCTCTGGAAGTGGGGCTAACTTTTACTACTCAATTTTCTCTTTCCGTGCCAGCGTAGTATGTCCATTTGATCCCACTAAAATGCCGGGTAACTATGTGGTAGTAACAGATGGGTGGGAAGACTGGTCTCCAGGAGATATAATTCCATCCCCAATTACAGCCACTACTGCTACTTCAATTTCTACTTTTGGAATTTATCCCAACATGGCATATCCCGGCGCTAATAGCCCTCAAACTTGGACAATTAACGTTAATGCCAGCACTGGTGTGGCTACTGTAACCAATCAGTACTACGGAAAGTACAGCACCAGTCCAAGTGCTACGCTGTATGCAGTATCAACAGCTGGAACGGGAAACTTCATTTTTTCCTGTACAACCCCAGTTGTAATGACAATGTTGTTGAACCACCACGTATTTGGTGCACCAACAGTTTCTGCAGGTCAATACCAGTTGACATTACGTAAGCAATAAATAGGAATAATCATATTTTAAAAAGCCTCCAATTCGGAGGCTTTTTTTTGTGCTTTATTATCCTTTAGCGGGAAATTTCTGTAGGTATTCTTTTTTGCTTAACACTTGCCCTTTGACTCGGAGCACATAAATATTATCGCTCTCTTTTAATTTTATATAAACCTCCTTGAGAAAAACTTCTTCTGCCCCCGCGTTATAGGTGACAGTTAGTTTTGCTTGTTGTCCAGGACCAATTGTATTACGGCTAATTTTTGGTGTAGTACATCCACATCCCGCCCACGTTTTGTCCACTGTTATGCTTTTCTTACTAGAATTAGTGATGGTAAAAGAACAGGAGGCGGGTACCCCCAATTGTAAAACCCCAAAATTATGTACGCCTTTGTTAAAACGAATTATGTTCGTTTCAGCAGTTGGCGCCTGGGACCAGGCAACAACACTAATGGGTATTAAAAACGCTGCTAATGGCTTCATGAATGATTTTAATGTGTTCTTCCAGGGTATTCTTGCAAAGCACTAGCTAAGCAATCCATGGCAGCAGCAATAGATGCTAGGTTTAATACATATGCCAGACGAACCTCTTGTTTTCCCAGCCCTGCCGTGCCATAAAAGCCGGTGGCAGGAGCTAACATCAAGGTTTGTCCATTAAAGGAGAAAGATTCTAACAACCATTGACAAAATTTATCACTGTCATCAATTGGCAGTCTAGCAATGGCGTAAAAAGCTCCTCCGGGATTAGGACAAAATACCCCGGGCATTTGATTTAATCGTGTTACTAGTAAATCACGGCGTGCTTGATATTCAGCTTTAGGGCCGTCAAAAAAATTAGCAGGGAGATCAACGGCGGCCTCTCCTAGAATTTGGGCCAATCCAGGGGGGCTTAAGCGGGCCTGTGCAAATTTCATTGCCGTGTTGTACACCTCTTTATTACGCGTTACAAAAGCTCCGATGCGAGCGCCACAGGCACTATATCTCTTAGATATAGTATCCATCATCACAACCTGCTTGTCCAGCCCTTTAAGTGAAAGCGCGCTCATGGCAGAACCCGTGTAAGAAAATTCTCTATACGCTTCGTCACTAAATAAATACAGATCATGTTTTTTACAAAGCTCTCCCAATGCCTCCATTTCCTGCTTGCTATAGAGGTAACCCGTGGGATTATTAGGGTTACAAATAAGTATTGCTTTGGATTTAGCGGTTAATACTTTTTCAAAAGATTCAATGGGTGGTAATGCAAACCCGTTTTCAATGGAGGAGGTAATAGGGACTATTTTCACACCCGCTGCACAGGCAAATCCATTGTAATTAGCATAAAAGGGTTCTGGTACAATTACCTCGTCACCAGGATTTAAACATGCAAAAAATCCAAATTGAATAGCTTCGCTTCCACCGGCGGTAATCATAATGTCCTTCTGTGAAAGTGAAATACCTGCTGTTGCATAGTAATCCACTAATTTTCTCCGGTAGCTTTCATTGCCTGCACTATGGCTATATTCCAATACTGGGATGTTTGCCTTTTTCACGGCATCAAGAATGGCAGCGGGTGTTTCAATATCAGGTTGTCCAATATTCAGGTGATAGACTTTGATCCCTTTCTTTTTAGCAGCTTCTGCAAAAGGGACTAATTTTCTAATAGGAGAGGGCGGCATCTGCTGGCCTCGGGTGGAGATAGCTGGCATCTTACAAAGGTAAGTACAGCTGTTATTTTTATTGAATTACATTTGTGCGTGTTTTCAAAGCGCCTCCCTCATTATATTTTAATGCTTGTCCTGTTTTTTTATGCAGGACTTCAACAGCCTAAATTGCTTGCTCAGTTATGTACGGGTAGTTTGGGTGACCCAGTTTTAAAAATTGATTTTGGAACGGGGGCTGCTAATTACTCTTTTACAGCACCAGGCTATCGGTTAACAACTGGTGCCTGCCCCAATGATGGCGAATACAGTATTACAACTTTTCAGTCTAATTGTGGCCGTCAGTGGCATTCCGTTTCAGCAGATCATACGGGTGGCGGTGCATTTATGATGGTGAATGCATCCAATACGCCCGGCGATTTTTTCCTACAAACAGTGACTAATCTTTGCCCGAATACTACGTATGAATTTTCAGCATGGGTGTTGAATATCATAAATAATCCAGCATTGATAAAGCCAAATCTTACGTTCAGGGTGGAGTCAACTGCTGGAGCCATTTTAAATCAATACTCAACAGGAGATATCGGGGTGTTTTCTCAACCCACCTGGGAGCCGTTTGGATTTTATTTTACTACGGGTGCAGGAACTAATACAGTGGTTTTACGAATTACCAATAATGCACCTGGTGGAAATGGAAATGACTTGGCATTGGACGATATTCAATTCAGGCCTTGCGGGCCTACTTTACGTACTACCGCTCCCTCAGGATTGGATACTTTTCGTTTGTGTGAATATGATCAGTTGCCAGTGCTTTATCAAGGAAATCTTTCCCCAGGGTTTACCAGCCCTGCTTATCAATGGCAAGTAAGCACGGATACGGCACGAACATGGACTGATATACCGAGTGCTACTGCTTTACAATATGTGCGAACTCCAACTACTACTGGCTATTTTCTATATCGGTTGACTGTTGCTGAGTCTGGATCATTAGGCATTTCCAGTTGCAGAATTGTATCGAATATATTGCTGGCTGAAATTTATCCAAAGCCAGTGGTTTATGCAGGACCTGATCGCACCAAGTTTGCGGGCCGTCCCGTTCAATTATTAGGTTCTTCTGATGGCCCAGTTAGTAATTTATTTAATTGGAATCCGCCGCTATATTTAAGTGATGTAACAACGGCTATGCCGCTTGCGGATCCACCTCAAGCACAATCATATACTTTAACCGTGACTACCAACAAAGGGTGTATTGGCCGTGACTCCGTTTTAGTGAATGTGGTTGATAAGTTATATATCCCCACGGCATTTACGCCCAATGGAGATGGCAAAAATGATCGTTGGCAGATTCCTAATTTGGATTTGGCAGATGGAGCAACGGTGCAAGTATTTGATAGGGCAGGGCAGCTTGTATTTTCTACTGGCAATAGCATTACATCTTGGGATGGTAATTTCCAGGGAGCCCCCTTGCCAACTGGCGTCTATCTCTATTTGATTCGTTTTCGAGACGGTTATCTTATGAAAGGAAAATTAACGCTAATACGATAACAGTACAATAAAAAACCCTCTGTGGTTGCAGAGGGTTTATAATAAAAACGGATGGTGTGATTAGGACTTTTTCACCGGTGCTTTAGGAGCTTGTTTCTGCAATTCTGCAAAGGCTTCCGTGCTTAAAACTTCACCGGTAATTTTTACGGTTTTAACTTCGTCAATACCCGCAAACTTGATATTTACATCTTTGGTGAAAGGGGCAACAGCCGCCGCATTGTATTGTACTTTTAGTTTTGCAGAAGTGCCAGGCTGAATAGGTTCAGCAATTCTTTCTGGGGTAGTACAACCACAGCTAGCCCAGCTGTTCTCCACTACTAGCGGTTTGTCAGAAATGTTTTTGATTTCAAACGAATAAGTTACAGGCTCTCCCTGTTTGATTTTTCCAAAATCATATTTTTCTGTGTTCATTTTTACCACGGCATCAACCTTGGTTTGGGCAAATGCCACCATTGAAAACAAGCTAAGGGTGGCAGCAAATAATATCTTTTTCATAATAGGATGAATTTGACTACAAATATAATTAAAAACGGGCCTATTAGCTGCAACTACGGGCTAACCGCTCTTTTTTAGCAATACCATAACCCCATTTAATCTCCCTAATTTTGCGCCCATGGAAGCACTCAGCCAGGAAAAACTGTCTTTTGAGCTGTTTAAAAGCAGCGTCTTAAGGGATTATAAGCTTGCTTGTTTGAGCCGAGAAATCAGCCTGCTGGGGCGCAAGGAGGTGTTGAGTGGAAAAGCCAAGTTTGGAATTTTCGGTGATGGAAAAGAAATAGCACAGGTAGCGATGGCTAAATTTTTTAAGCCTGGGGATTTCAGAAGTGGCTACTACCGGGATCAAACTTTTGTACTGGCTGCGGGATTGGGTACGGGCCAACAATTATTTGCACAATTGTATGCTGACGCTGATCTGGGTCGTGAACCTTTCAGTGGCGGGCGCCAAATGAATAACTTTTTTGCTACTCCTTTTTTAGATGCAACTGGCGAGTGGCTGGATGTTACTAAAACTAAAAATAGTTCTAGTGATATTGCTCCCACTGCAGGGCAAATGCCACGTGCCCTTGGGTTGGCACATGCATCTAGTTTATTCAGGAATATTCCTGCCTTGCATTCATTTCCACATTTGTCAAAAAAAGGAAACGAAGTATGTTTTGCAACCATAGGAGATGCTTCAACGAGCGAAGGGCATTTTTGGGAAACTATAAATGCAGCAACGGTACTTCAAGTTCCATTGGTAGTATTTGTTTGGGATGACGGATATGGTATCTCTGTTCCTAGAGAATATCAAACGGCAAAAGGTTCTATCTCTGCGGCATTAGCAGGCATGCAGCGCACCGAAACAGAAAAGGGTTTGCATTTGGTGCGTGTCAAAGGCTGGGATTATGCTGGATTATGTGAAGCCTTTGAAGAAGGTATTCAATTAGCTAGAGAGCAACATGTCCCTGTACTTTTCCATGTGGAAGAAATAACGCAGCCACAAGGTCATTCTACTTCAGGTAGTCATGAAAGGTATAAATCCCCCGAGCGGTTGGAATGGGAGAAAAATTGGGATGGGTTAGTAAAAATGAAAGAGTGGCTGCTTTCAAATGGATTAGCTGAAGAAAATGAAATTGCTGTAATCCAGGCAGCAGCAAAGGAAGAAGCAAAAACTGCAAAAGAGCAAGCTTGGAAATCATATTTGACGCCACTCAAGCAATTAGTTGAACATGCGGTGACTACCATTAATAGCTCAGCAGCGGCTATGCCAGCTATTAATGAAAAACTGCGTCAACTTGCAGCTGAATTAGATGCTAAACGTGACCCACTACGAAGAGATATACTTCGCGTGCTATATCGCGCTATTCAATTGGCAACTCCCCATGGAACGGCAGATAGTTTACAAGCTGCTTACCGAAGCTTGAAACATGAAGGGGAGAAACTATACAACAGCTATCTATATGATGAGGGCCCGAAGAGTGCGTTGAAAATCACTGCAGTTAAACCAGCCTATGGCAGTGATCCCACACAGGTCAATGGTTTTGAAATCTTGAATCGTTTCTTTGATGAGCAATTTGCTGCTAATCCTCGACTGATTGCTTTTGGGGAGGATTTAGGACAGATCGGGGATGTTAACCAGGGCTTTAGTGGTTTGCAAGAGAAACATGGCAAAGAAAGAATTTTTGATACGGGGATTCGCGAGCTTACCATCATAGGTAGTGGAATTGGTTTAGCATTACGAGGACTTAGGCCCATTGCTGAAATACAATATCTGGATTACTTGTTATACGGCTTACAGCCCCTGAGTGATGATGTTGCAACGCTTCATTACCGCACTTGTGGAAAACAAGCCTGTCCATTGATTGTGCGTACACGTGGGCATCGTTTAGAGGGAATTTGGCACAGTGGTTCTCCTATGGGTATGATTATTCATTCACTCAGAGGTATGCACGTTTGTGTCCCACGTAATATGACACAAGCAGCTGGAATGTATAACACCTTGCTCCAAAGTAATGATCCGGGTTTGGTGATTGAATGTTTGAATGGATATCGATTAAAAGAAATGCTGCCAACCAATTTGCTTGAATTTACAGTACCACTTGGCGTTCCTGAAATTATTAAGGAAGGTACTGATGTCACTATTGTATCTTATGGGTCTACATTGCGTATAGTACAAGATGCAGTAACTATTTTAGAAGAAGATGGAATTAGTTGTGAGATTGTGGACGTGCAAACCTTGTTGCCTTTTGATTTAGCACAAATAACTTTACAGTCTTTAAAAAAGACTAATAGAATTTTATTTGTAGATGAAGATGTGCCTGGCGGTGCTGCTTCTTATCTTTTCAATAAAGTAATGGAAGAGCAGGGGGGGTATCGATATTTGGATGTGGCACCCCGCACTTTAACAGCAAAGGCACACCGGCCTGCTTACGGCAGTGACGGGGATTATTTTAGCAAACCCAATGCGGAAGAAATTGAACAGGTGATTCGAGAAATGATCGCAGAGTAAATTTACTAGGCCATATTGTGAAATACCTTTTGCACATCATCATCCTGCTCTAACTTTTCAATCAGTTTACTAACTTCCTCTGCTTGTTCGTCAGAAACAGGTACGGTTACTGTGGGTATCCATTCAACCTCTGCACTTAGTGGGGGTATGGTCCGATCCTCCAGTGCTTTTTGCATATTGCCAAAATCAGTAAATCCACAACGCAGTACCAAAATCTCTTCACCGTTTTCACCGGTACTTTCTCCTAATTCTTCCAGTCCTGCATCGATAAGTTCCAATTCCAACTCCTCAGGATTCAGTCCCTCTGGTTTTAATTTGAAGACTCCCATTTTTTTAAATTGGAATGCCACGCTGCCACTATTACCTAAACTCCCACCTCCTTTGTTGAAATGTGATTTTACATTTGCCACTGTTCTTACGTGATTATCAGTAGCGGTTTCTACAAGAATGGCTACACCATTAGGTCCGTATCCTTCATAGAGAATTTCGTCATAATTAGCCATTTCTTTACCCAATGCCCGCTTGATCGCAGCTTCCACACGGTCCTTAGGCATATTGACGCTCTTGGCGTTTTGGACGCAGCGTCTTAAGGCGGGGTTAGTGTTGGGGTCAGTACCTCCTGCTTTGACAGCAATTACAATCTCTTTCCCAATACGGGTGAACTGTTTGGCCATGCGGTCCCAACGGGCAAACATGGTCGATTTGCGTACTTCAAAAATTCTTCCCATGAAAGTTAAATTCAGGGCTGCAAGCTACTATTTCTTTAGCTTACTATGTTGTCGGCTATAAGCAAAATAAACAATAAGTCCTATGCCCATCCACAAGAAGGCAACCTTCAATGTTTGCATATCTAACCCCACAATCATAGCCGTACAAATAACGGCTCCCAATGTACATACAACAGGTACCAATGGTGTTTTAAATGGACGCTCGATTTCAGGGGATTTAACACGTAATATCCAAACGCCTATGCTAACTAGCACAAAAGCAAAGAGTGTTCCAAAACTAGTTAAGTCGCCTGCTACGTGACCGGGTACAAACGCTGCAAAACCACCCACAAAAAGGAATAGGATCCAATTTGACTTGTAAGGGGTTTTGAATTTTGGATGTAACTCACCAAATGCTTTGGGAATTAATCCATCATTACTCATGGTGTAAAAAATTCGGCTTTGTCCCATCAACATAACTAAAATAACAGAGGAGAATCCGGCAAGGATAGCTACAGTCACTGCATTGGCAAGCCATTCATAATTTGTCATGTACGTGCTGATTGCATAGGCTACAGAAGCTTCACGGCCTTTTTCAGGATCCACAAAGTCTGTCCAGGGGGCAACACCTGTTAACACGTGACCAAAGAGGATATATAAAATGGTACATATCACAAGCGAACCTAAAATGCCAATTGGCATATCACGTTTAGGATTTTTGGCTTCTTGTGCGGCAGTACTCACAGCATCAAAACCAATAAAGGCGAAGAACACAATGGCTGCTCCACCTAATACGCCACCCCATCCATGTTTATTCCAGCCACTATAATCCGCAATAATTTTTCCAGCTTGATCGGCAATAGGAGCCGTATCAGCAGGAATCAAATACGGCGTATGATTTTCTGGACGAATAAACTGCCAGCCAATTGCAATAAAAAGTATAACAATGGCCACTTTTATAAATACAATTACAGCATTTACTAAGGCAGATTCTTGCGTGCCTTTAATCAGCAATAAAGTAAGAGCCAATAAAATTATTAATGCAGGCGCATTCATAATCCCCTCATGATAAACACCCGCCGAATCAGTAAAACTTTCAAAGGGTGAGTGACACCATTCATAGGGGATGGATCCCCCTAAGAGCTTATTTAGGTATTCGCTCCATGCAATAGAAACAGTAGCGGCTCCAAGCGCATATTCCATAATAAGTGCCCAGCCAATGATCCAGGCAACAAGTTCTCCCATGGTTACATAGGAGTAAGCATAAGCACTTCCTGCAATGGGTATCATCGATGCAAACTCCGCATAGCAAAGTCCAGCAAAGGCGCATCCAATTGCGGCAACAATAAACGAAAGTGTAACGGCAGGACCAGCAGCCTGACCGGCCGCTGCTGCCGTGCGAACAAATAATCCGGCACCAATAATGGCACCAATACCTAGGGCAATTAAATTCCCGGCGCCAAGGGTTCTTTTTAATCCTTTTTCACTGTCTGCCGCTTGGGAAAGGATTAGATCCAGGGGCTTTTTTGCAAACAAGCTCATGCGTTGGATTTTAGGAGTTCTAAGATAAGTAATGCAGGCCTAAACTCTCAATTTTTGATTATTCAACCTTTTTTTGACGGGCTAGGGCCAGGTAATACAGCGGCACCCCTAATAAAACAATGATTAACCCTGGCCAAGTAAAGGCTGGCTTATAGATGATCAGCAAAATGCAGAATGCTGCTCCCATTAGCATATAAAGACCTGGTAATACGGGATAACCAACTGCCTTATAGGGCCGGTCTGCGTTCGGTTGCTTTTTTCTGAGTATAAAAATCCCTGCAATGGTGAGCATATAAAAAAGCACCACTACAAATGAAATCATATCCAAGAGCTGTCCGTATCGACCACTTAAGCTCCAGATGGCAGCAACCATACACTGTACCCATAAGGCAACCTGTGGTACAGCTTGTTTATTTAATGTTCCTGCTTGTTTGAAAAATAATCCGTCTTTGGCCATGGTGTAATAAACCCTTGCTCCAGCCATTATAAGACCATTATTGCATCCAAAAGTTGATATCATGATTAATACAGCAATTAACGTGGTACCAAAAGCAGGGAAAATAATGTTTGCAGCTGCAACAGCCACTCGATCATCTGCCGGGAAAGCTAAATCCTTTAATGGTAAAACGTGTAAGTACATTAAATTGGCTGAAACGTAAATGAGCGTTACTATCAATGTGCCTAACAATAAGCTAAGTCCAATATTTCTTTTTGGATTTTTCATTTCACCTGCAATAAAAGTCACATTGTTCCAAGCATCGCTGCTAAAAATAGAACCCACCATAGCCGCTGCAATGGCACCCATTAGGGCAGCTCCTCCAATAGGTGTCCACGATGTTGGTAAAAGGCTCCCTCCACTATCCTTAGTGCCCAAATCCTGCGCAGCCTGCAATCCTGTTGCCCAGTTTTGACTCCAGTAACTGTTTTTTACCAATAAGAATCCAAATATGATTAATCCAAAGAGTGCAATCAGTTTTGCACTGGTGAAAATGGTCTGTATCAATTTTCCTTCTTTTACTCCACACGAGTTGATGTAGGTTAGCAGTACAATAATAAAAATGGCCACCAACTGCCCAGCATATACTTTGGTGATTCCTGCATCAAAGAGAAAATAATTATTACCAAGTTCCGGCACCAGATAAGCAAGAAATTTAGAAAACGCAACACCTACTGCAGCAATAGTTGCAGTTTGTATTACTGCAAAAAAACTCCAACCATATAAAAACCCCATAAGGGGGTTGTAGGCTTCTTTCAAATAGACATACTGGCCTCCCGCTTTGGGAAACATCCCACTCAACTCTCCGTAGCTAAGGGCTGCAATCAAGGTCATAAAGCCTGTGAGTAACCAAACGGCTACCAGCCAACCTGCACTTCCCACATTTCTAGTTATATCCGCACTGACAATAAAAATGCCGGATCCTATCATAGATCCTGCAACAATCATAGTGCCGTCAAATAAGCCTAACGTAGGTTTAAAGGTTGAAGTGGAAGTTGACATTTCATTGTAATTTGTCTGGTAAGATAATCAATTCCAATTTACAGCGCTCGTCAAGTCGATTTTGTAAATTTTTCATTGCCATTTTTTTTACCGATTTTCGAATTCTTGCCTATTTAAACGAATTGTTATGCAGCCTAAAAGTCGTCTTACCCAATATATCCTTCTTGCCATGTTGCTTGGCGTTGTAGTAGGGTACCTGGTCCACACCAATGCTTCTCCCGATTTTATCAAAGCTTTCTCGACGCAGATTAAGCTGCTGGGAAAAGTATTTATCCGGTTGGTGCAAATGATTATTGCCCCCTTGGTATTTGCCACTTTGGTTGTGGGGATAGCTAAATTGGGAGACCTGAAGGCTGTGGGTCGCGTAGGGGGTAAATCTATGTTGTGGTTTATCTCCGCTTCATTAGTCTCGCTGAGTATTGGATTAGTGCTTGTTAATATTTTAAAGCCTGGCACCTTTATTGATTTAGCGCATGCGGATACAGAGGGAGTGAAAGACCTCCTCACCAAAAAGCAAGAGTTTTCCCTAGAAAAATTTGTGGAACATGTGATCCCTCGAAGTTTTGTGGAAGCCATGGCTACAAACGAGGTATTGCAGCTAGTTGTATTCTCGTTGTTTTTTGGAGTTGCTACAACCGCTATGGGAGAAACGGCAAAGCCTGTTATTAAGGCGTTAGATGCAGTTTCTCACATCATATTAAAGATGGTAGGGTATGTGATGAATTTTGCTCCCTATGGGGTATTTGGTGCACTGGCAGCTGTGGTTGCAGCTAAAGGGTTGGGGATTTTTCAATTTTATATCATTTACTTTTTATATTTCTTAATTGGGATTGCATTGCTTTGGTTGCTACTGTTGGCAGTGGGTTATTTAATAATTGGAAAACGAATGACCAGTTTGTTGCGTCATATAGGTACTCCCTTGCTTATTGCATTTAGCACAACAAGTAGTGAAGCGGTATTCCCTAAATTGACCGAGGAGTTAGAGCGATTTGGTTGCCGTAATAAAATAGTTTCTTTTGTATTGCCCTTGGGTTATTCTTTTAATCTCGATGGTAGTATGATGTATATGACTTTTGCAAGTCTGGCAATTGCCCAAGCTTATGGTATTCAATTGGACTTAGGAACACAGATTACCATGCTGCTTGTACTCATGCTAACAAGTAAAGGAATTGCGGGCGTTCCTCGTGCATCATTGGTCATTGTTTTAGCAACCTGTTCTATGTTTGGCATTCCACCAGAAGGCGTGGCTTTAATATTACCAATTGATCACTTTTGTGACATGTTTCGTTCAGCAACAAATGTGGTAGGTAATGCATTAGCCACCACAGTTGTGAGTAAATGGGAAGGAGAATTGGAACAAGCTTAATTAATTTATAGTAGCATGTTTTTAGCATTACTGGCTTCTTTTCATTGGACTAATTTGTTGCAGCCTCAATTTTATGTTGAAAATGGGGGGCTGTGGCTTTTACTTTTTGTGGTGTTTGCTGAAACGGGCCTGTTTATGGGTTTTTTTCTCCCGGGTGATTCACTATTATTTGTTGCCGGAATCTATGCGCATACTATTACTACAAAGGCAGGCGAAGTAATTCCGGGCTTAGCGCATCAATTTCTTTCATTGATCGGGTTGGGAACCATCCGAAATGAATGGGTTGATCTGTTTGTGCTTGCTGTTCTCATTGCATTAGCGGGCATTTTTGGAAATAGTGCAGGATATTGGACTGGACAAAAAGTAGGCCCAGCTATGTATGGGTGGAGAGATCGCTTACTATTCAAAAAAAAATATCTTTTTCAAGCCAGAGATTTTTATCAAAAACATGGAGGACTAGCTGTAATTGGGGCGCGATTCCTCCCGCTGATACGAACCTTTGCCCCCATAGTAGCGGGGATTGTGCAGATGGATAAGCGAAAGTTTCATTTTTTTAATGTGGTAGGTTCAATCTCATGGGTAGTGTCTATGATTTTCGCCGGCTATTTTCTTCAGAAATGGATACTGTCTCAATTTGGGTTTGATTTGAAAGAGCACCTGGAGGTTATTGTTTTGGCTATTGTTTTTGTAACCACAGCGCCCGTTTTGTTCAAAATGATAGGGGGTAAAATTGCAGAGGAAAAACAATAAGATGTGTATGAGTCAAAAGCATTCCATTTTTAATCTGGCTGTAGTTGTTGCTGCGCTGGGTTATTTTGTAGACATCTATGATTTATTACTATTTGGAATTATTCGTGTGCCAAGTTTGGAGGCATTAGGGCTGTCTCCAGCTGATGTAAAAACCAGCGGGGAGCAGATTCTGCAATGGCAAATGTGGGGCTTATTAATCGGAGGAATTGTTTCGGGAGTCATTGGTGATAAGCGAGGAAGACTTAGCGTATTATTTGGATCCATTATACTTTATTCACTGGCTAATATTGCCAACGGATTTGTTGAAACGGTAGAACAATACAAATGGATCAGGTTTATTGCAGGATTAGGTTTGGCAGGAGAATTAGGGGCTGGCATAACCTTAGTGGCGGAAATTGTTCCAAAAGCAAAGAGAGGAGTGGCCACCTCATTGGTAGCTGGTATTGGTCTTACCGGTGCAGTTTTAGCTTATTTTATGAAAGAGCTTTTTGACTGGCGAACTTGTTATTTTATTGGGGGAGGGCTTGGTATTTTGTTGTTGCTGCTTCGTATTTCTGTTTTTGAATCAGGACTGTACAATCAGGTAAAGACACAAAAAGTAGCAAGGGGTAATTTTCTTTCGTTCTTTACCAATGCGGATCGTTTCAAACGTTATTTGCTTGGGATATTGATTGGGCTTCCTACTTGGTTTGTTATTGGCGTATTGGTTACTTTTTCTAATGATTTCGCAAAAGAATTTGGAATTACTGAAAAGATTGATCCAGGAAAGGCAATAATGTTTGCCTATGCTGCCATTTCATTGGGAGACATTTTAATTGGTTTAATTAGTCAACAGCTTCAAAGTCGTAAAAAAGCTTTGTTTATTTTTTATGCTATCACCATCTTATTCATGGTGGCTTACTTTACGATGCTTTGGGAAGGTACTGCCACACAGTTGTATTGGATATGTGCAGGTTTGGGTTTCGGTACTGGTTTCTGGGCCATTTTTGTGACCATGGGCGCAGAGCAGTTTGGAACAAATCTCAGAGCCACAGCAGCTACTACCATTCCTAATATGGTTAGAGGGATGCTTGCTATATTTATTCTACCATTGTTTAAATGGTTGGAGCGTTTTCCTTCTTTAGGGTATGTTGATGCAGGAATCTATACAGGAATTATCATTATGGCAATTACGCTTTTGGCTGCTGCCCTAACGCGCGAAACTTTTCACAAGGATTTGGATTATCTGGAAGAGTAGTGCTATAATTTTTCACTCAACTCAAGCCACCTTAATTCTTTTTGATCCAGGTCATTTATTATCGTTTCAAGTTCTACTGCTGTTGCTTGCAGTGATTCAAAGGGTAGATTAGCTTCGTTTAACTTATTGGTTAATTCTTCTTTCAATTTTCCCAAGGATCCTAATTCTTTTTCCAGCTGTTCAAATTCTCTTCTTTCCTTGTAGCTGATTCTGTTCGCGGTATTAGTTTTTGGGGGTATTTCCAAGCCGTTATTCAGCTGGGAGGGTTCGCTGTGTGTTTCTTTGGGAGCTTGCAGTAAACCGCTTTTTTCTTCTCTTAGCTGGGTGTAATTACCTGGGAAGTCTTTGATTTCACCTGCTCCGGCAAATACAAATAAATGATCCACTAATCGGTCCATAAAGTATCTATCGTGGGACACAATGAGTAAGCAGCCTGGGAATTCTAACAAAAAATTTTCTAACACACTTAAGGTGGGTAGATCCAGATCGTTGGTAGGCTCGTCCAAAATCAAAAAATTAGGATTTTGATACAGCACAGACAATAAGTGCAACCTTCTTTTTTCACCTCCACTTAATTTACTGATAAATGTGTGCTGTTTATCTGGCTCAAAAAGGAATAGCTCTAAAAACTGTGCAGCAGTGAGCGAACCGCCTTTTTCTAGGGGGAAATTTTCAGCAATTGATTTGACATATTCAATTACTCGTTTATCCTCTTTTAGCTGCAGGCCTTGTTGTGAGTAGTATCCAAAAACAATGGTTTCCCCCACATTGATTTTCCCACTGTCGGCCTCTTCAAGTCCTTGGATCACATGTAAAAATGTGGACTTACCTACGCCGTTTGGCCCTACTACGCCAATCCGTTCTCCACGTTTAAATGTATAGTCAAATCCTTTAAGAATGGGAAGCGAGCCGTACGCTTTAGTTACCTTTTTTAATTCCAGTATTTTTCCACCAAGTCGATTCATCTTTAATTGTAGCTGTAAGGTTTGCTCTTGGTAGTTTTGTTTTGCTTCTTTTTCAATTTGTCCAAATCGATCTTGACGACTTTTGCTTTTCACCGTTCTTGCACGCGGTTGTTTGCGCATCCATTCCAATTCCCTTCGATAAAGATTTCTGGTTTTTGCGGCAGTAGCCAATTCGCTTTCCATTCTGGCAGCTTTACGCTCTAGATAATCAGCGTAATCGCCTTGGTAGGTATAAAGCTTTCCCCGGTCAAGTTCCCATATTTCCCGGCAAACGGTATCTAAAAAATAGCGGTCGTGTGTAACCAGTAAAAGGGTAGTATTTTCACGGCATAAATAGGACTCCATCCATTCCACCATTTCTACATCAAGATGATTGGTGGGCTCATCCATGATTAATAGCACCTTTTTATTTCCAAATCCAATGTCTATAAGGGTTTTAGCCAGTGCAATTCTCTTTTGTTGACCACCACTCAGTATTCCCACGGGCTTATCAAGATGTTTTATAGCAAGCCTGCTTAAAATTTGCTTCACTTTTGCATCAGCGTCCCAAGCTTGTAGTTCATCCATTTTACTGATAGCATCTTCGACCAATTGTGGATCTTCCTTGGCTGTAGCAAACTCATAGGCTTGAATTGCTTTCATCACAGGGTGGTCATGAAAAAAAATATTTTCGGCTACCGTTTTGTCAAGTAGCAGCGAGGGGTTTTGTTCAAAGAATATAACGGTGACCTCTTTGTGTATCCAAAATTTACCTTTCTCCGGCTGTTCTTTTCCTGCCAATATTTTCAATAAGGTTGACTTCCCAGTTCCGTTTTTTGCAATTAAAGCAATACGATCCCCCTCATTTATATGAAAACTTAGTTTTTCAAAAAGCGGTTTAATACCATAACTTTTAGAGATATTTTCAACAGAGCAATAATGCATAGGTGCAAAGGTACCGGTACTTTTTTAAGCGAGCCAACTTATTAAGCAGCAAAGCAGGGCTACCACTACTGCAGCAAGTGCTATTTGATATTTTTCTGAGGCCCACCTGTACTGTTGTGAAGCTACGTACTGTTTGACCTTTTGCTGACATGTTACATCATTCAGACGGCAAATATTTTTTAGTAGTTCTTGTTGCGTGCCAAAGGGTAATTTAGTAAGACATTGCAAATACCGATCTGTAATTTGTTGGTTTAGTATAGTATCGTTAGCCGTATTTAATAGTGCAACAGAGGAAGGAGCCAATAAGAAAAGTATTGTTTGTTTGATGAAATCGGTATCTAATCGATAGCTATCCATTCGGTTAACTTTTTTTTCAAATGCTATCATTGCCTGCAGGATGGCATAAGCATCACTTGGTGCAGCTAATGGTTTAGATCGGTATACTTGCTGAAGCCACCGTTGTTGTAAGTATTTTTCTTTCTTTATGGGGTCGCTTAATGTTTCATACGCCTCTTGGATCTCTTGAAAACTATAAATTTCTTGTGCTTCTCCCTGCTTAACATCGGGGTGTGTTACTCGAACGCGTTCTCGCCAAGCTTTTTTGATTATCATGGCAGTAGCTCCTGGTTCAACCCCTAGAATCTTATAATAGTCTCTGAAGGTGTTTGACATAATTATTGCTCAAAGTAACAGCATGTTCCGCCGACCCATGTTTTATCAAGGTTGTATCTGGTCCCAATCATTGCTCCTTTACTAATCCTACCTAGATTATTGACTGGAATTGGGGCGGCACCTCCCGGTAACCACCAATAGAATAATCGTATTTCTGCTTTTGCAAATCCATTGGGGGTTTCAATGCAATCAGCATAACTTACTTTTTTTTGCAAGATCCAGTTTTCAGGGTCTTGTATTTTTTCCAATTGGGGTTTAGTGATGTCCAATACAACTCCTTGGCCAGCAAATGAGAAAAGTGGTTTTAAGACATAGTTTTCTAAATCAGTTGGCAATTGTTTGATTTCGTGTAGGAAATAAGTTGGTGGAATATTTGGGTGGTGTAAAAATGGGAGGGTATACTTACTTATTCTATAAAACCAGTGCGGATGTATACACCATTCTACTGCTAGGTTGCCTTGAATAGTTGCCAATGCCGCTTTTATGGGCGCTGGCTGCTGGAGTAATTCATCAAAAATTAAACGATTATAAATTCTTTTAATTGGTTGCAACTCGTTGCCCCTGTAATAAAAAAGTTGATTATCCTTTCGGATTAATTTAGTTATACAAATTGTTTTGATGCCGGTGATTTCTTCTGTCACCACAAAGTCAATTCTTGTTTTTTGCTTTTCTGGAAATAACTCTAATAATATAACTTCAGCTGGTTTGTGATTTCCTAGTAATAGGTTTTTCAAATGCTTTTTATAGTCGCTGGGATTCAACTGACTGAGGTATGTAGTATACTCAACAGGTATTGGAGTGGTTGCTCTATATGCTTCATCAAGAATAGCTTGGTAGGCAAATAGCGATGGGAATCCTTGTATTTCTATTAACTGAGGGCTTAATTGTTTGGATCCATTTTTGCAAATTCCAAAGTCAAAGGCCAAGAAAAGGGGATTCCCCTCATTTCCTTTTAACTGTAGTTGATGGGGTATTGATTTATCTGTAAGGGCTGTGAAGGATGAAGATTGTATGACCGATAGGATGTATTGACAAGTGTCTAACATCTCTTTTGTGAATTGCTTCGATATAAAAAGAGGCGTTTCTGCTACTCTAAAATCCAGCTGTGAAGGATACTGTTGTTCTATCCAGTTAAGTAGTAATTGGTACTGCTTTTCTGTAAAGGCGTTATTAAACTGTTGTCTAATTGCTGGGATCATTGGCAATTATTTCAATTCCAATTTGCAGCTAAACTTGCGTAAGCTTGATTAAGAAAATTTGGTAGGATACGGGCTTGTGTCCATTTAATTTTATCTGGATCTTGTAGGTGTGTTAGCATGTTTCTCAGCTTTTCTTCTCCATGGTTTTCGATGACCATTCTTCTTTTCTCCTCCTGATTCAGATAGTGTGTCATTCCTTCCGGATCTGCCTCTGGGTGGAACTGTGTTCCAATTAAATAGGGGTTAAAACGTAAGCCCATAACAGCTCGCTCATACGGTACATGTGGCCGCTCTTTTTCAATGCATAATAATTGGCCTCCGATTTCTTTTAATTGGTCCATCCGTGGTTGTACAATTTGGTAATCTCTACTGTCCACGGCGTAGAATGGGTCCTCGAGTCCTTCAAAAATGATTTCTTTTTTTCCGACTTCTTGTAGGTGTATTGGGAAAACTCCAAATGAGGTTGATCTTCTTTTGCAAACTAATCCCGTGTTTAGATAACGGCAAGCTAGTTGAAATGAATAACAGATGAAGAAGACAAACTTTTTATTCAATTGTGAGGGGTCGCTATTCCATCGTTGTATTGCATCCAACCATTTGCACCAAGCTATATCCCAGTCCTCGTATCTACTTTCTAATGGACTGCCTGGCCCCCCGCTAGAAATGTATGCTTGATAAGAAAGGTCTGGGATTTCTTTCTTGAGTCTCACCTCAAAGTAGTCAACTTGTATGTTGATGTTTTTTTCTTCGCTCCATTTTTTTAAGATGGTTTGAATACCCCGCATACCCTGGTTGGTAGCACCCTGGTAGAGGTCCAACACCGCCACACGAAATACCCTATTAGTTTTGTGTGTGATCATTTTTGTGAACTGTAAACTTTTTCTCCATTGATAAAGGTGCTTCTGATTTTTGTACTTAGTATTTCTGCTGGGCTGATATCCATCAAGTCTTTTTCAAGAATCACAAAGTCAGCCCATTTCCCTTTTTCTAAACTTCCTTTTTGTGATTCCTCAAAATTAGCCCGAGCCGCCCATGTAGTCATCCCTCTTAGGGCCTCTTGCCTGCTCAATGCTTCTTTAATTTGAAACCCATTGGCAGGCCAGCCTTTTGCGTCGGTTCTTGTTACGGCGGCATAAAAAGTTTTAAAAGGGGAAATGTCTTCAACGGGAAAGTCGGTGCCTAGCGGTATCCAGCCATTTTGCTTTAATAGTGACTGATATGCATACGCGTGAGAAATTCGCTCATTACCGAGACGCTCCTCCGCCCAATACATGTCTGACGTTGCGTGTGTCGGTTGTACGGATGGAATAATTTGGTATTGTCCAAAAAAATTAATGTCTGCTGGATCTACTACTTGTGCATGTTCTATCCTCCATCTTTTATTATCCCCTGTTGTGAGGTAACGTGCGTAGGTATTAAGTATGGTGCGATTTCCGCTGTCTCCAATTGCATGCGTATTCATTTGCCATCCATTCCTGTTACACCAATTAGCAACACTATCAAAATGGGTTGGATCGCTTAATAGAAAGCCATGATGTCCTGCTCTGTCACTATACTCTTTTAATAAGCAAGCCCCTCGAGAGCCCAATGCACCATCCCCATATACTTTAAAACTCCTAACAGTGAGACGATCGGTGATGAGTATACCATTTTTTTCAGCATAGGTATAATTAGCTTGCTTGTCGCTGAGCATAACATATAACCGAATCAACAGGGAGCCATTTTTTTGTAACATTTTTAGTTGTTCAACTACCGATGCATCAAGGCCGCAGTCATCAATGGTAGTGAGTCCAACTGCTAAGCAGTTTTCTTGTGCTTTTTTGATTGCTTTATTGAAAGCTTCTTCACTAACTGGTGGTATAATTTTATTTACCAGTTCCACCGCATTGTCAATAAGTACACCTATTGGTTTACCGCCTTCCAGTAATACTTCGCCTCCTGTCATGGTTTCTCCTCCTTTGATTCCAGCTTGTTGTAAGGCATATTGGTTAGCTATTGCAGCATGGCCATCCACTCTGGTAAGTAACACGGGTCTGTCTGGAAATAATTTATTAAGTAGGACGGGGTCTGGATATTTTTTGTCGGCCCAATCATTTTGATCCCATCCTTCACCTAAAAGCCACCCAGTGGGATTTTCTTTTGCAAAATCTTGGAGTTTTTCAAGTATTTCCTCCCAGCTTTTAGTACCAACCAAGTTAACACGCAGCAAGTTGAGTGCATAGCCAACAAAATGTGCATGTGCATCTATGAAACCTGGGTAGATAAATTTCCCTTCCGCATCTAATTTTTCAGCAAATGAGTAACGGGCTGATAAAGCGGATGCGCTACCCGTGGCTACAATTTTCCCATTTTTGATGGCCATGGCCTCTGTCACAGTAAATAGAGAGTCTACCGTATAAATTTTTGCGTTGTATACTAGCAAGTCTGCCTTTTCACTTGTGCAAGCACTAAAGCATAAGGCAATACCAAGCACCAAGAAAATGTTTTTTAATTGCATAAAGTAGAATTATAAACCTGCCAAAAATTGTGAATGGATAAAGGAAGCCACTTCTTTGAGATCGCCAGTTTTTTCAAAAATGGCTAATTGCCTATCAGCGCCGGTCCCCTGTTGTAAAATGCTTTCTACTCCTTCAATACGCTCGCGACTGCCTAATTGGTCAAGCACTGGATCTAAAAAGTCTACCAATTCAAGAATCAATGCACATGTATTTATTTCCTCCTCTTTCCCAAAATCAATTAATTGTCCATCTACCCCATATCGACTTGCTCGCCATTTATTTTCATTTAAAAGTGCCCGGGAGTATTGGATAAAGTTTAAATTTTTAGACCGTAACATATAAATGCGTGCGCAAATCGCTTGAAATAATGCTGCAATTGTAATTGTTTCGTCAACAGTCAAGGGAATGTCGCAGATTCTAAATTCAACAGTATTGAAATAGGGATGAACGCGTAGATCCCACCAAATCTTTTTTGCATTATCAATGCAATTAGTCTTGATGAGTAGTTTTACATAATTATCGTATGCTTCAATGCTATCAAAGGAGTCAGGAATCCCAGTGCGGGGGAATTTGTCAAATACTTTTGTGCGAAATGATTTATAACCGGTTTTTCTTCCTTCCCAGAAGGGGGAATTAGTACTAAGGGCAAATATGTGAGGGAGAAAATAACGGGTGCTATTGGCAATATGATTTGCCATTTCTCGGCTTTGCATCCCCACATGCACATGAAGTCCAAAAATTAAGTTACTACGTGCAGCTTCTTGTAATTCATTGACAATTTCGTTGTAACGAATATGATCAGTAATTAATTGACTTTGCCAATGACTAAAGGGGTGCGTCCCTGCAGCGCCCATGGCAAATCCACAGGATGTTGCGATGGCACTCATATTTTTTCGAAGCATAGAAACGTCACGATAGGCTTCTTCTATGTCAGCACAAATATCAGTCCCAACCTCTACTACCGCTTGATGCATTTCTGCTTTTACCTTATCCTTTAGTAATTGTTGACCTGCCTGCACCAATTGCTGTTGATGGCTTTTTAGTTCGTAGGTAACCGGATCAAGTACCATGTACTCTTCCTCTACGCCTATGGTAAAAGTTTTATAATTTAAGTTCATGACTACTTTTTTTGACAAATTCCCCCCATGTAAGCGTGGGATTTTTGGCTTGTGCTTGTGCTTTTTCAATAGCAAAGTTTGCCGTGGTTTCTACAACCCATTCAAAATTTTCATCTCCTACACTAGCACGATCTGCATCTGGAGCCGGATTGCAAAAATCAATAGCGTAAGGTATACCATTTCTGACTGCCAGTTCAACCGTATTAAAATCATAGCCTAATTGCTGATTGATAGTTAATACTATTTTTTCCATTTCAGCTAATAGTGTTGGACTTGGAGAAAAAGAGGCTTGGTAGCGTAAATGATGAGGATTACGAGGTTCGTAAGGCATAATTCGTACATGTTTCCTGCCAATACAGTAGCAACGGTAGTACTCTGTAAAAATTATTTCCTCTTGCAATAGCATTACTAATTGACCAGTTTCATTGTGTTTCTCGTAGAATTCCTTTTCGTTCTCCAATCGGTAAACGTTTTTCCATCCACCACCCGCAAAAGGTTTCATGTAAGCAGGAAAGCCTACATAATTGAAAATGCTTTTCCAGTCAAGTGGGTAATGCAGGTTTGAGAAAGAATCTTCATTGGTGTCTTCAGGCCATTGGTGAGAAGGTAGGATGGCGGTTTTAGGCACCGGGATACCTAATTGCGTCATCAAACAATTATTGAAATACTTATCATCCGCACTAAACCAAAATGGATTATTGATAACAGCTGTACCCGTTAGTGCCGCATTTTTTAACCAGGTCCTATAGAAGGGAACATCTTGTGAAATTCTATCAATGATAACCGTGTAACCAGAAAATTCTCCTTGAATGGCTTTGTCGATTTTCACGGGTTCTGCAACAATACCCGCAGCATTTTTACTATTAACCCGGGCAACAAAGGCCTCGGGAAATGATCTTTCTCTTCCGTGGAGAATTCCAATTTTAAGCATAAACAGGGTGTTCCTCGAAAGTAGTAGCTTGCTTGCATCTAAACAAATCCTCTATGACGGTAGGTTGTTAAATGTTAATTTTGGCAGGTGCTTCGCGTTACTACTAATTCGATAACACTGTCAGAAGTAAAATGTTATGCTGCTTCATTGGAACGAGTGGTTCAAGTTGATATTTATCATGCTGCTGGATTACCTACCGCCAACAGCTCCTTGTTGATTTTACTAGACGGGCAGGATTTACCCACTGTTCACTTTAATCAATGGCTAACACAGGCCTGGCGAATAGACGCCTATGGTCCATTGGTGATAGCTGCCATCCATGCTGGCTCAGACCGTAAAATGGAGTATGGAGTGGTGGGGGCCCCTGATTACATGGGAAGGGGCGCCAAGGCTGACCTTCATGCTTTATTTATTAAGGATCAACTATTACAGCTCCTAAATGATAATTTAGGTATCAACTCTTTTTCATCTTACTCAATTGCCGGATTTTCTTTAGGAGGGTTGACGGCATTTGATTTAGCTTGGGGCCAGGTTTTACCCTTCAGCAGGGTGGGAGTTTTTTCGGGTTCCTTATGGTGGAGAAGTGTTGATCAAGATGACCCAATTTATCAAGATAGTAAGCACCGAATCATACATCAAAAAGTACAGCAAACAATCTGTAACAATCCACAGCTTCGCTTTTTTTTCCAATGTGGTGGACTAGATGAAAATAACGATCGAAATAAAAATGGAATCATAGATTCCATAGATGATACAGTAGACTTACTACATGGACTTGAGCAAAAAGGATTCATAAAAGGGGAGCATCTTGCTTATTTGGAAATTCCTACAGGTAAACATAACCTGGAAACATGGCTGGAGGCTATGCCTCATTTTTTTGAATGGGGCTGGTCCAACAAGTTCCGGAATGCGTAAAACAAAAAGGCCGCCCAGTTGGGCGGCCTTTTTAAAGTAGTAAACAGTTTGCTTAGTTGAAAAGGTAACGCAAGCCAAATTGGATAGAATAAGTTGAAGCAATGCTCACATTATCGCGGAAGGTCTTGGTTATAATGTCACCATTTGCACTAGCCAAACGGTAAATTGGAAGAACAGTACCGCCAGGAACCAGGGCAGTAGCATTGGTTATAGCTAATACACGGCTATTATTAATGGTTTTTAATTTACCCCATCCTGGATCAACCAGGTTGCCAGCATTGAAAATATCGATGCTGAACTGAAGTACGTTTTTAGTACCCTTAATATTAGCAAATAAGTCCTGTAGAATTTTTACATCCAATCTGTTCAACCAAGGCAATTGGGCGCCATTACGCTCAGCAAATTGTCCACGATGTGCTCTTAGGTATTTATCCTGCTGGATATAACGCTCAAATAAAGCACGTTGATTAGCTTGGCTGTAAGAAACACCATTTACAGTATTAGCACCAAAAAGCATTTGTTGTACCTCAGTAGCAGTTGGGATGTACATCAAATCATTTCCTTGTACACCATCACGGTTAAAGTCACCGTCATATACATAACTGAAGCGACCATTGATTCCACCATTATAAAAAGCAGAAATGGTAGTAGCAAGGTTTTTGAAGTATTCTTTACGGTAGGAGAGCGTTGCTACTACACGATCAGGGATTACATAGTCAGCATAGCTCAGCATTGGTGCATTAGGCCCAAACACGTTTGCAGTTCCCTGCCATGCAGAAAGAGGCTGGTCACCACCACCATCAAATAAATTCGAGGCCATTGATTTTGTGTAAGCAACTGACCAAGCGAATCCTTTACTGTAAGATTTTTCAAGTTTAGCAGTTAAGGAGAAGTAGTAACCACGATTTCCATTATCAAGCACAACAGTGTTAAAGGCACCACTAGCACCAGCTTGAGGAATACCATTATTGAGTGTATTGATAAATCTAGTTTGGTTAGTTGTACCATACACAGGTCTGTTGTCAGGATAGCCGGCGATATTTAATGCAGCAGGGGCAATCATATTAGGGTTGCGGAAAATAGCTGTGTTCACATCTTTATTAAAGATGGCTTCCAATGTTCCTACAACACCTTTGCCAAGACGAGTGTCGATAGCTAGGGTAGTTTTCCAAGTTTGAGGATTCTTAAAATCTTCAACTAGGGCAGTGATACTTCCAGGTACAATGGTACCGGCAGTTGGAACTACAGAAGGTCTGTAAGCAGCAGGGTTAGGATTGAAAGGACCAGGTGTGTTGGCCTGACCATTCCAGAACTGAGTTACTTGGATCATTCCATTATCTCCAGACTGGCTCACTATCCATACAAAAGGAACACGTCCAGTAAAGATTCCAGTTCCACCACGGATTTGAAGAGAGCGATCTCCATAAAGATCCCAGTTAAATCCAACACGTGGAGACCACATCAACCGGTTCTTTGGTAAGTTACCGGTATTGATTGTTTCACCAGCGGCAAATGACATCTTAGCTACAAGCGGGTGTGTTACGATTTGTGGAACCTCAGGGTATGTTGGAAGATCTACACGAAGTCCCAGTGTTACGCGTAAGTCCTTGTTTACTGCAATTTCATCTTGCCCATATAATGAGTATTGACCAAACTTGAATGCAGAAAACGCAGGGGCAAAGTTTTTAGACAAAGAGTAGGTAATAGCAAAGTCGCGAGGCTTATTACCATTAGCAAAATCTGACCAAGTATTGAAAACATAATAGCTTGTTGCAAAACGTTGGAATCCATTCACAGTCTCACTCAATTCAAATTGGCCACCAACGGTCCAATTGTGAATACCTTTTGTCCAAGTGGTATTGTTAATTACAGAGTACGTTTTTACCTGACGAAGATTACCAAAGCTGAATGGCTCATATCCAAATGAGGTGTAGGGAGCAGGTCCAGTTACACCTCCGGTGTTACTGAGAATGTCAACGAAAGGAAAGATCTGACTATCAGTAGAGCGAGAATCGTTTTGGAAAGTATAAGTAGCACGAAGTGTGTTAGATACCTTTCCAAAAGAGGAATTCAATTCAGCAGCTAATGAATAAAGATTAGCGCCTTGGAAATAGTTTGAATTTTTAAACCATTGAGAGGTACTTGCCGTACGCGTACTGGTGTAGTTCACGTTAGAACCCGATACGGAAGTACTAGGCGTAAATGGTTCACCACCCTCAACCTGGCTATAGCGAACGTTCATGCGATGTTTGCTATTGATGTTCCAGTCCAAACGCACCAGGTATTTTTTACGCTCGATATTTGGCACATAACCCTGATATGGTCCAGTTACGTATCCATATTTGTCAAGTAAAAATTGACTAATATAATTTAAAGAATCAGCCGTAGGGCGAACAATATTAGGGGCACTTCCGTAAGGAGCAGCTGCAGTAGCAGCAAAAAAGTTTTGAATAGACTTTGGTTGATTTTCTGTTTCGTAGTTCAAGAAGAAAAACAACTTATTCTTAATGATGGGTCCACCCATGCGGAAGCCATATTGTTTGTATTCTTCAACGGGGCGCAAAAACTTAGAAGCTTCAACTTGATCACCACGCTGTTTTTCTGTACGGAAATAGTTATAAACAGATCCGCTGAATGTGTTAGTACCAGCGCGCGTTACCGCATTGATAGCAGATCCGATGAATCCAGATTGTCTGATATCAAAGGGAGTGATGTTTACAGAAATTTCATCGATAGCATCCAGTGAAATGGGGGCGCCACCTGCAGGCAGATTAGATCCAATTCCAAAGCTGTTGTTGAAATCAGAACCATCCACGGTAAAGTTATTTTGACGATAGTTACCACCACCCACAGAAGCACCATTTGCCTGTGGTGTAACACGTGTAATGTCATTCAAGCTACGGCTGATAGTTGGGAGTTGGTTGATCTGGCGTGTACCAACATTGGTGACAGCCCCGGTTCTTCCAGCATTCAGAATTGCATTTCTTCTAGTACTTACCACCACATTTTCCAATGCTGCTGATGCGTTGGTTAATTCTGCTTTCAACAAAAAGGGTTCGCCTAATTGTAGAAAAATATTCTCATACTTCTCGGCTTTGTGGCCAACAAAGCTGACCTCAATTAAGTAGGGTCCGCCCACACGCATGTTTTGAATGTTGTACTGTCCGCCGGCACGTGAAACAGTTGAATACTTGGTTCCGGAAGGCAGGTGGGTGGCAATCACAGTGGCTCCCACAAGTGCTTCACGGGAGTTGCTTTTAACATCACCGGTTAACACTGCGGTTGTAACCTGCGCATAAAGCAGGGAACCTGATGCCAGACTGACCATTAACAAAAAGAGGATTCTCTTAAGCATAGTAATTTGGTTTTCGCATGCAAATAAAGGAAATATTCGCTTATAAATTTAGGTATTTATCCTGAAACTAGGCCCTGAAAAGTAATGTGTTAGGATAAGGTGGGGAACTTTTAGGGAAACTGCTTTTTAGGCTCAAAAAAAAATAAGCAAATCAAATGAGAAATGCTGACGAAAACAAGCAGCTATTCATTGCAACAAATTGAAAATCAATACTTAATTTACAGCGGTCTTCTTTTTTCTAAATAAATCTCCTAATCTATCAAATTCCTTCTTGTAAGAAAGGCTTCCGCCGGCCCTTCTGGATCTGACTGCTGCGGAATTGGTGGTTGCCGATAAAAAGTCCGCATTGGTGCGGTAAAAGAAGGACACCCGAATGGTACCACTAGGATTTACCAACCACTCCATGGTAACATCCGGTAAGAGTAATATGCTTTGTTGAAGCGATGAGGCTTGTGATTGACCCAGCGGTGCATCCATACCCAATCCAGTAGAAATAGTGAACCGATTGTTGAAGAACGAACGTCCAATTGAAAAATTGACATTGCTTCCTAAAGAAAGGGTATTTCCTGCAGCGGCCAATAAGTTTCGGTTGTAGAGCGATGTATTTAAATTAATTCGATACTTATCACTCTTCAGTAAATTGGTAAACAACTTATTGATTTGATCACTTACAACCGATAGGAGAATGCCGGAAATTGTATTCACATTTACGCCGGCGCCTGCTAATGCACCACCCAATTCATTGGGGGCAAAACTGTTAAACACAATCAAGTAGGTAACCTGTCTATTAAGTTCGTTGCTGTTTTGCTGCAATTGTTTCAATAGTAATCCCAACTCAGGGCTTGTGTTGGCAACACTATTAGGAGGAAAGTCAAGATAAAAGCTGATGGTGGGTTTAAAAAGTTTATCACTTAACCGAGCTACCACAAAAACATCGCTTCTTGCATTTCCAATATCTGAAGTAAGGTTGAGCACACTGGCTAATGGGCCAAAACTGACGCGCTCTGCACGATACATGGCTTCAAAACGAATCGTGGCATCATACGGGTCACCTGACCACTCAATGTAATTATCGCCTCCTTTTCTAATTTCAAATGGTTTTTTAAAAAAAGATTGAAAGGTGAAGAGGTAATCTCCTTCCTCAATATCAAATCTTCCTCGAAGTGTGAGTGGTTCTGTAGTGCCAGAACGAATTTTAAAAGTTCCGGCACCATTTCCTTTGATTTCATCACCTGTTAATTCGTCAAGTATCACTTTTACTTCCACTAAGGGGTTAGCTGTTAGTTCAACATCATAGAGAATATTATCCCCATTGTTTTTTTTCTTTTCTCCCAACATATCCTCCCCATATTTACGCTCCACCAAAAAGTCAGCGATACCACTTTCGCGGCTGATGCCTGGTGGCAAAGTAAAACGACTACTGTCTTTATCAGAAGCTACTACATTCAAGGTCATTACCATATCGGATTCAGGACCTCTTAGTTGCAGTAATGCCGTTCCTTTTATGTCCCCGTAGAAAAGTGAATTATCCGCTGCACTGGTACGGAGTAGTTGAACAGGTTTATTTTCAGTAGTCCCACTTGAACCTGGTTTTCTGGTAGCGATATCTAAGTCATAAAAAAGATTGTAAAAAGATTCATGATCAATGCCGCCAGTGAGATAAATGGGATTGCCCGTAACCGTATCGCGAAGTACAAGTCCATTTAAGTCGATGCGAGAAGTGGTTAGTTCCAGTTCACGGTCTTCAATTTTGTAATAACACTGCGTATAATTAACGCGTAATCCCGCTTGTGTAAGCTTGCCTTTACCTAAGACACCTGGTCGATCCAGGTCGCCAACAATTGAAACATCTCCGGTCAGATACCCGGTAATATCAGAGAAAAGGTCACCGAGGAATCGTTCTAAAATATTTATAGGATAGGAGCGCGCTTGTAAATCAATTTTATTTTTTGTTGCCAGCGAATCGTTAAAATAAAGTGACAGATCAAAACCAATAAATTCTTTTTCATTTTTTGTTTTGCCAGTTGCCTTTAATTCCTTCAATTGATTATCATAGGTCAATGAAGCCCCCAATTCACCAATAGAATCATTGTCAAGTCGCAACATTTTGGTGCTGATATTATCTGCTTTTAAAGTAAGAGCATTAAGTGGATCTTTTATAAAAAAATCACCACTGAGTAAACCTTCTAGTCTATTATCAGGTAATACAAAAGCAGAGAAGTCATTTAGATTTACATTTTGTATGCTGACCAGTAGATTATCTTTTTCGCTTGAATTTTTATCTAGTGTTTTAACGATAATCTCTTGTTGGCCCTCTGCGAGTTTAAGATAACCGCTGATGGGACTATTCTTTCGCAGCACCAAGGTTCCTCCTTCGCTGAGGGTCCATAATTTACTATTGATGGTAAAATCTGAGGGGGTAAAATCTATTTCAACCCCATCTTTATAATTTCTAATTACACTATTCAGGTTGACCCGTTGCCCCCGTTTGTCAGCAGCAGTCTGAATGGAAACAGCTGAGGCGTTATTTTTTCCATCAATCATTAATGTGACCGGGGGAAGTTGAATATTGTCATTTAATTGAATGGCGCCTGCTTTTGCTAGTACAAAGAGGGAGTCACCAATACTGTTTAATTGCAGCGTGAAATTATCTGCTCCCATATTTTGAAATCGAAATTGTGGAACTGCAACAGTGGCGCTAAATACTGCAGTCTTGTCATTGTATTGGCCTTGTAGTTTGCTATTATTGAATCCTGTGAGGTCGGGCGCAAATAAGGGTAGAAAAGGATCTATTAATTGTGTGTTTATCTCAAAACGGAATTGATTGTTTTCGCTTTTGTATGTAGGGCTTTGGAAAAAAGAAGGGTAATGGCGGTGTAGGATGGTTTGCGTCAATGAAGGCAATTCGTTCACCTTAAACGTACCATCAATCCAAGCCTGTAATTCATTGGTGTTGATTTCAATTCTTTTATTACCAGCACTATTACGTACTAAAATTTGTAACGAGTCAATTGGCAGTAATTCTTCATTGTGTAGAACTGTTAAAGAGCGGAAATTTGTGCTGCCTTCCAGGTCAGCTATACGGTTACCGCTGAAATGGGCAGTGAAGTACCCCTTAGCCTGAATAGGCAATGTAGAAATGCCAATTGCATTGAAGTTTAGTTTTTCTATTTGTCCAGTTAATTGGTAGGAGGGTTCATTTTGTTGCCAATTGATCCGGGCAATCAGTTGTCCCGTTTTTAAGTTTTCATCGTCAATAGCGGCACGCAGTTCAACTTGTTCTTGATTCAGTTCCGCTAGCAACTCAACATTTTTTAGCGTATATCTATTGTACGTAACAGCCTCTATCATAGCGGATGCTGTAGCAGCTGTATTTTTTTCTCCCAATCCATTGCCATTGAATTGAATAGTCCCGCTAACAGAAGCTAATGCAGGCATCCCCATTAATTTTCCAAGCTCAAATTGTTTCAAATTCACACTCCCAGCATATTGTAGCAATGATTGTGATGAATAGTCGATACGAAGTTGGGTTTTTAGGGGTCCAAGGCCTGAAGTTGCTACCCCATTCAATTGAGAAGAAGTACTATTGCCCTGGATGGTTCCATTAAAACGGAGATATTTTAATTGTCTAAGTGCTGTATTTACAGTGGATGTTGCGGGTGCCAACCAGTTACTGACTTCATTGCTTAAAATTTGACTACGTTTAATTTGAAGGGAGTAGGTAAAAGATGCTTTACGTATCAAATTTTTTACAGTGGCCGCACCCGCTATATATGAGTTTGATGCGGTCTGTATTGCTAAATTTTGAATGGTGAAATCATTGAGTGTGCCGCGTAGGTCACCTGCTAATTGCAATGAACCACTCTTTTGCGCTAATGTGGGAATAAAATAACCGAGGTCTGCTGCACTAATAAGGGATTGGTTAAGATTAGCTTTGATAAAAACGCGTTCTCCAAAATTTTCCCAGTCGCTTAATTTTTCAAAGGAAAGCTCTAGTTGATCTTGAAGGATGCTCTGGTTGGTTGCTAAGCTGAATTCTTTGAGCGATAAACTTCGGGGAGATAGAAAAAAATTACCAGTTAAACTTCGTAATTGTAGGCCACATCTTTCAGTTGCACTAATTTTTAATTTGCTTTGTAGCGTGTCTCCTGCCATTAAAGAGTTACGCAAGGAAGCTGTAATGCCACTAATGGCAATATGATGCTGATCAAATCCAACTTTAGGTAAATCAGTCGAATCGTCAAATCGAAAACTGCCACCTGCTATTTCAAATGCGTTTATATAAAGCCTTTTTCCGTCTAGTTCCCAAGCCTGCTTTGTTGGTGGTTGTTTTTTTGCGTCTTGTGGTTTTCTTCCAGTGAACGCGCGTATCTCTACAGCTGGATTTAATAAGGCCAATTTGTTGATTTCGAAATTTCCATCTTCAAGTGTAAAAGGATTAGCCTTTAATTCAAGTTTTTTCAATGAGGCTTTTATGTGTTGCCCTTCCCAGTTATCTGTTTGAAGGAATTCAATTTCCTCTAGTAGTGCGGTTTTTAGGTGTAACTGCAAATTGGATTGCTTGGGTCTCTTGCTTTTTGAAGTGGGCTTATTGAAAAAGTCTAACAAGAAACGGTGTTTCCAATTGCTGTCTGACCGTTGTAAGTGAACTTTTAGGCCTTTTGCAGCTATGTTTTCAATTACGGTGCTATCCTCCCATCCGGGGAGTCCATTCAATTCAAGATTTAATTTGCTGACTTGTAATAATGGGTGGCCTTCCTGATCCTCTATATAAAAATCCTCTATAGAAAAGTGGTTGAAAAACTGAAAGCGAAGTCGTTTGATCTTCACTTTTGTTTGAAGGGAGGTTGAAAGATAGTCAGCAACATATCCCGTTAGCTTGTCTTGCACCACAGGCAACTGGAAGGTAATATAAAAAAGGGTCAGCAGAACAAGCACCAATAGTAGGACCCCTCGTAGTATGGTAATAGCTTTCCTCAAAAAAAATCTTGTGTGTAAAATTAGGAAAAGGGGTTGGGACAAATGGTTAATATTGTACAAAACAAAGCCATGCGGGTACTACTAGTTATTCTTTTTCTTTTCATTGGTAATTTGACGCAATCTTTTATTGCTGCACAGGATCGTTACGTATTAGTGATTCATGGTGGAGCAGGTACTATCCTACGAAGTCAAAGCACGCCTGAACAAGAAAAGCGATATAAGGAATCATTGGAGCAGGCACTATCAGCTGGGCAGGCAATTTTGCAAAAGGGGGGTAAGGCCTTGGATGCTGTGGAAGCTGCCGTTCGTGTTTTAGAAGACAATCCACTTTTCAATGCAGGTAAAGGGGCGGTGTTTACCAACCAAGGAAGAAATGAATTAGATGCTGCTATTATGGATGGACAAACACTGGCAGCGGGAGCCGTGGCAGGAGTAACCACTATTCGCAATCCCATCACTGCCGCACGTGCTGTTATGGAAAAAAGCGAACATGTAATGCTAAGTGGAGTTGGCGCTGAACTATTTGCTAAGGAAAGAGGAGTTGAAATAGTAGACCCCTCCTATTTTTATACTCCTCAGCGATGGCGGTCGCTGGAACGTGCTCGTCAACTTGATTCATTGGAGCTGTTAAAAAAAATGCAGGAACCTGTTGCCATGGATGATATACTAGCGCGTAGGAAGGAAAAATATGGCACGGTGGGTGCTGTAGCCTTAGATAAGCATGGAAATCTTGCTGCAGCAACCAGCACTGGCGGTATGACCAATAAAAAATGGGGGCGAATTGGAGATGCTCCTATCATTGGAGCGGGCACTTACGCAAACAATTCCTCAGCTGCGATTAGTTGTACAGGATGGGGGGAGTATTTTATACGATTGGTAATGGCCAAATCAATTTGTGATCAAGTAGAATATGGTGGTAAAACACTTGAGCAGGCAGCCAATCAGTTGGTGATGCAAAAGTTGCCAGCACTTGGTGGTGATGGCGGATTAATAGCAGTGGACAAGGATGGTAATATTGCTATGCCCTTTTGCACGGAGGGGATGTATAGAGGATATATCCGACAAGACAGCCCAAACGGTCCCATCAGGAAAGAAGTGGCGCTATTTAAAGAGTGATTAGAATTTTACTCCCAGGGTCAACAATAAACGGGTACCTCTTTGTTGTATACGCGCTAAGTCAAAAGCTTGTTGCGAAAGCCTGTAGGGAGCATGAATATCTTTTCCCAGGGTCCTGCTGTATGCAAGGTCAATAAAATAGCCTTTATCTCGGTAACCAATCCCTCCAGTATATTGAAATCGACTCCCTTCTTCTCCTCGTAGGTTGTTATACGGATTCCCCAGGTAAGCCATACCTGCTCTTGCCATCCAAGTGGTAAATTTTAATTCACCTCCCATTCTCAGGTTTATAGCAGAACGGTAAGCCGCGTCAATTACGGTATTCAGTTTTTTGTAATAAGCTTTTTCCTCCGCAGCATCCAGAAGAGACGGATCTGCTTTAAATGCAGCAGCGGGATAATTTACCCATTCTATATCAGCCGTGATAAACCCTTTTTGTTTTGAAATGTCTTCAACTTCCCGAATAACAAATGAAAGCCCAGCCATCATGCGAAAAGGAGTAAAATGTAAATAACTATACTCGGCATCTTCTCCGTTGGTGAACTCTTTGGAGGATTGCGTGAGCACGCCTTTGTAATTTTCTGTATCTGTAGTAATTGAGGCGTTATACTTATCTGTCAGGCGCAAAAACGTGGGGGTGTGAATACTTAATCCAATTCTCCATTGGGGAACTGGCCGATAAATAAATCCCATTTTTAAATTAATACCACTTCCACTAGTTTGAAGGGATTCTTGGTAAGTGGCATAGTTGAAATTGTTAAATGCCTTAGTTGCGTCTGCCTCTGTAAATGTGGAAGTTCTTTCAAATTGTAGGAATGGAATACCAAGTGTTAAGCCATAAAAAAACTTTTCTTGCCTTGAACCCGCTACCGCAATGGCTAGCTCAGATAAACCGCCGCGGCTTACCATTTCATTTTCTTGTAACAAACCTGTTCCAATAGGTGCACGCGATTGGTACCTAAAATTACCAGTAGTGCCTCCAGCAATTGTATCAATCCAGTAGGTATTAAAGGCTAAACTACTTCCAAAGGGATACTTGCTGGCAACCAAATTGGCATCTCCAACACCAGCAATTTCCTCCAGGTATTTTTGAGAATACGAATTAGTAGTGTTCAAGCCGCGATATAAAAGATTGTTTCCAAACCAGGCTGTACGATTCAATGCAATGGCTACAGCAGCTGATCCTTTTTTATTATCAGTAGGTGAGGCAGCTACGAACCCAGTTAAACCAAGTCCTAGCGCACTACGTTTAGAAGCCGTTGTAGTGTTTTTAAAAGTACTGTTGTTGTTAAGTTGTGTAAAGGAGGGGGTGAATACAAAATCTCCACTTCGGTAAAAGGCTAATCCGGCTGGGTTCGTAAATGCAGCAGTCAGATCACCACCCAGTGATACCATAGCGCCTCCAATTGCTTGTTGTCGGGCAGTGCCGGTCGGATCTGTCCATGCCATGCGAAGCATATCGGCAGGTTCCTGCGAATAGGAATGGTGGTGCATAAGCATCAACACAATAGCAAACCTTAGTTTTTGCATAGCGTAATGACAATTAAAATCTTCTTACTGGCGCGGTACTTCCTTGTGAAGAAGAGGAGGAGGAACTGGGCGAGGAAGGGGAAGTAGAATTACCAGCGGGAGCGCTTACGCCAAATGCTTCACGTAATGCATTTCCGCGATTAGGCATACTGGTAGTTCGTCCAGTATGCACAGTGATAAGTGGGCTGACAGCATAGGACCCTGTCTGTGCTCTTACCGTTTTTAAGTTAACGGGTAATTGCTGATAGCTATTTAAATCAAAAGTTCTTGGTTTGGTATACAGCTGTTTCACTGTTACAGACTGGCCTAAGCCCCATCCATAGTAGGGGGTATTGAAGTAGTAAGGATTGTAATAGTGGTTCCATGAAACAAAAGGGTTGAACGCAGGGGTAAAATAAGAGTTGAAACCCAATGTCCACCTTTCGTAGGCATACCAATTGTTTAACTCATCCCAACGGTTCCGATCTCTTACACGCATTCTTAAATAACGATCTTCATAATCTTCCTCAACGGTTCGATACCGTCTTGTTTCCTGACGCTGTTGCACCAGGTACTCATCTTCAGGTCTGGCGGGTGAAAAATAAACATCGTCCGGCGTTTGTCCGGTGCGATAAACAGTGGTGCAACTTGCAAGAAGAACCACCGAAACAAGCAAGAAGTAAGGTAAAGTGGTTTTCATAGTTGAAGTTATTACTTTTGTGACTTTACACAAATATCGGCAATTAGATCCAAGACCTGATTAGCCGCTGTTAAAAAAAAGGTAAAGAACCCTATCATAATTAAAGCTACATGAGTAAAGCCATAACCCCCCGGGCGCAGGATTATTCTCAATGGTACAATGACCTTGTACTAAAGGCAGCGTTGGCTGATTATTCTGCTGTGCGAGGTTGTATGGTTATAAAACCCTATGGTTTTGCGCTTTGGGAAAATATGCGTGATGCGTTAGACAAAATGTTCAAGGATACGGGACATGTCAATGCCTATTTCCCACTTTTTGTGCCAAAGAGTTTATTTGAGGCGGAGGAAAAAAATGCTGAGGGCTTTGCCAAAGAGTGCGCCATTGTTACCCATTATCGCTTGAAAGCAGATCCAAATCAAAAAGGAAAATTGATCGTAGACCCGGAGGCTAAATTGGAGGAGGAATTAGTGGTTAGACCAACTAGTGAAGCCATTATATGGAATACGTACAAAAATTGGATTCAATCTTACCGAGATCTTCCCATATTAGTTAATCAATGGGCTAATGTGGTGCGTTGGGAAATGCGAACTCGTTTGTTTTTACGCACTGCAGAGTTTTTGTGGCAGGAGGGACATACTGCTCACGCTACTCGGGCTGAAGCCATTATCGAGACAGAAAAGATGTTGGAGGTATATGCTGACTTTGTAGAAAATTGGATGGCTGTACCGGTCATTAAAGGAATCAAAACCCCCAATGAAAGATTTGCCGGCGCTGAGGAAACCTACTGTATTGAAGCGCTCATGCAAGATGGAAAGGCATTGCAGGCTGGTACCTCTCATTTTTTGGGTCAAAACTTTGCAAAAGCTTTTGATGTAAAATTCAGTGACCGTGAAAACAAACTGGATTACGTTTGGGCAACTAGTTGGGGTGTCAGCACACGTTTGATCGGCGCATTAGTGATGGCCCACAGTGATGATGATGGGTTGATTTTGCCTCCTCGTATTGCTCCTTTACAAGTGGTGATTGTACCCATTTATAAAGGTGAAGAGCAAAAGTCTGCAATAGATGAAAAGGTGAATACTATTGTAAAAGAATTAAAAAACGTGGGTATTCGCGTTAAATATGATGACTCTGATCAGGCCAGACCCGGATGGAAGTTTGCAGAATACGAAATGAAAGGGGTGCCGCTACGTATTGCTATTGGGGCTCGTGATCTTGAGCAAGGAGTAGCAGAATTGGCAAGAAGAGATACCAAGGAAAAAAAGTCCGTTCCATTGGATGATATCATTGCTATTATACAACAAGAACTAACAGACATCCAGCAACAATTGTATGACCAGGCCCTTGCGTTTAGAAATGCACACATAACGCCAGTGAACACCTGGGAAGAATTTGTAAATGTGTTGGACGCTAAAACTGGATTTGTTGCAGCGCATTGGGACGGTACGCCTGAAACAGAAGAAGCAATCAAAGAAAAAACCAAGGCTACTATTCGCTGCATACCACTAAATAACCCTGCCGAAAATGGCGTCTGTATTTTAACGGGAAAGCCCTCTACGCAGCGGGTATTATTTGCAAGGGCCTACTGATTATGGTTTATACTTCTACGCAATTTGAAGAAGGAGTTGTATTACTCATTGATAAGCCATTGGGCTGGACTTCTTTTGATGTGATTCGGAAACTTCGTCATCTTATTCGCATTCGCAAAATTGGACATGCGGGTACACTGGATCCGCTGGCCACCGGATTACTAATTGTATGTACTGGTAAATTCACTAAGCGAATTAATCAGTATATGGCGCAACAAAAAGAGTATACTGGCACTATCACCTTGGGTGCAACAACGCCCACCTATGATTTGGAAAGTGAGCCCATCAATTTTAAGCCAACTGATCAAATCACATTGGACCAGATAAAATTGCATTTACCGAGCTTTACGGGTCCCATTCAGCAAATCCCTCCAGCTCACTCTGCTATCAAGGTGGATGGAAAACGTGTATATGAATTAGCCAGAAAAGGAAAAGAGGTGAAGCTGGAGCCCAGGGCAGTTCATATTTACGCTTTTGAAGTGCTGGAATTGCATGAAGCCCAATTACAATTTCGAGTAGTATGTTCAACAGGTACCTATATAAGAAGTCTTGCAAATGATTTGGGGCAAGCGTTAGGATGTGGAGCCTATTTAAGTTCATTAAGACGAACGCGCATTGGAGAATTTGAAGTTACTGCAGCGTACACCATAGAAACCTTTATAGCAAATTTTGCTACTACTAATTAGTGGCTATAGGTTGAATGGGTAATTTATCCCAAGCTGAAACTGATCCATATCTTGAAGTCTTGGATACCCAAACCATTTGTTTTGAAAATTTTGACTTGCAGGAGAGGGGCTTGGATCTTTTGCCTTAATTGAATAATCTAGTCGTATCACAAAATAGGTAAAGTCTAATCGAAGTCCTGTTCCAACTCCAACTGCAAGATCCTTACCCAATCGACGTAGGGAAAAGATTTCTTCTGGCGTTCTTCCAGTTGCCTTTTTTAGATACCAGATATTACCCATATCGGCAAATAGGGCACCATTGACTTGCATGCCAGCCAAGGAAAACCAGGGGAATCTAAATTCAATATTACCTTCCAATTGTAAATCCCCATAGCGTTCGGGCAATCCTTTATTTCCATATTCCTGTATCGTGGATCCAGGACCTAATTTTCGAAGCCCCCATGCTCGCATACTATTAGGACCTCCGGCAAAGTACTGTCTGTATAGTGGTAAGTTAAACCGATTAACGGGATTTTTAGTTTGGTCAAAAGCATAACCTGCACCTGCAAAAAAGCGCAATGCTAACGCTGTTTTCTTGAATGTGTATTTTGTTGATAGGTCTAGATCAACTTTTATAAATCGAAATAAATTAGTGTCTAGTAAGGGACTGCGTATAAAGCCACTTATTAATCCAGATTCTTCAATATTTACACGAATGTTTCGAACCTGGTTGGCTTTCTGTCGCGAATAAAATAGACCCGCACTCCCCGAGATAATTAACCCATCCACAAAAATATTTTTTAGCAGGGCGTTACTATCAATAAGTGCCAGCAATTTTGCTCTTCTGGCAATAGCATTGTATTCAATATTGGGAACTCGAATAGTATAAAGTGTGTTTTTATATCTAAAATCATACCCCCAGGCAGCACTATAAGAAGAAAGGTTGAACAATTCTCTTCTTTCTGTATTTGAAACATTAAAAGCTAGGATTGAGCGAGCGTGTTGACGTAAGTCAGCTGGAAGGCCTGCAAAACGAGGGAGTAATCCTGGAAAAATCAAGTTATGCGTTAGTGCAATCTGTCTGGTTTGAATAAAATTGATGGCAGCAATAGTGTCTCGTCCTATCTCTACGCCAAAGCGCAGATTGGTAGTTGATTGAATGGATCGTCGAAACAAATTTCGATTTTGAAATCCCACATTAAGAGCCACTCCAAATAAGGTACCAGCCAGTAAGCTTTGATTACTACTTCCCTCCAAATTTGCAAAGCTTGTATATTTTCTAGCTGGCGTTAACTTGATGAGAATATCTGCGGTGTCTTCATTTTTTCGGGGGATGGTTTCTATATTCACCAACCGCCAACCGCCCATTGCATTTAATTGATTGAGTGTTTTGAAATAGTTCCGTTGGTCAAAGACCTGACCAGTACTAAAATGAATCTTATCCCTAAATAGTTGGTCTTTGAATACGGGTTTAAACCGTTCAATGCGGATACCGTTTTGATAAACACTTTTTGTTTGAAGTCCTGCCGTATCAGCAGTAAAGTCCGGATATAATGTAATAGCGCCTACTTTATATTGCGTCAATTTTTCCTTGGTAATTGATGGACGTAAACGAATTTCAAGATCTGCTAAGGGATTTATGCTACGTGCGCGAACTTGTTGAAAAATGCGTAATTGCTCTAAGGGGTCTGCCATCGGCTTCAGTAATGCAAGGTCAAGGGTGTCCCAAATACCCACTAAATCGTCCCGGGTGAGCCGTAAGTACCCATTATTTCTATAAAGGTCAATTAATCGATCTAGTTCCTCTCCAATGATACCTTTGGCAAAGGGCGAGCCCGCCATAATTTTTGAATCAGATAAGTGCTGCGTAGTCAGTTGTTGCAGAGAGCTGTCTTCAAGTTGATATCGGATGGTGTCAAGCAAAAAGGGGTTTCCCGGCTTGATATGAAAGTTGACTGTTGTACGAAGTTGATTTTTATTGACCACGGTCAGGGACGTATCAAACCAAACTTGGTCCCTAAAATAGCCAAGGGAATTCAGCAAAGCATGCATGTAGGCAACAGAACCAATGGAGTAACTGGTGTCGTATACCGGAGGCTTTCGAAGTGTGCTGAAAAAAAGTTTAGATACAGTTCTGGATCGTAGACTATCGTCTAATTGCCCCTTCAACCGACTTTGTAATAATTCTCTTTGCTCTTTTGGAATACTGCCATCAACTTTTATAGTAGTTTTGAACACAAACGGTTTTCCTACAGGATAATTGCGTGGAATAGTTCCGCAAGCGTAGAGAAGAAAACTGATCAATAATAGAAGTAATACCGGAAAACGAGTAAAATTTAATACAAACCGGTGTAGTTGCTTCACAATGTGCCAGAATTATGATTACAAAATCAGTAGTTAAAGATATTCAAAGTTTAGCCGCTAAAAAATACAGGGATCAGTCAGGTTTGTTTCTTGCTGAGGGGCCAAAGGTGGTGGGCGAGTTATTGCGTGATTGTCCCCATGCTATTAAAAAAATATATGCACTTGAAACTTGGATACAGCAACAAAAGAAAATAGATCCTGCCATTCAGCTTACGAGTGTAACTACAGCTGATTTAGTGCGTCTTTCTCAATTGACCACTCCGCATGAGGTGGTTGCCGTGGTTGCCCAGTTGCCGCAACAAAAATTGGGAGTGGACAATGGGTTAATTGTTGTCTGTTGCGGAATACAAGATCCAGGAAATTTTGGTACCATATTACGCACTGCGGATTGGTTTGGTGTGAGCCAAGTTGTTTGCAGTATTGACACGGTAGATGTTTATAATCCTAAAGTGGTACAGGCTACTATGGGAAGTGTTGCAAGACTTGCTGTGCACTACATGGATTTAGAACCCTGGTTGAAAGAGCAGCAACTGCCCATTTATGGAGCCGTTTTGAATGGTAAGCCCTTGTATGAAATTGCCCGATCACAGCAAGGGATACTACTAATAGGAAATGAGGCAAAAGGGGTGCCTGCCGCTCTGCTTACCAATCAGGTTGTGGGTATTACCATCCCTCGAGTAGGAGGTGCGGAGTCTTTAAACGCAGCAGTGGCAACTGGCATTTTACTTTCTTGGCTTAGTTAAAACGAATAGCACGTAAGGGACTAATTTTTTTAACCAGTAGCGTTGGCAGCAATAATACGAATGCGCTAATTATAAAGGTGCCTCCCATTACGCTTATTACATGTAAGGGAACCACTTCTACAGCTACTGTATCAATGTAATAGGCAGATTGGTCTAGCCGAATAAAGGAAGTGGTATTTTGCAGCCATAAAATTCCTAAAGCAATAAAAGTACCTGTGGCAATTCCACCCAGTGTTAATAGCAAGCCAAATCGTATAAAAATTTGTTGAATTAATAGATCGGTTGATCCCATGGCTTTGAGAATGCCAATCATGGGGATACGCTCTAACACCAAAACCAGTAAACAAGTAAGTAGATTAACCAGTGCCACAATAGTCATAAATGACAGTAGCACATTTCTTGTTACCACTTGCATATTGAGCCAATCAAAAAGTTGTGGCGCTAGTTCTCTGGTAGTAAGCACATCCCAGGTGGGAGGGAGCGTCTCAGATTCAAAAAATTGATTGGCTATTTGAATTGCCTGGGAAGGATCTTTTAAAAAAATTTCATATCCGCCAATTTGGTTGCTTTCCCAGCCTGTCAGCGGTGCAACCAATCTTAAATCAGCAACTGCAAAAAGTCTATCATATTCCTCGATACCAGTTTGATATAGACCTGCTATGACCACCTTTCGTGCACGGGGTGCTTGTCCAGCTTGTGTAAAATATAACACTACCGAGTCGCCTGCTTGAATGTGAAGACGATTAGCGTGATAGGTGGAAAGCAATATTTCTCTAGAAAATGTATCCCGTTGAAGTTTGGGTAGCGTTCCTTTTTTTAAAAATTGTTGGTATGAATGCCAGTGTGAACCTGAATCAATTCCTTTTATCAGCACACCCTCCAACGATGATTGGGTTTTAACTAATGCATACTGATTTACAAAGGGATGTATTGATCTAACCTGTGGTTCTTTCTTTATTTTTTCTTCTAACGCCGCATTTCTACGTAGCGGAATTTCTCGTACCCCCACTGCTTTGTCTGCTTGCTTTTCTTGTATGCGAATATGACCCCAGAACCCAACAATTTTATTTTCAATCGCTTGCTGAAAACCAGTAGCCAGTGCCATAGTGATAATCATGATTGCCACACTCAAGACAGTGGCTATAAATGAGAGACGAAGTATAAACCGGGAAAAACTTTTCTGTTTACTTCGTGCAATTCTGTTGGCTATAAATCGTGCTATTTTCATACTTTGCCCTATGCGGCAGCTCGAATTTACAATCTTCCCTCTTATTTTTTGCCTGACTTTTTGTGTCCCGGCAAATGCACAACACCCTGATCACGTATATAGTCGGTCCATTCAAACTATAAAACTGAATAAAGCGGGTGATCCACTTTCTTATCCATTGTTGGTTCTTGGCGAACGGGAGCAATTAGAGTTGCAGTTTGACGATTTGGATGCAGTTATAAAAAACTACTATTACACATTTCAACTTTGTAATGCAGATTGGACACCAGCCAGTTTGCAACCATTTGATTATTTACGAGGTTTTCTCACTAACCGGATTAGAAATTATAGACCCTCCTCACTGACACAAGTTCGTTATACACATTACCAGGCTTTACTTCCTGAAACGGGTAGTGGTCCCACCCGCGCAGGGAATTATTTATTGAAAGTTTTTTTGAATGATGATACCACGCAGTTGATGTTTACTCGAAGAGTATTGGTTGCCTCAAAAAAAGTAGCTGTAAATGCACAAGTCAGACAGCCATTCGATGGCCAGCTCTTACGAACACACCAGCAACTTCAAATAGGGGTAACGCCGGTACAGTCTTCCGGTAATCAATTTACGCCTACTGAGTTAAATGTATGGGTATTGCAAAACAGAAGCTGGAAGTTGGCTCATGTGCAAAAAACGCCAACACTTTTTCGTGGAAATTATTTTGAATATACTGATCAGGAATTTTCACTTTTTCCGGCTGGTCAGGAGTGGCGTTGGGTTGATTTACGCAGCTTTCGGTTGCGTAGCGAACGTATCAGTCGGATTGAGGATAGTGATAGTACAGCAAGAGTTGACATTTGGGTTAACCCCGACAATCCTAGGGAAGGGAAAATGAGTTTATTGAATCGTGATATTAATGGCGCCTATATCGTGGAAAGTAGAGATAATTCAAACGCACAATTACAAGGGGAGTATGCATGGGTTCATTTTACTTTTATTCCTAGAGGTGGCCGTGCCATACCTGGAAAATCAATCTACTTATATGGTGAACTCACCAATTATACGCTAGATAGTAACAGTAAAATGAATTTTGATGCCAGCCGTGGTATATATACCAAAGCCTGTTTATTAAAGCAAGGCTACTATAACTATCAATATGTAACCGCTGATGAAAAAGATGGCAAATCAATACCTGTTACCTATTTAACTGAGGGTGATTATTGGGGAACTGAAAATGAATACTTGGTGTTGGTATATGTTAGACCCGTTGGTGCCCGTGCTGACGAGTTGGTAGGGTACACATGGGTGCGATCTGCTTTTCAGCAATGAGGGAATATTCATTAAATTTGCACTGGCAGGTCTTACACGACCAGCTCCTGCTGAACCCTCCCAGGGCCGGAAGGCAGCAAGAGTAAGTGGTTGAGCGGTGCGATGTAATAAGCCTGCCATTTTTTATTTAAACTACTTAATTTTCTATATGAAATTCTTTATTGACACAGCCAACCTTGCACAAATTAAAGAAGCTAATGAGTTAGGAATTCTTGATGGGGTAACTACCAACCCCTCTCTAATGGCAAAAGAGGGCATCAAGGGTGGGAAGGCCATCATGGATCATTATCGCACCATTTGTGAACTGGTTAATGGTGATATCAGTGCCGAAGTAATCAGTACAGACTTTGCTGGCATTGTAGAAGAGGGAAAAAAATTGGCAGCTATTCATCCCAATATTGTTGTGAAGGTTCCTATGATTAAAGATGGTATCAAGGCCATCAAATGGTTTACTGATAATGGAATCAGAACAAATTGTACACTGGTATTTTCTGCAGGGCAAGCTATATTAGCCGCAAAAGCCGGTGCAACTTATTTGTCCCCTTTTATTGGTCGTTTAGATGATAGTAGTTGGGATGGTGTTGAGTTGATTGCTCAAATAGCACAGATCTATGGGGTTCAAGGTTTCAAGACACAAATTCTTGCGGCCTCTATTCGCACTCCCTTGCACATTGTAAAATGTGCAGAAGCCGGAGCAGATGTATGTACCTGCCCGCTTGATTCTATTTTGGGATTATTAAAGCACCCTCTTACTGATATTGGGCTTGCAAAATTCTTAGAGGATGCCAAGAAAACAATGGGCTAATGCAATCCTTGCAAAATAGTTACAGAAAATTCCTCGGGGTATCTTTTTTATTATTCCTGTGTTCCATTATTGGTTATGGGCAATCTATTAGTTCCGTCCATCGTAAAGCTATCCTGGTAGATACGCACAATGATTGTTTAAGTGGACAGGTATTGGAAGGAAAGGATATTAGTGCGTTATTGTCTACAGGACACAGTGACTATGTTCGATGGAAGCGAGGCGGTGTTGACATTCAGTTCTTCTCCGTTTTTACAGGGGAAACGCCTCGAAGGAAAGAGGGGTTTTATCATGACGCACTTGAGGAAATTGATTCATTGAATCGCATCATCTTGCGTCATCCAGATAAATTTGATTTTGCAACTGGATATAAAGAGGCGCGTAAAAAGGTTCACAAAAATAGAGTGGTGGCAATGATTGGGGTGGAAGGTGGACATATGATTGAGTCAGATTTATCCAAGTTAGACTCGCTGATTGCAAAAGGGATGTCCTACCTGACGTTAACTTGGAATAATAGTCATGATTGGGCTACTAGTGCTATGGATGAATCGGGAGCTGGCAAAATCCTCTCTACAAAAGGGCTTAGTGATTTCGGAAAAGAAGTGGTGAAGAGGTTGAATGAGGCAGGTGTAATTGTTGATCTCTCACACGTCGGTGAAAAAACATTTTATGATGCGTTGGAAGTTACGACCAAACCTGTACTTTTAACACATAGCTCAGTTTGGTCCCTCTGTCCTGTTTTTCGTAACGCCAAGGATCAACAAATCCAAGCAATGGCAAAAAATGGGGGAGTTATTTGTATTAACTTCTATCCGGCCTTTATCAGTAAAAAATTTGTAGCCGCTAAAAAATATTGGGAGGGTCCTGGAAAAGATTCAATCCGCGCTTCTTTACAGCAATTGCCTGCTTACCACAATCAATCCGCGCTACTTTCAAAACAGGTTGCTAATCTTGTGCAACAAGAGTTGAGTAAAAGTTTACCTGACGTAAAAGAGGTAGTAGACCATATCGATTATGTAGTCAAATTAGTTGGCGTGGATCATGTTGGAATTGGCGCCGATTATGATGGAATTGGATTTGTTCCCAAAGGCTTGGAGGATGTTAGTGCCTACCCACAAATAACTGCAGAATTAAAACGCCGAGGCTATTCCAATAAGTCATTGAAAAAAATCCTCGGCGGTAATGTACTGCGTGTGATTAAGGCTAATCGTTCTTAACGAAGGAAAAGCATTTCACGGTACTTAGGCAAACTCCATTCAGTATCGTCCACCAGCAATTCTAACTTGTCAACATGGTAGCGAACTTCATCAAAGAAGGCGTCTTTGACTTTGGTTTGATAGCCAATTGCCTTATCGCGCGTGTTGTCCATATTATTGCAAGCCTTACGAGCCTCTGTCATTTTTTCGACAGCATCGCTAACCTTACTAATATGCGTAGAGATTTTCTCTAACAAATCCCGATGTACTTTGAAGCTTTTTTCATTTAGGCCGGCCTCTTTCAGTCCTTTTACATTGCTAGCTAATGTATTTTGATAGCGAATGGCTGCCGGTAAAACTTGGCTGGTTGCCAGTTCTGCTATGATGCGACTCTCAATCTGCACTTTTTTGATATACTTCTCTAGCTCAATTTCGTGACGTGCTTCCAACTCTTGGTGGGTGTAAATGCCATTTTCTTCAAACAAGGACATTGCTTTTTTTGTAACCATGGCATCCAGCGCTAATGGCGTTGTTTTTACATTGGGTAAGCCTCGTTTAGCAGCTTCTTTTTCCCAGGCCTCGCTGTAACCATCTCCCTCGAATAATACTTTTTCGCTCTTGACAATATACTCGCGTATAACATGCATGATTGCAATCTCCTTCTTCTCTCCTTTTTCAATTAGTGTGTCAACTTCTGCTTTAAATTGCTTTAAAGTAGCCGCCATAATTGTGTTCAACACAGTCATGGGATTGGCGCAATTAGCAGAAGATCCTACTGCGCGAAATTCAAATTTGTTACCTGTGAACGCAAAGGGAGAAGTGCGGTTTCTGTCTGTGTTATCCATGAGTAATTCAGGGATACTTTTATGAATGTCAATTTTAAGTAAGCTTTCGTCCGTTTCATCCATTTTAGAAGTAACCCGTTCTTTAACATCAGTCAATACTTTACTTAAATATTGTCCTATAAATACGGATATAATTGCGGGAGGAGCCTCATTAGCCCCTAATCGATGATCGTTTGGAGCAGAGGCAATTGAAGCGCGTAGCACGTCTGCATAGTCATGTACTGCTTTGATAGTGTTTACGAAAAATGTAAGAAACATCAAATTGGTCTTTGGCGTTTTTCCCGGTGCCAGGAGATTTACTCCTGTGTCGGTTGCCATACTCCAGTTGTTATGTTTTCCGCTACCGTTAATACCGGCAAATGGCTTTTCATGAAGCAATACGCGGAGGTTGTGTCTACGCGCAACGCGGTCCATGACATCCATTAACAAGGAATTATGGTCAACCGCTACACTTACTTCTTCAAAAATGGGGGCACACTCAAATTGTGCAGGCGCCACCTCATTGTGACGGGTACGAAGTGGAATTCCTAGTTTGTAGGATTCATTTTCAAAATCACGCATGTAAGCGTAAACGCGCTCGGGGATTGATCCGAAGTAATGATCTTCCAGTTGTTGATTTTTTGCAGAGCCGCTTCCAAATACTGTTCGCCCAGTCATTACCAGATCGGGCCGCGCGTTATAAAAAGCCTCATCAATAACAAAGTACTCCTGCTCCCAGCCTAACGTAACGTTTACTTTGTTTACGTTCTTATCAAAGTAATTGCAAACCTCAGTTGCTGCTTTACTTAGTGCTTCTGTGGCTTTCAATAACGGTGCTTTATAATCAAGAGATTCTCCGGTGTATGAAACAAATATGGTTGGGATGCAAAGTGTTTTGCCATTTCCAATTTCAATCACAAAAGGAGGAGAGGAGGGATCCCATGCGGTGTAGCCACGTGCCTCAAATGTTGCGCGTAAGCCTCCGCTGGGAAAGGAAGAAGCATCGGGCTCTTGCTGTATCAAAGCAGCACCATCGAATTCCTCTATTGCTGTTCCATCACTTTTTAATGTAAAGAAGGAGTCGTGTTTTTCAGCAGTTGTTCCTGTTAGCGGTTGAAACCAATGCGTGAAATGCGTTACTCCCTTTGTTTCTGCCCAAGCCCGCATACCGTTTGCAATCTGGCTGGCCATATTCCGATCAATTTTCATTCCAGCTTTAATGGAAGCTTTCAAGCTTTTGTAGGCCTCGTCGCTGAGAAACTCTCTCGCAACCTGTACGGTGAACACATTTGAGGCGAAAAAACTAGTGGTTTTATTGGGCGAACCAAGTTCGACCTTTTTATTACGGCTAAGGTTTTCTAGTGCTTGAAATCTGATAGACATATTTGCAAAATTTTAAGCAAAGCAACTCTTTTTAATCAGTTTATCCAAAAAAATCATACCCAGTGTTCGTAAAATGTTACTTATTAGCCTTTTTTAAGAAAAATAGCGGCCAAAAATTGATTATTTATAAATATTAAAAATAAAATTAATGTGTAGACTAAGGGAACAACTTTTATAAAGAACCTGCCTCTTGTAAAATACCTTTGTAACTCAATTTTTTAACCTGCATGGAAGTGACCGTTTCCACGGCTGAGCAGCTCCGCCTTACAGCCGAAGAATTTGATTTGATTTGTAAAAAACTGGGTAGAACCCCCAACTTCAATGAGCTCTGTGCTTTTTCAGGAATGTGGAGCGAACATTGTAGTTATAAAAACTCAATCAAGTGGCTAAAGACATTGCCACGCGAGGGAGGAAGAATGTTAGTGAAAGCTGGCGAAGAAAATGCTGGTTTAATGGATATTGGCGATGGGTTGGGTGTTGTATTTAAAATTGAATCGCATAATCACCCATCGGCTATTGAACCATTTCAAGGAGCTGCCACAGGAGTGGGAGGAATACACCGAGATATTTTCACCATGGGGGCAAGGCCTATTGCCGCATTGAACTCCTTACGTTTTGGTTTATTGGAAGATGAAAAAACACAGCACTTATTAGCAGGGGTTGTACATGGCATTGGCCATTATGGAAATTGTTTTGGTGTCCCCACCGTTGGCGGTGAAATCTATTTTGATAAATGTTACCACACTAATCCACTTGTCAATGCAATGAGTGTGGGTATTGTTAAAGCTGGGCAAACAGTATCAGCTACCGCTGAGGGTCTTGGAAATCCTGTACTTTTTGTGGGAAGTGCAACAGGAAAAGATGGAATTGGAGGTGCCTCTTTTGCATCTGCAGATATTACGGCAGAGAGTGCCAAAGAACTGCCTGCTGTACAAGTTGGAGATCCTTTTCAAGAAAAAAAATTATTAGAAGCCTGTTTAGAAGTAATTCAAACAGGAACAGTAGTTGGCATGCAGGATATGGGAGCGGCAGGAATTATCTGCTCTACAGCAGAAATGAGTGCTAAAGGCGGGGTAGGGATGCGTATTGATCTGGATAAAGTCCCCACGCGTCAGCTCAATATGAAAACATGGGAATTGCTATTGAGCGAAAGTCAGGAAAGAATGCTGTTGGTAGCACAAAAAGGGAAAGAGGATTTGGTACAAAAGGTTTTTGAAAAATGGGATCTACCATGCGCAGTTATTGGAGAAGTAACGGATGATGGGCTATTGGATTTTTATATGCATGGGCAACTGGAAGCTTCCATACCTGCACAAGAATTGGTGTTAGGTGGCGGAGCACCTCAGTACAGCAGAGCATTTACAGCTCCTGCTTACTTAAAAAAAATTGAGCAGTTTGAGATAAGTGAAGTTCCCTTGCCGGTTGATTTGAAAAAAACAGCCGAACAGCTTGTTCAGCATCCTACGATTGCTTCCAAGAAGTGGGTATATAGACAATATGATAGCATGGTAGGCACCAACAATACTAATACCAATGCTCCTTCTGATGCAGCCGTGGTGCTGGTGAAAGGAACAAAAAAAGGAATTGCCATTACTACCGACTGTAATAGTCGATATGTTATGGCTGATCCAAAAAAAGGTGCCATGATTGCAGTAAGCGAGGCTGCGCGCAATATTGTTTGTGCAGGAGGTGAACCTCTTGGTGTTACTAATTGCTTGAATTTTGGTAATCCTTATGATCCCGAAGTTTATTATCAATTTAAAGAAGCCATCTTGGGTATGGGGGAGGCTTGCAGACTTTTCAATACACCAGTTACGGGTGGTAATGTGAGTTTTTATAATCAAAATCCGGATGGTCCCGTAAATCCAACTCCCACTATTGGAATGGTTGGCTTATTGGAAGATGTAGCCAAAAAGATGACGTTAGATTTCAAAAATGAGGGGGATGAGATTTATTTGCTAGGATCGCTTCAAAATGATTTGGGATCCTCTGTCTACTTACATGAGATAACAGGACAAACTTTTTCGCCTGCTCCCTACTTTAGCGCAGCCGAGGAGCTGTCTCTCCAGCAACTTGTAAAATTATTAATACAAGCAGGAGTTGTTGAAAGTGCACATGACTGCAGTGAGGGTGGTTTGTTTGTGACCTTGATAGAAAAGTCATTTAACAAGCCACTGGGATTTACTGTCAGCGCCCCAGAAAGAGCTTCAGATGGCAAGCCGCTGAGAGCAGATGCATGCTGGTTTGGTGAATCACAAAGCAGGGTGGTGGTCTCAGTTTCTCCAAGACACAGAACTGCCTTTTTGCAACTGATCGCCACCGGTAGTACCCCCGTCACCTTGCTTGGAAAAACTACCCAAGGTGAAGTGAAGTTGGACGGTCAGCCTTGGGGCACGGTGTTGGAATGGAAAAACAAGTACGATTCTGCAATTAACGGAGTAATGAATAAGGGATAATTCCTAACTTTACACGACCTCTTGCACATTCCCTTTTTTTCAAGGCTGATAGCTGCCCGAAGGTCACTAAGGGTAAAATCAATGGAAAAAGTAACATCCATGTCTAAATTCATTTTTGTGACCGGAGGCGTGACCTCCTCACTTGGTAAAGGAATTGTTGCCGCATCACTGGCTAAGCTACTTCAAGCCAGAGGTCTTCGTGTGACTATTCAAAAGTTTGATCCTTACATCAATGTTGATCCAGGTACGTTGAATCCCTATGAACATGGGGAGTGTTATGTCACTGAAGATGGAGCAGAAACAGATTTGGACTTGGGTCACTATGAGCGATTCCTTAACATACACACTACACAGGCTAATAATGTCACAACTGGTCGTATTTATCAAACAGTCATCAACAAAGAAAGAGAAGGTGCTTTTTTAGGAAAAACGGTACAAGTGGTGCCGCATATCACTGATGAGATAAAGCGAAGAATGAAATTACTGGGTCAATCAGGAGAATATGATATTATTATAACTGAAATAGGCGGAACGGTTGGTGATATAGAAAGCTTGCCTTTCGTAGAGGCATTGCGTCAGTTACAATGGGAGCTTCCCGAAGAGGATACCATAGTGGTACATCTGACCTTGATACCCTACCTGAAGGCTGCTAAAGAATTAAAAACAAAACCAACGCAGCATAGTGTGCGTATGTTAAGTGAGGAAGGGGTACATCCTGATATTATAGTTTGTAGAACGGAGAAGCCGTTGAACCCAGAGTTAAAAAGAAAAATTGCGCTTTTTTGTAACGTCAAGCCAGAAGCAGTTGTAGAAGCTGCTGATGCTTCTACTATTTATGAAGTTCCTGTTTTTATGATGCGGGAGGGGTTGGATACAACCGTCTTGAAAAAATTGAATTTAACTGGCACACAGCAGCCTGACTTGACTCGTTGGAAAACTTTCTTGGATAAGTTAAAGTATCCAAAGGCAAAAGTGAATATTGGGTTAATTGGAAAATATATTGAGTTACAAGATGCTTATAAATCCATTCTAGAATCATTTATTCATGCTGGGGCCATTAATGAGTGTCAGGTACAAGTGATAAATATTCACAGTGAATTTATTACTACAGAAAACGTAAATGAAAAATTAGCAGGGCTGGATGCACTGTTGGTTGCTCCTGGATTTGGGCATCGTGGTGTTGAAGGCAAAATAGCTGCGGTACAATATGCGAGGGAAAAAAAGTTGCCCTTTTTTGGAATTTGCTTGGGAATGCAGATGGCAGCTATTGAGTTTGCTCGCAATGTGCTTGGGCTGCGAGAGGCTAATTCTACTGAAATGAATCCTGGAACTGCTGACCCAATAATTGATTTGATGGATCAACAAAAGCAAGTAATTGCAAAAGGTGGAACCATGCGTTTGGGTGCCTACCCCTGTGTTATTGAAAAAGATTCGTTGGCGTTTCGGATTTATGGAAAAGAAAAAATCTCTGAACGTCATCGCCATCGTTGGGAGTTTAATAACAAATATTTAGCTGACTTTGAAAAAGCAGGAATGTTGGCAAGCGGTAAAAATCCAGATACAGGGCTAGTCGAGATTATTGAGTTGGCTAATCATCCTTTTTTTATTGGCGTTCAATACCATCCAGAATTGAAAAGCACAGTAGAGGAGCCACAACCCATCTTTGTTCATTTTATAAAAGCGGCACTACAACAGGCGCAACAACCATTTAGTAAGTCCGTTCAGCCACTCCATACTTAACTAATGGCCGATGCCACCCCTTATCTTTGTCGGCTCTTATCTCCAAACTTGATTAACCTATGAATTTTGATCGTAATACCGTTCTGGGTTTTGTGTTGCTAATAGTGCTGTTCTTTGGGTATTTCTATTATACCAATATGGAGCAGGTCGCTTTTAATAAAGCAAAAGCGCGTCAGCAATTTATACAGGACTCCATCGCCAAAGCCAATAGTCCAGTAGTAGATACACTTGCAACGGCCACTGCGGTAGCCAAGACGGATAGTGTTCTTCGTTCCACTGCGGCCGGATATTTTGTAACTGCGGCACAAGGCGTTGAAGAATTGCAGGTAGTGGAAAATCAAAGAATGAAAGTGGTTTTCACTAACAAAGGCGGACAGATTAAATCTGTGACTGTAAAGGAGCACACCCAGTTTGGTGACACTATGCCAGTCACATTAGCTACTACGTCATTTGCTCGATTTGGGTATGCAATCAACACCGCATTGAATCGTACAGCGTCCACCGCAGCATTGTTTTATGCGTTTCAAGGAATAGAAAAAAAATCAGATGGTTCTCAAGTTATCACCTTTGAATTAGCAGCTGCTGATACTGCTTATGCTGGTCGCATAAGACATCAGTACACCATCTATCCTGCAGACTACCGTATCAATCTGCAGCTTGAATTTGATTCACCTGCACAACTATTTACCCAAGGGCAGGTACCCTTTTTGTGGCAGTATGAAGCCCTGAAGCAGGAATCAGATATTGCTTATGAAAAGCAAAATACACAAGTAGGCTTTGTGGAGGACGGCGCCTTCGATTATTTTACTATTGGTAATCGTAGCACAGTTGATTTCACAAAGCCTGTAGGGTGGGTAGGGGTCAGACAACGTTTTTTCTTTGCAGCGATAGAAGCTCCTTCCAATTTCACATCTGGTCAATTAAACTGGATTTTACCCCCAGATTCCACAGGTTCAGTTATCAAAGCTACAGCAGCACTGAAAATGCAGCTCCCAGCATCCGAACGCGCTACGGTTGGTCTTAAATTTTATTTTGGTCCTGCTGATTATACAGTGCTAAAAAAATATGACAATGAGTTTGAAAAAATCGTAAATCTTGGGCAAGGGGCCTATACGTTTGTTCGCCCCCTAAACAAATATGTTATTGTACCCATTTTTGATTTTCTTAAAAATATTTCACTGGGCAACATCGGATTAGCCATTGCCTTACTCACGCTTTTTATACGTGTGTTGACATCTCCGCTGATTTATTCAAGCTACCTCAGTGGTGCTAAGATGAAGGCCCTACGCCCCGAGATTGCTAAATTGAAAGAGAAATATGGAGAGGATCAGCAAACAATCAGTATGGAGCAGATGAAACTTTTTCGGGAAGCTGGTGTAAATCCATTAGGGGGTTGTATTCCTGCCTTGCTTCAGATTCCAATTTTCTTTGCCTTGTTTAGTTTCTTCAATGCTGAAATTGCGCTACGTGGTGCCTCCTTTTTGTGGGCAAATGATCTCTCTGCTTATGATGCCCCCATTCGTTTTGGTTTTACGATTCCATTGTTTGGCGATCACCTGAGTTTATTCAATTTTTTGGCCACTGCAACCAGTTTATTAATTTCTGTTTATAGCATGAGTTTAAGTCCGGATCAGAGTAATCCGATGATGAAATATATGCCCTATATTTTCCCTGTATTCATGCTCTTTTTCTTTAACAGTTTGCCTGCGGCATTAACTTGGTATTATACTGTTTCCAACCTGATTACATTAGTGCTTCAATTTGTAATACAGAATTATATCATCGATCATGACAAGATTCTCCTGCAAATCCAAGAAAATCGTAAAAAGCCAAAGCCCAAATCAATGTGGCAGGAAAAGTTGGAGCAAATGCAAGCGCAACAGAAAAAGTTAAAAGATATGCAGGACAAATCCAAACGTTGAGATAATGTTACGGAGCAGTAACTTTATGCAAATGTTTCGAACCTTTTTACTTTTTTTAGGAAGTCTTTCTTTTCTGCAAACGTTATATGCCCAACGAAGATTAACGGAAGCCTCCCTTCACTATTCGGTAGAGACTGCTGCTGCTGATAGCAATATACAAGGCTTGCTACAAGGGTTTAATTATACCTGTTATATCAAAGGTGTTAATAGTCGTATGGATTTGGAATCGGCAATGGGTAAAGAGAGCACGCTGTTGTTAGGGAAAACCGGACAAGTGGTATTGCTGAAAGAAGTTGGAGCACAGCATTATATGACCAAGCTAACTTCAGAACAATGGCTGCAGCTGAATCGATTGTTCGATGAGGCGCAATTGAAATTATTACCTGATACGCTTTTTATTAGCGGCTACCCCTGTAAAAAAGCTATTTTTCAATTTAGCGATGGAACCACACGTGAAGTATGGTATACAACACAGGTGATTCCAATATACAGGGAGTTCCAACTTTTTGCAAAGAAACTACCTGGTCTATTAGTACAATATGAAACCTTAATCGGCAAGACTCCAGTAATTTTCAAACTAAAGGAGTTGAGCTACAATCCTGTGCAGGCAGCATTGTTTGACGTCCCGGAAAAGGGATATCGAATCTTAGAATGGGGCCAAGCTGAAAATGTAAATAGGAATTAACGAGGACTGAGTTGCTGGTTGCCAAGTTGGATCTTCACTTTATTAACTAGGGTTGTTTTACGTAAGGGTATCGATAATTCGTAATTACCCTTTTTGGTGATTACATCCGTATGCAATTGAATTACACGAGGTGTTGGATTCTCTAAAACAACATTTCCTCTAAAATTATATCCAGATTTTAAAGAGAAGGCACCATTGTAGCTAAGCACTTTGTTGGAGAGTATTTTTTTACCCGCACTGGATGCCCTTTTTTTGCCTAAACCAAGTGAAGCAAATGAACTGACTACAATCAAAGTAGCCAGACCCATCAACATTGTTTTTTGAACAACCTCTTTAGCTATTTGCATGGAAGTATACATCTGTTTTACAAAGGTATCATAATTGGCTAATATTTACAATTATGCAAATTTTAGACTCATCCACAGGTGGGGATAAAATCACTAGTTTTTGGGGCAGTTATAGCTTAAATTGTTGAATACAAACCATTAATCATGGGTGGCGCCGCAAATGGAAACGATAAAAATGAGCTGGAGGAGCTTCTCCAACATTACGAATTGTTACAGCAAGGTGGGGTGCATTCCTTTTTGGAGGAAGAGGCCTTTGAACGGGTGATCGAATATTTCCAGCAAAACGAGTTGCCAGATAAAGCTTTAGAAGCCGCTACATTGGCAGTGGAGCGTTATCCTTATTCTGCTGCTTTATTGATCAGAAAGGCAGACGTCCTGGTCTTGCATCGGAGGTATAAAGAAGCACTACGAATTTTAGATCAAGCTGAGATTCTAGACAGTAGGGATATCAATATTTACATTTTGAGAACAGATGCTTTTTTGGCGTTGGATAAACCTGAAAAAGCGGTGGCGCTATTAGAGAAAGCACTGGGGCAATTTGAAGGAGAGGAAAAGGTAGAGTTATTGTTTGAGCTAGCAGATGTTTACGATGACTACGAAGATTTTGATAAGGTTTTCGATTGTCTAAAAGAGGTATTAACTGTTGATCCCTTAAATGAGGAGGCGCTTTATAAAATTTGCTTTTGGACTGACTTTACTGGAAGAAATGAAGAGGGCATCCGATTGCACCAACAAATTATAGATGAACACCCCTTTAGTGAATTAGCTTGGTTCAATCTTGGAGCCGCATACCAAGGATTAAAACTATATGAAAAGGCGATTGATGCCTATAAGTATGCAGTAGCAATTGAGGATAAGTTTGATTATGCTTATCGTAATATGGGTGATGCATATATCCGACTACATCGTTATAAAGATGCTATTGAAGTATTAGAGAGAGTGCATGAATTGGCAAAACCTGAAGATGTGATCTATGAGGCCATCGGTTATTGTTATGAGAAACTCAAACAGCCTGCATTGGCTCGTTTACAGTATCGTAAGGCCTCTCATTTACGCAAGGACGACAGTCGATTATTCTATAAAATTGCCTGTACGTATTACACGGAAGGGCAATGGAGTGCCGCCTATAAGCAAGTAGAGGTGGCTTTACGAATATTCCGTCTTGATTATGATTTTCAATTGCTGGCTGGACAATGTTGCGAACAGTTATCACGTACGCAGGAGGCTGTTGAACACTATTTATTAGCCTTGCAAGCAAGGCCAAAAAAGATAGGGGGGTGGGAGTCTTTAATCCATTGTTTGTATGGGGAAGAAGCGTGGGAAGAAGTATTGTTGCAATCCAATTTAGCCCTCAAGGCTACAAAGGGCAAGGTTATATTTCTATATTACAAGGCGGCTGCCCTTTTTGGAGCCGAGAAAAACAAAGAGGCACTTCAGCAATTAGAGGAAGCATTGGAAAAAGATCCCCGGCAAGTAAAAAAAATACTTTCATTAAGACCCGCTATCATGCAGCTATCGCAGGTAGTTGATTTATTGGCAAGATTCAAACGTAAGCGCTGATCACGTAGTTAGCTTGTTTCCTTGTAAATTTGAGGCTTACATTCCTATAAATACAACTGTATGAATTACGAATTAAGTCAGATGCCAGACCGGTTAGTCAAACCACGTCAATCCGGATTAACCATGGTTATGGACAAAGGGCTCAGTACGGAAGAGTCTCGTAATTTTATGAGTGTCTCCTATCCACACGTAGATATTGTAAAACTTGGTTTTGGGACCTCTTATGTTTCCCCAAACCTTCGTGAAAAAATTGAACTATACCAGTCCTATCAAATTCCTGTTTATTTTGGTGGGACCCTCTTTGAGGCTTTTTTAATTCGTAATCAGTTTGAAGACTATGTGCGCATCTGTAAAGATTATGGAATCAGTTATATGGAAGTGAGTGACGGTTCCATCACTATTCCGCACACGGAAAAATGCGGATACATAGAAAAGCTAACAAAACACGGAACTGTATTGAGTGAAGTAGGCAGTAAGGATGCCGCTCATATTATTCCTCCTTACAAGTGGATTGAATTGATGCGTGCTGAATTGAGCGCAGGTTCTCGCTATGTAATTGCAGAAGCAAGGGAAGCGGGTAATGTAGGAATCTACCGGGGAAGCGGTGAAGTGCGAGAGGGATTGGTACAAGAAATATTGACACAAATTCCAGGCGATCAAATTATTTGGGAAGCGCCCCAAAAGGCACAGCAACTTTATTTTATTGAACTATTAGGTTGTAACGCCAACCTGGGAAATATTGCTCCAACAGAGGTTATTCCATTAGAGGCCATGCGTATTGGTTTGCGGGGAGATACTTTCCATTTTTATCTAGATAAAAAATAAAAAGGATATGCGACTGTTTGGTCTCATTGGCCAACCCTTGACACATTCTTTTTCTGCAACCTATTTTGCGGAGAAGTTTGATCGGGAAAAACTGATTGACTGTACCTATCAACTTTTCCCGCTTCAACAGATAGCACAGCTTCCTGCTTTACTGAAAGCACATCCAACATTGGTAGGTCTAAATGTTACCATCCCTTACAAAGAGGCGGTACTACCTTACCTGACTTCCACTTCCATACCAGCAGGTCTTGATGCATGCAATTGTATTTTTATTAGCAACGGTAAGTGTGAGGGATATAATACAGACTATATCGGGTTTGAAAAATCCTTGCTGCCACTACTGCAGCCGCGTATTCAAGCAGCTATGATTTTTGGAAGTGGTGGGGCCGCTAAAGCGGTTCGGTATGTGCTAAAAAAAATTGGAATTCCTTTTACAGTAGTTGGACGAACCGAGAAGCCAGGCATTGACAGAACATTTCAATCCCTTACAGAAGCAGATATACAGGCACATCAGTTATTAATCAATACTACTCCATTGGGTACTTATCCGGCTGTAAACGGTTATCCCCCCATACCCTATGAAGCGGTCGGTGCGGGTCATACACTTTATGATTTGGTATATAATCCTTCACTTACTGCATTTCTAAAAAAAGGAGAAGCGCAAGGAGCACGGATAAAAAATGGAATTGAATTATTACAGATTCAGGCTGAAGAAAGTTGGAAAATTTGGAATCAACGAGATAAGCGTTGAAGTGCCGTTTCAGGAAGGCTGGTTACTTTTTTATTTTTATAGTCAAAGCAAATCATTGTAGTTAGCACAATCGCAGCAAGAACGGGCTTCCCTGATGTTATTTTTTCTATTTTATATAGCAGATCGAAACCTTTGCTGGTGAAGTGCATGGCTTGCACCGCAACAGATAACTGATCTCCAAAAAATAATTCACTTCTTATCTCAAGACTCGCTTTTGTGAGCATGAGCGAAGTTGTATCTAATTCCATTTCGGTATATCCCATTTCTTGTAAGTACTGTATTCGCGCTTCATGTGCATAAACTAGTAGCCTGTCGTTACCCACATGCCCGCCATAGTTAATATCAGTTATTCGGACGGGGAGCTTACAAGTGAATTGAAAGGACGTTGGGAGTAGTTGTTTTAATGCGTGCATCAGTTACTTATTTAAGTTGAGATAGCTGATTAGTTTCTCTACGGCTTTTTTTCGGTGGCTATATATATTTTTCTCCTCCATTGTCATGGAAGCAAAACTCTTGGAGGCACCCGTTGGTATAAAGATGGGATCATATCCAAAGCCATTATCTCCACTACAATGCCAATCTATCATGCCTTCGCAAATTCCTTCAAACTGATGTTCAATTCCTTTTTCTATGAAAGAAATTACTGTTCTAAATCTGGCTTTTCTGTTTTTATTGGCTGCTAACTCGTTTAATAATTTAGCGATGTTCTCCGCTGTTTTACCTTGTTCGCCCGCATAACGAGCACTCCGGACACCAGGAGCACCACCCAGTGCAGCTACTTCAAGGCCGGTATCCTCACTGAAGCAATCAGTTTGTGTAAGATTGAATATGGTGGTGGATTTTTCTCGGGCATTTGCTTCCAATGTATCGTGTGGTTCGGGGATATCAATTTCAATACCGGCTTCTCTAAGTGTACAAATTTTATAGGTAGCACCAAGAATAGCGTTTATTTCATTTGCCTTGTGTTGATTATTGGTAGCAAAAATCAATTGACGCGCAGCATTAGACATCAAAGTATTTTTTTAAAGATTGCCAAAGTTTTTCCCTATCTGGTTTAGAAGATTCTATTTCCTGGAGAGCGGGTGCTAGTAAAAAAGTTGCGGCTTCTAATTTTTGTAATTGATAAGGCGGGAAGTCAATAGGAAGTTGCAGTTGTGTGGGCGTAACTCCAAAAAGTAAAATTAGTTCCGAAGGAAAAATGGGTTGTAATGTCCGATAGGTTTCAGTAGTGTTTTTTGCATAATTGATCAATGCAATGTCTTCTACGGTTCGCTTACAGGCATTCAGAATTTTTGAGAGGTATGTCAATTGCGAATCCGCAAGAAATACCGCATTGGGTTCGTTTACCACTACCAAAATGCTCCGTTTATGCTTTCCAAGAAACTTTAGTTGATGTTGGGAATCCCTTTTTGTTTCATTTTCAGTGACCTGTAAACTGACTTTATTTTCCACTACCAAGCCCTGTTTATAAAATGCTGCTACAAAGTTGGGTGTTAGCGCTAGTTGGTTAATTGACATGGCGGGGTAAAAATATACTAATGAGTGTTAGTTTTTTTCATTTTCTTTGTCCAGTAAATTTATATGAAATATGGCTGTTGCGCTAGATATTCCCATTGTGCCAATTGCACAAAGCAAGTTAAAAGGGTTGTCGTTGGAAAATCTGCCTTTTGGTAAGCACTTCACAGACCATATGCTGGAGGCCGATTATGTAGATGGAGAGTGGACATCAGTTACTATACGCCCTTATGAAGCGCTCAAGCTAGAACCTTCTGTAGCAGCATTGCACTATGGTCAGGCAATTTTTGAGGGGATTAAAGCTTATAAAGATCAACAAGCCAGGCCGTTCATATTTAGACCTCATGACAATTTTGTTCGTTTTAATATTTCTGCTGAACGCATGCAGATGCCAACAATACCGGCTTCCATTTTCATGGATGGTATGTTGCAACTAGTAAAATTAGATCAAGATTGGATTCCTGCTTTCCCTGATCACTCTCTTTACATCCGTCCATTTATGTTTTCGAGTGATGAAATGATTGGTGTACGCCCTTCAGAATCCTATAAGTTCATGATCATTTTAAGTCCAACTGGTCCGTATTATAGTGCGCCAATGCGAATTTGGGTAGAGGAGAAATATGTGCGGGCTGTAAGTGGTGGCGTAGGGTATGCAAAGGCGGCAGGTAATTATGGTGGAGCCATGTATGCAACTGCACAGGCCAAACTAAAGGGTTATGACCAAGTATTATGGACGGACCCCTATGAACACAAATATGTCCAAGAGTGTGGAACCATGAATGTTTTCTTTATCATTGGTAACAAGGCCATCACTCCCGGGTTGGAGGAGGGTACTATTTTAGAGGGGGTTACCCGGATGAGTGCCATGACCTTGTTGGAGGAGATGGGGCTTAAGGTTGAAGAAAGAAAGTTAGGCATGGATGAAGTGCTTGCTGCTTATAAATCAGGAGAACTTCGCGAAGTATTTGGTACAGGTACCGCAGCAACAGTTTCGTTAATCAAAGAATTATGTTACAAGGAAGAGGTACTGCATTTTGATATCAATAAATGGGAGGTAGCCCCTGCATTAAAAGGAAAGCTAGCCGCTATCAGAGAAGGGAAAATCGCTGATACACACGGTTGGATGGTTCCAGTGGTATAAGTTCAATTTGAATAAGTATATTCGGTGTTTAATCGCAAACACCATCTCTTGACTGCACGTTATTATTTTTTGCTGTCTATTGTTTTACTGGTGCAAGCTTTCCAAGTTACTGCTCAGTTTACTCCTATTCCGTTAAATGGATTTTCACAAGATGTAATTGCTGAAGCAGGCCCCAATCCTGTGGCAACCACTACCATGGAAATTGATGGTTTGGCTAGTTCAAACAAAGTGATGTATAGTGCTGCTTTTGCAGGATTTGCCTCTATAGCAGGGGGGCTGCCCGATAATGGCACCATCACTAATGCTGGGGATAGTTACCAACTAGCCTCTTATACGGGTAATAACGCATTATTTGTTAAACGCAACCAAACCTTTGAGTTAACGGTTGCCACCCCCGGCCCCTATGTAAAAATTCGTTTATTGGCTTTTTCTGCTGAGCAAGCTAGCACTATCAATGTAGGATTGGGTTTTTCGGATGGCTCCTTTTCACCCTATTTGACCAATTATGTATTGGCTGATTGGTTTAATGGTTCCACTAATATTGTATCACAAGGATTTGGTCGTGTAACCAGAACATCCACCGGGCCTTTTGTGGCAGATGGGGTGACTTCAAATAACCCGCGTTTTTATTTTGTAGAGATTGTACTCAACTGTGTAGATCGTGCTAAGCAATTAGAAAAAATAAGAATTAGTAATGTTTCAACTGGTACCAATGCTCCATTTCCCAATACTGTGATCATGGGTGCATCGGGTATTGCATTTTCGCAAACTATTACACCAACAATTATTGCTTCGGATTGTAACGGTCCAAATGGTAGTATAGCATTAAATGTAACAGGTTCTACTGGACCCTATAATTTTTCTTGGAATACTTCACCACTGCAAAGCAGTTCTACTGCTTCCAATTTGACTCCTGGTAATTACACTTGCACCATCACAGATCTGGCTGGCTGTACTTCTTCTTTTAATGGAACTATTGTGCTTAATAATAACGCAACAATAACTGCTACAGCATCGCCTGCTTTAATCTGTGCCGGGGGATCAACTCAGTTAGGTATTAATGCTGGAGCGGGGGTGCTCACTGATTTTACATGGATGCCAGGTAATCTTACAGGATCCAGCCAAACAGTTTCTCCCGCTGCTACTACCACCTATATAGTTTCAGCTACTAATGCATTGGGGTGTAGCGCCGCCTCTCAAGTTACTGTTCAAGTCCAAAATAAGCCAGCAACGCCTGTTGTAAATCCTGTGTCAGTCTGCAGTGGCAGTAATGCTGTATTGGCGGTGAGCGCTCCTTCGCCAGCTTTAACATATAGCTGGTTCTCTGCTGCTACTGGCGGGACTGCAATTCAAACTGGAAATTCCTATTCATTATCTGCGGTAACAGCACCTGCTACCTATTACGTAGAAGCTGCAAGCACAGCAGGATGCATTAGTGACACGCGTGCAATTGCTACGCTTACCATCAATGCTATTCCAGCTGATGCGCAACTTAGTAATGTAAGTGTTTGTCCAGGTTCTGATGTTACATTGCAAGTTCAAAATGTGAATACGGCCACGGTTACTTACCGATGGTATCCTACTCAAACGGGTGGTACTCCGGTAGCTACAGGGTATAGTTTTTCATTTGTGGGTGTATCCGCACCTTCTACCTGGTATGTGGAGGGATTTAGTACTGCTGGTTGTATTAGTGCGGTTCGTACTCCCATACAAGTTACCTTGATCCCACGCCTAGCAATACCAGTGGTTACTGTCACTGCGATTTCTTTTTCGTCCCTAACTTTTTCTTGGGCAGCAATTACTGGGGCAACTGGCTACCAGGTTAGCACCAACGGGGGTAGTACATTTAGTACACCCAGCACTGGGGCTACTGGTCTATCTCATACTATTGATGGGCTGCCTGGTAATACTACGGTTACATTATTGGTCAGAGCCATTGGCGCAAAAATTTGTGAAACTAGTTTACCTGCGGGTCCAGTTTCAGGCACTACTTTAAGTACCAGAGAAATATTTGTACCCAACGCATTTACGCCTAACAACGATGGCAAAAATGATATTGTCAAAGTATTCGGAAACTATATCAGTACCATTGATTTTAGAATTTTTAATCAATGGGGGCAATTAATTTTTCAAACCACCGATTCCGCGCAAGGATGGGACGGTAAACATAAGGGCAAATTACAACCGGTGGGGGTCTACGCCTATGTTTTAAAAGTAGTACGTCGGGATGGAACTACCGTTAATAAAAAAGGTTCAATAAATTTAATCCACTAACATGAAAAGAGGTAGCCTGCTATTTTTTCTTTTGTTCAGTGGTTTGTGTTGGAGGGCTATTGCCCAAACTGATCCACATTTTTCTCAATTCTACGCTTACCCATTGGGAATTAATCCTGGTTTAGCTGGAGTCAATGAAGGGGATTTTCGTGCTAACGCTGTGTACCGGACGCAATGGAGCCAGGTGATGACTCCGTTTGTTACAAAAGGTTTGTCTGCTGACATTGTCACTCCTAAAAATTTAAATTTTGGCATCAACTTGCTAGATCAATCTGCTGGAGATGGAGGTTATCACTACCAACATGGCTACCTTACTATTGCATATAGTGGAGTTCGATTTGGAGAGGATGATAATCAACAAATCACTTTTGGTATACAAGTAGGAGCACTTGCCAGAAAGTTTGACCCCAGCAATTTTCAGTTTGGTGATCAATGGAATTCAATTAGTGGATATGATCCCGGCGTTTCTAGTGCAGATCAACTACGAAGAACCTCTTCCAGCGACTTGGATTTAGGGGCAGGTGTTTCCTATGCTGATGCCAGAGAACTCCGTGCCTTGCGTTTTTTTGGTGGTATCGCAGCCTTCCATTTAAATCGGCCACAAGATCCCTTTGTTACGCAGTCTATAGCGCAATCATTACCTATGCGGTTGATTGCACACGGAGGTTTTCAATGGGCACTCACTGAGCGTCTCTCCATTACACCCCAGTTTATGGTAACAAAGCAGGGTACAGCCATGGAGCAGATGGCGGGTGTTTCAATCAGAACTCCCTTTGCTTCCTCCACTGATTTGGTGGCAGGGGTTAATTATCGTTTCAATGACGCATTGGTTCCTTATCTGGGTATTGGCTACCAGCAATGGGTATTTGGATTTGCATATGATGTGGCTGCAGGGCAAATTGGCAAAGCGCTCCCTGGGACCAGTAGTTTAGAGGTTTCTCTTTCCTATACTGGCAGAAAAGCCGGCAGACCTATTCGTTATCTATCGTGCCCGCGCTTTTAACCTTTGTAAATCAATTTTTTGCATTAAATCGGACCACCTCGCTTTCTATCAAAAAACAGTTTTCATTTTTTGGTAGTTCAGCGTGTCATCTTTAACTTTGCTCTCCCAAAAATAAGGGTCTAGAATGCCTACTATTCAACAGTTAGTAAGAAAAGGACGTGAGATTATCAAGGCTAAGAGTAAATCAAGAGCACTCGATCAATGTCCACAACGCCGTGGTGTTTGCACCAGGGTTTACACAACTACTCCAAAAAAACCAAACTCTGCCTTGCGTAAAGTGGCAAAAGTTCGTCTCACCAACAAGGTGGAGGTTATTGCTTATATCCCAGGAGAGGGCCACAACTTACAGGAGCACTCCATTGTATTAATCCGTGGTGGTCGTGTGAAAGATCTTCCAGGAGTGCGTTATCACATCGTGCGTGGTTCATTGGATACTGCCGGTGTAAAAGATCGTAAGAAGAGCCGTTCTAAATACGGTACCAAGAAAGAAAAAGCAAAAAAGTAATTTAAGAATTTCCTAATCGTACAATACCATGCGTAAAGCACAAGCCAAAAAACTTCCCTTAGCTCCTGACCCACGTTTTAACGATAAGCTCGTTACTCGATTTGTAAACAACTTAATGTGGGAAGGTAAAAAGAGTGGTGCATTCACTATTTTTTATACTGCACTAGAGAAAGTAGCTAAGCAAACCAGTGAAGATGGATATGAGGTTTGGAAAAAGGCCTTGGCCAATGTAGCCCCTGCTGTAGAAGTACGCAGTCGTCGTATCGGAGGTGCTACTTTTCAAATTCCTTCAGAGGTGCGTCCTGACCGTCGTATTTCTCTAAGTATGAAATGGTTGATACGTTACAGCCGCGAAAGAAATGGTCGCAGCATGGCTGATAAATTAGCTAATGAAATTGTTGCAGCTAGCAAAGGTGAAGGTGCTGCATTTAAAAAGAAAGAAGATACGCATCGAATGGCTGAGGCTAACAAAGCATTTGCTCACTTCCGCGTATAAATTTTTTTAATCGTATTATAACGAACCCCGCAACTGCGGGGTTTTTTTATACATCTCCTTCGGCAAAGGAAAGCGTTAGTGAAGAAAGGGTGGTATTCACTTTCCTGCAATGCACGCCAGCCGTTTCCAGCATTTTTCTGGAGGCAACAGCGCTATCTTGTCCATTATATTTATCAGACAGATAAACTACTTCTTTGATGCCAGCTTGTATGATTGCTTTTGCACATTCATTACAAGGGAAAAGTGCAGTATATATTCTGCAGCCATCAAGTGACATGCCGATATTATTTAAAATGGCATTTAACTCTGCATGACAGACATACGCGTATTTAGTATCCAGAAATTCACCTTGTTTGTCCCAAGGAAACGCATCGTCATTACAACCTGCAGGTAAGCCGTTATAGCCTGCTCCAACAATCTTGTTTTGCGGATTAACGATACAAGCACCAACTTGGGTGCCCGGGTCTTTGCTTCTGCGGGCAGAAAGGAGCGCTACTCCCATGAAGTATTCGTCCCAACTGATGTAGGACTCTCTTTTTTTAGTGGCCAAGTTTTTGCTGCAGATTTTGGTTAATTACCTCTAGAAATTCTTCTGTGTAGAGATAATGTTCCCCATGCTTCACTTTATTGCCATGTATACAAACTGCTAAATCTTTTGTCATTTTTCCTGACTCTACAGTTTCGATACAAACTTGTTCTAGTTTTTCACAAAAATCAATTAAGGAAGCATTATTGTCAAGTTTGCCTCTAAAAGTAAGTCCGCGTGTCCATGCAAATATGCTTGCTATTGGATTTGTACTTGTGGGTTTGCCAGCCTGGTGATCACGATAGTGACGCGTAACGGTCCCGTGTGCAGCTTCTGCTTCCATCGTTTTACCATCGGGTGTGATTAGTACGGATGTCATTAGTCCAAGGGATCCAAATCCTTGTGCTACTGTGTCACTTTGTACGTCCCCATCATAATTTTTACAAGCCCAAACAAAATTACCATTCCACTTTAACGCACTGGCAACCATATCGTCAATCAAGCGGTGCTCATATACAATACCCGCTGCTTCAAAGGAAGTTTTAAATTCTTGTTCAAAGATTTCTTGAAAAATATCTTTGAAACGTCCGTCATATTTTTTCAGGATGGTATTTTTTGTAGATAGGTATAGTGGCCATTTTTTACTAAGTGCCATATTGAAACAGGAACGTGCAAAACCACGAATACTTTCCTCGGTATTATACATGGTCATGGCCACACCATCACCTTTAAAATTATACACTTCAAAGGTTTGTGGAGTGCCGCCATCCTCAGGAGTAAATGTCATAGTCAATTTACCCTTTCCTTTAATAACAGTGTCAGTGGCACGGTACTGGTCGCCAAAAGCATGTCTACCCACAATGATAGGCGCCGTCCAATTGGTCACTAACCGCGGAACATTACTAATTACAATAGGTTCTCTAAAGACTGTACCATCCAAAATATTTCGGATAGTTCCATTGGGGCTCTTCCACATTTGTTTCAATGAAAATTCCTTGACACGTGCCTCATCTGGAGTGATGGTAGCACATTTGATACCAACGCCGTATTTTTTAATGGCCTCTGCTGCATCAATTGTGACTTGATCATTTGTTTCATCTCGATGCTCAATTCCAAGGTCAAAGTATTTAATGTCTACTTTCAAATAAGGAGTAATCAACTTGTCTTTAATAAATTTCCAAATGATCCGGGTCATTTCATCGCCATCTAATTCTACAACCGGATTCTGTACGTTGATTTTTTTTGTCATATTCTTCAGTTAACTGTTTTTTTGGAGTTGCAATATACCAACATTAGCCTAACGCCACATCTAGTATCATCATTACTAAAAATCCAACAATAAAGCCTAGTACAGATCGGTCAGTGTAGCGATCACGTTGTGTTTCTGGTATCACTTCTTCTACCACCACAAAAATCATAGCACCGGCCGCAAATGCTAATGCAAAGGGAAGAATGTGTTGAACATATACCACGGCCAATGCTCCGATAACACCGGCAATTGGCTCTACAATAGCAGAAAGTTGGCCGTACCAGAAACTTTTGAATCGGCTAACACCATTGCGACGCAGGGGCATTGAGACGGCAATTCCCTCGGGAAAATTTTGAATACCAATTCCAATGGCTAGCGTAATGGCACCAACGAGTGAAGCGTTTTCCATCCCAAGTGAAGCTGCTCCAAATAACACCCCCACCGCCAGTCCCTCAGGAATATTGTGAAGAGTAATTGCTAATATCAGTAGTGTAGTTTTGTGGAATTTACTTTGAATCCCCTCTGTTTCTTCCACCCCAAAGTTGATGTGTAAGTGCGGCGTGAATTTATCAAGTGCGTAAATAAAAAGTGCGCCAGCTAAAAATCCAACGGCGGCTGGCATCCACTTTAAACCAGGATACATGTGCTCAGACATCTCAATCGCAGGATTTAAAAGTGACCAGAAACTAGCAGCCACCATCACACCTCCTGTAAATCCCAACATGGGATCAAGTATTGAACGACTCATTGATTTAAAAAAGAACACAAGAGATGCGCCAAGTGCGGTAACCAGCCAGGTAAATGTGGTGGCCAACAAAGCTGCCCAAATGGGACCTACCGAGGATAGAAATTGTTGTAATTGTTCCATAGCACTAATCAATTTATTGCCCTTCAAAATTACTGATTTGTGTTAAGCGGATAAAGACTTCTATTTCCCAATAAAAGGGTAAATTGGGTGCAATGATGCGCTGGCGATTTCAATGGCTGATTGTAGTATTCCTCTTGGTAGCTGCCGGTTGTACTGAGAAGAAAAAAATATTGCTTTCTGGTGAGGAACCAGTAGCTATCAATGACTTTATTAGCTTTTTTACGCCACTTGCCAGGCCGCTCACCATTCCGGATACGGTGTTGGCTAAGAAGTTTCCAGGTTCCTTATCCATCAGTATTCCTGTTTTGAAAAGTATTATACCTGATTCCATTTTGGGTACGTTTATCAATAAAAAAGATAAACCTCAATTTCATGCTATTGGAAGCATCGAAGTGCCAGATGCGGAAACGTATATTTTAATCCACTATACAAGCCGCATTAGACGTTTTATTTGGGTGCTAGTTTTTACTAAAGAACCTGTTTTTCAGTCGGCTACTTCTTTTTTTTATCCCTTGCCAAAAAAGGGTATTCAGCAATCATTATTGGTAGATCGAAAATTTCTCTTCACTTTACTTCAATTGAGAAAAAATGCGGATGCTACCCTAAGCGAGGGCAAATCGGTTTATGTCTATAACCAGGCGGCCAAGCAATTCATGTTGATTATGACGGAAGCATTGGATGATAAAGCAGTTGAGCTGATAAACCCAATTGATACGCTACCGTCCACGCGTAAATACTCGGCTGATTATACACAGGGAGAAATGAATGTAGTCTCGATACGCGATGGACGAAAACAAGATCGTTTCTCTTTTTTTATTCACTTTGAAAAAAGAAATGGAGATTGTACAGGGGAGTTAAAGGGCGAAGCTTTTTGGAAGTCACCTACTAAAGCTGAATATAGACAGGCAGGAGATCCATGCGTGTTACAATTTGCTTTCACAAGTAATGGGGTACGGTTGCAGGAACAAAATTGCGGATCTCGCCGTGATACCGGGTGTTTGTTTGATGGTTCCTTTGTTCGTAAAAAATCCACGCGTGTAAAAAAGAAAAACTAAATTGCAGCTTCGTGTAAAAAAGACACATTATGAGTTTTTCTCCTTATAAAGTTTCCTATTCAATACAGGACCAATTTAGTAAGAGTGTAGCTTATTTTTCAATGGAATTTGCGGTCCATCAACCATTGAAAATTTACAGTGGAGGCCTGGGATTTTTGGCAGGTTCTCACTTGCGAAGTGCCTACGAATTGCAGCAAAACATGATAGGTATTGGGATACTCTGGAAATACGGCTATTATGACCAGGCTCGTAATCAAGACCAAACATTAAATGTTACCTGGCACGAAAAAGAGTACAGCTTTTTGGAAGATACAGGCATTAAATTTCAAGTAACCATTCACGAACATTCGGTATGGGTCAAAGCCTTGTACCTGAATCCAGCTACTTTTAAAACTGCCCCCTTATTTTTATTAACTACAGATTTACCGGAGAACGATTACGTTTCTCAAACAATCACCCATCGTTTGTATGACGCTAATGTGGCAACTAAAGTGGCTCAGTTCATTTTGCTAGGGGTAGGGGGAGCCAAGTTGATTGACTTGTTAGGTATTCAGCCGGAACGGTATCATCTCAATGAGGCCCATGCTATTTCTGCTGCATTTTATTTGTATAGAAAGTTTGATCAAAACCTGGAAGAGGTGAAAAAACGAGTAGTTTTCACCACACATACTCCCGAGGAAGCAGGTAATGAAAAGCATGATATTTATCTCTGTCATCGCATGAGTTATTTCTGCGGGCTAACAGTCGAAGCCGTAAAAGAGTTGATTGGTGATGATGCAGATATGTTCAATCATTCTCTGGCAGCACTTCGTTTTGCTCGTCTTTCAAACGGGGTTTCAAAATTGCATGGAGAGGTATCCAGAAAAATGTGGGGAAAGAAAGAGGGCATCTGTCCGATTATTTCCATTACCAATGCCCAGAATTGGCGTTATTGGGCGGATAAACAATTGTACAGGTTCATGGAGGCAGGTGACAATTATGGAATCGATGACAGGAAACAATATTTGAAGAAAAGGGCTTTTGAGCTGGTGGCTGATCAAACGGGTAAACTTTTTAATCCCGCTGTATTTACCATAGTGTGGGCTCGTCGATTTGCTGGTTATAAAAGAGCCGGATTAATTACCACGCACGAAGAGCGTTTTGCTAAATTAATGTCAAACAAACGCTATCCTGTTCAATTAATTTGGGCGGGCAAGCCGTATCCAATGGATCATCCTGCTATTAGCGAATTCAATCAATTGGTGCACTTAAGCAAGCAGCATAAAAATATGGCTGTTTTAATTGGGTACGAACTTACACTGTCCAAACGTTTAAAACAGGCTGCTGATTGTTGGCTTAATAATCCTCGTGTTCCCCGGGAAGCATCAGGAACCAGTGGCATGACAGCCGCTATGAGTGGTGCCATTAATTTTTCTACTGATGATGGTTGGATTCCAGAGTTTATCAATCATGGACATAATGGTTTTGTAGTGCCTAAGGCAGATTACGAAAACATGGCAGTGCACGAGCAGGATGAATATGACCTGAACAAGCTTTACGATATTTTGGAAAAAGAAATTCTACCGCTCTACTACGATAATTATGACACCTGGCGTCAGGTAATGAAAAATGGAATGCAAGACGTTCGCTTTGCATTTGATAGCAACCGAATGGCAGCAGAATATTACAACCTACTTTACGCTTGATAGGTTTCTAGGAGTGAGTCAATGGTAGTCGTATCTGGAATCAGGGTTAATAAGCGTTCAATCACCCCTTCTACCAGCGCATCTGGACAAGAGGCGCCACTGGTTAACAGTATTCGTAATGGCCTTTTATTGGGTAAAAAATTTGAAGTTATTTTTTCAACATGGGCATGCATATCGTAATGCATGATGGAATTTTCATCGCTGATTTTCTGTGCATTCTCAATGTAATAAGTAGGTAGTTGTAATTCGCATAGTTCTACTAAATGAGACGTGTTGGAGGAGTTGTATCCGCCAACAACAATGGCTAAGTCAGCAGGATTTTGTAATAAACCTTGTACGGCAGTTTGATTATCCAGGGTGGCATAACATAGCGTATCACGGGTATCGGCTACCTGCTCTTCTTTGCCTTCTTTTTCCAAAATTGTTTTTTTCAAAAAGTCAGCTATAGCCTGTGTGTCACTGGCTAACATGGTGGTTTGATTAACTACACCGATGCGTTTTAGATCTTGGGATGGATCAAAGTTTACCGAGAATTGATTTTTAAAACAGGTAAAAAAATCAGCAATAGGTTTATCACCCCGAATAAATTCTGCGAGCACTTTAGCCTCTTCCATATCTTTTATAACCAGGGCAGGGCCGTGTGCAGCAGCATGTGAAAATGTTGCGCGTGTTTCCTCATGCGTTGGTTTCCCATGAATGATCACCGTAAAATTCTTTTTTGCAATAGCCTCACTGCGATTCCAAACTTTTTCTACAAAGGGACAGGTGGTATTGTATTGTTCAGTAGTAATACCTCGGGCATGTAGCTGTTTTTCAATTTCCAGTGTAGTGCCAAAAGCGGGAATTAGTACTATGTCCTCTTTATGAAGCTCGGCAAAAGGGATCAGCGTTTGCCCGGATGTGTCTTGTAAAAAGCGAATACCTCTTGCCTGTAAGTCAGCATTTACCTGTGGATTGTGGATCATTTCGCCAAGCAAAAAAATCCGCTTGCCCGGATGATTATCAAGGGTACGAAATGCAATTTCTATGGCATTTTCTACCCCATAGCAGAATCCAAAATGTCTGGCCAATGAAATTTGAAATGATCCAAAATCAAGCAGCGTAGGTGTGAAGTCCTTTTTCATCCTATCCTGCTCCTTCCTTTTTTTCTTGATCGCACTGATCAGTGGACTACGATAAATGATCGGTACGTCAAAGCTTTTCATATTGCAAAGATAGGGTCCCTCTTTTTTGTATATTGCTAAAAATAACACCATGTATTTTCGCTTGTTTGCACTTGTGTTTTCGCTCTCCTTGCTGTCTTGCAAGCTCATGCCTCGTCAGGAGGGTGTATCAGAAAAATCAATTAATATGAATGGTCCATTTGTGACTCCAGATTGGGTAAAACAAACAACAATTTATGAGGTGAATCTTCGCCAATACACGTCGGATGGCACCATTCTTGCATTCATGCAAGAGCTTCCGCGTTTAAAAGCATTGGGTGTGGAGACACTTTGGTTTATGCCATTGACTCCCATTGCCAAGGAAAATCGAAAGGGGAGTTTGGGCAGTTATTATGCCTGCTCAGATTACACAAGTATCAATCCTGAATTTGGAACGGAAGCTGACTTCAAGTTGCTAGTTACAAAAGCACATGAAATGGGTTTCAAAATTATAATTGACTGGGTGGCTAATCATACAGGATGGGATCATCGTTGGACCAAGCAACATCCCGATTATTATTTGAAGGATTCCACTACGGGCACCTTCCAAATTGCCTCCGGAATGGATGATATCATTGAGTTAGATTTTTCTAATCCCTCGCTTCGTACAGCAATGATTGAGGCCATGAAATATTGGGTAACCAACTTTGATATAGATGGGTTTCGTTGCGATTTAGCCTTTTGGGTAGAGTTGGATTTTTGGAAAGAAGCGCGTGCCGTACTTGATCAAGTAAAACCTTTATTTTGGTTTGGCGAGTACGATCAATTAGAGAAACCAGCATACGGTCAAGTCTTTGATGCGAGTTATACCTGGACCTGGATGCATCGGGCTAAAGATTTTTATCAACAAAAGAGGCCGATTGATTCTTTGTATGCCATATTGGAGGCGTATGATAAGGTTGGAGACTCTACGCTAAGTGCATGGTTTACTACTAACCATGATGAGAATAGCTGGAGTGGTACAGAGTATGAGAAGTATGGAGATATGGCTCGTGCTTTGGCTGTATTTAGTATAACATGGTATGGTATACCCTTACTGTATTCAGGCCAAGAGATTGGAAATAGAAAAAGAATACTTTTTTTTGAAAAAGATTTATTCGAAAAAGGGCCTGATGCTGAATATTTGAATTTATTCTATTCCACGCTAACCCGGTTGAAAAAAAACCATCCAGCGCTAAGGGCCGGGGATCCTTCTGCTAAAACGTACCGATTGAAAACCTCAGCTCCAAACCAGGTATTTGCTTTCCTTCGAAAAAATGGCGATAGGGAAGTGGTGGTGGTATTAAATCTATCAGGTCAAAACGACTTACATTTTGACTTGATAGATTCCTTAGTTACTGGTGTTTATAAAAATGCATTCTCAGGAGCAACAAATGACTTCAAACAAGGCACACCATTTGAAATGCAAGCTTGGGAATATCTAGTCTATGAAAAATAACTATTCCTCTTCCTGCGCAAGCATCACTGGGTAGCGATAGAGCCCCTCGTAGCCATCATAAAATCCTTCCAGATTTAGGTTTTCACCACGAGTGGACGCGATGGCTCTACTCAACTCCTCGATGGTTGAAACTGGAGCACCATTTACGCTTGTAATGATAAATTCTTCCTGCATTCTTGTTCTGCTAAGTGGACCTCCTTTAATAATGCGTTTCACACGGATGCCACCTTCTGCCTCATTACGCAGTGCAACTTTTTTATCAGCATTTTCCAGTTCGGCTCCTAGCAATTCTCCCAATGAATTGGCAGCAATATTTCCGTAATTACCTTGATCTGCTTTTAATGTAGCAGCAGCTGTGTATTCTTTCCCTTCTCTCTTGTAGAGTATTGAAATTTTTTCCCCCGCGTTTAATGAAGCAATAGTTCCTTGTAATTCACTCCAAGAGGCAATGGGTACGTCGTTTATTTTTTTAATAATATCTCCTTTTTTAAGTCCTGCTGCCGCCGCTGCGCCATCTGGGGCTACGGTGCCAACATAGGCGCCATCAGTAGCATTTACATTTCGGCCATCAGACATAATACCCAAGTAGGGTCTTTTTACATCTCCAAACTTAATCAGGTCATTTACAATTTTTTTAGCCAGATTAATTGGAATTGCAAATGAATAACCGGCATACGTTCCTGTTGGCGCGTAAATAGCAGAGTTTATACCAATTAATTGTCCGTCTGTTGTGATCAATGCGCCACCGCTGTTTCCTTGATTTACAGCCGCATCTGTCTGAATGAAAGATTCAATTGGTGTTTGACTCTGACGTCCGTTTACACCAATAGAGCGGCCTTTTGCACTGACAATCCCAGCTGTTACAGTTGTTTCCAATGTTAATGGGTAGCCTATCGCTAAAACCCATTGTCCCAATTTTACAATATCAGAATTTCCGTAAACCAGGTAGGGGAACCCGGTGCCATCAATTTTTAATACCGCTATATCACTGCTGGGATCTTTTCCAATCACCTTTGCTTTGTAAGTCTTTTTATTGCTTAAGGTTACATTGATTTCCTCCGCTACACCAGTGCCTCCGTCAGTAATTACGTGGTTATTGGTTACAATGTAGCCATCATCACTAATTAATACCCCACTTCCTGAGGCACGTTGTTCTGGTTGTATTTGGGGGTAATTGAAAAACTGATCAAAAAAATCATCAAACATCCCGCCCCGATTGCGTGGTAGTTGATTGGTAATTCTTTTAGCAGGGGTTTTAGTCTTGATGTGTACCACTGCCGGAACTGCAGCCTGTGCTGCTTTTGTGAAATCAGTTGTCTCCGCACCCGGAGCTGCGTTAAAGAATCCAGCATAATTAGCTGGGGTTTTTCCATCCGTAGATTGTGCAAAGGAGGCAACTCTTGGATTTGCAAATTGGCTGTACACCCAAACACTGCCCACAGATGTAACTGCGCTGATTCCGATTACCAGAAGTACTTGTTTCCATTTCATAGGTAGAACACGATTTATGAGTTATTAAGTACAAATTTTATGCCGGCTTTGCAAAATAACAAACTGTCAGTCCTGCTTATTGTGGAAAATGCCAGTTTAACATTTTTTTGTTCAAAAAATCCAGGGTGTTGACACCATCTGCATAATCAAAGAGGGTGGGGTGTTGACTTTCTCCAAAAGGTAAAAAATTAACACCCACTATCGCTTGAATATCCGGATGTGTTGAAAGATCTACTTCCAATGATTCATAGTTCGAAACAAATTCATAATTGAGCTGGCTGACAGGGGCAAAGCAGTTTTTTTCTTCAAGTAATAAAATGGATCCGTTTGTCATATAAAATTGCTTGTTCAGTATATACAAAGCCAAGTTATAATCATAATTGTTTTTGTATTTGTGAAAATCTGACAGCCAATTAAATTTCTTGAATGCCTCAAGCAGGGGGATAAAGTTGTAGCCAACTGGCAAGTAAAGTTTGGTGACATTTCTACAGCCCAAGCCAAAATACAAATGAACATCCGAAGCAAGTTTTTCCAGTTCTTCCATCGTTTCATTCCCATACAATACACCAACAGAGGTTTTATTCTTGCGTATGATATGAGGGTACTTGCTAAAATAGTAGTTGAAATAGCGGGCTGAATTATTACTTCCTGTAGCCAGGTAGGCATTGCATCCGGCTAACCGTTCGGCCAATTGATGGGTAGTGGAAATTGAAGGGGTCCATTCGTTCATCTTTTTTAATAAGTGAGGGAACAAAACCTGATCCTTTGATGAGACTTTTATCTGGGAATTATTACCCGTTATAAAAACACATAGCCAATCATGGAATCCCACCAAAGGGATATTGCCAGCCATTACCAGTCCTACCGTGCGAGGGTCGGTTTGTTGGATGGGGATTTGTTCTGCCGTTGCCCAGGCTGTTAGCGCTTCCTCGGTTAGCCAATTTTTAGCAATGGAGTCCACCGCATTACTTATGAATGATGGTATAAACCAACCGTTTTCACGTGAGGCTCTTTCCTGGGCGGCTAGCCAATCCGGTTCTTGACTTTGCATGTAATTGCCTAGCCGGGTTAGTAAAGAAATTCGGTCTTGTAATTTCATGCTGGTCCGTTAAATTTGTAGAGTACAAAATTACTCCACAACTAATTACTATTTTATGGCAATAAAGATTACTGAAGAATGTATCAATTGCGGTGCTTGTGAGCCCGAATGCCCAAACAATGCCATTTATGAAGGCGGAGTAGAGTGGGCTATTGCAGATGGCACTACGGTGAAAGGAAGTTTTACTTTAATGGATGGTACTTCCATTGAAGCTGGGCAGAAAAATGCTCCCATTGCCACGGATGCTTATTATATATCTCCCAATAAGTGCACAGAGTGTCAGGGATTCCATGAGGAACCGCAATGTGCGGCAGTTTGTCCGGTGGACTGTTGTGTTCCTGATGAACTCTATCGTGAAACAGTAGATGAGTTGCTCAACAAGAAGAACAAACTTCATATCTAATCAGTAGCATGTCGCTTATCCATATTGCGTTGGTAACGGGTGGCTATTCGGGAGAATCGGTCATTTCTTATAAGACTGCCCGAACCATTCAGCAGCAACTCGATCCCATTACCTATAAAACCTATTGGATTGATATTACGCTGGAAGGTTGGTTTTATGTGGATGAAGTAGGGAGTAGATGGCCTATCAATAAAAATGATTTTACGGTATCACTTTCTGATCGGAAGATTGTTTTTGATGTTGCCTTTATTGCGTTGCACGGAACTCCTGGTGAAGATGGAAAGTTGCAAGGCTATTTTGATATGATTGGGATTCCCTATGCAAGTTGTAGTGCATTGACTTCCGCTATCACTTTCAATAAAAGAGTGGCAACAGCTTTTGCTGGTGCTGCCGGAATTCCAGTAGCAAAATCAGTATTGCTGATTCGTGGTGAAGAAACTGATTGGGAAAAAGGTGTCGCATCACTTCAATTACCTGTTTTTGTTAAACCCAATAACGGTGGGTCTAGTATTGGTATGTCTAAAGTTGATCAGACAGGTGCTGCACTGCATGATGCAATTCAAAAAGCTTTCAAAGAAGATGCACAGGTTTTAGTGGAGGAAATGATCCAGGGGAGAGAATTTACGGTGGGGGTATTTAAAAGTAAGGGAACTGTCACTGTTTTGCCAATTACTGAGGTGAGTGTAAATGCTGATATGCCTTTTTTTGATTTTGAGGCAAAATACCAGGGAAAGTCTACTGAAACCACACCAGCAAAAATTCCATCGACCTGGTCTGATCAATTGTCTTCAATGGCTAAACAAGTTTATCAAGCTTTTCAATGCAGCGGCGTTGTTCGTATTGACTTTATTTATAATGAAAAAGAACAACGGCCCTATATGCTTGAGCTAAATTCAATTCCTGGTCAAAGCGACGCAAGTATTATTCCACAGCAAGTTAGATCTATGGGGTGGACCTTAGCTACTTTTTATGACCAATTGGTACAAGATTGTATAACAAATCAAAAGAAATAGCGCAAGGGTATGTTTGATTTCATTACTAAAAAGCCATTGTGGGCAAACCTTGTTGCAGGTGTAGTTGTGTCTATTCTTTTATTTGGGCTCTTTTTGCTTTCATTGGGATGGCTAACCGATCACGGAAAAGCTGCTACCGTCCCCTCGCTAACTGGAAAAAGTTTAGAGGAGGTAAAGAATTTACTAGACAGTACTGGTTTTGATTGGGAAGTACAGGACTCTGTGTATGTTGACACCATACCGCCATTGCAAATTGTCAAACAATTTCCAGATGCTGATGAGGTGGTGAAAGCTAATAGAACCATTTTTTTAATAGTACGAAGTGTGGAGCCCCCCTTAGTGGAAATGCCAAATTTGATAGGGTATAGTTTTAGAAATGCAGAAGTTGTTTTACGAACAATGGATTTGCGAGTAGGGGATACCTTGTTCAGACCTGATTTTGCTAGAAACGCAGTATTGGAGCAACGTTGGAATGGTCAACAAATAATTCCTGGGACCAAAATTTTAAAAGGAAGTGGGATCACGCTTGTTTTGGGTGATGGAATAGGAGATCAGCCAATACCTGTACCGGGCTTGATTGGCATGAGTTTTTTGGAAGCAAAAGCATTGCTAGATAGTACGGGACTATCTTTTGGAGCTATCGTTTTAGAATCAGGAGTACAGGATACGGCTACTGCTTGGATCTATAAGCAAAGTCCACAAACATTGAATGAGGATAAAATTGTTCAAACAATTCGTCCGGGCCAGTTGATAGATATATGGCTGCAATTGGCTCGTCCTCGAATGGACTCTATCCGTTAGTTCCTATTGTCTTTTTATGTTTATACTAAATAGAAAATTTCTTCCAGCCATTGGGAAAAAGTAGTTTTCTGTTTCAATAGCCCCTCCTACAAAATAGCTAAATGTATAGCCATTTGGTTCATATTTTGTATTGCTAATATTATTAACCTGCGCAACGAGTGTCACTTTTCCCAGGCCTTTTACGGCTAGTAAGTAATGAACACGAAGATCTTGCACAAAAAACGGATCTAAGGACCGGTGTAAGTTAGCTGTGTTGTCCATGAATTGTCTGCTTACATATCTACTAAAAAGGGAAGCTTCTATTCTTTTTGCAGAGGCGATGGTTATAAAATGATTTAGTACAGTTGCGGGTGAGAATGCAAGGGTAGAGCGGTCATACATTTTTTTTAGTTGCCCACCATTATCATAATCATCCATATACTCCTCCAGGTTTTTTACGGTATTCCTACTAAGCGACATATTGCCACCTGTGGTTAACCATTTGTTTATACTAAAAGCCGCCTCTAATTCAATACCCAATCTTTGGCTAATAGGCACATTGGTGCGTGTATAGGCGCCCACATCATTGATTTTACCAGTTAAGATTAACTGGTTCTTATATCGCATATCATAAAGTGTGATAGCCGTGGTAAATTTCTTCGTTTTTTTCTCTATACCAAGTTCCAGATCATTTAGTTTTTCTGGTAGTGGCTGTGTAGTGATACCTGCTTCAAAGTCATCTCGATTTGGTTCTTTAGCACCGCTACTAAAGGAGGCATAAGCTCTCCAACCGTCTTTACGATACGTGATACCAAATTTTGGGTTAAAGAAAATATAGTTGTTGTCAACAAAGAGAGAAGGATTATTTCTAAAACCATTTATTCGGTAATGTATAGTTCTTACTTGCAAATCATAATATAGATAAAAATTTTCTTGCACTTTTGTTTGCTGCTTTACATAAAGTGCTCCCTCCAATTTGGTAGCCTTATTGTTATACCAAGTATGCTGATAATTGGTTCGGTTAATGGAGGACCAGATAACCTTTCCATAATGGTCTCCTTGGTACTGTGAGAGGGTGGTACCTATTGTCCACTCAGTATTATTTTTTTCTATCTGAAGAGTGCTATTATTTCCAAAGAAATAATTGTCTAACCAGAGCTGTCTAATAAAATCTGACCTTTCAATAGCTACTCCATTTAGCGTGGGTGGCGTCAAACCATATTTGGTGAATCGCTCATTTGCTTTATACTGTTCGTAATATCCTTTTCCTCTGGTTAGAAAAAGTGCTGTACTGAAGTGGGTATTTTTTTTAATATTTTTTTCCCAGAAGAGCTGGTAGTGTGTTTGATGGTAATTATCTGTTTCATTTTCATACGGTAATCCTGGCGCTTCTGTTCCGGCATAATTAATGGTTCGATTACCTTGTAGCAAATCGCTTTCTCTGATGCCATACCAGGCCTGATACGTTTTTTCCTTTCCTGAAAAAATATATAAACGCAAAATGGAATTGCTATCCTTGCTGTAGCCTGCTCCTACATAGAATGAACGTAGATTGCTGCTGGCTCTGTCAATAAATCCATCACTTACTATAGATGAAAGGCGTCCCGAAAGGTAGAATCCTTTGTGTTGGCCGGTCCCAAATTGTAATGTGTGTTTGCGGCTTCCAAATGAACCGATGCTGTTATTGAATGCTAGGTATTTTTCTTTTTCTGTTTCAACTGTGCTGATGTTAACGCTGGCTCCAAAGGCTCCGGTACCATTAGATGAAGTTCCTACGCCTCGTTGGATTTGAATACTGCTAGCTGAGGAACTGAAGTCAGGTAGATTAACAAAAAATGTGCCCTGACTTTCTGCATCATTGAATGGAATTCCATTTAATGTTATATTAATTCGAGTAGCATCGGTGCCTCTTATGCGCATTCCGGTATATCCAATTCCATTTCCCGCGTCTGAATTTACAACCAGCGAGGGGGTATTGTTTAATATAAATGGTAGATCTGCTCCCTGATTTGCTAGTTGAATTTGTTTTTTTGATAAGTTGGTTCTAGTAAAAGGTGAATTTTCTCCGGCGCGTATGGCACGAATAGATACAGGGGATAGGGTGTAAAAGCTGTCACTTTGTATACTATCCTTTCGGACTAGTTCTTGTGCAAAAGAAACTTGATTAATAAGCGCCACCAGTACAATAAAAAGCTTCTTCATTGATTATGTTTTTAAAATGTAGAGGGTATGCAGCGCAGGAGAATAGACTTGGTTTCTTCCCTTCGCAGGCATTACCCTGACCAGGTTCAACGGGTTTGATCTCAGAAACTGATTTTCCAATCAGAAACACCCCGAAAACATGGAGCAACACTTTTAATAAGTGTGTTGTACTACACAAAATTATACAAAACAACTGATTAGATACTTTGTTTGGAGGGAGGGCTAAAAAAAACTATATTTGCACTCCAGATCGCGAAGTAGAGCAGCGGTAGCTCGTTGGGCTCATAACCCAAAGGTCGGGAGTTCGATCCTCCCCTTCGCAACCAAGAGTCCGCCTCAGGCGGACTTTTTAGTTGGAAAGCCATCCAGATGCGTGTTGGATTTGTAAACATACTAGGATTCCCTAACGCGGGTAAAAGCACACTCCTCAATGCATTGATGGGGGAAAAGCTAGCTATTGTCTCTTCAAAGGTTCAGACTACCAGACATCGTATTAAGGGAATTTTGAGCACCGCTGATTATCAAATTGTGTTTTCTGATACACCCGGTATTATTGAGCCGCAGTATAAACTGCACGAGCGTATGATGGCTGCTGTACGAAGTGCACTGGAGGATGGTGATTTGGCAATTTTATTAGTAGATCTTAAGCAGGACTGGCAACGTAGTGATCAGTTGTTTAGTTCGCTTGCATTAAAAGTTCCTGCTATTGTTGTTTTAAATAAGAAAGACTTAGTCAGTAAGGAAAAACTGCAAGAGGCCATTTTGTATTTTTCAAAGAAAGCGTATTGCAAAAAAGTAATTGCTATCGCTGCAAAAAGTCAACAGGTGTCCAACTTATTGGATGAGTTATTGCCTTTTTTACCTACCGGAAATCCATTTTATGATACCGAGCAAATCAGTGATTTGCAGACACGCTTTTTTGTAGGTGAAATTATTCGTGGTAAAATTTATGATACTATGGAGGAAGAAATTCCCTATCATACTGCAGTGATGGTGAGGGAATTTAAAGAAAAGCCCGGCTTGATTCGAATATTGGCTGATATTATAGTCAATCGTGAAACTCAAAAAGGGATCTTGTTGGGTCAAAAAGGTGCCACAATAAAGAAAATTGGATCGGAGGCACGCAAGGACATTGAGGTATTTCTACAAGAGAAAGTTTATCTGGAACTATTTGTAAAAGTTAGACCCCGGTGGCGTGATAATGAATTATTTTTGAACGAATACGGATATTAATATGTCATTTACAGTTGCAATAGTCGGCAGGCCTAATGTGGGAAAGAGCACGTTATTCAATCGTTTGTTAGAACAACGCAAAGCTATTGTCGATGATATTTCAGGCGTTACAAGAGATCGGCAGTATGGAGTAGCAGATTGGAATGGTAAAAATTTTAATGTTATTGATACGGGTGGATTTGTGCAGGGTAGTGAGGATGTTTTCGAGCGGGAAATTGCCAAGCAGGTATTGGTAGCATTGGAAGAAGCAAATGTGATCCTATTTATGGTGGATGCAGCCACAGGTCGTACCGATCTTGATGATTCTATGGTTGGTTTGCTGCGAAAAAGTACAAAGCCCGTTTTTGTAGTAGTTAACAAGGTGGATAATAACGAACGTTTATTAGAAGCGTCAGAGTTTTATTCCCTTGGGCTGGAACAAGTTTTTTTTATTGCAGCGGCAAGTGGAAGTGGTACGGGGGAGTTGTTAGATGCCATTACTGCATTGATGCCAGCGGAACTCACCGCTGGACAAGCAGAAGAAAATAAACTTCCTAAGTTTGCTATTATTGGTCAGCCCAATACGGGAAAGTCTTCACTTTTGAATGCATTAATTGGGCAAGAGCGAACCATTGTTAGCAATGTTGCGGGAACTACCCGCGATACGATACATACGCACTATAATTTGTTTCAAAAGGAATTTGTTTTAATTGACACAGCTGGAATTCGCCGTAAGGCCAAAGTTCATGAGGACCTCGAGTTTTACTCCGTAATCCGGGCAATCAAGGCATTGGATGAAGCAGATGTTTGTCTGTTACTTTTGGATGCTGAGAAAGGATTAACAGCACAGGACTTAAATATTTATAGTCTGGCAGTGAAAAAAGGAAAGGGGATTGTGGTATTGGTCAATAAGTGGGATTTGATTACAAAAGAGACAAATACTGCTATTCAGGCTGAAAAGGAGCTACGTAAAAGATTGGCTCCCTTTAACGATGTACCCATTTTATTTGTTTCAGCGCTAGAGAAAATTCGTATCCATAAAGCTATCGAAGCTGCACTACAGGTCTATGCCAGCCGTCAACAAAAAATTCCTACGGCAGCATTGAATGAAAAAATGTTAAAAGCTATCGAGGCTTATCACCCACCCGTTGTAAGGGGGCATCCTATTAAGATTAAATTTATTACACAGTTACCAACAGCTGTTCCCAGTTTTGCATTTTTTTGCAACTTCCCTGATGATATTAAAACGCCGTACAAAAATTACCTGGAAAATCAGCTACGTTCAAATTTTAATTTTACAGGGATTCCTGTTCGTCTATTTTTTAGAAAAAAATAAATAACGGGTACTGATTTTTGATCTAATTAGCAGTGGAATCAGTTTTTTTGGGAATTGTTTTCATTTGGATAACATCTACCAAAAAGGCAAAGGCCATGGAGAAATAAATATATCCTTTAGGAATATGAAATCCTAGTCCATCTGCCAGTAGCGCTACTCCAATCATAAGCAAAAAACAAAGGGCTAGTATTTTGAATGAAGGATGCCGGCGTATAAAATCACTGATTGGCCCAGCCGCTAGCATCATAATGGCAACGGTGATCACTACAGCTGCATACATCACCCAGAGCTCTTGCACCATTCCTACCGCGGTTATGATAGAATCAACTGAAAAAACTAAATCTAGTAGCACTACTTCACCCAGTAATTGCGCAAATGTGGCATTTGTACCAATAGCGGATATTGGGTTAGCTGCCACTTCTGTTTTATGATAGATTTCTTTAGTGCTTTTATAAAGCAGAAATAATCCACCTGCAATTAAGATCAGTCCTTTACCGGTAAACACCGTAGTGCCTATTGTAAAAAGTACGGTATCTAATTTCAGAATCCAAGTGATGAATGCAAGTAATACCAGGCGCATTATCATAGCAAGCGTAAGCCCCCAAAACCGCAATTTTTTTCGTTGCTGATCTGGGAGCCTATCTGCTAAAATGGATATGAATATGATATTATCAATCCCCAGTATTACCTCTAGGGCAATCAAGGAAAGGAGGGGAACTAACGCTTCTGTCATAAATGTATGTTGCAACAAAACTATTGCATTATGATCTTTTTACTTGTATATGGCAATAAAAAAGCCTCACAGCCAGGCTGTAAGGCTTTGTAGCCCGTACGGGATTCGAACCCGTATCACCACCGTGAAAGGGTGGTGTCCTAGCCCTTAGACGAACGGGCCGTTTTAGGAGCGGCAAAGATAGGGTGCTGCTGTTTGCCAACCAAATCTCGTCTGCTTGCTTTACCTTTGCATCCTTAAATTTTAAGTATGGCATCAATTAAAGTTGCAATCAATGGTTTTGGAAGAATCGGAAGGTTGGTATACCGGAAAATATACAACATGGAGGGCATTGATGTAGTTGCTATAAACGATTTAACCAGTCCTGCCGTTTTAGCTCATTTATTGAAGTATGATAGCGCCCAGGGCCGTTTTGATGCGGACGTTAAGGCCACTGAAGATTCTATTATCGTGAACAAGGATGTGTTGAGAATATATGCGCAGAAAGATCCTGCACAAATTCCATGGGCTGCGCATCAAGTGGATGTGGTGCTAGAATGCACAGGATTTTTTACTGATAAGGATAAGGCAGCTGCGCATTTGCGTGCTGGAGCAAAAAGAGTGGTGATCTCTGCGCCAGCAACAGGAGATTTAAAGACAGTAGTCTTTAATGTTAATCATCAGATTTTAGATGGAACTGAAACAGTTATTTCAGGTGCTTCCTGCACTACCAACTGTTTGGCTCCTATGGCAAAAGTGCTGGATGAGCAATATGGAATTGCTGTGGGTCATATGACTACCATTCATGCGTATACGAATGATCAAAATACCTTGGATGCCCCACATCCCAAAGGAGATTTACGTCGGGCCAGAGCTGCTGCCGGCAATATTGTTCCCAATAGTACAGGTGCCGCCAAAGCAATTGGTTTAGTATTGCCTCAATTGAAGGGGAAATTAGACGGAGGTGCCCAACGTGTTCCCACGATCACTGGTTCGCTCACGGAATTGATTTCAATTTTGAATAAAAAAGTCACCGTTGAAGAGGTAAATGCTGCTATGAAAGCAGCAGCTAACGAATCTTTCGGGTACACTGAAGATGAAATTGTTAGCACTGATATTATCGGCATCAGTTACGGTTCACTCTTTGACGCCACGCTAACTAAAGTAATAACTGTTGGGGATCACCAACTAGTCAAAACAGTGAGTTGGTATGATAATGAAATGAGTTATGTAAGCCAACTGGTTCGCACGGTTAGTTACTTTGCAAAATTAATTCGCTAATGCAAGGATCTTTTTCGTCTTTTTCTTTCCATGGCCAAAAAGCGTTGGTGCGAGTAGATTTTAATGTTCCACTTGACGCACAACAGCAAATTACTGACGATACAAGAATTCGTGCTGCTTTACCCACCATTCAGCATATTTTAGTTCAAGGCGGATCCGTTATTTTAATGAGTCATCTGGGCAGGCCTAAAGAAGGTCCCATCAATAAATACTCTTTAAAACATCTGCTAACGCATTTGCAGCAATTACTGCCTGGCACTTCAATCAAATTTGCAGCTGATTGTTTTGGGGAAGAAGCTAACCAATTGGCGGCAAACTTGTTGCCTGGCGAGGTGCTTTTACTCGAGAATCTTCGATTTTATAAACAAGAGGAAAAGGGTGATGTTGCATTTGCAAAGCAATTAGCACAATTAGGAACAGTTTGGGTTAACGATGCTTTTGGTACCGCGCATCGTGCCCATGCATCCACTGCTATTATAGCTCAATTCTTTCCCCCACAACAACGTGTATTTGGTTTATTGATGGAGGCAGAAGTGGCTAGTGCCACACGCGTATTACATGAAGCTACTAAACCATTTGTAGCTATCATTGGGGGCGCTAAGGTTAGCGATAAAATATTGATTATTGAAAATTTACTGGAACGTGCTACGGATATTATTATTGGAGGTGGCATGGCGTATACATTTTGGAAAGCACAGGGTAAAATGATAGGCAGTTCACTTTGTGAGGAGGACCGGTTAGAATTGGCTGCTGCATTACTGAAAAAAGCAGCGTCAAAAGGAGTTACTATTCATTTACCTATTGACAGTACTATCGCAGACAAATTTGCAGTGGATGCAACCACCACTAATTGTGAAAGTTTCGGAATTCCTGCTGGTTGGATGGGATTAGATATCGGTCAAAAAGCAAGAGCAGATTTCAATGCTGTTATTGCTGCTGCTCGTACCATACTTTGGAATGGTCCTATGGGTGTTTTTGAAATGCAACCATTTCAGGCCGGTACCTTGGCCATTGCTGCCTCAGTTGCTAGTGCAACCGAGAAAGGAGCATTTTCATTGGTGGGCGGCGGTGACTCCGTAGCTGCTGTCAATCAATTTGGTTTTGCCAATCGAGTCAGCTATGTTTCTACTGGGGGCGGAGCATTGCTGGAGTATTTTGAAGGGAAAACGCTGCCAGGAATTGCAGCGGTTCAGCAGCCCTAAATAAAATTTTAACACACTGGCTTTATCTCTTCTCTTTACTGCCATCTCTTTTGCACTAAATTTGCTAAATAAATAAAATATCTATGAAAGGATCAACGCTGGCCCTCTTAATTATCGGAGGTCTATTTTTAATTTTTGGTTTTTGGGGATGCAATACGTTCAATGGCTTTGTTGCAGGTGATCAAGGAGTAAAAAAAGCCTCGAGTAATGTAGAAACAAACTATCAACGTCGTAGTGATTTGTATGGTAGCGTAATAAAAACTGTAGAGGCCTCTGCAAACTTTGAAAAGTCAACGTTACAATCCGTAGTAGCAGCGCGGGCTGCTGCCACACAAGTCAAAATTGATGTCAATGATCCAGCTTCATTGCAAGCCTATCAACAAGCACAAGCAAATTTGCAGGGTTCCTTTAGTAGATTGATTGCATCTTTTGAGCAGTATCCTGACTTAAAGACAACAAAAGCTTTCCAAGATTTTCAAACACAAATTGAGGGTACTGAAAATCGTATTAATGTGGCTCGTCAAGATTATAACAAAGCAGTTGAAGATTTTAATCTGCGTGTGAAACGTTTCCCTGGAAATATCATGGCTGGTCTTTTCAACTTTGGGGAGAAGGCTTACTATGAATCGGATAAAGGTTCTGAAAAAGCACCTGATATTAAATTTAATATTCAGTAGGTTGTTTTCTTTTTTTAATACGAAATCTTCTTCCTTTTTCTCAGCTCAGGATCGTAAGGCTATTAGTGAAGCGATTGCAATGGCTGAGAAAAGAACAAGCGGGGAAGTCCGTGTTTTCATTGAAAGTAAATGTAGGTACATCAATGCGGCTGATCGCGCTGCCGAATTGTTCCTGCAATTGGATATGCACAAAACAGCTGCGAGAAATGGAGTTTTATTTTACTTGGCTATCAAGGATCACCAACTAGCGGTTTGGGGCGATCAAGGGATACATGAAAAATTAGGTACAACCTATTGGCAGCTTCAGGTTGAAAAGATAGTTTCCGCTTTTCAAGCCCAAGATCCCACGCATGGAATCTGCGCAAGTATACAAGAGATTGGGTTTGCGTTACACGAACATTTTCCTTACGAAGGAAGTAAAGACAGGAATGAATTATCTGACGAACTAGTTTTTGGTCGATGAAATTAGCGGGCTACCTACTACTTTCTTGCCTATTAGTGGCAACTGCAGCTTACGCGCAAATCGAAAAGATTATACCCGTTAGACCTAGCCCTGCTACATTGTATAATGATCTTACAAAATCAGCAACATTTCTAACAAAGCCGCAAGCTGATTACTTAGAGAGAACATTGGTGTCTTTTGATGATAGTACTTCAAATCAAATTTCAATTGTTGTAGTTGAGAGTTTAGAAGGATACACGGCAAATGAGTACGCCACTGCTTTAGGAAGAAAATGGGGTATAGGAAGTCAAACCTTTAATAATGGAGTGGTAGTATTAATTTCCACTGGTGGTGGCGATGGTAACAGAGATGCTTACATAGCAGTAGGATATGGACTTGAAGGTGCAATACCTGATGTGACAGCCGATGCAATACTTGAAAATGAGTTAATTCCATCCTTCAAAGAAGGAAATTATTTTGATGGTTTTAAAAGAACAATTGATGCCTTAAAAAAGGCGGCAGCGGGTGAATACAAACAAGAGAGAAGAAAAAGAAAGTCACCTGAAGTTGGGATTTCTTCAATAATTTTTGTAATTATCTTGATCCTGATTTCACTTTTATCCTCACGTGGAGGAGGCGGCACCATGATTAACCGTCGAGGTCACCGCGGTTGGACAGGAGGTACGTGGATGGGTGGAGGATGGGGCAGTGGAAGTAGTTGGGGTGGCAGCGCAGGTGGCGGATTTGGTGGTTTTGGCGGAGGAAGTTTTGGGGGAGGAGGTGCCGGAGGCAAGTGGTAGCTTTTAATAATTACTTTTGAGTGCTAATACCAAGCAACTTCATGAGAGTTTCCATTTTTGTTTTTTTACTTTTTTTTTCATCCAATTTCTTGAGGGCTCAACGCACAAACTTTGTGTATATACAATCAGAGCCTGCACGATTGTTTTCAGTTATAATAAAAGGTGATACAATTACCTCTTCAAAAGCAGGTTATTTGATTTTATCTAAATTGACGGATACTGCATATCAAGTAGGTATTAATTTTCCAGGTCAAAATTGGCCTGTTCAATACTTTACATTGAATGTATTTCAGTCGGACAGGGGATATCTACTAAAAGATTATGGTGATAAGGGGTGGGGATTATTAGACTGGAAAAGTTTGCTGGTACAATATGGAAAAAGGAATATTCTTACTGAGAATACGTTGCCCATCAATCCAACAGTATCGGATGATTTCGCTGATCTTCTTGCTAAGGCTGCGGGTGATCCAAGTTTACGCGCTCGCGATGAGAACAAACAAACGACAATAGTTTCAACGCAAGCTGCGCCTGTACCACTAATAGAAAATGCAATCGAACCTGCCAAGCAACCACAAAAGGAGAAAAAGGATACGGTTATTAGTTGGAGTGATTCGCCAGTTATAACAAATCCAAGATGTGCAATGGTTGCTACGCAGCAGCAAATGGAAGAATTACTAATCAAGTTAGATTCATTAACTGTGGATATGAAACGTGTTTTGTTGATCAGTAAAGCACTTCAAAATTTTTGTTTATCAGTTTCTCAAGTGGCCGCAGTAGCTGAAAAGTTTACGACTGATGAAGGGCGGTATGATTTTTTTTTAGAGGCTTGGTTGTATGTAGCGGATCGTTCACAATTTGATCGACTATATCAATTTTTTAAAAATTCTGCATTCGCAGTTCGTCTTAAAGAGATGCTTCAATAATGCCTCGTTATTTTTTAGAAGTTGCTTACAAAGGAACTCCTTACAGTGGATTTCAATCACAGGAGAACGCATGGACTGTACAGGCTGAAATTGAAAAAGCCTTTAGCACCTTGCAACGTGATAGCGTTACGATGACAGGTTCGTCCAGAACAGATACAGGAGTACATGCCTTGCAAAACTTTTTTCATTTTGATTTTGATGCGGTAATTCATCCGCAGTTTATCTACAAGATGAATGCGATCCTGCCTTCTTCTATTGTTGTCAAATCTTTACAACAGGTAGGTGCAGACGCCCACTCTCGCTTTGATGCAACCCATCGACGGTATCAATATTATTTATACAGTGCAAAAGATCCTTTTAAAGAGGACAGGGCTTGGTTCTATCCTTATCCGCTAAACAGAGATCTTTTAAATAAAGCGGCCGAATTATTGCTATCCATTGAAGATTTTACCAGTTTCTCAAAACGCAACACGCAGGTAAAGACATTTATTTGTCAATTGTCTGAGAGTCAGTGGATAGAGGACAATGGGTGTTTGGTCTACTCTGTCAAGGGTAATCGTTTTTTAAGGGGGATGGTAAGGGCCCTTGTTTCCACCATGTTATTAGTTGGGAGAGAGAAGATAAGCCTAGACCAATTTGAAGAAATTATCGCTGCAAAGGATTGTACCAGAGCTAGTTTTGTGGCTCCCGCCCATGGACTTTTTCTAGTTGAGGTGGGGTTGTTGCCTTCTAAAACCCAATAGGGGCCTGTGTTCTATTGATTATCAGTAATTTTTCGAATTTTTTTTGTTCAAATGTTTACCAGTAACCTCATTTGCTCTATCTTTGACATCCGCCTCGAAAAAACGGGGCCCGGTCTTTCGAAAACAATTGATTTTCACTATAAATGATTCAGGTTTTGTTGGAAAATAAATACTGAAAAATTTGGTAGAAATAAATGGACGACTACCTTTGCACTCCCGTTCAAAAAACGGGTAGGCTGGTAACGGCCGAAGATCTTTGAAAGTTGGGAAACAATAGCACTCATTCTCGCTTCACGCGAGAGTGAAATAAAAGGTAAGTCAAACGAAAACAATTCGATTTGACACGTTAATTTTCTCTTGAGAATTTTAAAATGTCAGTATCAAACATCATTTACAATGGAGAGTTTGATCCTGGCTCAGGATGAACGCTAGCGGCAGGCTTAATACATGCAAGTCGAGGGGCAGCAGGTCTGTAGCAATACAGATGCTGGCGACCGGCAAACGGGTGCGGAACACGTACAGAACCTTCCTTCGAGCGGGGAATAGCCCAGAGAAATTTGGATTAATACCCCATAGTACACTGAAGAGGCATCTCTTTAGTATTAAAGATTTATCACTTGAAGATGGCTGTGCGGCTGATTAGGTAGTTGGCGGGGTAAAGGCCCACCAAGCCTGCGATCAGTAACTGGTGTGAGAGCACGACCAGTCACACGGGCACTGAGACACGGGCCCGACTCCTACGGGAGGCAGCAGTAAGGAATATTGGTCAATGGACGAAAGTCTGAACCAGCCATGCCGCGTGAAGGATGAAGGTCCTCTGGATTGTAAACTTCTTTTATATGGGACGAAAAAAGGGTTTTCTAACTCAACTGACGGTACTATATGAATAAGCACCGGCTAACTCCGTGCCAGCAGCCGCGGTAATACGGAGGGTGCAAGCGTTATCCGGATTCACTGGGTTTAAAGGGTGCGTAGGTGGGTTGGTAAGTCAGTGGTGAAATCCCCGAGCTTAACTCGGGAACTGCCATTGATACTATCAGTCTTGAATACCGTGGAGGTCAGCAGAATATGTCATGTAGCGGTGAAATGCTTAGATATGACATAGAATACCAATTGCGAAGGCAGCTGGCTACCCGAATATTGACACTGAGGCACGAAAGCGTGGGGATCAAACAGGATTAGATACCCTGGTAGTCCACGCCCTAAACTATGGATACTCGACATACGCGATACACTGTGTGTGTCTGAGCGAAAGCATTAAGTATCCCACCTGGGAAGTACGACCGCAAGGTTGAAACTCAAAGGAATTGGCGGGGGTCCGCACAAGCGGTGGAGCATGTGGTTTAATTCGATGATACGCGAGGAACCTTACCTAGGCTAGAATGCATTTTGACCGAGGGTGAAAGCTCTCTTTGTAGCAATACACAATTTGTAAGGTGCTGCATGGCTGTCGTCAGCTCGTGCCGTGAGGTGTTGGGTTAAGTCCCGCAACGAGCGCAACCCCCATCACTAGTTGCCATCAGGTAACGCTGGGAACTCTAGTGAAACTGCCGTCGTAAGACGTGAGGAAGGAGGGGATGATGTCAAGTCATCATGGCCTTTATGCCTAGGGCTACACACGTGCTACAATGGGAAGGACAAAGGGTCGCGACATAGTGATATGAAGCCAATCCCAAAAACCTTCTCTCAGTTCAGATTGGAGTCTGCAACTCGACTCCATGAAGCTGGAATCGCTAGTAATCGTATATCAGCAATGATACGGTGAATACGTTCCCGGACCTTGCACACACCGCCCGTCAAGCCATGGAAGCTGGGTGTACCTAAAGTCGGTAACCGAAAGGAGCCGCCTAGGGTAAAACTAGTAACTGGGGCTAAGTCGTAACAAGGTAGCCGTATCGGAAGGTGCGGCTGGAATACCTCCTTTTTAGAGTGTTTACTTACCTGCTATTGTTTCCTTTTCTTTCATTGTTTTAGTTCTTTGTATCGGAAACCCGTAACACGGGGGCTACATACAAATAGATCCGTAGCTCAGCCTGGTTAGAGCACTACACTGATAATGTAGGGGTCAGCAGTTCAAATCTGCTCGGGTCTACTTAAGGACGAACTCGGTTGGTCGCTGGTTCCCTGGTCATGTAAAGCCATGCCTGAACTACCAACAGAACTACCAACCCATAATAAAATCGGGGGATTAGCTCAGTTGGCTAGAGCATTAGCTTTGCAAGCTAAGGGTCATCGGTTCGACTCCGATATCCTCCACAGATCTTTAGATGTGATTCATTATGGTGAATCATCTGGTTCAAGTCCAGCACATCTGCTTGTTCGCCATTGGCGAATCAGCTCTTTGACATATTGGAAAATAAATGTTAGACGAGTATCTAACAATTCGATCATTATTTTGACAATCACACCATTTTTTTGGTTGGTCTGAAGAAATGTGGTCGGGTAACAACTACAAGAATAACAAATTCTAGTTTTTAATTTTTTTAAAGCAATTAAGGGCACATGGTGGATGCCTTGGGTCTGAGAGGCGACGAAGGACGTGGTAAGCTGCGATAAGCCGGGGGGAGCTGCACACAAGCATTATATCCCTGGATTTCCGAATGGGACAACCCACTATACTGAAGGTATAGTACTCGTAAGAGAGCCAACCCCGAGAACTGAAACATCTAAGTACCGGGAGGAAAAGAAAACAAATAGTGATTCCCTGAGTAGTGGCGAGCGAAAAGGGAATAGCCCAAACTCGAGCGGCGTGCCGCTTGAGGGTTGTAGGACTGCATTTAGAAATCATCATCAAGTAAAATCTTCTGGAAAGTTGAGCCATAGAGGGTGATAGCCCCGTAAACAGAAATTGATGAGGACGAGCAGTATCCTGAGTAAGGCGGGACCGGAGAAATCCTGCCTGAATCTGCCAGCACCATCTGGTAAGGCTAAATACTTCTCAGACACCGATAGTGAACCAGTACCGTAAGGGAAAGGTGAAAAGCACCCTAAACAAGGGAGTGAAATAGTACCTGAAACCGTGTGCCTACAAGCGGTCGGAGCCCAGTAATGGGTGACGGCGTGCCTTTTGCATAATGAGCCTACGAGTTACTCCTCACTGGCGAGGTTAAGTTCTTTATGAACGGAGCCGTAGCGAAAGCGAGTCCAAATAGGGCGCTTAGTCAGTGGGGGTAGACGCGAAACTTTGTGATCTATCCATGGGCAGGTTGAAGGTTGGGTAAAACCAATTGGAGGACCGAACCCGTTAACGTTGAAAAGTTCTGGGATGACCTGTGGATAGGGGTGAAAGGCCAATCAAACTGAGAGATAGCTCGTTCTCCCCGAAATGTTTTTAGGAACAGCCTCGGATTATGACGTCTGTTAGAGGTAGAGCTACTGATTGGGCTAGGGGGCTTCACCGCCTACCAAACCCTGACAAACTCCGAATGCTAACAGATATCTCCGGGAGTGAGGCTGCGGGCGCTAAGGTCCGTGGCCGAGAGGGAAATAACCCAGAATAGCAGCTAAGGTCCCTAATACGTAGTTAAGTTGATCAAACGAGGTGAGACTTCTATGACAGCCAGGATGTTTGCTTGGAAGCAGCCATCCATTTAAAGAGTGCGTAACAGCTCACTGGTCGAGAGGTCTTGCACGGAAAATAATCGGGCATCAAACTACGAACCGAAGCTCTATGATTGCCACTAGGTGGTATATCGGTAGGGGAGCATTGAGACTGCATCGAAGGTGTACGGCGACGTATGCTGGAGCGGTTTCAAAAGAAAATGTAGGCATAAGTAACGATAAACAAGGTGAAAAACCTTGTCGCCGAAAGTCTAAGGGTTCCTGATCAACGTTAATCGGATCAGGGTTAGCCCGGTCCTTAACCAAACCCGAAAGGGGTAGGTGATGGAAAGCAGGTTAATATTCCTGCGCCTGCTATGCATTAAAAGTGACGGAGAATGCTAGTCGTATAAGCTGACGGAATAGCTGAGTGGATCCTTCGGGTGAAGCGTAACGATGAAAGTTCTTCCAAGAAAAGCGAGCATAGCAGCCGGTACCGCAAACCGACACAGGTAGACGGGATGAATATTCTAAGGCGCTCGGGTGAGCCGTGGAGAAGGAACTAGGCAAATTGACGCTGTAACTTCGGGATAAAGCGTACCTACTTCGGTAGGTCTCAGTAAAATGGTTCAACCAACTGTTTAACAAAAACACAGGGCCCTGCAAAATCGAAAGATGACGTATAGAGCCTGATACCTGCCCGGTGCTGGAAGGTTAAGGAAGGGTGTTCGACGCAAGTCAAAGCTCCTGACTGAAGCCCCAGTAAACGGCG
>Ga0194117_10000041_pt1 | contig 169034 bp, 178 predicted proteins | sample TA2MahsurfametaG_FD_160579 | JGI IMG/M metagenome (GOLD analysis project Ga0194117, IMG submission 160579) | Freshwater microbial communities from Lake Tanganyika, Tanzania - TA2015009 Mahale N1 surface | ecosystem: Environmental > Aquatic > Freshwater > Lake | place: Tanzania: Lake... | reverse complement strand
GCGAGGCCGCGCGAGACCTGCGTCTTCTCCCGGCCGATCCGCTCGGACACCGCGACGACCCCGAGAGCGCGCCCGGTCCGCGCCTCGTGGTCGAGGACGCAGGCCGCCATCTCGAGGCGCCGCCCGAGCGTGGTGCGCGGCGGCGTCACGCGTCGCCCCCCGCCCCGGCGCCGCCCAGCTCCCGGCTGAGCCCGTCGGCGGCCGCGCGCACGGCGCGGGTCAGACGCGGCGCCCGAGGGCGCATGCGGTCGCGCGGCCCCATCAGCACCACCGCGCCGACGAGCCGCCCGCGGAAGTCGCCCACGCCGGCGGCGATCGACATCGTGCCGCGCTCGACGTAGTCGACGAGCGCGCAGTGCCCATCCGCGCGAGCCTGCGCGATCAGCCGCTCGAGCGCGGCCAGCGTGCGCGGCTCGCCGGGCTGGACGGGGTCGGCCCCGCGCCCGGCGAACACCGTCGCCAGCGACTCCGGGTCGAGGTCCGAGAGGAGGATCGGCGCGGCGTCCGAGCGGATCGCGGGCTGGCTGCGGCCGAGCCAGGAGCCGCCGTGGACGGGCAGGTCGGGCAGGGACTCGACGAGCGTGACGGACCGGGACCCCTCCCGGCGCACGAGGTACGCGCTCTCCCGGCAGGTCCGGGCGAGCTCGTCGAGGACGACCTGGCCACGACCGACGAGGCGCTGCTCGACGACCCGGCCGGCCCGGGCCCGCAGGGCCCAGCTGAGCGAAGCCCCCGCGGTCGCGTCACCGTCGGCGAGGCCGAGCCGCACGAGGTCGGCGACCGCCCGGGCCGTGAGGCCCCGGTCCCGGCCCGTCAGCGATGCGACCCGGCTCGAGGGGACAGGCTCGTCCGCCCCGGCCAGCGCCGCGAGGACGTCCACGCCGCACGAGCGGGCCGCTGCGGTCGCCGGGCGCACGGCGGCAGTCTAGACGCCGGCGATCGCCGGCCGGGCGGCGGACCCGAACTCGCGCTTTGAGGAGGGAACCTCGTCGGGAGTGGGCCCGGCACCCGGCCGGGATCGCCGGACGGCGCTAGACCTGGCTGGCGGCCTCCAGGAAGGTGAAGCCCATGGCCGTGTTCGCCACGCCCTGGTACTTGTTCGAGTAGGCCGCGAGCTGGTTGACCGTGTACGGGATGCCGACCGCGACGTCCTCGTTGAGGACGGCCTCGATCTTGCCCGCCGCGGCCGTCTGGCCGTCGACGTCGGCCGCGGCCTGGAACTCGCCGTAGGCCGCCATGTACTCGTCGCTGGCGTACTGCGAGGAGTTCCACACGCCGCCCGTGGAGAGCGCCGCGTTGAGGTACACGTTCGGGGTGCCGCGGTGGCCGTAGTCGACGATGCCGAACTCCGACGCGCCCGAGCACGGCGGATCGGCCGGCTCGGCGGGGCACCAGTACTTGCCGTAGAAGGTGCCGTAGTCGGCGCCGACCAGCTTGATGTCCATGCCGGCCTCGGCGCAGCCCTCCTGGATCAGCTGGGCGAGGCCCGGCATCTCCTCGCCCTTGATGAAGTTCAGCTCGGCCTTCAGGCCCTCGGCGCCCGCCTCGGCGAGCAGGGCCTTGGCGGCCTCGATGTCCTTGGTGCGCTGCGCCACCGTGCCCGAGTGGTACGGGTAGAGGTCGAAGATGACCTGGTCGTTCGCGACCGTACCGCGCCCGCCGAGGAGCTTCTCGACCATCTTCTCGCGGTCCAACGTCAGCGCGACGGCCTGGCGGACGCGCTTGTCGGCGAACTGGCCCTTGTCGACGCGGAACCAGATCTGGCGGTGCGTCGCCGACTTGAGCTCGACGATGTTGAGGTTCGAGTCGTTGAACAGCACCTCGCCGATGTCGTACGGGAACGCCGGGATGCCGTCGATCTCGCCCGCCGCCATCGCCGCGATCTGCGCCTGCGGATCCTCGATGAAGGTGAACTCGATCGTGTCGAGCGGCGTCATGCCGCCCCACCACGTCTCGTTGCGCGTGTAGGTCGCGTTCTTCTTGACGTCCAGCGTCTCGAGGACCCACGGGCCCGTGCCGACCACGCCCGGCTCGAGGTTGGACTCGACGGTCCAGCCATCCGGCGTGATCAGGGACTGCGTGTTGTCCGACGAGACGAGGTACGGGAAGAGGCCGTTCGGGGCGGCCAGCGTGAAGACGACGGTGGCGTCGTCCGGCGCCGAGGTGCCGCCCTTCTCGAGCACGCCCGACAGGGCGGAGTTGCCGGCCTCGACGAGGTTCTCCATCACGGCCACGACGTGGGCCGAGGTGAACGGCGTGCCGTCGGAGAACGTGACGCCCTCGCGCAGCTTGAACGTCCACTCGCTCGCGTCCGCGTTGGCCGACCACTCGGTCGCCAGCATCGGCTGCAGGGAGAGGTCGGACGCCGAGCGCACCAGGTACTCGAACACCTGCGCGCAGACGTTGTACGTGACGAGGTCGATCATCGTGATCGGGTTCACGCCCTCCGACCCCGGAACCGACATGCCCCACTTCATCGTGCCGCCGGTCGCGGCCGCCGCGGTCGTGGCCTCCGAGACGGCGCCCTCGGCGGTCTCGACGTTCGCGCCGCCGCCCGTGTCGCCGCCGCTCGAGTCCGAGCCGCCGCCGCACGCGGCGACGATCGCGGAGAGCGAGGCCAACGACAGGCCGAGCACCGTGCCGCGCTGGATGAAGTGACGCCGCGAGATCCTGCCCTTGGCGAACGACTCCACCAGGTCGAGCTGGAGCGGGTCCGCCTTGCGGCGGAACGGGTCCAGCTGGTTGAAATCGGTCATGCGACCTCTCCTCCCTCTGCTACCGGGCGGGGCCGGCGTCGGCCCGCCCACCGTGGTAGTGGCAGGGTAGTGGCTGCTAGCTGGTTTCGCGAGCCAGCTCGGACTGCCCCCATGCCCCGGCGGCATGGGGGCGGCGGTACGCTTGCGCGGTCGCGAAGGAGGACGGTATGCGGATCGACGATCGCGTGGCGCTGGTGGGGTCGGGCTTCCTGGGCTTCGACCTGACGGACGCCTTCGACTGCCACATGTGGGCCTTCGAGACGGGCGACGGGGGCTGGGTCCTGTTCGACGCGGGCGCCGGCCGCGACATCGACCGGGTGCTCGCGGTCTGCGACCGGGACGGCATCCCGCTCGACCGGATCCGCGACCTCGTCCTCACGCACGCGCACGGCGACCACAGCGGCGGCGCCTCTCACCTGCGCGAGCGGCTCCCGCACCTGCGGGTGCACGCCCTGCCGCGCACCGCCGAGATCGTCACCACCGGCGATGAGGATGCGATCAGCCTGACCGCGGCGCGCGCGGCCGGGATCTACCCGCTCGACTACGTCTACACCCCGTGCCCCGTCGACGAGGTGCACGCCGCCGGCGCCGAGGTCCGCCTCGGCGACCTCGTCCTCACCCCGATCCCGACGCCGGGCCACAGCCACGACCATCACAGCTGGCTCGTCGCGGCGCCCGGGAAGCGCCACCTGGTCAGCGGCGACGCGCTCTTCACGGGCGGCAAGCTCGCGCTGCAGAGCATCGGGGACCGCTCCGTGACCGAGGCGATCGCGTCGGTGGAGCGGCTCGCCGAGCACGAGTTCGACGCGCTCCTGCCGGGCCACTTCGTCTTCACGATGGACGGCGCGCACCGCCACGTCGACGCCGCGCTCGAGGTGATCGCCCGCCTCGGCTGCCCGCCGTCGATCCTCTAGGCTCTAGGCGTCGGGCGTCGCGGCGGCGCCGAGCAGGTCGCGGGTCCGGTCCTGGCGGCCCGCGAACGTCTTCTCGATGATGCCCTTCGCCATGCCGGCGACCACCCGCGACGGCATGTCCCAGTCGATGTGGTCCGTCAGCCGCGTCAGCCCCGGCCCGAGCTCCTCGAAGCGGTGCGTGTGCACGAAGCGGGAGAACATCTCGTTGTCGACGACCTCGTCGCGGATCAGGGTCGGCGGCTCGATCGCCGTGACCCGGATCCGCCACGGCTGCGCCGTCGGGATCGGCGCCTGGCGGATCCTCATGTCGACCACCGCGCCCACCACCAGCGGGAACTCGCCGACGATCTCGAGCACCTCCTGCTGCGGCGGGGTGATCAGCGGCACGTTGCGCGTGTCGAGGTGGAACGCGAACACATCCGCGATCGGCGCGGGCACCTCCACGGAGCGCTCGAAAATCGGCATGGAGCAAGCATGCCAGAGCCGGGACCGCCTGGACGGCCCGCTCTGGTGGGGTCGCGACGTGGCCGCGTCCGCCCCGGCGAGCTAGGCGCGCCTCAGGCGTGGACGGCGTCCGCGACGACCCGGTGGACGGCGGCGATGTCCGCCGGGTCGAAGCCGCCCATCGCGTAGTGCCCCCACGCCGTCCCGACGTCGTGGATCTCGACGTCGGGGATGAGGCGCGCCTGCTCGGCGACCTCCTCCGGCGGGAACAGCCGGTCGCCCGCGAGGGCGACGACGTCGGTGCGGCACGCGATCCGGCCGAGCGCGGCGGCGAGGTCGCCCCCATCGGCGACGTCGGCGTCGTGCCAGCGCTCGAGCTGGCAGAGCAGGTCGTTGGCGTCCTGGCCGCCGTAGTCGGCCTCGAACACGTCCCGGATGAAGGCGTCGTGGTCGGCGACCCCCGCCTCGGCGATGCGCTGCGGGAGGAAGGCCTCGTGCGTCGCGCCGAGGACGCTCATCAGGCGCGCGTGACGGTGGCGCCCCGCGAGCGCGTCGTCGTCGACGCGCCAGCCCGGCCCCGCCGTGATCGCCTCGCCGAGCGCCCGCGCGACGACCCGTCCGTAGGGGGTGTTGCGGGCGGTGCCGGCGATCAGGACCAGCCGGCCCACCATGTCCGGGTGGGCGACGGCGAAGCGCAGCGCCTGCTGCGCGCCCATCGAGAAGCCGAGCGCGAGCCTCAGGCGCGTCACGCCGAGGTGGTCGAGGAGCGCCCGCTGGGCGGCGACGTCGTCGGCGGTCGCGAGCGCCGGGAACGCCGCCCCGCGCTGGCCGGGCGCCGCGTTCGACGGGGACGTCGAGGCCCCCGCGCCGAGCATCGCCGGCGTGACGACGGCGCAGGCCCCCGGGTCGAGCGGACCGTCGGGCGCGAGGAACCCGACCACGGAGTCCATGCTGCCGGAGTACATGTGCGGCAGGAGGATCGCCTCGCCGCCCGCGATCTCGCCGTGCACGCGGTACGCGATGCGGGCGTCCTGGAGCACCCCGCCCCGGGCGAGGGGCAGGTCGCCGAGGGGCAGGCTGTCCTCGATCACGGCCACGGGCGGCACGATAGGCGAGCCCGACGGTGCGGTCCGCCCGTGCCCCGCGCCCGACCGCGAGGAACCCGCGCGCGTGCGTGCGCCACCCGTGCCGTTGTATCCATTACTGATGCCACCTATGCTGGACGCCATGGCCCCGCGGACGACCACGACGGTGCGCGTGTACCCGGAGACCCGGGCCGAGATCGCACGCCGGTCCGAGGCCGAGGGCATCACCGCCGCCGAGCTCCTCCGGCGGCTGTTCGAGCGCCGGGCCGACGAGGACCTGCTCGACCAGATGAACGCGTGGGACGCGGCGCACGCCGCCGAGCTCCACGCCCTCGCCCGCGAGCCGTACCCCCTCCAGCCGGATGACATCCCCCCGGGCGCGGCGCGGTGAGGTCTGGCTCGCGGACCTCGACCCGGTCCGCGGCAACGAGCAGGCCGGGGTGCGTCCCGTCCTCGTCATCAGCGCGACGCGCGTCGGCGTCGGGCCGGGCGGGCTCGCGATCGTGGTGCCGCTGACCGGCACCCCGCGCACGAACCAGGGGGCGGTCGAGATCCCCGCCGGCGAGGGCGGCCTGCGCGTGACCTCGTACGCGCTCCCCGTCAAGCTCCGGTCGATCGCCCGGGAGCGGCTGCTCGCCCGCTGGGGCGCGGCGTCGCCGGAGACGGTCGACCTCGTCGCGGACCGCGTGCGGATCGCGGTCGGGCTGCCCGCGAGCGGCCGCTAGGCGCCCGCCGACGGAGCGGGCGGCGGCCCCGGAGGGCCACCACCCGCCCCGTCCAGCGGACGGCGCCGGATCAGCCGATCCGGATCATCTTGCGGTTGACGAACTCCTCGCAGCCGAAGCGGCCCAGCTCGCGGCCGAAGCCGGAGCGCTTCATGCCGCCGAACGGCAGCTCCGGCGCGTCGGCGCCGACGACGTTGACGAAGACCATGCCCGCGTCGATCTGGTCGGCGACGCGCAGCGCCTGGTCCTTGTCCGTCGTGAACAGGTACGAGCCGAGCCCGTACGGGGTGTCGTTGGCGAGCCGCACGGCCTCCGCCTCGTCCGCGACCTTGTAGACGATCGCCACGGGGCCGAACAGCTCCTCGTGGTGGGCGATGTTGTCCGGGGTCACGCCCGTCAGGACGCCCGCGCTGAAGTAGTTGCCGTCGCGCTCGCCGCCGACCAGCGTGGCGCCGCCCTGGACGGCGCGCTTGAGCTGGTCCTCGAAGCGGTCCGCCGCGGTCGCCGACGAGAGCGGGCCCATCGCGCAGTCCTCCGCGGTCGGGTCGCCCGTCTCGACGGCCTGCATCGCCTCCGTGAACCTGCCGAGGAAATCGTCGTAGAGGCCCTCGGCGACCACGAAGCGCTTGGCCGCGTTGCAGGCCTGGCCGGCGTTGTCGACGCGGGCGGCGACGGCCGACTCGACGGTGGCGTCCAGGTCGTCGGTCGAGAGCAGGATGAACGGGTCGGACCCGCCCAGCTCGAGCACGACCTTCTTGAGGTTGCGGCCCGCGATCTCCGCGACGGCCGCGCCGGCGCGCTCGGAGCCCGTCACCGAGACGCCCTGCACGCGGGGGTCGGCGATCAGGCCGGCGACCTGGTCGTTGGTGGCGTAGATGTTGACGTAGGCGCCCTCCGGGAAGCCCGCGTCGAGGTACATCCGCTGCATCGCCTCGGCCGACTCCGGGCACTGCGGGGCGTGCTTCAGGAGCACCGCGTTGCCGATGATCATGTTCGGGCCGCCGAAGCGGGCGACCTGGTAGTACGGGAAGTTCCACGGCATGATGCCGAGCACGACGCCGACGCCCGAGCGGCGCAGGACCGCCGAGCCCTCGCCCCACGACAGCGCGATGTCCTCGTCGGCCATGAACGCCTCGCCGTGGTCGGCGTAGTACTCGTAGATCGCCTGGCAGAACTCGATCTCGCCGACGGCCTGCGCGTGCGGCTTGCCCATCTCGCGCACGATGATGCTGGCCAGCTCGTCGCCGCGCTCGAGGTGCAGCGCACCCACCGTGCGCACGAGCTCGCAGCGCTCCTTGACCGAGGTCTCGCGCAGCCAGCCGCGGTACGTCTCCTCCGCCTTGGCGACGGCGGCCGCGAGCTCGGCGTCGGTCGACGTCGGGTACTCCTTGACGGTCTCGCCGGTGGCCGGGTTGACAACTGCGTAGTCGCTCATGTGGTTCTCCGGGTCGTATCGGTCACGGGCGCTCCGGGCGCCGTAGCGGGAAGCCTAGCCGCGCCGCGGAGGCCGTGCCATCCCCGGCACGAGACCGGGCTAGGCGCCGGAGGAGGAGCTGCCGACCCGCGGCCGGCGGCCGGCCGCGATCACGTCCCGCACCGCGACGCCCACGAGCGCGCCCGCGAGGGCGACGAGGCCGTGCTGGGCCGAGTGCAGCGCCTCGTTGGTCTCGATCGCCGTGTCGAAGGGCGGCACAAGCGAGACGAGGTCGAGCGCGAGGGCGACCACGCCCAGCGCCACCGCCACGTAGGGGTGCAGCGGCTTCGAGCGCAGCCCGTCGCGGATCGCGAAGGCGATCACCGCGGCCGGGATGAAGATCGCGGCGTGCGCGGCGTAGTGTGCGAGGTCCCAGCGCTCGGAGATCGAGGCGCCGACGGGCGAGATCACCAGCAGCGCGACCGCCACCGACGCGATGACCGCGATGACGAGGCGGCGACCCGATTGGACGACGGCCCACTCCACGGCCGTATCCTAGAGGATGCCATTCGGACCGGGCCCAGCGGAGACGGAGGGATTCGAACCCTCGATTGAGGTTTACCCCCAATACCCACTTAGCAGGCGGGCGCCTTCAGCCACTCGGCCACGTCTCCGGGTCCGCGCAGGGTACCAGCCGCCCGGTAGCGGCCGTCGGGCCTCGCCAGGCGCGCCTCGAGCGCGGACTCGCCCGGCCGCTGGCTAGCGTTCCGGGGTGTCCGCCGCCCCGCCGACCGATCACGCGCGCCGTAAGTGGCGCGCCGCCTGGCTCGGCGTCGTCCTGACCGCGTCCGCGGTGGCGGCGAAGGGCGCCGTCGCCCTGGTCACGGGCTCGTCCGCGGTGCGCGCCGAGACCGCGCACTCGCTCTCCGACCTGCTCGCCGCCCGGATCGCGCTGGTGGCGGTGCGCGCCGCCGACCGCCCGACCCGCGCCACCCGTTCGGCCACCAGAAGCTCGAGCACGTCTCCGCGGTCGTCGAGGGCCTCCTGCTCGTCGTCGTCGCGGCGTTCGTCGCGATCCGGGCCGCCCAGTCCTTCGGCGAGCCCGTCGAGCACTCCGGCCTCGGCATCACCGTGATGCTGGTCTTCGCGGGCCTCAGCTTCGCCGTGGCGCGCCGCGTCGGCCGCGTCGCGCGGGCGTCGCACTCGGCCGCGCTCGAGGCGGACTCCGCCCACATCTCCGCCGACGTGTGGTCGAGCCTCGGCACCGCCGCCGCCCTCATCGTCGTGGCCGTCAGCGGGTGGGCGGAGGCCGACGCGATCGTCGCGATCGGGATCTCCGCCTGGATCGCCGCCACCGGCGGCCGGCTCGCCCTCAACGGGATGCGCGTCCTCGTGGACGAGTCCGTCTCGCAGGACGACCTCGACGCGATCCGCGACGCCCTCGACGAGGCGCGTCCCGACGGCGTGGTCAGCTACCACCGGCTGCGGGCGCGCCGCTCGGGTGCGACGGCCACGTCGACGTCCACATCGTCGTCGACCCCGACCTGACGGTCCGTGACTCGCACGCCATCGCCGACCGCATCGAGACCGCGGTCGAGGACCGGCTGCCCTCCGCCGACGTGGTGGTGCACATCGAGCCGGCCGGGGCCGAGCCCGAGACCGACTCCCGCGTCGCGGGGGGCTAGAGGGCCCCGCCGGCCGCCGGCGGCGCGGTCGGGTCGACGCCGCCGCCCCCGGCCTTCGCGGCCTCGCGGGACAGGTAGTCCTCGACGGGCAGCACGTTCGCGCCGGCGTACTCGACGATCTTCAGCAGGTCGTTCATCGAGGAGACCTCCTCGACCTGCTCCTTCAGGAACCTCTGCATGAACTGCTCGGCCTGGTAGTCGGACTCGGCGCGGGCGGCGTTGGCCATCGCGGTGATCTGATCCGTCACGCGCCGCTCCTGCGCGAGGGCGAGCCGGATCGGCTCGGCCGGATCGGCGAAGTCGGAGCGCGGCTCGGCGACGCCGGGCAGGTGGGCGTCGCGGTCCGTGTCCATCTCGAACCTGAGCAGCATCATGGCGTGGTTGCGCTCCTCGACGGCCTGCCGGTAGAAGAACGCGGCGAGCTCGGGCAGCGTCTGCTGCTCGAACCACGCGGCGACCGCGATGTACTGCTGCGACGCGGAGACCTCGGTGCCGACCTGCGCGGCGAGACGGCGGGTGAACTCGGAATCGGCCGTGCCCCGATCGTGGCCGCTCGGGCCGGTCAGGACCGCGGCGGGACCGCTACGCGGCCCACTCGAGCCCGCCGTCCTCCTCCACGTCGAACCACTGGCGGATGGCGGGGATGCGGCCCGGGTCGGTCGGCTCGTCGACCCGTACGTAGTCGATGGGGAGGTAGTCGCGCAGCGGCATCGCCTGCTCGAGCCCGGCGTTCTTCTGACGCAGGGCGAGATGCTCCGCGATCGCATCCGTGAAGACGGTCCGGACGTAGTTCTCCGACGCCACGATTCCCTCCTGCTCTCGCCTGTGTGCGTGGCCTGAAGATAACGGGTGGGGTCCCCGGAACAGCTGTAGCGGACCCGTGACCGACCCGTCACCGACCCGTCACCGACCCCTCACCGCTCACGGCCGCACGGGACGCGGTACAGTCGCGCCGTGCGCATCGTCGGCTACATCGTCGGGGGCCTGGTCATCCTGTTCGGGCTGACGCCGCTGTTGCTCGGCCTCGGCATCGTCGGCTACGTCCGCGACCTCGAGCCCCTGGAGATCCCCCTCAAGGGCTTCGAGGCGCCGCCCGAGGCCGTCGCCGTCGTCTCGCCCGAGTTCAGCATCGACGCGGCCGACATCCCGTCCCAGCTCCAGAACGCGCGCCTGATCCTGCAGGTCACGCCGGCTGCGGGCTCCGGGCCGCTCTTCATCGGCCTCGCCCCGGCCGCGGACCTGCAGCGCTACCTGCGCAACGCCCCGATCGCCACCCTCGAGCCGGTCGACGAGGCCCTGCCCGTCGGCGACGGGTCGTCAGACGGCGCGAACGCGTCGCAGGCCGGCCCCGACCCGCAGGTCGTGCTGCGCGGCGTCCAGGACGGCGTCGACGTCGACCTCGTGCTCGAGCCCGGCGGCCGCAAGAAGGTCGCGCCGCCCGCGACGCGCGAGTTCTGGACGCGGACGGTCGAGGTCGCCGAGGACGGCCGCATCGAGGTCTCGCTCGGGGACCTCCAGGGCGAGGCCGTGCGGGTCGTCGTGATGCGCGAGGACGGGCGCCCCGGGATCGCCACCGACGCCGCGCTGCGCCTCAAGGTGCCGATCGTCATGACGGTCGGCTGGGTCCTGCTCGTGATCGGCCTCATCTCCGTCGGGATCGGCGCGCTGATCGTCGTCCTGATCGCCGTGCGCGACTCGCCGAAGCCGGGCGGCCCCGCCCCGGGCATCCCGGCCGCGGCGGCCGTGACGCGGCCGCCCGACGGGCCCGCCCCGGCGGTGGACACGGGCCCCGCGCCGCCCCCGGCCCCGCCGAGCGGCGCGTAGCGTTTTCGACTACCCTGCGCCGTGGCCGTGCTAGGCGGGGAGCTCGCGGTTCCCTGTACCGGAAAATCCGCTTAGCCGGGCACAACCCCCTCCCTCGGGGGCGACGAGAGGTACGGGGCTCCCACCCGGAGCGTCGATGGTCAGGTCCCGCGCGATCGGCATTCTTGAACCGTGTCAGGTCCGGAAGGAAGCAGCACTCAGAGAGCCAGCCGGTGCGCCGCGGTCGCGCCTGATCGGAGCGACGGGACGGGGAACCGGACCGCCTCCCGCCCACAACGGAGGGTGCACGGCCACCTCAGCTCCCCCCGGGCCATCCGGTCCGGGGGCGGCTGGTAGGCTCACGACGTGTCCGCGCTGTACCGCCGCTACCGCCCCCAGGACCTCGCGCACGTGGTCGGGCAGGGGCACGTCGTGCGCACCCTCTCGAACGCGATCGAGCAGGGCCGGGTGCGCCACGCCTACCTGTTCGCGGGGCCGCGCGGCACCGGCAAGACGTCGATCGCGAAGATCCTCGGCAAGTCCCTGAACTGCCAGGCCGCCGCGGGGCCGACGGTGTCGCCGTGCCTCGAATGCGAGTCGTGCCGCACGATCCAGGACGGCACCGCCCTCGACGTGCTCGAGCTCGACGCGGCCTCCAACCGCGGCATCGACGACATCCGCGACATCCGCGACCGGGTCGCCCAGCAGCCGGTGCTCGGCCGCTACCGCGTCTACATCCTCGACGAGGCCCACTCGCTCACCACCGACGCCGCCAACGCGCTCCTGAAGACGCTCGAGGAGCCGCCCGAGCACGTCATCTTCATCCTCTGCACGACGGAGCCGCACCGGCTGCCCGACACCGTGCGGGGCCGCTGCCAGTCGTTCTCGTTCCTGCGCCCCACCCCCGACGAGCTCGTCGAGGCCCTGCACCGCGTCGCCGACGCGGAGGCGATCGGGGCCGACGACGACGCGCTCCGGCTGGTCGCCCGCCACGCGGGCGGGTCGTTCCGCGATGCGATCTCGACGCTCGACCAGCTCGCCGCGGCCGGCGACGGCGCGGTCGAGACCGCCTCGGCCCAGGCGATCCTCGGGGTCGTGCCCGACGAGGTGCTGACCGAGCTGATCGGGCACGTCGTCCAGGGCGACGCGGCCGCCGCCCTGACCCTGCTCGACCGCCTCGTCGAGGGCGGCCAGGACCTCGGTCGCCTGATCCGCGACCTCGTCGACCGCCTGCGGCTGGTGCTGCTCGTGATCGAGCTCGGCGCGCCGCCACGCAGCGCGATGCTCGACCAGGCCGCGGATGCCGCCGTGCGCGACGCCGCGGCGCGGATGGGCGAGGTCGCCGCCGTCCAGCTGATCGACGGCCTCCTCGACGCCGAGGCCTCGCTGCGCAGCGGCGCCGACGCCCGGCTCGCGCTGGAGATCCTGCTGATCAAGGCCGCCCGGCCCGCCGCCGACCGCTCGCTCGAGGGCGCCCTGCGCCGGATCGAGGCGCTCGAGGGCGGCCATGCCCCCGCGCCCGCGGCGCCGGCCCCTGCCGCCGCCCCTCCGCCGCCCCCGCCCGCCCCGGACCCCGCACCCGTGCCCGCCGCGGAGCCGGCGGACGACCCGCCCTTCGCGGTCGCGCCGCCGCCCGCGGTCCAGGCACCGGCCGACCCCGAGCCGGTCGCGGCCCCGTCGGAGCCGGCTGCGGAGGAGGCCGCGCCCGCCGCCGAGGAGCCGCCGCCCGCCGCGGCGCCCGCCCCGCCCGCCGACGGCCTCGAGCTCGGCCCGGCCGAGCTCCTCGACGTCTGGGACGCCGTGCTGGGCCGCGTCAGCCCGAAGCTGCGCTCGATCCTCAACCCGGCCCGGCCGCTGCGCCTCGAGCGGGGCGCCGTCGTGATCGGGTTCCCGGCGGAGGCGCAGTTCCAGAAGAGCTCGGCCGACCGCGACCAGAACCGCGCGGAGATCGCGCGGGGGATGTCGGGCGCCCTCGGCGCGTCCGTGCGGATCGTGCTGGAGACGCTGCCCGAGGACGGGCCGCCCGCGCCGCCGCCCCCGGACGCCGGCACGCCGTCGGCGGAGCCCGTGCTCGACCACACCGACGAGGTCGACCCCGTCACCCGCGAGGAGGAGTTCGTCCGCAGCCTCGTGGAGACGCTCGACGCCAGCGAGGAGGACCCCGAGTGAACCAGAAGGCGATGATGCGCCAGATCCAGCAGATGCAGGCCGCCATGGCCCAGGCGCAGGCCGAGCTGGCCGAGGCCGAGGTGACGGGCCAGGCCGGTAACGGCCTCGTCTCCGTGGTCTGCACCGGGGCCGGCGAGTGGCGCTCCGTGACGATCGACCCCAAGCTGATCGACCCCGACGACCCCGACATGCTGCAGGACCTCGTGCTGGCCGCGCTCAACGACGCCAAGGCCAACGCGGAGCGCATGCAGCAGGAGCGGCTCGGCCCGCTCACCCAGGGGCTGTCCCTGCCGGGGTTCTAAGGCGCGGTGCTGCCGCCGTCCGCCGAGGCGCTCGTCCGCGAGCTGACGCGGCTGCCCGGCGTCGGCCGGCGCTCCGCACAGCGGCTCGCCGTCCACCTCCTGCGCGTGCCCGAGCCGGAGGCGCTGTCCCTCGCCGAGGCCGTGCGGGCCGCGCGCGCGCGGATCCGCCCCTGCCCGGAGTGCTTCGGCTTCGCGGAGGACGGGCTCTGCCCGATCTGCGCCGACACCCGCCGCGACGACGCGCTCCTGTGCGTCGTCGAGGCGCCGCAGGACGTCGACCCGATCGAGCGCTCCGGCGCCTTCCGGGGCCGCTACCACGTCCTCGGCGGCGCGCTCTCGCCGCTCGACGGCGTCGACCCGGAGGACCTCACGATCGACCGCCTCGTGGAGCGCGTCCGGGCGGGCGGCGTGCGCGAGGTGATCATCGCGACCAACCCGACGATGACGGGCGAGGCCACGGCCTCGTACATCGCCGGGCTGATCGGCGCCGAGACCCGCGTGACGCGGCTCGCCAGCGGCCTGCCGGTCGGCGGCGACCTCGAGTTCGCCGACGAGGTCACGCTCGGCCGCGCCCTCGAGGGGCGCCGTGCGATCGACCCCTGACCTCATCCGGAACCGCCCGGGCTCTGCAACCATGCGGGTCCGATGAGCGCCCAGCCCGAACAGGACTTCGACACCGTCGTGATGAAGTTCGGCGGCTCCTCCGTCGCCGACGCCGACAAGATCAAGAACGTCGCGCGCCGCATGGTCGCGATGCGCCAGCGCGACAAGCGCGTGGTCGGCACCGTGTCCGCGATGGGCAAGACGACGGACGGCCTGATCGAGCTGGCCAACCAGGTCTCCGGCGACCCGGCCGGCCGCGAGATGGACATGCTGCTCTCCACCGGCGAGCGCATCTCCTGCGCGCTGGTGGCGATGGCGATCCACGACCTCGGCTGCGAGGCGGTGTCCCTGACCGGCTCGCAGGCCGGCATCGAGACCGACGCCGCGCACACGAAGGCCAAGATCACGAACATCCGCGCCGACCGCGTCGTCGAGGCCCTCGACCAGGGCAAGATCGTGCTGGTCGCCGGCTTCCAGGGCGTCTCGCCCGAGACCAAGGATGTCACCACCCTCGGCCGCGGCGGCTCCGACGCCACCGCGGTCGCCCTGGCCGCCGCCCTCGGCGCGGCCTGCGAGATCTACTCCGACGTGGCCGGCGTCTACAGCGCCGATCCGCGCATCGTCCCCGACGCCCGCAAGCAGCCGCGCATCTCGTACGACGAGATGCTCGAGATGTCGGCGTCGGGCGCGAAGGTGCTGATGCTGCGCTCGGTGGAGCTGGCCCGCAACCACGGCGTGCGCGTGCACGCCCGCTCGACCTTCTCGGACGAGGAGGGGACCTGGATAGGAGAGCAAGGCATGGAAGACGCGATCATCTCCGGCGTGACGCACAACGAGAAGGAGGTCGTGTTCACGCTGACCGGGATCCCCGACCGGCCCGGCGCCGCGGCCACCGTCTTCGACGCCGTCGCCCGCCACCACGTCAACGTGGACACCATCCTCCAGAACGTCGTGCACGGCGTCGCCGAGATCTCGTTCTCCGTCCCGAGCGAGGACGTCCCGGCCGCCCGCACCGCGATCGAGGACGCCAAGTCCGAGCTCGGCGACATGACCGTCGAGGAGGACCACAACCTCGGCAAGGTCAGCCTGATCGGCGCCGGGATGCGCTCGCACCCGGGCGTCGCCGCGAAGATGTTCCGCACGCTCGCGGACCTCGACATCAACCTGCGCATGATCGCCACCTCCCCGATCAAGGTCTCCTGCATGATCCAGAAGGACGAGATCCCGAAGGCCGTGCAGGCCCTGCACGCCGCCTTCGAACTCGACCAGGAGCCGGTCGAGGAGGAGGCGGTCCGTGGCTAGGGTCGCGATCCTCGGCGCCACCGGCGCCGTCGGCCGAACGATGCTGCAGGTGCTCGCCGAGCGCGACCTGCCGATCGACGAGCTCGTCCTGCTCGCCTCCGAGCGCAGCGCCGGCACGGAGGTGCCGTTTCGGGGCGAGACCCTGACGGTGCGGGCCGTGTCGGGCGAGGCCTTCGACGACGTCGACGTCGCCATCTTCTCCGCCGGCGCGACGCGCTCGCGGGAGTGGGCCCCGATCGCGATCGAGCGCGGCGCCGTCGTCGTCGACAACTCGTCGGCGTTCCGGATGCAGGACGACGTCCCCCTCGTCGTCGCCGACGTCAACCCGCAGGCCATCGCGGGCCACCGCGGCCTGATCGCCAACCCCAACTGCTCGACGATGCAGCTGATGCCCGTCGTCCTGCCCGTCCGCGACGCCGCCGGCCTCGAGCGGCTGACCGTTGCCACCTACCAGGCCGTCTCGGGCACGGGCCAGGCCGCGATCGACGCGCTGCTCGAGGAGTCGCGCGAGGCGCTGGCCGGCGACCCCGACCCCGCGCCGCGCCAGTACCCGAAGCCGATCGCGTTCGACGTCCTCCCCGTCGCCGGCTCGTTCTCCGGCGACGAGGGCTACACCGACGAGGAGCTCAAGCTCGTCAACGAGTCGCGCAAGATCCTCGACCTGCCCGGCCTGCGCGTGTCGGCCACCTGCACGCGCGTGCCGGTCGTCAACGGCCACGCCGAGGCGGTCTGGATCGAGACGGCGGAGCCGCTCTCGCCGGAGGCCTTCCGGGCGCTGCTGGAGGCCGAGCCGGGCGTGACCGTGATCGACGATCCCGCCCGAATGGCGTACCCGACGGCCCGCCGGGCCTCGGGCCGCGAGGGCGTCCTCGTCGGCCGGATCCGGCGCGACCTCGGCGTCCCCAACGGGCTCGCCTGCTGGGTCGTCGCGGACAACCTGCGCAAGGGCGCGGCCTCGAACGCGGTCGACATCGCCGCGATCCTGCTCGCCGGCTAGCCCCTAGCGCGCCGGCACGCGGCTGCGGCGCCGCTCGCGCACGTGCTCGCGCACGCGTGCGACGACGCCCTCGGCGGCGACGGGCACGGTCACGAGCCCGCGCAGGTCGAGGCGCAGGAGCGCCACCTCGCCGTCCTCGCGCAGGGCGGCGAAGCCGATGTCCTCGAGCGCGGCGCGCGGCAGCGGCACGAGGTGGGGCGCGCCCGGCCGCTCGAGGTGCGTGGCGAAGGCCTCGAGGGCGATCAGGCCGCGGTCGCGGGTCTCGCCGGCCACGGCAAGGAGCAGCCGCTGCAGGACCCACGGCCCGGCCTCGGGCTCGAGGAGGGCGCAGGTGACGAGCACCGCGTCCGACGACGGCGGCCCGGCGGGCAGCCGGCGCGCATGCCGGAAGGCCCCGACGGGCCCGTACTGGACGAGGCCGAGGGTGCGGCCCGTGTCGTCGTCGCGGTACAGCATCCCCCACGCGCCGAAGCGCCCCTCGACGCCCTGCGCCCAGCGCTCCTTGTCCGCTCCGGCCTGCCACCACGTGCAGGCGCGGCACGGCGCCGGTGCGTCGTGGAGGGAGGCCCGCACGAGGTGCCCGATCGCCATGCCCTGATCCTAGGCCGCCGCGGGCCCCGGCCGCTACCCCGCGACGAGCTCGAGCACCGGTACCTCGGGGCGCGCGAGGATCCGGAACGGCACGAAGGTAGTGCCCACCCCGCGCGTCACGTGCAGGGTCGCGTCGCCGCGCCGGAAGACCCCGTCCGTGTACGCCTGGCCGAGCTGCGAGAGCCGGATCCGGCCGGTCGGCCACGGCACGCAGATCTGGCCGCCGTGCAGGTGCCCCGCGAGGACCACGTCGCGGGAGCCCGCGGGCGCCGCGTCGAAGAGGTCCGGGTAGTGGGACAGCACGAGGTGGAGGCCCGCGTCGACGACGGGCCAGGGCGCCTCGCGCGGCCCGCCGAGCGGCGTCGTGAACGTCGGCCGCTCCTGCCGGCGCGGCTCGATGCCGCTGACCGCGATGCGGGCGCCGTCGCGCTCCACGAGCCCCGTCTCGTCGCGCAGGAGGCGCACCCCGGCGGACGCGTAGTCGGGTACCGGGCCCACACGGGAGAGCGGGTCGCGCGAGTGGCCGAGGTCGTGGTTGCCGAGGATCGCCCAGACGCCGAGCGGGGCATCGAGCCCGGACAGGAGCTCGAGCAGCTCGTCCGTGCCGCGCGGGTGGCTGAGCTGGTCGCCGGTGATCGCGATCAGGTCGGGCTCGGCCTCCATCGCGATCCGCGCCGCGCGCTGCGCGGCGGCGGCGTTCGGCCCGGGCGCGCCGAGGTGGAAGTCGGAGAGGTGCGCGATGCGCAGCCCGCTCAGGCGCGGGTCGAGGCCGGGGATGGGCAGCGTGCGGTCGGTGCGCTGGACGGCCACGGCCTCCGCGACCCCGAGGGCGGCGCCCGCGGCGGCGATGCCGAGGAGCGGGAGGATCACGCCCCCAAGCCTACCCCCGCCCGGGGAAGGCGCGCGCCTCCCCGCACGCCGCCCACAGCCCGCGCCGCAGAAGCCGCGCGCGGGCGACGCGCTCGCCGATCGCGGGCGCGTCGTCGAGGTTGGGGGCGATCGGCAGGGCGCGGGCCAGCCCGCTGAGGGCGAGGGCGCGGGCGAGGTCGCGCCCGGCGAGGGGCCCCTCGACGCCCTCGACGGACGCGAGCAGGCGCCCGTGGCGGTCGCGCTGCTCGCGCGCGGGCCGCACGACCACGGGCCGGCCCGCGAGCCAGGCCGTGGTCGAGGCGGCCGCCTCGGGCCCGAAGCAGGCCGCCGGCTCGTCACCGTGGCGGATCTCCGGCGTGTCGACCCCGACGATGCGCACGGGACCCTCGTAGCCCGCCATCCGCACGACCACCGTGTCGCCGTCGAGGACGGCGAGCACCACGGCCGGACCGGCCCCCACCGGGCCGCCACGGTCGGTCGGCGGCGCCGGGCTGTCGACCCGGCGCGCCACGAGAACCGCGAGGACGAGGACGAGGAGGGCGATCAGGGGCGGGCGGCGCACGCCGCAAGGATCGCCGGATCAGGCGTACGCGGGGCGCGCGGATCCGCGCGGATCCGCGACGGGGTGCACCAGATCGAGGTAGCGGATCGCCTCGCGACCGACGTCCCCGGTCGCGCGGTAGTCGATCCACGCCGCAGCCGCGACGGACACGCCGGCGGGCATCAGGCGCAGGATGAACCCGGCGGTGCGCCGCCGGGCGACGCGCCGCACGATGTCCGAGCCGATCGCGGCGGCCAGCTGCACGGCGACGTCGTGCGGCAGCTCCTCGTCGCGCAGCATCGCGAGGTCCAGCTCCTGCCCGGCGACCCGCACCACGCCCGCCTGCCCGTCGACCTTCGCCGCCCCCACCGCGAGCGCGAGGATCACGAGCACGTCGAGGCGCCGGCGGTCGGTGTGCGACAGGTCGAGGCCGCGCAGGTGCTCGAGCGCGAGGATCAGACGGGTCTCGGCAACGGTCAGGGCGATCGAGTCGGCGACCGCCGCTCCCACCTCGACCGTGGTGCCCATGAAGGGGACGACGGCGGGCACGCCGCTGATCGCCCCGCGCAGCGCGCCGCGCCAGGCGGCGTCACGGACCAGCTGGCGCTCGAGGGCGCGCTCGTCGTAGCCGGAGCGCACGATGCGGATCACGTCCGCGCGGACCGCGGCGTCGGCGGCGAACTGCTCGATCGCGAAGTCGATGCCCGTGCGCATGCCCGTGGCGGCGTGCTCGACGAGTTGCCCGAAGGTGAAGCCGCCGAGGTCGGCGACCGTCTCGACCGTCTGCGCGCGCGTCGCCTTCGCGAACAGCGCGCCGGAGATCCCGCCGCGCTGCAGGCGCGACTGGCCGAGCACGTGCAGCGTGCGGCCGGACGCCAGGTAGCCGTAGGCGGCCCTGGCCCCCTCGGCGGCGATCCGGCCCTTCATCGCGGAGACCCCGTCACGCGTCGAAGGCTACCCGACGCCGCGCTGCGGGAGGCTACGCCTCGGTGCCGATGGCCGACGGGACCTGCAGCTTCGCCTTGACCTCCGGGCTGAGCCGCGTCACGTGCCGCTTGAACTTGAACTCGGACTCCTCGATGCCCGCGGCCGCGCCGAGCAGCTGGGCGAGGTGCAGGATCGGGATTCCGAACTCCTTGCCGGCGAAGTCGGCGGCCTTGCGCTGCCAGGCGTCGAGCGACAGGTGGCAGAGCGGACACGGCGTGACGATCACGTCGGCGCCGGCCTCGACGGCCTGCTCGAGCGGCTGCACGAGCTCGCCGAGGGCGACGTCCTCGCGGGCGAGGACGATCGGGAAGCCGCAGCACTTGACCTTGGCCGGGTAGTCGATCGGCTCCGCGCCGCAGGCCTCGATCAGGCGCTCGAGCGACTGCGGGTTGTCGGGGTTCTCGAAGCCGAGGATCTTCGACGGGCGCAGGATCTGGCAGCCGTAGAAGGGGGCGACCTTGAGGCCCTCGAGGCTCTTGACGGCGATGCTCTTGAAGGCCTCATAGCCGTTGCCCTCGGAGACCTCCCAGAGGAGGTGGCGGATGTCGACGCCGCCTTGGTACGTGGCCGCGCCGACCTCCTTGAGGTTGTCGTTGATCCGGTTCAGGAGCGCCGCGTCCTCCTGCAGGGCCTTGTTGGCCTGCCGCAGGTTGAGGGTGCAGACGTTGCAGATCGAGAGGATCGTCTCGCAGCCCATCTGCTCGGCCTGGCCGAGGATCCGCGCCGAGATGTGCAGGTAGTAGTCCGGCTTGGCCTCGTGGATGTCGCCGGCGCCGCAGCAGGTGACGCTCGGCATCTCGACGAGCTCGATGTCGAGCTTCTGCGCGATGGCGCGCGTCGAGGAGTCGAGCTCCTTCTGCGACAGGCTGGCGAGGCAGCCGGGGTAGTACGCGTAGCGCTCCTGCACGGGGGGATCAGCCTTCCCGGACGGCGTCGGGGTGCTGGGCGCGCGGGCGCTCCGCCCCCTTCGCCTCCTTCTCGAGCAACTTCCAGAGCCGCTTGACCTCGTCGTTGTCCTTCGCCTTGTGCGGCGAGAGGGGGTTCGGCACCTTGCCGGCCCGGGCCAGCTGCAGGGCGAACGGGATGTCCTTGACCGCGTTGACCGGCCCGATCGTCTTCGGCACCAGCTCGGTCTCGCGCAGGTAGCCGCCCTTGAACGTCGAGTCGACGAACACCTTCGCGTGGCGGGCGCCCTCGTCGCGCACGAAGCCCTCCTTGAAGGACTCGGCGCCGAGCTTGGCGATCGCGTCGCGCGGATCGACGCCCTTCGGGCAGCGCTGGTTGCAGAAGTAGCAGCGGGTGCAGTCCCAGATCCCGTGCGCGCCGTTGAGGTCGCGCAGGCGCTCGCGGGTATCCGTGTCGCGGGTGTCGCCGACGAAGCGGTACGCCTTGGCGAGGGCGGCGGGGCCGAGGAAGTCCGGGTCGGACTCCATCGAGTTGCACTCGGAGACGCAGCAGCCGCAGAGGATGCAGAGTGACTCCTTGTGGATCATGTCGCCGTGCTCGGGGGCGACCCGCCACTCCGTGTCGGGCACCTCCTCGTCCTTCGTGTCGAGGTACGGCTTGACCGCGCGGATCTTCTCCCAGAACGGCGCCATGTCGACGACGAGGTCCTTGATCACCGGCAGGTTGCCCATCGGCGAGACCGTGATCGTATGGCCCGCATCGACGAACTTCTTCATCGGCGTCTTGCAGGCCAGGGCCGCGCCGCCGTCGATGCGCATGCCGCACGAGCCGCAGACCGCCATCCGGCAGGACTTGCGGTACGCGAGCGTGCCGTCGTGGGTGTCCTTGATCGCGTCGAGCGCGTCGAGGACCGACGCCGTCACGGGCACCGTGACGGTGAAGGTGTCGAAGCGGGCCCTCTGCGTGTCGGGGTCCCAACGGCGGATCCGGAGGGTGGCCTCCATCAGCTCCGTGTCGTACGCCCCCTTGAGCGTCGTGAGGTGCGCGTTCTTAATCTCGGTCACGTCAGTAGCTCCGGGCGAGGGGCTGGTGCTTGGTGATGGTGACGGGCCGGTAGTCGAGCCGGACCTCGCCGTCGTCGCACCAGTTGAGGGTGTGCTTCAGCCACGTCTCGTCGTCGCGCTCGGTGTGGTCGAGGCGCGAGTGGGCGCCGCGGCTCTCCTTGCGGGCCAGGGCGCTCGTCACGAGGCAGTCGGCGCACTCCAGCAGCGAGAGCAGCTCGAGGGCGTTCGTGAGGTCCGTGTTGAAGACAGAGCCGTGGTCGTCGAGCCTGAGCGTCTGCGCGCGCTCGCGCAGGTCGTGGACCGTCGCCTGACACTCGGCGAGCGCCTCCTCGGTGCGGAACACGCCGGCCTTGTCGTACATCGTCTTGGCCAGCTCCTCGCGCAGGGCGCCGGGGCGCTCGCCCTGGTCGTTGTTGAGGATGCCGGCGATGCGGCGGTCCTCGTCGGCGAGGACACCCGGCTCGATGCGCGCGCCCGTGTCGCCCTGCTCGAGGACGCGCTCGGCGGCGGCCTGGCCGGCACGGCGGCCGAACACGATCGTCTCCATCAGCGAGTTGCCGCCGAGGCGGTTCGCGCCGTGGATCGAGACGCACGCGACCTCGCCGGCGGCCCACAGGCCCGGCACCATCGTCTCGCCCCAGAGGTCGCAGTCGACGCCGCCCATCATGTAGTGGGCGCCCGGGCGGACCGGGATCGGGGTCTCGATCGGGTCGACGCCGGCGTAGTCGATCGCCAGCTCGCGCGAGCCGGGCAGGCGCGACTTGATCTTCTTCCAGCCGAGGTGCGTGAGGTCGAGCATCACGCAGCCGTCGACGCCACGGCCGTCGGCGATCTCCTTCCACTCCGCGCGGGAGACGACGTCGCGGGACGCGAGCTCCATCGCGTTCGGGGCGTCGCCGACCATGAAGCGGTCGCCGTCCTTGTTGCGCAGGTACCCGCCCTCGCCGCGGCAGCCCTCGGTGATCAGGACGCCGTTGCTCTTGAGGGTGGTCGGGTGGAACTGCAGGAACTCCATGTCCTTCAGCGGCACGCCGGCACGCCAGGCGAGGCTCATGCCGTCGCCGGTGCACGCGAAGGCGTTCGTGGTGCCGTAGTACATGCGCCCGACGCCGCCCGTCGCGAGGATCACGTGGTTGGCCTCGATCGCGTGCAGGCCGCCGGACTTCGTGTCCCAGGCGATGACGCCCGCGCAGCGGCCCTCGTCGACCACGACCTGCGTGGCGAAGAACTCCTCGTAAACCTTGACGTCGTGCTTGATCAGCTGCTCGTACAGCACATGGATCAGGACGTGGCCCGTGATGTCGGCCGAGTACACGGTGCGCGGCGCGCCCGCGGCGCCGAACGGGCGCTGGGCGAGCTTGCCGTCGGCGGCGCGCGTGAAGACCGCGCCCATGTGCTCGAGCTCGTAGATGTCGTTCGGGGCCTCCCGCGCGAAGACCTCAATCGCGTCCTGGTCGCCCAGGTAGTCGGAGCCCTTGATCGTGTCGAAGGCGTGGCTGTCGGAGGAATCCTCCGTGGCGTTGCCGAGGGCCGCGTTGATGCCGCCCTCCGCGGCGCCCGAGTGGGAGCGCGTCGGGTGGAGCTTCGAGATCACGGCCACGTCCACGCCGCGGCGCTTCGCCTCGATCGCGGCGCGCATGCCGGCGAGGCCGGCCCCAAGGACGATCACATCGTGTCGAATCACGGAAACCTCCGGGAACAAGCGGCGCGCGGCGGTGCCGCGCACGTAGACGGCAGGGTACGCGGGGGTGCGGACGACGGCAAGCACGTAGCAGGCGTCACGAGACCTCGAAACATGGTCATGCACGAGGTTCCTTCGCAATCCGCTCGCCCGCGGAGGAATCGGACGGCTAGCCTTGCGGACGATGGTGAGATCCGTCATCCGCAGCACGTTCGAGCTGTACCGCCGCCTCGCCGTGCCGGCCGGCATCGCCGCCGCCCTCGTCTTCGCGCCCTTCGCGCTCGCGCTGCTCGCGCTCGAGCTCGCGCTCGGCAGCTCGGAGCGCACGCAGCAGGGCCTCGCGATCCTCGACGCCGTCGGCAGTGTGCTGCTGTTCGCGCCGCTCGCCGCGGTGATCGCGCTGCGCTGCGCGATCGGCCTCGACGCAGGGCGGCCGGCGGAGCCGCGGCGGGAGGCCGGGCCGGCCCTCCAGCTGCTCGCCACGTACGTCCTCACGCAGCTGCTCGCCCTGCTCGTGATCGCGGGCCTGCCGCTCGTCCTGATCGGCGCCGGGATCGCCGCGGAGTCGCCGACGATGACCGCGCTCGGGGCGGGCACCCTGCTCGCCTCCGCCCTGATCAACGGCGTGCGCCTCGGGCTCGCCACGATCCTCGTGGTGACGGGCGAGGCGGTCTACGCGAAGGCGCTGCGGGGATCCGCGGCGCTGACGCGCGGCAGCTACTGGGGCACCCTCGGCTCCCTCGTGGCGATCACCCTGATCGCCCTCGCCCTCGCGGCCCTGCTCTCGACCGTCGCCCTCGCGGCGCCCGTCGGCGCCGGCCGCGCCGTGATCGAGACCGTCGTCGGCGTCGCGGCCAACGCCATCACCGTCCCGTTCGCCGCCGTCGGGCTGTACCGCCTCCACGGGGCCCTGCGCGAGCGCAAGGCCGGACGCGCGCCCGTCAGCGGCGCTTGAGCAGCGGGTCGGCCTCGACGATCCGGCCGTGCAGCTCGTCGCGCGGCAGGGCCAGCGCCAGCTCGAGCGCCTCGGCGACCAGCGCCGGGTCCTTCGAGGCGCCGCGCTCGTGCCAGCGCCGGAACTGCCCGACCATCGGGAAGCGCTCCTCGTCGACGTCGCGCAGGCCGGCCTGCATCGCCGTGTCGGTCAGGCCCGGCACGAACGAGAACGCGGTCAGGGCGTCGCCGCCCTCCTCGCCGATGTGGCGCACCAGGGCATCGAGCCCGGCCTTCGCCGCGCCGTAGGCGGCCCAGCCGGGGAAGACCCGCGTGGCGCTCGAGGCGGAGACGGCGACGAAGGTCCCCCGGCCCGCCTCCAGCATCTCCGGCACGGTCGCGGCGGCGAGGTTGGCGGTGCCGGTGACGGTCACCGAGAGCGCCTCGTCGAGGCCGGCCGGGTCGAGGCGCCACGGACGGTCGATCGGGCCGAGCAGCCCGGCGGCGGCCACGGCGATCGTCGGCGCGCCGAAGCGACCGATCGCCGCCGCGCAGCCCGCCGCGACGGCCGGCGCGTCGCGGACGTCCGCGACGACCGCCTCGACCCGGTCGGGCGCGAGCGCGGCGAGCGTCGCGAGGTCGTCGGCGGAGCGGGCCACCGCGCAGACCGCAAGGCCGCGCCCGAGGCCGCGCTCGCAGATCGCGCGGCCAATGCCGCGCGAGGCGCCCGTGACGACGAGGAGGCCGCTCATGCCCAGCCCTTCGCCGCGGGGGCCCGGCCGGCGGAGTCGGATACCCTCCGCCCCATGCCCGCCCCGCTCGCCGCCGCCCGCTGGCTCCACGCCCGCGGCCACGCGCCGACCCTGCTCCTGAGCGGGGCCCGGACCGCGTTCGGGGCGCGCTCCCTGCTCGGCGTCCTGCCGGACGAGACGATCGTGCTCGACCGCGGCGCCGGGCTGCCCGCGATCGGGCCGCGCCTCGTGCACGCCGCGCACGGCGCGGGGCTGTGGGCCGGGGCCGTCTCGTACGACGCCGGCCTCGACCTGCTCGGCATCGCCTCGCGCCACGCCCGCCGCGACCCCGCGCTCGTCGCGCACCTGCACCGCGCCTACGCCGTCTACGACCACGCCGCGGAGGCCTGGGAGCTGACGGGGCCCGACGGCCCCGCCCGCGCGCTGCTCGCGCAGGCGATCGCCGCGGACGCGCCGGCGCCCGACCTGCCGCCCCCGCCCGCGGCGCGCGCGGTCAGCGGGCTCGACCGGGCCGGCTACGCCGCCGCGGCACGCGAGGTGCAGCGGCTGATCGGCGCCGGCGAGGCCTTCGAGGTCAACCTCGCGCACCTCCTGCGTGTACCGTGGACGGGCACGGGCTGGGAGCTCTTCGAGCGGCTGATCGCCGTCGCCCCCGCCGACCACGCCGCGTACCTCGCGGGCGGCGGGATCGAGGTCGCGTCGGCCTCGCCCGAGGTGTTCCTGCGGATCGCGGACGGCCGCGTCGAGACGCGGCCGATCAAGGGCACGCGCCCGCGCGGCGCGGACGCCGCCGCGGACGCCGCGCTCGCCGCCGAACTCGCGGCGTCGGCCAAGGACCGCGCCGAGAACGTGATGATCGTCGACCTCCTGCGCAACGACCTCACGCAGACCGCGGAGCCCGGCTCGGTGCGCGTGACCGAGCTCTGCTCGCTGGAGCGCACCGACGCCGTGATGCACCTGGTCAGCGCCGTCGAGGCGCGGCTGCGCGAGGGCGTGCGGCTCCCCGACGTCCTCGTCTCGTGCTTCCCGGGCGGCTCGATCACCGGCGCCCCGAAGCGGCGCGCGATGGAGCTGATCGACCGCCTCGAGGCCGACGCCCGCGGCGTCTACTGCGGCAGCGTCTTCGCGTTCGAGCCGGCCCGCCAGGCGCTCGCCGCGTCGATCGCGATCCGCACCGCCGTCGTCTCCGGGGGCGAGGCCCGCTACGGCGCGGGCGGTGCGGTCACGCTGCTCTCCGACCCGGCCGAGGAGGCCGAGGAGACGCTGGTCAAGGCGCGGCCCTTCCTGCGCGCCACGGGCGCGGTGCCGGAGGGCTGGGCGTGATCGCGGTGTTCGAGACGGTGCGGGTCGAGGACGGCCGCGTGCGCCTGCGCGAGCGCCACCTCGAGCGCCTCGCCCGCGCCGGCGCGCCGCCCGCCCGCGTCGCCGACGCCGCGGCGATCCTCGACGAGGCCGTCCTCCTGACCGACCAGCCGTTCGTCCTGCGGATCGACGTCGACGACGCGGGCGCCGTGCCCTCCACCCGGCCCGTGCCGCCCACCGCCCCCGTCGACCTGCCCCTGCACGTCTCCTACGACCCCGCCCTGGACGCCCGGCTCGCGAAGGGCGCCGACCGCGCCTGGGCGGAGGCGGCGGAGCGGGAGGCCGGCGGCGAGCCCCTGCTCGTCACGGTCGACGGCCGGGTCGGCGAGACCACGCGCGCCGCCGTGATCGCCGTCGACCGCGACGGCGCCTGGCGGGTGCCGCAACTCGAGGGGATCCTCCCGGGCGTGACGCGCGCGTGGGCGATCGAGCGCACGGGCGCCGTCGAGGCCGAGCTGGGCCTCGCCGACCTGCGCGCCGCGGCCGGAGCCGCGCTCCTGACCGCCGCGCGCGGCGTCGTGCCGATCGCGGCGATCGCCGGCGAGCCGCTCCGCCGCTCGCCCCTCGTCGACGCGCTCGGCCGGGACTGGGAGGCCCTGCCGTGATCGTCATCCTCGACAACCGCGACTCCTTCGTCCTCAACATCGCCCACCGGCTCGCCGAGCTCGGCGTGCCGAGCCGCGTCGTGCCGTCGCACGCGACGCGCCTCGACGAGATCGTCGCGCTCGACCCGTCCGGGATCGTCGTCTCACCGGGCCCGCAGGGCCCCGACGAGGCGGGCATCTCCACCGCGGCGATCCGCGCCTTCGGCCGCGAGCTGCCCGTGCTCGGGATCTGCCTCGGCCACCAGTGCATCGCCGTCGCCTTCGGCGTGCGGGTGGCCCCCAATGCCAACGCGATGCACGGGCGCGCCGCGCCCGTCGAGCACGACGGCCTCGGCCTCCTCGCGGGGCTGCCGTCGCCGTTCGACGCGGGCCGCTACCACGCGCTCGCGGCCGACGAGCCCGAGCCCGACGGCGAGCTCGTCGTGTCGGCGCGGCTGCCCGACGGCCTGATCATGGGCCTGCGCCACCGCGAGCTGCCGATCGAGGGCGTGCAGTTCCACCCCGAGAGCGTGCTGACCCCGCTCGGCTTCCGGATCCTCGCGGCGTTCGCGCGCCAGGCCGGCCACGCGGTGGACGACGCCCTCGTCGACCGCCTCGTCGCCGAGGCGGTCGCCGTCAGCGCCGGTTGAGCGCGAGCAGGGACAGGACCTCGTAGAGCACGTTGGCCGCCATCACGGCGGTCGCCTGCCCCGGGCCGTCGTACTGCGGTGCGACCTCGACGACGTCCGCGCCGATCAGGTTGAAGCCGCGCAGGGTGCGCACGCAGTCGAGCGCCTCGTCGCCCCGCGGGCCGCCGGCCTCCGGGGTGCCCGTGCCCGGCGCGAGGCCCGGCTCGAGGAAGTCGATGTCGAAGGAGAGGAAGACCGGGGCGTCGCCCGCCCGCTCGGCGAGCGTCGCGGCGAGCCGCTCGGGCCCCCAGTGGCGCAACTCGCGCCACGGCACGAGCAGCATCCCGAGGTCGGCGGCGATCTGCTCGTCCTCGGGACCGTACAGCGACCCGCGCTGGCCCCCCGTGAAGGAACGCGCCGGATCGATGAGGCCCTCCTCGATCGCCCGGCGGATCACCGTGCCGTGGTTGTACGGCAGCCCGAAGTAGCGGTCCCAGAGGTCGTGGTGGGCGTCGAACTGCACGAGCGCGACGGGGCCGTGCACGGCGTGCAGGGCCCGCAGCTCCGCCAGCGTGACGGAGTGGTCGCCGCCCATCCCGACCGGCACCGCGCCCCTTGCGAGGATCCCGCGCACGAACGCCTCGATCCGCGGCATCGTCTCCTCGATGTAGCCGGGCACCGTCGGCGCGTCGCCCGCGTCGACGGCCGACAGCGCACCGAAGACCATCACGTCGAGGGCCGGGTTGTACGGGCGCAGCAGGGCGGACGCCGAGCGGATCGCCTCCGGGCCCATCCGCGCTCCCGACCGAAACGTCGTCGAGCCGTCCCACGGCATCCCGAACACCATCACGTCGGCGTCGTCGGCGTCGGGCAGGTGCGGCAGGCGGGCGAACGTGCGCGGCCCCGTGAAGCGGGGCGTCGCGAGCGGGTCGGAGGGGACGTGCATGGCGGGTCACTCTACCGCCGCCGGGGCCGCCGTAGAATCGGCGGCGCGCCGCGCGGCCCTGCCGCGCGAACCCCCAGACGAGATGCCGCGCTCCCTGAAGCCCGTCCTCACCCTCGCCGCCGTCCTGCTCGCCATCGTCGCGGGCACGCTGATCTGGGCGCTGACGGCGCAGAGCGACGACTTCGCGTTCGTGCCGCGCTCCGCACAGCCCGCGCTCGGCGCCGTCACCCTGGAGGACCAGCCGAAGGCGCCCGCGGGCGCCGGGTCGGTCTGGTTCTCGACGGTCGGGATCCGCCACGCGACCGTCTGGGAGACCTGGTTCGGGATCGACGGCGGCGGCGAGCTCGTGCCGCGCCACGCCCTCTTCGGGCCCGGCGAGAGCGAGGACGACCGCTCGCGGCTCGAGGCCGTCTCGATGGACGCCTCACAGGTCAACGCGGAGATCGTGGCCCTGCGCGCCCTCGGCGAGGAGGTCGACGTGCGGCCCGCGGGCGTGCGCATCGTCGGCATCGACCCGCAGGCCCCGATCCTCGAGGACGGCGCCCTCGTGGGCGACGTGATCGTCGGCGTCGACGGCGTCCCGATCGCGACCACGACCGCGCTCCGCGCCGCCGTGGCGCGCGCCGGCGCCGACGCGCCGATCGCCCTCGAGCTGCGCCGCCCGCACGAGGAGGCGCCGATCGAGGTCGCGACGACCACGCTGCGCGGGCCGGAGGGCGAGGCCCTGCTCGGGATCGTGCCGAGCGAGGCCCGCACGGTGACCACCGGGCGCACGGTCGAGTACTCCGTCGACGGCGTCGGCGGCCCCTCGGCCGGGCTCGCCTTCGCGCTCCAGATCTACAGCGCGGGCAAGGACTACGCCAACCTCGGCGGGCTCAAGGTGGCCGCCACCGGCACGCTCTCCGAGCAGGGCGAGGTGGGCAGCATCGGCGGGGCCGCGCAGAAGGCGATCGGCGCCGGGCGGGTCGACGCCGACCTCTTCCTCGTGCCGCGGGCGAACTACCGCGCCGCCGCCGCGGCGGCGCCCGACGGCGTCGACGTGGTCGCCGTGTCGGACTTCGACGACGCGCTCGCCGCGATCGCGAAGGCCGCGGCCTGATCGGCGTTTTCCCCGCATTTTGCGGGGAAAACCCCGGCCCGCCGCTTGCCGTCCGGTTCACCGATCCGTAACGTTCTCCTTGTCGCACGGACGGGATGTCCAGCGGCACCGACGGATGACCCGGAGGAGTTGAGGCGTGGCCCCAGCACGCTCGTGCGCAGACTGCTACTTCCGCGTGCACGATCTGTGCGCGCTGCCGCGCACCGAGATCTGCGCCACCTTCCGGCTGGCCTCGAAGGCGGGCCTGACGCCGCCCGCCCAGGCCCCGCTGGTCGAGCGCCCCGCCGCGCCGCTGGCGGTCCACGGCGCCTGAACGCGGTACGGTGGCGGGCGTGGAGACCGAGCCGACGCCGCAGCCGAAGGGCGACCGCCGCCCGTACGTGCTGCTCGTCGTCTTCACGGTCGTCCTGGTCTACCTGCTCGCCTTCGCGCTCCTCAACACGCGCGCCGTCGAGGTCTCCTTCGTGGCCTACTCGACGGAGACGTCCCTGATCTGGCTGATGCTCGCGAGCGTCGCGATCGGGATCGTGCTCGGGGCGATCGGCGCGATCTGGGCCGGCCGCCGCCGGCGCCACCGCTAGAGCAGCGCGGCGACGCGGGCGATGCCCTCGTCCATCTCCCCGGGCTTGACCGCGGAGAAGGCGAGGCGCAGGTGGTCGGTGCCCGAGCCGTCGACGAAGAAGTCGGAGCCCTTCACGAACGGCACCCCGGCCTCCGTGGCGCGCGGCAGGAGCGCGTCCGTGTCGACGCCGTCGAGCCGGCCCCAGAGGAAGTAGCCGCCCTCCGGCGCCCGGAACGCGAAGCGGTCGCCGAGGTGCTGCTGGAGCGCCGCGACGAGGGCGTCCTTGCGCTCCTCGAGCTGCGGCCGCACGCGCGCGAGCCCGCGGTCGAAGTCGCCGGCCGCGCAGTACTCGGCCACCGCGGCGTGCGCGAAGTGGACGGCGCCGATGTAGGTCTGGTTGGCGATGTAGGCCATGCCCTTGCGCAGCTCCTCGGGGAGGAGCAGGGCGCCGGCGCGCACGCCCGGGGCGACGGTCTTCGTGAACGACGTCGAGTAGATCACGCGGCCCGCCGTGTCGAGGTCGTACATGCGGGGCACGTCCTCGCCGGCGAAGCGCAGATCGCCGTAGGGGTCGTCCTCGAACAGCCAGAAGCCGTGCTCGGCCGCGAGGTCGACGAGGCGCTGGCGCACGGCCAGGCTGGTGACGTTGCCGGCGGGGTTCTGGAAGTTCGGGATGATGTAGACGAGACCCGGGGCGCGGCCCGCGGCGATCGCCGCCTCGAGGGCGTCGACGTCGATGCCCTCCTCCGTCAGCGGGTAGGCGTCGACGGTGGCGCCGAAGCGCTTCAGGGTCAGGATCGTGCGGTCGTAGGTCGGGGCCTCGACGGCGGCGCGGCCGCCGGAGCCCGCGAACAGCATCTCCGCGAGCAGCGCGAAGGCCTGCAGGGAGCCGTTCGTGACGAAGACGCCGGCGGGGTCGTGGCCCCAGCGCTGGCCGACCCACTCCCGCAGCGGCGGGTAGCCCATCGGATCGCCGTAGAGCAGCATCCCAGTGGCGTCCTGCTCCGTCGCCCGGTTGATCGCCGCCTGCAGCTCGGCGACGGGGAGGAGGTCTGCGGACGGGACGCCGCGTGCGAAGGAGATGCTGGCCATGGCGCGCAGTCTACGAGCGCTTCGCGCGGCGCGCGGCGCCGGCCGGGGTCAGCGGCCGAGGCGCTCGACGACGAGCCGCGCGGCCTCGGTCGGGTTCGTGCCGACGGGCACGCCCTTCGCCTCGAGCGCGGCCTGCTTCCCCGCTGCGGTGCCGGACGAGCCGGAGATGATCGCGCCCGCGTGACCCATCGTCTTGCCCGGCGGCGCCTCGAAGCCCGCGATGTAGGCGACGACCGGCTTCGTGATGCGCTCCGCGATCACCTCGGCGGCCTTCTCCTCGTCGGTGCCGCCGATCTCCCCCACCATCACGATGAACTCGGTCTCGGGGTCGGCCTCGAACAGGTCGAGCACGTCGATGAAGGACGTGCCGACGACGGGGTCGCCGCCGATGCCGATGATCGTCGAGTTGCCGAGGCCCGCGGCGGCCAGCTCGCCGCCGATCTGGTACGTGAGCGTGCCGGAGCGCGAGACGAGCCCGACGGGGCCCGGCGAGAAGACCTCGGCGGGGACGATGCCGATGTTGGCGATGCCGGGCGAGAGCGCGCCGGGGCAGTTGGGCCCGAGCAGGCGGATGCCGCGCGGGCGGACGTAGTGGTAGACCTCGAGCATGTCGTGGGCCGGGATGCCCTCGGTGATGCAGACGATCTGCTCGACGCCGGCGTCGGCGGCCTCGAGGATCGCCTCCGCGGCGAAGCGCGGCGGCACGACGACGAGCGACGTGTTGGCGCCCGCCCGGTCGACGGCGTCCGCGACGGCGTCGAAGACCGGGATGCCCTCGACGTCCTCGCCGGCCTTGCCGGGCGTCACGCCGGCCACGACCTGCGTGCCGTAGGCGCGGTTGCGGAGCGCGTGGAAGGCGCCCTCGCGGCCCGTGATGCCCTGCACCACGAGGCGCGTGTCGGCGGTCGCGATGACGGCCATCAGGCCACCTCCCCCGCGAGCCGCACGGCCGTCTCGGCGGCGGCCAGCATCGTCTCCTCGACGGTGATCTCCGGCCGCGCGGCCTCCGCGAGGAGCGCGCGGCCCTCGGCCGCGTTCGTGCCGTCGAGCCGCACCACGATCGGGGCCCGCACGGCGGTCTGCTCGAGCGCGCCGAGCAGGCCCTTGGCGACCTCATCGCCGCGCGTGATGCCGCCGAAGATGTTGAACAGGACCGACTGCACCTTGTCGTCGGAGAGCACGATCCCGAGCGCGGTCGCGATCTTCTCCGCGCTCGCGCCGCCGCCGACGTCGCAGAAGTTCGCGGGACGGCCGCCGACCTGGGCGATCACGTCGACGGTGCTCATGACGAGGCCCGCGCCGTTGCCGAGGATGCCGACGTCCCCGTCGAGCTTGACGTAGGCGAGGTCGGCCTCGCGGGCCGCCTGCTCCTGCGGGTCGGCCGCGGCGAGGTCGCGCATCGCCTCCACGTCGGGCTGGCGGTAGAGCGCGTTGTCGTCGATCGTGACCTTGGCGTCCGCGGCGAGGAACGTGTCGTCCTCGAGGCGCACCAGCGGGTTGACCTCGACCAGCATCGCGTCCCGGTCGGCGAAGACGCCGTACAGCGCCGCGAGGAGCGGGGCGAGCGCCTTGCGCTCCCCGACGGGCACGTTGGCCATGCTCATCAGGCGCTGGCCGTGGAAGCCGCGGTAGCCGAGCGCGGGGTCGACGTGGAGCCGGGCGAGCCGGTCGGGGTGCTCCTCCGCGACCGCCTCGACGTCCATGCCGCCCATCGTGGTCAGCATCAGGAGCGGCATCTTCGCCGCGCGGTCGAAGGTGATCGAGAAGTAGTACTCGTCGGCGATCGCCACGGCCCGCTCGACGAGGAGGCGGCGCGTGATGTGGCCCTTGATGTCGAGGCCGAGGATCGTGTCGGCGGCCTGCTGGGCCGGGCCGGGGCCGTCGACGACCTTGACGCCACCGGCCTTGCCGCGCCCGCCGGTCAGGACCTGCGCCTTCACGACGACGCGGCCGCCGAGGTCCTCCGCGGCCGCGCGCGCCTCGTCCGCCGTGAAGGCCACGCGGCCCTCGGCGACGGGGATCCCCGCCTGGGCGAACAGCTCCTTGCCCTGGTGCTCGTGCAGATCCACGCGCTACATTCTTTGGTACTCGGGGCCGCTGCCGCCCTCCGGGGCGGTCAGCCGGCCGCCCTTGGCGGTGATCGCACCGCACTGGACGCAGTTCGACGGGGCCATGTGCAGGCGCACCATCCCGTCGGCGGACTCGGAGCCCTCGACGATCTCGTAGACCTGCGCGGGGCACATGTTGACCCACGCCTCGGCGAGCTCGCGCGGCACGCGGCCCGGGTGGACGCGGATGTGGTTCGGCTGGTCGTCGCGCGTCTTGTTGCCGGACAGGAAGACGCTCGACAGCTTGTCGAAGGTGTACTCGCCGTCGGGGGCCGTGTAGGACGAGCCGAGGTCGGCGACGTCGTGGCGGCTGTCGGCCGCGAACGGGACCGGCTTGCGCGGGATGCGGCCGCCGCTGGCCGTGATCAGCGGCACCTTCGCGCCGCCGACGACGAGCCCCGACTGGAACATCTGGCGCATGTTGCGGACCTGGTGCAGGTCGCGGCCGATCTCGCCGCCGCGGACCATCTCGTCGTAGGCGTGCAGCGCCCCCGGCGAGCCGAGGTCGAAGCCCGCCCTAAGCGCGCCGTGGATCGCGATCGCGGCCTGCATGCCGGAGCGGATCGCGTAGTGGACGCCCTTGAGGCGCGGCACGTTGACGAGGCCCGCGGCGTCGCCCACGAGGAGCGCGCCCGGCAGGTCGAGCTGGTCGGGCAGGGCGTACCAGCCGCCCTCGGGGATGATCTTCGCGCCCCACTCGACGCGCTCGCCGCCCGCCAGGATGCCGCGCACCAGCGGGTGCAGCTTGAGCTCCTGCAGGAGGTCGTGCACGGACAGGCCCGAGTCGGCCCAGTCGAGGCCGACGACGAGCCCGATCGAGACGTGCTCGGGGCCCATCGGGTAGATCCACGACCCCCCGAACTCGCGGTACATGCCGGCGCCGCGCAGCGGCCAGCCGAGCGTGTGGATGATGCGGTCGAGCGGCTTCGGGACGCGCCACAGCTCCTTCACGCCGAGCGCGTAGATCTGCGGGTACGGGCTCGAGACGCCGAAGTGGGCGAGCGCGGCCTCGCGCAGGGTGCCCTGCGAGCCGTCGGCGATCACCGTCGCCTGGGCGAGCACCTCCGTCGCGGGGGCGGCGCCGGGCTTCTCCGCGCCGTCCCTGTCGAGCCCCTTGACGCCCGTGCGGATGCCCGCCACGCGGCCGTCCTCCACGAGCAGGGTCTGGGCGTCCGTCTCGGGCAGCACGTAGGCGCCGAGCTCCTCGGCGCGCTCCGCGAGCCAGCGGTTGAGCTCGGCGAGGCTGAGCGCGTGGTTGCCGTGGTTTTTGAACTCCGGCGGCGTCGGCAGGCGGATGCCCCGCTTCGCGCTCGGGAGGAAGTAGACACCCTCCTTGTCGACCGCCCCGTAGGTGGGCAGGTCGGCGTCCGCGAGATCGGGGAACAGGTCGCGCAGAGGCTGCGGGTTGACCATCGCCCCCGACAGCGAGTGCGAGCCGACCGCCTTGCCCTTCTCGACGACGACGATCGGCACCTCGCCGAGCCGCTCGAGGCTCTCCGGGTCGTCCGCGAGCAGCTGCCCGAGCTTGACGGCGCAGGCGAGGCCGCCGGCGCCGCCGCCCACGATGCAGACGCCGGCGGGGATCCGCAGGTCGTCGGGGGCGTTGGGGGCGTCGACCGCGCTGGACGGGTCGTACGGCGGCGGGAACTCGCTCGGCGTGACGCTCATCGGTCGGCACCATAGCCGCACCGGCACGCGGTGCGGCGGGCTAGGGAGCCGCGCGCAGGACGGCCTCGAGCGTGGAGCGGTGGTGCTCCCACATCGCCTCGGAGGCGGCGCGCCCGTCGCGGGCGGCGAGTGCCTGCAGGATCTCCGCGTGCGGCTCGTCGTCGGCCTCGATCGGCAGCCGCAGGCCCGAGATCGCGAACACCGCCGCGTAGAGCTCGGCGCGGCGCGCGCTGATCTCCGCGACGAGGTCGCGGTTGCCGGACGCCGCGGCGATCGTGAGGTGGAAGCGGTTGTTGAGGAGGCCCACCTCGCGCGGCGACCCCGTCACGGCGATCTCCGCGGCGAGGTCGTCGAGGACGCCGACCTCCTCGGGCGTGATGCGGTCGGCCGCGAGCCGGGCCGCCAGCGCCTCCAGCCCGCCGAGGATCTCGGCCTGCCGGCGCAGCTCGGCCGGGTCCTCGGAGCCGCCGCCCTTCAGGAGCGCCTGGTCCGAGGAGGCCACGAACGAGCCGCCGAGGCGGCCGCGGTGCGTGACGAGGAGGCCGTCGGCGCGCAGCTCGGAGAGCGCGGCGCGCACCGTCATCACGCCGACGCCGATCCGCTTCGCGAGCTCCGTCTCCGCGGGCAGGCGATCCCCGTCGCGCAGGACACCGAGCACGATCGCCTGGCGGATCCGCCGTGCGACCTCGTCGACGGCCGTCGGGGTGTCGATCGGCTCGAACACCGCGTCGCGCACGAACATCGGCTCGTCCTCGTCGATCTCCGCTTCGCGCGCTCCCATCTCGCCCGGCACCATAGACGAGCCGCCCGGTGCGGGCCGGAACCGGTTCCCGCTAGCCCTGGTCGGCGAGCTCGACCAGCGCCTGGCCGGCCTGCACGGCCTGCCCGGCCTGAACGAGCACCGCACCCACGACACCGGCGTGCAGCGCCGTCACCTCGTTCTCCATCTTCATCGCCTCGACGACGGCCACGACCTGGCCGGCCTGGACCCGGTCGCCCTCGGCGACCTCGAGCGCGAGGACGGTGCCCTGCATCGGCGAGACGATCGCGCCCTCGGCCGCGCCGCCCGCCGATCCGGCCATGCGGGTGCGGATCCGCTCGCGCGCCTCCTCCGCCCCGGCCTGCGCCGGCAGCCGCAGCACGACGTCGTAGCGGCGCCCGCCGACCTCGACCGCGATCTGGCGCGGCGCCGTCGCCCCCGACCCGGGCCCGGCCGCGGCCACGGCCGGCGCGTCGCCCGTGTCGGCGGCGAGGGCGGCGCAGGCGTCGGCCCAGCGGCCCTCGACGAGGCCCGCGCAGGTCTCACCCGCGATGAACTCGGGGGCCCGCATCACGATCCGGTGCATCGGCAGGAGCGTCTTCGGGCCGACGATCTCGTACTCGTCGAGCGCGCGGCGCATCCGCGCGATCGCGCGCTCGCGGCTGGTGTCCCAGACGAGCAGCTTCGCGACCATCGGGTCGTAGCGGTCGTTGATCTCGCCGCCCTCCTCCACGCCCGACTCGACGCGCACGCCCGGCCCGCTCGGCGGGCGGTGGCGCAGGAGCCGCCCCGGCGAGGGCGTGAAGCCGTTGCCCGGGTCCTCCGCGTTGACGCGGCACTCGATCGCGTGGCCGCGCAGGACGATGTCCTCCTGGCGGTACCCGAGCGGGTGCCCGGCGGCGACGAGCACCTGCTCGCGCACGATGTCGACGCCGGTGACGAGCTCGGTCACCGGGTGCTCGACCTGGACGCGCGTGTTCATCTCGAGGAAGTAGAAGTCGCCGTGGCGGTCCAGCAGGCACTCGACGGTGCCGGCGCCCACGTAGTCGACGGCCTGCGCCGCGGCCACGGCCATCGCGCCCATGCGGGCGCGCAGGTCGTCGTCGACCGCGGGCGAGGGCGACTCCTCGACGATCTTCTGGTGGCGGCGCTGCAGCGTGCAGTCGCGCTCGCCGAGGTGGATGACGCTGCCGTGGCGATCCGCCAGCACCTGGATCTCCACGTGGCGCGGGTCCTCGACGTACTTCTCGACGTAGACGGCGCCGTTGCCGAACCAGGCCTCGCCCTCGCGCTTCGCCGCCTCGAGCGCGCGCTCGGCCTCGCCGGCCTCGTGCACGACCTTGAGGCCGCGGCCGCCGCCACCCGCGCTCGCCTTGAGGGCGATCGGCCAGCCGTACTGGTCGCCGAGCTCGACGACGCGCGCGGCGTCGGTGATCTCCTCCGTCGTGCCCGGCACGATCGGCACCCCCGCCTCCCGCATCAGGATGCGCGAGTTGATCTTCGAGCCCATCGCGTCGATCGCGCTCGCCGGCGGCCCGATCCAGACGAGGCCCGCCGCCTCCACCGCGGTCGCGAAGGGCGCGCTCTCGGCGAGGAAGCCGTAGCCCGGGTGGATCGCCTGGGCGCCCGTGCGCCGCGCCGCGTCGACGATCCGCTCGATGTTCAGGTAGGACTCGCTCGGGGCGGCCGCGCCGAGCAGCACCGCCTCGTCGGCGTAGCGGACGTGCGGGGCGTCGGCGTCCGCCTCCGAGTAGACGGCGACGGCGCCCACGCCGAGCTCGCGCAGCGCCCGGAAGACGCGCATCGCGATCTCGCCGCGGTTGGCGACGAGCACGCGCTCGAAGGGCGGCGTCATCCGCGCATCCCGTCGTCGACCAGCTCGCGGGCGGCCTGCCGGCGCCACGCGCTGCCGTGCGCCGGGTGCCCGGCGAGCGGCGCCTCGCGCTCCACGCCCCGCAGCGCCGCGTCGATCGCGCGGCGCTCGTCGGCCTCACGCTCCTCCGGGGTGCGCTCGCTCACAGGGGGATGTTCCCGTGCTTGCGGCGGGGGCGCTCGACGCGCTTCGTCTGGGCCGCCTCGAGGGCGTCGACGAGGGCGTGGCGCGTCTCGCGCGGGAGGATGACGTCGTCGACGAAGCCGCGCTCGGCGGCCGTGAAGGGGTTCGCGAAGCGCGCCTTGTACTCGGCGACGAGCTCCTCCTTGCGGGCCACCGGGTCGGCGGCCTCGGCGAGCTCCTTGCGGTAGACGACGTTGACGGCGCCGTCCGGCCCCATCACCGCGACCTCCGCGGTCGGCCAGGCCAGGTTGACGTCGGCGCGCAGGTGCTTCGAGCCCATCACGTCGTACGCGCCGCCGTAGGCCTTGCGCGTGATCAGGGTCAGCTTCGGCACCGTCGCCTCGGCGTACGCGTAGAGGAGCTTCGCGCCGTGGCGGATGATGCCGCCCCACTCCTGCTCGGTGCCGGGCAGGAAGCCCGGCACGTCGACGAGGGTCAGGAGCGGGATCCCGAAGGCGTCGCAGGTGCGCACGAAGCGGGCCGCCTTCTCCGACGAGGCGATGTCGAGCACGCCGGCGAGCTGGCCCGGCTGGTTGCCGACGATGCCGATCGGGTGCCCGTTCAGGCGCGCGAACCCGGTCAGGATGTTCATCGCGTAGGCGGCCTGGATCTCCATGAAGAGGCCGTCGTCGACGACCGCCCGGACCACCTGGTGCATGTCGTACGGCTTGTTCGGCGAGTCGGGGATCAGCGTGTCGAGCTCGGGGCAGAGCCGGTCCGGCGGATCGTCGGTCGGCGCCCACGGCGGCGGGTCGAGGTTGTTCTGCGGCAGGAACGACAGGAGCGCGCGGGCGTCCGCGATGCAGGCCGCCTCGTCCTCCGAGACGAGATGGCAGACGCCCGACTTCTCGGCGTGCGCGTCGGCGCCGCCGAGCTCCTCCATCGAGACCTCCTCGCCCGTCACGGCCCGCACCACGTCGGGGCCCGTGATGAACATGTGCGAGGTCTCGCGCACCATCAGGATGAAGTCGGTGATGGCGGGCGAGTAGACGGCGCCGCCGGCGCACGGGCCCATCACCAGCGAGAGCTGCGGGATCACGCCGCTCGCGTCGACGTTGTGCTGGAAGATGTCCGCGTAGCCGCCGAGGGAGACGACGCCCTCCTGGATGCGGGCCCCGCCCGAGTCGTTGATGCCGATCACGGGGCACCCGTAGCGCAGGGCCTGCTCCATGACCTTGCAGATCTTCTCGGCGAAGGCCTCGCCGAGCGACCCGCCGAAGACGGTGAAGTCCTGCGAGAAGGCGAACACGCGGCGGCCGTGCACGAGGCCGTGCCCGGTGATCACGCCGTCGCCGTACGGGCGCCGGTCGGCGAGCTCCGCGTTGCGGTGCTGCACGTAGCGGTCGATCTCGCGGAAGGTCCCCGGGTCGAACAGCGCCTCGATCCGCTCGCGCGCGAGGCCCTTGCCGCGGGCCCGCTGGCGCTCGGCGGCCGCGGGATCCGGCTGCGCGGACTGGACGCGCAGCTCCTCGAGGTGCTGCAGGCGCTCGGCGGTCGTACCGGGTTCGTGGCGGTCGGTCACGGGGGCTCTCTCCTGCCGGGGACGCCGGGCAGGATAGCGACGGGCGCGCTCAGCGGTCGTGCGTGCCCCACGCCGCGCGCAGGACGCCGCAGACCTCGCCGACGGTGGCGTGCGCCGCGAGGGCCGTGCGCATCGGCTCGAGCAGGGGCGCCCCGTCCCGGTCGGCCGCCGCGTGCACCTCGGCGAGCGCCGCCTCGACGGCGCCCGCGTCGCGGCCCGCGCGCAGTGCCTGGACGCGCGCGACCTGCTCGCGCTCGAGCGCGGGGTCGAGGCGGTGGATCGGCACCTCGGGCTCCTCGTCGGAGCGGTAGCGGTTGACGCCGACGACGACGTCCTCGCTGCGCTCGAGGCGCATCTGGCTGCGGTACGCGGACTCCTCGATCTGGTCCTGCACGTGGCCCTGCTCGATCGCGGCCACCGCCCCGCCGAGGCGGTCGATCTCGGCGATCAGCTCGAGCGCGCGGGCCTCGAGCTGGTCGGTCAGGTCCTCGACGTACCAGGAGCCGCCGAAGGGGTCGGCCGTGGCGGGCACGCCCGACTCGTGCAGCAGCACCTGCTGCGTGCGCAGGGCGAGCGTCGCGGCGTGCTCGGTCGGCAGGGCGAGCGCCTCGTCGAAGCCGTTCGTGTGCAGGGACTGCGCGCCGCCGGCCGTGGCCGAGAAGGCCTGCAGGGCGACCCGGATCAGGTTGACCTCGGGCTGCTGCGCGGTCAGGGTCGAGCCGCCCGTCTGCGCGTGGAAGCGCAGGATCAGGCTGCGCTCGTCCCGCGCGCCGAAGCGGTCGCGCATCACGTGCGCCCACATCCGCCGTGCCGCCCGGAACTTCGCGACCTCCTGGAAGACGTCGTTGTGGGCGTTGAAGAAGAAGCTCAGCCGCGGCGCGAAGGCGTCGACGTCGAGGCCCGCGTCGACCGCGGCCTGCGCGTAGGCGATGCCGTTGGCGAGCGTGAAGGCGAGCTCCTGCACGGCGGTCGAGCCCGCCTCGCGGATGTGGTACCCCGAGATCGAGATCGTGTTGAAGCGCGGCAGCCGCTCCTTGGCGTAGCGCATCGTGTCGACCGTCAGGCGCATCGACGGCCGCGGCGGGTAGATGTAGTTCCCGCGCGCCGCGTACTCCTTGAGGATGTCGTTCTGGATCGTGCCGCTGAGGGCCTCGGCGGCGGCGCCCTGGCGCTCGCCGGCCAGCTCGTAGAGGAGCAGCAGCACGGAGGCGGGCGCGTTGATCGTCATCGAGGTCGAGACGTCGGCCAGCGGGATCCCGGCGAACAGCCGCTCCATGTCCTCGACGGAGTCGATCGCGACGCCCGTGCGGCCGACCTCGCCGAGGCTGCGCGGGTCGTCCGAGTCGAGACCGAGCTGGGTCGGCAGGTCGAAGGCGGTCGACAGGCCCGTCTGGCCGCGCTCGAGCAGCAGCCGGAAGCGCTCGTTCGTCTCCTCCGCGCTCGCGAAGCCCGCGTACTGGCGCATCGTCCACGGCCGCGAGCGGTAGCCGTCGGCGCGCACGCCGCGCGTGTAGGGGAACGCGCCCGGCCGGCCGACCGCGTCCGCGCCGGGGCCCTCGCAGACGGCCGGGACGGGGATGCCAGACTCGGTGGTCGTCTCGTCGCTCACGGGACGGGCAGCGTAGCCGGACCCGGCGCGCCGGACGCCCGTAGACTGCCCGCGTGGCCACCGTCGACGTCCGCCTCTTCGCCGGCCTGCGCGAGCGCGCGGGCACGGGCCGCACGCGCGTCGAGGTCCCGGCGGGCGCGCCGGTCGCGGCGGTCTGGGACCTGCTCGGCCTCGGCGAGCGCCCGCCCGGGATCGCCTACGCCGTCAACCGCGCCTACGTCGAGCCCGACCACGCGCTGGCCGACGGCGACGAGGTGGCCCTGATCCCGCCGGTGTCGGGCGGCGCGGACGCGCCCCGGATCGGCGTGCGCCTGAGCCCCGACCCGCTCGACATCGCCGACCTCCACGCCCGCGCCAACGACCCGCGCGCCGGCGCCCAGGCGGCCTTCACGGGCACCGTCCGCAACCGCACCGGCGAGCAGGACGTGCTGCGGCTCGAGTACGAGGCCTACGAGGAGATGGCCGTCGACGAGCTGACCCGGATCGCGGTGCAGGCCGCCGCCGACCACGGCCTCGTAGCCGTCGAGATCGCGCACCGCACCGGCACCGTGCTGCCCGGCGAGGCCAGCGTGGTGATCGTATCGACCGCCCCCCATCGCCCCGCGGCCCTCGCGGCCACGCAGTGGATCATCGAGCAGCTGAAGGCGTCCGTGCCGATCTGGAAGCGCGAGGTCCACGCGGACGGCTCGGTCTGGGTGGGTCAGGGGTCGTGAGCCCGGGCGACCTCGACCGCCTGCTCGCCGCGGTCACGGTCGAGCAGCTCGACGACGACCCCTACCCGGTGTACGCCGCGATCCGCGCCGGTGGCGGCGTCGCGTTCGTCCCGTGCGTCGACCTCTGGTGGGCCTGCTCGTGGGAGGCGGCCGAGGAGGTCGCGACCGACCCGGGGCGGTTCGCGGCCAAGCCGATCCCGTCGCCGATCGACCGCACCTTCGGCGAGCCGAACGTGCTGACGGAGGACGGCCCCGAGCAGCGCCGGCTGCGGCGCATGCTCGACCCGTCGTTCCGGCCGCGGACGGTCGAGCGCTACGTCGCGCCGCTGCTCGAGCCGATCATCGCCGCCCACCTCGACGCGATCGCGGCGGCGGGCCCCGTGGCGGAGCTGATGGAGGGCTACTTCGAGCCCATCAGCGTGCGCGGCCTGGCGAGCGTGCTCGGCCTCGGGACGTTCGACGACGCGACCCTGCGGCGCTGGTTCTACGGCCTCGCCGAGGGGGTCATCAACTACGAGGGTGACCCCGCCCGGGACGCGATCGGGCAGGCGATGAGCCGCGAGGTCGACGAGGCCGTGATCCCCGAGTTGCGACGGCGCTTCGCAGACCCGGACGCGAGCACCGTGTCGCAGATGCTGCAGGGCGCCGAGGGGACCTTCGAGGAGCGCGTCGCGCAGGTGCTGCCGACCCTCAAGGTGATCCTGCTCGGCGGCATGCAGGAGCCCGGGCACGGGGCCGGCAGCGTGGCGCTCGGGCTGCTCGGCGACCCGGACCAGGCCGCGGCGTTCGCCGCCGACCCGGCGAGCCTCGCCCGGCCGGCGACGGAGGAGGGCCTGCGCTGGATCGCCCCGATCGGCACCCAGACCCGCCGCGTCGTCGCCGACACCGCGGTGCAGGGCGTCGCGGTGCCGGGCGGCGCAGGCATCAGCGCGATGCTCGGCAGCGCGAACCGCGACCGGCGCGTCTGGGGCGACCACGCCGACCGCTTCGACCTGCGGCGCGAGGGCGGCCCGCCGCAGGCCGCCTTCGGCCACGGCACGCACTTCTGCGTGGGCCACCACTTCTCCCGGCTGCAGGTGCAGATGGCCGTCCAGGCGCTGTGGGAGCGCTTTCCGGCGATCCGCCTCGTGCCGGGTCACGAGCCGCCGGTGCGCGGCTGGGAGTTCCGCGCCCCGCGCGAGCTCCGCGTCCTCCTCGGCTGAGGCACGGCCCCGGGGCCGGCCGCGACCTCAGATCGGCTCGCCGCCGCGCAGCTCGGGGTGGTTGCGCTGGAAGTCGGGCGTGAGGTCGTCGAGCTCGCGCGCCCGGCTGATCGCCGGGCGCTCGCCGACGCGGGCGAAGTGGCCCTGCACGCTCGGGCCGCCGACGAGGACGTCGTCGACGAAGGACTGCCAGCCGACCAGCATGTAGAGGTAGATGTCGGCGACGGAGAAGCGGTCGCCGAGGCACCACTCGCGACCCTCGAGCTCGCGCTCGAGGTAGTCGCCGTGCTTGGCCATGTTGACGATGCCACGCTCCCGGATGCCCGGGGCGGCCGACTCGTCGGTGCTCATGAACTGCGGGATCATCAGCGGCCACCAGGCCGGGTGCAGCGTGTTCGCCAGCCACGTCACCCAGCGGTACGCGGCAGGGCGCAGCGGGTCGCCGATCGGCGGCAGGAGGTCGGCCGCCGGGAAGCGGTCGCCGATGTGCAGGAGCACGGCGCCCGTCTCGTAGACCGCGCTGTCGCCGTCGACGAGCGTCGGGACGCGCAGCAGCGGGTTGGCGGCGGCGAACGCCGGGTCGCGGTCGCGGTGGCGCGGGTGCACGTTGGCGACGTCGTAGTCGGCACCGGCCTCCTCGAGGGCCGCGCGGGCCGCAAAGGACGACGAGCCGGTGATTTGGAACAGACGTAGCATCGCCGGCGCAGACCGTACCAGACCGCCCCCGGCCCGCCCCGCGGACCCGCCGCAGCCCGGGCGGCCCTACTATCCGGCCCATGGAGGCCCTGCGCCAGCTGCCGGCCGTCGACCGCGTGCTCGCCGAGCCCGCCCTCGCGGGGCTCGTCGCCGAGCTCGGCCACGCGGGCGCCGCGGCGCTCGCCCGCGACGCCCTCGCTGCGCGCCGCGCCGCGCTCCTCGACGGCGCCGCGCCCGCCGCCGACCGGGACGCCGAAGCCGCGCTCGTGGCCGCGGCCGTCCTCGCGCTCGACGCGCCAGGACCCGTGCGCGTGGTGAACGCGACGGGCGTCGTCGTGCACACGAACCTCGGTCGCGCCCCGCTCGCCCCGGAGGCCGTGCGGGCCGTCGCCGCGACGGCGGGCGGCTACGCCGACCTCGAGCTCGACCTCGCGACGGGCCAGCGCGGCTCGCGCCAGGCCCGCCTCGGGCCGCGGATCGCGCGGCTGGTCGGCGCCGAGGCCGGCCTCGCGGTCAACAACTGCGCGGGCGCGCTGGTCCTGGTGCTCGCCGCCCTCGCGCGGGGGCGGGAGGTCGTGGTGTCGCGCGGGCAGCTGATCGAGATCGGCGACGGCTTCCGGCTGCCCGAGATCATGGAGCAGGCCGGGGCGCGCCTGGTGGAGGTGGGCGCGACGAACCGCACGCGCCTCGAGGACTACGCCGCGGCGATCGGCCCGGACACCGCGCTGCTCCTGCGCGCGCACCCCTCGAACTTCCGGATCGTGGGCTTCACCGAGGAGGTCGGCGTGGCCGACCTGGCCGCCCTCGGCGGCGAACGCGGCGTCCCCGTCGTCGACGACGTCGGCTCGGGGCTCCTCCACCCCGACCCCGACCTCCCGGGCGAGCCGGACGCGGCGGGCTCGATCGCGGCCGGCGCCGGCCTCGTCCTGTTCTCCGGCGACAAGCTGCTCGGCGGCCCGCAGGCCGGCCTGATTGCGGGCCGCGCCGACCTCGTGGAGGCCGTCGGGTGCCACCCCCTCGCGCGCGCCCTGCGCATCGACCGGCTCGGTGTCGCCGCGCTGGCCGCCACCCTGCGCCTCCACGCCGACCCCGCCCGGGCCCGCGCGGCGGTGCCCGTGCGGCGCACGATCGCCCGGCCCGAGGCCGACGTGCGGGCGCGGGCGGAGCGGCTCGCCGCCCTGACCGGAGGCGAGGCCATGGCGTGCGCGGCGCGCATCGGCGGCGGCGCCCTGCCCGCCGTCGACCTCGCGAGCTGGGCCTGCGCCCTGCCCGACCCGACGGGCGCCCTGCACGCCGCCCTGCGCACGGGCGCGCCGGCCGTGCTCGGCCGGCTCGAGGACGGCATGCTCCTGCTCGACTGCCGCACCCTGCTCGACGACGCCGAGGTCGACGTCGTGGCCGAGCGGGTCGCCGCCTGCCGATGACGCCGCGGCTGACGCTCGGCACGGCCGGCCACGTCGACCACGGCAAGACCAGCCTCGTGCGGGCGCTGACGGGGACCGACACGGACCGCCTCGAGGAGGAGCGCCGGCGCGGGATCTCGATCGTGCTCGGCTACGCCGAGCTCGCACTGCCCGACGGGTCGCGCCTCAGCGTCGTCGACGTCCCCGGCCACGAGCGCTTCGTGCGCACCATGGTCGGCGGGGCGAGCGGGATCGACCTGGCGCTCCTCTGCGTCGCCGCCGACGACGGCGTGATGCCGCAGACCACGGAGCACCTCGCGATCCTCGCCCTGCTCGGCGTCGCGCACGGCGTCGTGGCCATCACCAAGGCCGACCTCGCCGAACCCGCGCGCCTCGCGGAGGTGGCCGCCGACGTGCGCGCGGCGCTCGCCGGCACGCCCCTCGCCGACGCCCCGGTCGTGCCCGTCTCCGCCGCCGCGGGCACGGGCCTCGAGGCGCTCGTCGCGGCACTCGTCCAGCAGGCGGCGCGCACCGCCCCCCGGGCCGCGACGGGCCGCGTGCGGCTGCCGGTCGACCGCGCCTTCGCGCTGCGGGGGATCGGCACCGTCGCGACGGGCACGCTCTGGTCGGGCACGCTGCAGGTCGGCGACCACGTCGAGGCGCGCCCGGGCGGCGCGACCGCGCGGGTGCGCTCGCTCGAGGTGCACGGGGGCCCGGTCGCGGAGGCGCCGGCGGGCAGCCGCGTCGCGGCGGCCCTCGTCGGCGTCGAGCGCGACAACGTCCCCCCGGGGTCGGTGCTGTGGACGGGGCCGCCGACCGACCCGTCCTACCGGCTCGACGTCGAGGTCGCCTGCCTGCCCGACGCGGGCCTCGCCCACGGCGAGCACGTCGAGGTCCTCCACGGCACCGCCCTCGCCCACGCCCGCGCGGTCGTGCTCGACGCCGGCGCCGTGCCCGCCGGCGGTCGCGGCCTCGCGCAGCTGCGCCTCGACGCGCCGCTCGCGGCCCTGCGCGGCGACCGCGTCGTGCTGCGCCGCCTCGCCCCGCCCGGCACCGTCGCCGGTGGCCGCGTCCTCGACCCGGCCCCGCCGCGCCACGCGGGCGCCGCGGCCGATCTGGCCCGCCTCGCCCTCTACGCGGGGGACGACCCCGTGGCGATCGCCCGCGCCGCGCTCGCCGGCGGCGCCCTGCGCTCGGACGACCTCGTCGCCCGCGGACTGCTCGAGCCTCACGCGGCGGCCGCCGCCCTCGACGCCGCCCCCGGGGTCGTCGCGCTCGGTGACTGGCGCCTCGGCGGCCCCGCCTACGCGGCCATCGCGGCCGCCGTCACCGAGCGCCTGTCCGCCCGCCGAGCGGCGCACCCGCACGACCCGGCGCTGCCCCTCGGCGCGCTCCTGCGCGAGACGCCGTGGCGCGACGCCCTCGTCGAGCGGCTCGTGGCCGAGGGCCGGGTCGAGCGCGCGGGCGGCGGGCTGCGCCTGCCGGGCGCCGCGCCCGCCGCCGTCCCCGAGGCGGCCCGTGGCGTCGTGGAGCGGCTCGCCGCCGAGCCCTTCGCGACGCACCGCGAGGCCGACCTCGCCGGGGCCCTCGCGCTGCCCGCCGACGACGCCTGGGCGGTCCTCGCCCAGCTCGATCGCGACCGCGCGATCGCGCGGCTGCCCGGCGGCCTCGTCGTCGACCGCGCCGCCTACGAGCGGGCGGTGGCGATCGTGCGGGAGCGCTGCGCGGACGGCGCGGCGATCACCCTCGCGGAGCTGCGGGACGCCACGGACTCGTCGCGGCGGGTGGCGCAGGCCCTGCTCGAGCGCATGGACGCGGACCGGATCACGCGCCGCACAGGGGACGAGCGGATCGTACGGCGCGGGGCGTCCGGGTAGGCGCTACTCGGCGTTGCGGCGCGCGCGGCGCGCCTCGAAGCCCGCGATCAGCGCGAACACGAGCAGGATCAGGACGATCATGCCGATGAAGAACTCGGTCACGTACTCCTTGTGCCCCTCCATCTCGGCCTCGCTGCCGAACGCGGCGGCGGGGATCAGGAGGAGCAGGAAGAGCGTGAGCGGGAGGACTCGGCGGAGCATCGATCGACCTCGTGTCGTGGGACGTGCCGCCGGGAGCGTACCTGAGCCGCCGGGGGCGCGGAGTGCCCGCCGGCGACCGGCGGGAAACCCGCCGTCCTGACGTATTCTGTGGTCTCCGGCAATCAGGAGCAGCATGGCGAAGGTGGCGCAGTTCGAGAAGGGCAAGACGGTCGTGTTCGGGCCGGAGGGCTTCGCGCGCGTCGAGGGCATCGGCGAGCGCGAGATGCTCGGCAAGCGCGTCACGGTCGTCGACCTGTTCGTGCTCGACTCGAAGATGAGCGTCACCGTCCCGCTCGAGCGGGCCGTCGAGCGCGGGCTGCGGCCCGTCACCACAAAGGCCGCCGCCGAGCGCTCCCTCGAGCGCCTCGCATCCGACCGCGACGAGCCGATCCCCTGGAACCGCGACGGGCGCCTGCTCAAGGACCGCTTCGCGGAGGGTGAGCTCGAGGGCATGGTCGAGGTGCTGGCGTCCCTGATCGACGCGCAGGAGGCGCGCAAGCTCAACGACGGCCAGCGCGCCCTGCTCGACCGGGTGCGCAAGGCGTACGCCCGCGAGGTCGGCGAGGCGCTGCGCCTCTCCGAGGACAGGACCGCCGAGCGGATCGACGCCGCGCTCGCGAAGCGCCTCGGCGCCTAGCCGGACCGCCCGCCGCGCCGTAGGCTTCGCCCATGGGCAAGGGGTACGCGGAGGGGCCGGCCGTCGAGGCCGCCGAGGAGGCGCGCGAGCGCCTCGCCGAGGGGCCGGCGCCGCGCTCCGTCCCCAAGCGCCGCGCCGTGCTGGGCTGCACGCCCGACGACCCGTCGCCGCACGTGCTCGGCTGGGCGGACGAGGTCGACCAGGAGGCGCTCTTCGCGACGGGCGCCGCCTGGGGCCTCAGGGTCGTCGTGATCGACGACCCGGCGGGCTAGAGGGCCCAGCCCCCCGCCTCGATCACGGGCACCGCCTTGCCCGCCTTCGTGATGCCGTAGACGTCGAGCGCGTCCGAGCCGATCATCACGTCGACGTGGATGCGGGAGCGGTTGAGCCCGCGGTCGCCCGTCGCCGAAGGGTCATCGACGCGCGTCGCGGAGTAGGCGGAGCCGAGCGCGACGTGCGCGACGGCGTTCTCGTCGAGCAGGGTCGTGTGGTACACGCGCCCCGCCTGGCCGATCCGCGAGGCGCGGTCGACGAGGGCGATCTCGCCGAGCCGCCCCGCGCCCGCGTCGCGGGCGAAGTAGGCCGCGAGGAAGTCGCGCTGGGCGGGCGTCTTCGCGCGTACCCGCTGCAGCCGGCCGCCCGCGAACTCGGCCTTGATGCCGTCGAACATGCGCCCGTCGAGGGACAGGGGCCGCGTGCAGGTGAAGTGGCCCTCGGCGTCGCGGTAGTCGGGGCTCGCGAAGACCTCCTCCGTCGGGAGGTTCGCGCACCAGGTGCGCCCGCTGACGGACTTCATGTCGGCCGAGACGAAGCGGGTGCCCGGATCGAGCCCGACCGTCAGGTCGGTGCCGGGCGCGACGAAGCGCATGCGCGCGAAGCCCCGGCGGTTGACCTGCTGCGCGCGGCGGCGCAGGAGCTCGACGTGCCGCTGCCAGGCGTCGGGCGCGTCCGCGTCGGCGATCCGGCAGAACGCGAGCAGGTCCTTCGCGAGCGCCCGCAGGGCGCGCTCGACCGGGAGCTTCGGGTAGACCTGGCGCGCCCAGCCGGGCGCCGGGTAGGCGACGACGCAGAAGCGCGCACGGCGCGCCGCCACCGCCTTGAGGTACTCCTCGCGCCCGGGGAAGCGCCCCGTCGTCTCGAGCATCGTGCGGCGCGGGTCGAGGCCGTCCATCAGCCCCGGGTCCTCCTCGCCGGCGATCGACACGAGCGAGGCGTCGGCGGCCAGCAGGTCGCGCATGCGCACGCGGTGCCAGCGCGGGTTCCACCGCAGGGAGTCCTCGTCACGGGCCCCGGCGATGCGGGCGCGGCGGATCCGCGGCTCCACCACCAGCGCGTCGACGTGGCGCACGCCCCGGGCGTAGGCCCGCTCCGTGAGGGCCACGATCAGGTCGCGGTGCGCGGGCTCGCCGTGGACCGCGAGCACGTCGCCCCGGCGCAGGCGCAGGCAGGTGCCGACGACGGCGTCGGCGTAGCGCTCGAGCTCCGCGGGGGTCATCACGGCCACGGCCGCAGCCTACAGGGGCGGCGCGGGGGTGCGCCGTGCGGCCGTGGAGTACCATCCGCCCTGCACCAGACGACGGAGATGCGTTGACCAAGGAAGAGAAGATCGAGGTCGAGGGCGAGGTGACGGAGTCGCTTCCGAACACCATGTTCCGCGTCATGCTCGACAACGGGCATGAGGTGCTCGGCCACATCTCGGGCCGGATGCGGCGCCACTACATCCGCATCCTCCCCGGCGACCGGGTCAAGGTCGAGCTGAGCCCGTACGACCTCACGCGCGGCCGCATCACCTACCGCTACAAGTAGCGGCCGCTACACGCGGGGCGCGTCCGACGAGAACGCCCCCTCGCCGCCCTCGTCGTCGATGACGACGCGGCGGCGGCCGCCGCGCTCGGGCGCGGACGGCGGATCATCGGCGGTCGGCGGGTCCGGGACCGCCGTCGGTGCGGCCTCGCCCCGCGGGGCGGCGGCCTTCGCGCGGCGGCCGCGACGCGCGGGCCGGGCGGGGCGCTCGCCGTCGACGGGAGCGGCCTGCGCCGTGTCGCCGTCCGGCGTCGCGGGTGCCGGGGCGGCGGGCGCCTCGGCGGGGGGATCGGCGACGGCCTCGACGACGGGCGCCGCCTCGGCCGGCTGGCCGTTGCCGTTCGCCTCGCCGCCGCGCTTGCGCTTGCGCCGCCGACGGCGCTTCTTCGGCTCCTCGTGGGCCGCCTCGTTCGGGAGGGCGCCGACCGCGGAGGGCAGGGGCGCGCCCTTCAGCTCGGTCGCCGAGACGCGCGAGCGGCCGGGCCGCTTGACGCCGCGCGGCAGGGGCACGTTCGCGCCGAGGGCCGCGGCGAGGGCGCGCGGCTCGGCCGACATCCGGATGCGGGCGTCCTCGAGGACGCGCTCGGCGGACGGGTCCGTGGTGCGGACGCAGCCGAGGATCGCGGCGCCGACGTCGAGCGGCTGCTCCTCGGCGATCCGCACGACCTCGAGCGCCTGCCGGCGCGCCTCCTCGCCGCCCTTGCCGGCGAGGCTGCGGACGAGGTCGCGGCCGCCGTCGACGGAGGCCGCAACGCGGCGGTGCTGCGCGTCGTGCGAGGCCGCGGCGAGCCGCCAGGCCCACGCCGTCACGTAGTGGTCGGAGGCCTCGCCGAAGCCGTCGCCGAGGGCCAACAGGAGCGTGCGCGAGCCCTGCTGCCGGTCCTGGCGCCAGGTCGGGGCGCGCTCGACGAGGCGCACCGCCTGCTCGAAGAGGTTCGTGCCCGGGCCGCTCTGGGCGAGGTCGCGGAGCGCCTCGAGCCGCAGCTGGCGGTGGCGGTTCTCGGCCGCGCACTTCGCGAAGAAGCGCAGGCGCGCGTCGCGCGGCACGGCGACGAGGACGCGGGCGAGCTTCTCGAGGTCCTTCGGCGTCGCGCGCTCGGCCGCGTGCTCCGCCCACAGCTCCTGCTCGTCGAGCGGCAGGCGGTCGACGGCGACGGTCTTCCAGTTGTCGCGGATGACCTGGGCGCGCCGCGCCGGGTCGGGCGTGACGGGCACCAGCCACGGCGCCTCGCGCACCAGCGCCTTCGGCAGGCGCCGCCAGCGGCGGCGGACGCGCGGCGGGCGCGGCGTGACGAGCGCCCCGGGCTGGAAGACGTCGGCGTCGAGCAGCGAGTGCAGCGTGATCGTGCGGTCCGTGTGCGGCGCGGCGGCCTCGGCGAAGTCGACGACGACGCCGGCCTCCTTGCGCCGGTGCAGGCGCATCACGCGCCCGACGCGCTGCTGGTAGACGCGGCGCGACGCGGTCGGCGCGAGGTGCATGCAGACGGTGGCGCGGGGTGCGTTCCAGCCCTCGGCGAGGAGCTGCGCGTTGACGAGGACGTTGACCTCGCCGCGCTCGTAGCCCGCCAGGGTCTCGGCGAGCTCGCGCGGCGGCGTGCGTCCGGAGACGGCGGCGGCCTTGAGGCCGACGGCGCGCATCGCCGCGGCGACGCGGCCCGCGTGGTCGACGCCGGCGGCGTAGACGATGCCCGGGCGCTGCCCGAACATGTCGAGGTAGTACATCGCGGCCGCCATGTTGACGGCGTCGTGGTCGAGCGCCTCGGCGAGCTCGGCCTGGTCGTAGTCGCCGCCGACGATGCGGACGCGCTTGAGCGACGCGCCCGGCGGGACGCGCACGGCCCGAAGCGGCGCGACGACGCCCGACAGGACGGCCTCGCCGAGCGGGAAGTCGGCGATCTCCGCGGGGAAGACGTCGCCGACGTGCTTCTGCAGGAGCTGGTCCGTGGCCGTCATGCCGATGTAGGTCGGCGTGTCGACGCGGCGGATCGCGGCGGAGGTGCGGTCGCCGAGCGCGGTGTGCGCCTCGTCGCAGAGGATCACGCCGTAGACGTCGCGGCTGAGGCGGTCGGCGTTCTTGATGAACCAGGCGTACGTCTCGATCGAGATCGGCGGCACGACGGGCGCCTTGGCCTTGCCGAGCACGGGGTCCTTGAGGCGGTGCGCGTAGCCCTGCTCGGTCAGGTCGCGCCGGAACTGGTCGACGAGGAGGCGCCGGTGCGTGAGGATCAGGACCCCGGTGATGCGCGACGCGTCGACGAAGGCGGCGGCGGCGACGGTCTTGCCGGAGGCCGTCGGGTGCTTGAAGCGGTAGCGGCGGATGGCGCCCGGGTCGTCGAGCTCGACCTCGCCGGTCGCGTCCTCGTCGTCCTCCTCGTCGTCGTCCTCGTCGGCGTCGGGCAGCGCGAGGTCGATATGGAGGCTGCCGGCGGCGTCGGGTTCGACGCGGGGCGCGGCGGCGGCCGGGGCCTCGTCCTCCTCGTCTCCCTCGTCCTCCTCGTCGCCGTCCTCCTCGTCGCCCTCCTCCTCGTCCTCCTCGTCCTCGTCGTCGCCGTCCTCGGACTCGCCGACCACGGCCGTCGACTCGTCGGCGATGCGCGCCTCCGCCTCGTCGCCCTCGTCGGCGCCGTCGGCGTCATCGATGCGCTCGAAGTCGCCGACGAGCGCGGCGAGCATGCCCGCGAGGGCGTCGACCTGATGGGGGCGCAGCGCGAGCCCCGACTGCAGGTGCGGCTCGTCCCCGGCCAGCATCCGCTGCAGGCCGAGCGGCAGCGCGTAGCGGCGGCGGTACTCGGGCGACGGCGCCGCCAGCCCCTGGGCCATCTCCTCGACGGCGTCGAGGTAGGCGCCCGCCCACAGCGTGCCCGCGCGGATCGCGCCCTCGTCGCCCGACGCGAGGATGCGCTCGCCGATCCAGCGCTCCACGTCGTCGAGCGGCGGGCCACCCGCCGTATCCACGAACCCTGTGCCTGTCGCCGACGAACCGGCTTCGAGCATCAACGCCTCCAACCCGCCCCGGGTGACGGCGCGACCGCGGTCGGCTGCCCGGAGGGGGATTCGCGGCACCCGACGGCACCGCACCGACCCCAAGGGTAGCGCACAGGGGCCCCCGGGGCGGCGCCGGTGGGTGGCCACCGCCCGGCTGCTACCCTCATCCCCATGCGATTCGCCTTCCACGGAGCGGTCTCCGACTCCCTCGCCCCGTTCGCCGAGCGCCTCGGCGCCGCCCTCGAGGCCCGGGGGTACGAGCGCGCCGACGACCTCGCCATGGCGAACCTGGTCTGCAACTTCGTCGACCGCGACAACGTGCGCCCGTACCGACGCGAGAGCAAGACGACGTTCTGCGCCGCGATCTACGAGGGCGAGGCGCCCCCGGCCGACTTCAAGGAGGCGATCAGCGACTACTACCCCGTCCTCGTGCGGGCGCTGTCGAACGTCTCCGTCCGCGTCGTCCCCGGCGTCGAGGCCCGCTTCGGCACGATGGAGCAGGGCAACTACGCGATCGCGGACACGGGCGACGACGCCTTCTTCGCGAACGTGGCCGAGCGCCTCGCGCCGCTCGCCGAGAGCCATCTCGTGATCGACAACATCTGGAACCCCGACCTCGAGCCCGAGCTGTGGGACGGCGACGAGGTGACGGCGGCGCTGACCCGCGCCGGCGAGCGCCTCGACGCGCTCGACCTCCTGCCCGCGCCGTTCCCGATCCAGGACTACCTCGAGAAGCGCGACCTCGAGCACGTCATGCGGCTCTACTCGATCGGCGGCCTCTCCTACGGCAACCTGTCGGCCCGCAAGGACGCGACCCGCTTCTGGATGAGCGCGTCGGGCGTCGACAAGTCGAACCTGCGGGAGATCGGCCGCGACATGCTGCTCGTGACCGACTACGACCAGACCGCGCAGGCGATGGTGATGTCGGTGCCGCCGGGCATCGAGCCGCGCCGCGTCTCCGTCGACGCGATCGAGCACTTCAAGATCTACCGCGAGCACCCGAGCGTCGGCGCGATCATCCACGTGCACGCGTGGGTCGAGGGCGTCGACGCCACCGAGATCAACTACCCGTGCGGCACGGCCGAGCTGGCCGACGCCGTCGCCGACCTCGTCCGCGTCCAGCCCGACCCGGGCCACGCGATCATCGGCCTCAAGAACCACGGCCTCACGATCACGGGCGAGTCGCTCGACGAGATCTTCGACCGGGTCGAGCCGCACATCCTGCGGCAGATCCCGATGTCCTGAGGTTGGGCCCCGTGCGCACCGGCGGGACCTAGGATGAGGCCGTGTCCCCCGCACGCCGCCTGATCATCGTGCTGGTCCCGCTCGCCCTGCTCGCGGCGGCGGGAAGTGCCTAGGGCGCGCAGGACGTCGGCACGGCCGACCCGTCGCAGACGATCACCGTCTGGGTAGACGTACCGCGTATCTTCGCCATTACCAACACCGGCGTGAAGGAGGAGGATCAGCGCTCCACGCTCCGGATCGCCTTCACCGACATGAACGGCAACAAGCGCACCGTCGCCGTCCGCGGCCCCCACCCGGGAGCCCAGGAGGCGTGGGTCACCTACGGCGAGCAGCACGGACTGCCGACGCGGAGGATCCCGTGCTTGGCCGACTGGCAGGGCCGGGACCCGTCGGTCGTCCCGGGCCACCGCTGCAAGGTGCAGGAGGGCCCCTGGTCCCGGACCTGGCTCGTGCAGCAGGTCGCCAAGAGGGCCCCGGACTTCGGCGGCGAGCTCGGTGCGAACGGCCTCACCCTGTACGTGTCATCGTGGACGGGTGACGCGGCCGACACCGGACGCCCCTCGTGGGCGCACGCCTACGCCCCGGCGACGATCCCCAGCTTCGACCTCCCGCCGCTCGGCGCGCAGACCTTCACCGGGGTCCCCCAGCTGCTCGGGTTCATGCGCTGGTCGAAGTTCAGCCCCCGCGGCTACCAGGGCTACCTGAAGGGGGAGCACTACCCGCTCATCTTCGGCTCGTTCACCTACAGCGGCTACGGCGTCTATGGCCCCGGCGACCGCTACGGCGCGCCGACGACCGCCTTCGGACGCAACGTCTACATCGACACGTACAACTCCGACTACAGCATCTACACCGGCTGGCGGCGGATCATGGGCGTCCTCACCCAGCCCCCGAACGGCACGTTCTGCTACGAGCTCTCGGAGAAGGGCGGCTCGGGGGGCAAGAGCGGCATCTCGGCGAGCCGCATGTACCGGCTGACCGCGATCGGGCCCGGCCTGACGCCCGTCGTGCAGCTCAAAATCGAAGGCGTGGTCTTCCCGTTCGGCGCGGAGGGGTACGACCCCAAGACCATGAAGTGGGGCACGGGCTTCTCCGCCGAGCAGGCCCAGGCGCTGCGCGATCAGGCGGCCATGATCGGCCCGGGCTACCGCACGAAGCCGAAGGGCAAGGGCAGCACCGACTGCGGCGCGACGCTGCGCCAGCTGCCCGAGGCGTTCTTCGCGCCGCCCCCGGCCTAGTCGAAGAAGGCCAGCCCGACCACGATCGCCGACACCATGATCGCGGTCGACATGACCACGATCAGGCGCATCATCGGTCCGGGCAGGCCGTAGACGCGGGCCAGGATCAGCGTGTGGAAGGCCGCCGGCATGGCGATCGACAGGTAGTAGACGCCGGGGATGTCGATCCCGCTGACGAGGTGGATCGCGAACAGGATCCCCGGCGCCACGGCGAGCCGCATCAGGATCGGCACGGCGCCGCGCCAGAGGTCCGCGACGTCGTGGCTGATGCGGTCGAGGGGCAGCGCGAGGCCGAGCTCGAGGAAGCCGATCGGCCCCATCAGGAACACGACCCAGTCCGTCGGGGCCGTGACGTACGGCTCGATGTCGAAGCCCGCGGCGCGGATCGCCACCGCGATCCCCGCGAAGACCAGCGGCACGTTGACGACCTGGCGCAGGATGCTCTTCCAGTTGCGCGGCCGGGTGCCGTTGCCGTAGTGGGCGGCGATCGTCGTGGAGACCGACACGATCGGGATCAGGTACATGAACTGCGCGAACAGCACCTGCAGGGCCAGGCCCGCCGGCCCGAAGACGGCGTTGACGACCGGGTAGCCGAGGGTGACGGTGTTCGTGAAGCCGCAGCCGAGGGCGAGCGCGCCCTGCTCGCCGCGGTCGCGGGCCGCGGCCCGCGCGTAGCCGAGGCCGAGGCCGAGCACGATCCACGAGGCGGCGATGACGGCGGCGAGGCCGGCGAGGGTCGTCGCGTCGGCGGGCACCACGGTGTACGCGAACAGCACGACGACGGGCGCGAAGAAGTGGAAGTAGAAGTTGAAGATCCGCTTGTTCCACGGGGCCGCGGTCTGCGGCGAGCGCCACTGCCACCAGATGCCGACCGCGAAGGACGCGGCCCAGAGCAGCGCGATCCCGGGACCCGGCACGTCAGATAGCGCCGCGCTCGCGGTACCAGTCGACGGTGTCCCGCAGCGCCGCGTCGATCGGGGGCGGCGCGTAGCCGAGCTCGCGGATCGCGCGGGCGCTCGAGCAGTACCACCAGTGGCGGGCCGCGTCGAGCTCGGTCGCCTCGACGGGCAGGGGGATCCCGAGGCGCTGGGCGAGGCGGCCGGCAAGGGCCGTCGGCGCGCCGGGCAGGGGCAGCATGCGCCGCTCGATCCCGGCGATCGCGAGGACCCGGCGGGCGAGCTCCATGTGCGAGAGGCCGCCGTCCTCGGCGCCCAGGATGTAGCGGCGCCCCGCGGCACCGCGGTCCATGACGCGCAGGATGCCGTCGGCGACGTCGCCGACGTCGACGTAGGTGATGCCGCCCGGCAAGGTCAGGCGCAGCTCGCCGGTCAGGATCTTGCGGATGTGGAACGTGGAGATGCCGTTGACGTCGCCGCGGCCGAGGACGTGGCCCGGGTTGGCCACCGTCACGTCCTGGCCCTGGGCGGCGGCGGCGAGGGCGGCCTGCTCGCCGAGCCGCTTCGACAGCGGGTACGGGTAGGAGGCGGCGGTCGCCGAGTAGGGCGCGTCCTCGTCGAGCGGGCGCTCCGGGTCGGGGGTCGTGCCGACGGCGGCGATCGACGAGACGTGCACGACGCGCTCGACACCCGCGGCGCGGGCGGCGGCGAGCACGTTCTCGGTGCCCCCCACGTTGACGCGCATCAGCCGCTCGCGGTCGGCCTCGGCGTGCGAGACGAGCCCGGCCATGTGGATGACGCGCTCGACGCCCTCGAGGGCGGCGGGCAGGGTCGCGGCGTCGGTGACGTCGCCGGTCGCGCGCTCGACGCCCGCGACGTCGGGCGCGGACCCGGGCCGGCGCTCGAGGACGCGCACGGCGTGGCCCCGATCCACGAGCCGCGGGATCAGCGCCTGGCCGAGGAACCCGGTCGCGCCGGTGACGAGGATGGTGCCCATGCCGGGGACATCATCCGCGATCCGGGCTACTCGTACTGCAGCGCCTCGAGCACGTCGAGCTTCGCGGCCCGCCGCGCGGGCAGGATCGCCGCGACGACGCCCGCCACGATCGACAGCGCGAGGAAGAGCAGGAGCGTCCCCACGGGCAGGATGAAGACGATGCCCTCGGCCTCGAGCCCCTGCGCGGTGACCCAGCCGAAGAGGATGCCGATCAGGACGCCGAGGACGCCGCCGATGATCGAGGTGATCACGGACTCCCAGCGGATCATGCGGCGCAGCTGGCGGCGCGTCGTGCCGACGGCGCGCAGCATGCCGATCTCGCGGGTGCGCTCGAAGATCGACAGGACCAGCGTGTTGACGATGCCGAACAGCGAGATGATCACGCTCAGGGCGAGGAGCGCGTAGAAGATCACGAGCAGCTGGTTGACGCCCGACTCGATCTGCGCCTTGATCTCGGCGTTCGACTGCACCTGGGCGGTCGGGAACGGCGCGAGCGCCGCCTCGACGCCGGCCTGCACCTGCGTCGCGTCCGCGCCCTCGGCGATCTTCACGAACAGCGTGTTGATCCCGGTGGCGTTGGACTGGAGCAGCGGCTTGAGCGCCTCCTGCGTGACGGTGACGCCGTTGAGGAACTGCTCGTCCGCGTAGAGGCCGCGCACCGCGAACGTCGCGGACGCGCCGTTGATCGAGACGACGTCGACGGTGTCGCCGACGCCGACCCCGAGGTCGGAGGCCACGTTCGCCTCGACGACGGCGCCGTCCGCGCCGAGCTGGCCGATCAGGGCGTCGTCGCCCGACTCCCAGTCGAACGAGTAGACCTGGTCGATGTCGGCCGGGTCGACGCCGATCAGCGCGAACGTGCCCTGGCCGATCTGGACGGGGGTGCCGCCGACGGGCGAGGCGACCTGGACGCCCTCGACGGCGCGCACGGCGGGCAGCACCGCGGCGGGCAGCGGGCTGCCGAAGCCCTGCGCGGTCACGATCAGCTCCGACTCGAGCGAGTCGTCGATCGCGCCCGTGAACGACTCCTTGAGCCCGCCGACGAAGATGGTCACGAAGACCACGAGCCCGATCCCGATCATCAGCGCGGCGGCGGTGACCGCGGTGCGGGCGGGGTTGCGGCCCGCGTTCTCGGCCGCGATCCGGCCGACGCCGCCGGCGACGGCGGTGATCGGCGGGGCGGCCGCGTGCACGACGGGCCGCACAATGTAGCGCGACAGGACGGCGACGCCGATGAAGACGGCGATCGCACCGGCGGCGAGAATGGCGAGGCGCTGCGTCGTGGCGATGTCCTGGGTCAGGCCGGCCACGAGCGCCGCCCCGCCGAGGACGCCGATCAGGACGCCGATCACGGGCGTCAGCCGCGCGAGCCGGCCGCGCGGCGGCACGGCGCCCTCGCGCAGGGCACTGACCGGGGCGATGCGGGTGGCCCGCAGCGCCGGCCCGATCGCGGCCAGCACGGTCACGCCGATGCCGACGACGAGGCAGACCACGACGGTCTGCCAGGGCATCCGCAGGCCCGTCGCGGGCAGGCCGAAGCCGACCAGCTCGAAGACGCGGTTGAGGCCCCAGGCGAAGCCGAGCCCGAGCACCAGCCCGACGAGGGTCGCGGCGAGGGCGATCACGAAGGCCTCCCCCACCACCGTGCCGAGGATCTGGCGGCGGCTCGCGCCGATCGTGCGCAGCATCGCGAACTCGCGGGTGCGCTGGGCGACCGTGATCGAGAAGGTGTTGAAGATGATGAAGGCGCCCACGAGGACGGCGACGCCCGCGAAGCCGAGCAGGGCGAAGCGGATCAGCCGCCCGATCAGCGCGTTGAGCTCGCTGGCCTGCTCGGCCGAGTCCTCGGCCGCCGTCTGGACGATCAGCCCCGGGTCGTCGAGCGCCGTGCGCACGCGGTCGGCGAGCTCGTCCTCGGAGACGCCGTCGGCGGACTTCGCGTAGACGAAGCTGGCCTTGCCGTCGAGCGACCACCAGGCCTGCACGTCGCCGAGCGGGGCGATCACGGACGTGGAGCCGCCGAGCGACGTCGTGCCGTCCCCGAACTGGAGGATGCCGACGACGGAGACGTCCTGCGCGCCGGCCTGCGTCGCGAGCTGGGCGGCCTGCCCGACCTCGAGCCCGCCCTGCTCGGCGATCTCCTTCGCCACGGCGACCTCGCCGCTCGCCTCGGGGAGCCGTCCCGCGATCGGGGTGTACGGGTTCATCGCCTGCGGCAGGCTCGAGAACACGAAGTTCGGGGCGCCGCCCTGGCTGACCAGCTGCTCGCCGTCCGCGACGAGGTAGCCCTGCACCTGCAGGAACGGCTCGGCCAGCGCCACGCCGTCGACCTGGCGGACCCGGTCGACCACGTCGGCGTCGAGGTAGACCTCGGTCTGCTGGTCCTCGAACGGCGGCCGGTCCTTCACGACCACGTCGATCTGCGCGTTGCCCTGCTCGAAGATCTGCACGAAGGCGCGGTCGATCTGGTCCGTCAGGACGAACGTGCCGGAGATCATCGTGACCCCGAGCAGGATCGCGACCGCGGTCAGGGCGGAGCGCAGCTTGCGGGTCGCGAGGCCGCGCAGGACGAGCCGCAGCATCCCCTACTCCAGCGTCTTGATCGTGTCGAGGATCTCGGACGCCGACATGCGGCCCGAGTCGCGAACGACCTTGCCGTCGCGCAGAAACACGACGCGGTCGGCGATCGACGCGGCGCTCGCGTCGTGCGTGACCATGATCACCGTCTGCCCGAACTCGTCGACGGCGCGGCGCAGGAGCTCGAGCACCTCGGCGCCGGTCTTCGAGTCGAGGTTGCCGGTCGGCTCGTCGCCGAACACGACCGCGGGCCGCGACAGCAGGGCGCGGGCGACGGCCACGCGCTGCTGCTGGCCGCCCGAGAGCTCGGACGGGCGGTGCGTGAGGCGGTCGCCGAGGCCGATCGCGTCGATCAGCGTGCGCTCCCACTCGGGGTCGGGTGCCGCACCGGCGATGCGCAGCGGCAGCTGGATGTTCTCCTGCGCCGTCAGCATCGGCAGCAGGTTGAAGAACTGGAAGACGAAGCCGATCTTCTCGCGGCGCAGGAGGGTCAGCTTCTGGTCGTTGAGCCCCGCGAGCTCGGTGCCGTCGACGACGACGCTGCCGGACGTGGGCTGGTCGAGGCCGGCGAGGATGTGCATCAGGGTGGATTTGCCGGACCCCGACGGGCCCATCACGGCGGCGAGCTGGCCGTGCGGGAACGAGATCGTGACGCCGTCGAGGGCGCGCACCTCGGACTCGCCCTCGCCGTAGACCTTCGTCAGGTCGCGAGCGGCGACGACGTCGCCGGCGCGGTGCTCGGCCGCGGGGGCGGCGGCTTCGGTGCTGCTCATCGGGGGGAACTCCGGACGCTCGGAGGCGTCAAAATGCTCGCAGGCCGGGTGCCCGTGGATGGCGGGAGTCCCACGGCTAGAGCTTGCCGGCGGCGGCGAGCGTGAGACGGCCCCACAGCTCCTCGCCGGACTTGGAGCGGCGGATGTACATGCCCTGCCGCGGCACGAACTCGCCCTCGAGGGCGAGGACGGGGCCGCGCTTCGGGCTCGTCGCGTCCAGGTACCAGTCGCCGTCGTCGAGCATCTCGCCGGCGGGCGAGAAGACGATTCGCCCGGCCTCCTCGTCGGAGAGGGGCTCGAGCCAACCGTACGAGCGGGGGTCCGTGGTCGGGGAGACGCCGCTCATCAGGACTTCTTGGCGGCCTTCTTCGAGGCCTTGAGCGGGTTCAGCATCTTCTCCTTGGCGTCCGGCGGCGCATCCGCGAGGGCCACCAGGCTCTCACCGCAGATGTGGCCCTTGACGCGACGCAGACAGGTGTCCGGCGTCGACCAGAGCGACACGGTGCGATGCCCGTGCTTGCAGATGTAGACGCGGGCCACGACGGGGCCCGTGGCGACGGCCACCGCGGCGGCCTCCGCCTCGGCGTCGTACTCCTCGCCGGCCTCGCCGACGAACTCGGCGGCGATCTCCGCCTCGGTCTCGGCGTCCATCGGCTCGCGCTCCTCCTCGGCCTCCTCGGCGGCGGCCTCGGGCTCGGCGTCGGGCGCCTCCTCGGCGGCCTCGACGGCCGGAGCCTCCTCGGCGGCGGCCTCGGCCTCGACGGCGGGCGTCTCCTCGGCGGCCGGGGCCTCCTGCTCCTCGGCGGCCGGGGCCTCCTGCTCCTCGACGGCCTCGGCGGCCGGCTCGGTCTCGGTCTCGTTGTCTAGGTTCGAGGCTTCCACGTCGGTCTCCCGGGGGCAGAGCGGGTCGGCGGGATGGTAGGCAACCCCGGCCGGTCTTGGCGGCGGTTCCCACCGCGGCGGGAACCCTTGCACACTCCCGTTCGGACGGCGGCGCTCCCCGGCCTGCGGGTACCATGCCCCCGTGCCCAACTCCAAGCAGTTCCAGTACGAGGTCGACGTCGCGTGGGACGGCCGGCGCGCCTCCACCCTCGCGAGCGGCGACCTGCCCGCGATCCTGTCCGGCCCGCCGAGCGACTTCCCGATGGGGGAGCCCGACCGCTGGAGCCCGGAGCAGCTGTTTTTGGCCGGCCTCGCCTCCTGCACGATGATCTCGTTCCTCGCCCACGCCGAGCACAAGGGCGTCGAGGTGACGGGCTACTCGGCGTCGATCGGCGGCACGGTGATGCGCCGCGTCGAGGACGGCCGCTACGCCTTCGTGCACGTGCACCAGCGTCCGAGCGTGACGGTGGCCGCGGGCCAGGCCGAGCGCGCCCGAGAGCTGATCGGCAAGGCGGAGCGCGACTGCTTCATCTCCGCGTCCACGACCGCCGAGGTGCAGAACGACTGGGAGATCGCGGAGGCGTGAGCGCGCCGCGCGACCCCGTCCAGGGCTCCTACGGGGCCTACTTCGGCATCCTCCGCACCTACTGCGGCGTGGCGCCGGCCACGAGCCGCGACGAGGTCGCCGCGGCGGACGTCGTCGTGCTCGGCGCGCCCTTCGACGAGGCCGTGTCGTACCGCCCCGGGACGCGCTTCGGGCCGCAGGCGGTGCGCGAGGGCGAGGACGTCAACGCGATGGGCGAGCGCCCGAGCCTCCACGCCGGCATCGACCCCCTCGCCGAGCTGCGGATCGTCGACTGGGGCGACATCGACGTCCAGGCGGGCAACATCCCGCTCGCGCACGACCTGCTCGCCGAGGCCGTCGGCTTCGCGCTGGAGGTCGGCACCCTGCCGATCGTGATCGGCGGCGACCACTCGCTGTCGCACGCCATGCTGCGCGCGCTCCACGGCGCGTACGGGTCCGACGGCTACTCGGTGATCCACTTCGACACCCACGCCGACACGGGCGATCCCGCCACGGGCGAGCCGCCGCACGGCACGCCGTTCCGCGCCGCGATCGAGCGCGGCGAGCTCGACGGCTCGCGGATCTTCCAGATCGGCCTGCGCGGGACCTGGCCGACGCCGCCCGAGTTCGACTGGATGCGCGCGCAGGGCATGCGCTGGGCCACGATGGACGAGGTCGAGGACCGCGGCCTGCCCGCCGTCGTCGCCGAGGCGATCGCGTTCGCGGCCGAGCGGGCGCCGCGCACGTACCTGACGGTCGACATCGACGTCCTCGACCCGGCCTACGCGCCGGGCACGGGCACGCCGGAGCCGGGCGGGCTGACCACCCGGGAGCTGAAGCGCGCCGTCCTGGCGGTCGCCTCGTCGCTCGACCTCTGCGCCATGGACCTGGTCGAGGTCTCGCCGCCGTACGACCACGCCGCGATCACCGCGATGGCCGGCCACCGCGTGATCCTCGACTGCCTCAACGGCGTCGCGCTGCGCCGCACGGGCCGGACCGCGCAGCGGCAGATGCCGTGAGCCTGCTCGTCGCCTACGCCGACCTCCACGAGGACGGCCTCGTGGGGCCGCTCTTCGACCTCGCCGAGGCCCCCGACGACGAGGTGGCGGCCGCCGAGGCCGCCCGCGCCGCCCTCGAACTCGAGCTCCCCGTCGGGCTGGCCATCGCCCTCGCCGTCGTCGCCTCCGAGGGGCCGTTCGCCGTCGCGGCGCGCCACGGCATGGCCGCCCACGACCCGCGCGTCGCCCTCGCCGGCCGCGAGCTCGCGCGGGTCGGCGAGCTCGCCCACGGCGACGCGGCGCGCCTGCTCGCCCGCCACGGCCTCGACGGGGCGCTGGGCGGCCGCGACCTCGCGGGCCCCGAGCGCGACGCGATCCCGGTCGCGGCGCTCGCGCTCGCCGACCGGCTCGCCGCCGAGCCGGGCTGGGCCGGAACGGCCGCCGACCTGGCCGCGTTCCACGCCGCGGAGGGCACGGGGGCGCTGGCGATCAGCCGCGTCCTGCGCTGGGTCGACGGCGAGCTCGTCGGTGTGCCCGCCCCGGACCGCACGACCCTCGAGGATCTCGTCGGCTACGAGGCCCAGCGGGCGCCGCTCCTCGACGACCTGCGCGCGTTCCTCCACGGGGCCCCCGCCAACGACGCGCTCCTGCACGGCCCGCCCGGCACCGGCAAGTCGGCCGCGGTGCGGGCCTGCGCCGCGGCCTACGCCGACCAGGGCATCCGGCTCGTGCAGGTCGAGCGCGACCAGATCGACGGGGTCGAGGCGGCGCTGATCGAGCTGCGCGACGGCCCGCCGACGATCCTCTTCCTCGACGACCTCGTCGTCGACGACGGCGAGCGGCTCGACCGGGTCCTGCGCGCCACCCTCGACGGCGGCGTCGTCGAGCGCCCCCCGAACGTGATCGTCTGGGCCACCTCGAACCGCCTCAACCTCACGCACGGCTCGCTGGCCGAGCGCGCCGACGACGTCGATGCGGAGGAGATGGTCGGGGAGAAGGTGGCGCTGGCCGCCCGTTTCGGCCGCCGCGTGCGCTTCCCCCGCCAGGACAAGGCCGCCTACCTGGCGATCTGCCGCCACCTCGCCTTCGCGCGGCTCGGCTCCGTGCCGGACGACCTCGACGCGCAGGCGATGCGCTTCGCGGTGCAGGGCCACGGGCTGTCGGCGCGGACCGCCCGGCAGTTCGCGGACCAGCTGCGCTGAGTCAGGCGCCCGGCGCGAGGGTGCCGTCGACGTGCGCGCGGATCGCGGCGCGCATCCGCGCCGGCGAGATCGACGCCGGGTGCAGGAGCGCGTGCAGGCCGAGCCCGTCGAGGAGCGCCGCATAGGTGCGGGCCCAGTCGGCCGCGTCGACCGCGCGCAGCTCGCCCCGGGCCGCCCCCGCCTGCACGGCGCGCTCCATCCGCCGCCGCCAGCCCGCGTAGAGCCGTCCGTGCAGCTCCGCGAGGGCCGGGGTGCGCGCCGCGCGGGCCGCCAGCTCGCCCCAGACCCGCTGCTCGTCGGCGCGCTCCGGCGTGTCCGGCACGGAGGCGTCGCCGATCGCGATCAGCTCGGCGCGCGGCCCGTCGGCGCCGGCGAGCTCGGCCTCTATCCGGGTGGCGAAGCGGGCCGCGAGCTCCTCGAGGGTGGCCCCGAGCACGTGGTCCTTCGTCGCGAACCAGTGCGTGATCGTGCCCGTCGAGACGTCGAGCTCGGCGGCCAGCCCGCGCATCGTCGTGGCCTCGTAGCCCGCCCGGGCGATCAGGCGGATCGCGCCGTCGACGATCTCGCCGCGGCGCAGCTCGGCGACGGAGGCGCGCGGCATCAGCCCTCCACGGGCCAGGCCGCGACCGGACCCGTGCCGCGCTTGCGCATCTCGTTGACGAGCACGACCTTCTGGATCTCGGAGGTGCCCTCCCAGATGCGGTCGACGCGCAGGTCGCGGTAGAACCGCTCGACGGCGTTCTCGCGCATGTAGCCGCGCCCGCCGAGCACCTGCACGCAGGAGTCGACGACGCGGTTGGCCATCTCGGAGGCGAACAGCTTGATCGCGGCGGCCTTCGCGTGGAGGGTCTTCGGGTCGATGCGCCCCTCGGTCACCTCCCACGCCACCTGGTAGGTGACGGCGCGGGCGGCGGCGATGTCGGCGACGGCCTCCGCGAGGGGGAACGAGACGCCCTGGAAGTCGATGATCCGCTCCCCGAACTGCACGCGGTCCGTCGCGTAGGCGAAGGCGTCTTCGAGGCAGCGCTCCGCCCCGCCGAGGCAGCGGGCGGCGATCATCAGCCGCTCCTCCATGAACCACTCCTTGGTCAGGTCGTAGCCCTCGCCCACCGCGCCGAGGACGTGCTCCGGGCCGAGCCGGACGTCGTGGTAGCGGAAGATCGGGTGCTCGTAGACGAAGTGGTGCATGTAGCGCGGGACGCGGTGCTGCTCGACGCCGTCGGTGTCGCGGTCGATCAAGAACGAGGTCGGGCCCTCACCGGGCACCTCGGCCACGACGATCTGGTAGTCGGCGACGTCGCCGACGGTGACGTACCACTTCTCGCCGCTGAGGACGAAGCCGTCCCCGTCGCGGACCGCGGACGTGGCGAGGGTCGAGGGGTCGGAGCCCGCGTCGGCCTCCGTGATCGCGTAGCAGGAGCGCCGCCGCCCCTCGATCTCGGGCACGAGCCAGCGCTCGCGCTGCTCGGGGGTGCAGTAGCGCAGCACGTTCGCGGGCCGCCAGACGACGTCCCAGAGGGCGTTCGTGGAGCGGCCGAGCTGCTCCTGCGAGAGCACCTGCTCGAAGATGGTAAGGCCCTGCCCACCCCACTCGGCGGGCATGTTGACGGCGTTCAGGCGCTCGGCGATGACCGCCGCGTAGGTCGGGGCGAGCTGCTCCGGCGTGAGGCCGTCCTGCTCGTCGCAGGTGATCTCGAGGGGCAGCAGGTGCTGGTCCGTGAAGCGCCGGGAGCGTTCCTGGATCTCCCGCTCGCGGGCGTTGAGGGACAGGTCCATGGTGGTTCTCCGGGGACGGCGCGGCTCAGACGCGGGGGAACAGGGAGCGGGAGATGATCAGGCGCATGATGTCGCTCGTGCCCTCCCAGATCTCCTCGAGCTTGGCGTCGCGCAGCCAGCGCTCCGCCGGGTACTCGCGGGAGTAGGAGTAGCCGCCGAGCGTCTGGCAGCAGGCCCAGGCGGAGAACCACGCGGCCTCGGAGGCGGCCAGCTTCGCCATCGCCGCCTCGGTCGCGAACGGCTCGCCGGCGTCGGCGAGCGCCGCCGCGTGGCGGACGAGCAGCCGCGCCTGGTCCATCTTCATCTTGACGTCGACGAGGCGGAAGGAGACGGCCTGGTTGACGTGGATCGGGGCCCCGAACGTCTCGCGCTCGGTGGCGTACTCGACCGCGTAGTCGAAGGCCGCGCGGGCCATCCCGACCTCGCCGGCCGCGAGGACGACGCGCGACTCGTCGAACTTGCGCATCAGGCCCTTGAAGCCCATGCCCTCGTCGCCGATGCGGCGGTCCTCCGGCAGGAAGACGTCGTTGAAGAAGATCTCGTGCGTGGGGATCGCGCGCTGGCCGAGCTTGTGGAGCTTGCTGCCGACCTCGAAGCCGGCGTCGCCCTCCTCGACCACGAAGGCGGTGATGCCCTTCGAGCGGGTGCCCGGAGCGACGGTCGCGAACACGAGGTAGAAGGAGGCCACACCCGCGTTCGAGATCCAGGTCTTCGAGCCGTTGAGGCGGTAGCCGCCGTCGACGGGCTGGGCGTGCGTGGCGATCGCGCTCGCGTCGGAGCCCGCTTGCGACTCGGTGGTGGCGAGCGCGCCGAGCTTCGGGGTGGGGCCGCAGAGCGGGGTGATCCAGCGCTCCTTCTGTGCCTGGGTGCCGAGCTCGACGATGACGCCGCCGAAGAAGGAGGCCGACCCGATGAAGTTGCCGATCGCGGCGTCGCCGTAGGTCAGCTCCTCGTGGATCTGGATGCAGGTCGAGAGGTCGTGGATCCCGCCGCCGCCGAACTCCTCGGGCAGGTCGAAGCAGGTGAGCCCGATCTCGGCCGCCTTGTGGAACGGCGCGTACGGGGTCTCCTCGGTCTCGTCGTAGTGGGCGGCCACGGGCCGGATCTCGTGGGCCGCGAAGTCGCGGGCGAGCGCCACGAGCTCCTGCTGGATGTCGGTCGGCGTGATGGCGATGGCCACGTCTTCCCCCTTTGTCGCACGGACGTGCGGATCGTCGCACATCCGTTATGCGATTGGCAAGGGCGGCTCAGGCGGCGGGCGGGGCGGCCGCCGGGGTGGCGTCCGGGCGCGGCGGCGGACGCCGCACCAGGGGCAGGAGGACGAGCCCCCCGACCACGAAGACGACGCCCGACAGGACGTAGGCCTCGCGCACCCCGAAGGCCTCGATCGCGGGGCCCGCCGAGGCGAGGCCGAGGATGAACGAGGCCGTGGCCACGAGCTCGGCGACGGCGAAGACGCGCGAGCGCAGGCGGTCGACGACGGCGCGCTGCAGGAGCAGCTGGCGCGCGACGTTGACGAAGCCCGACGCGGCGCCCCCGAGCACGCTCACCACGAGCACGAGGACGAACAGCGGGCTGAGGCCCATGAGGGCGATCATCACCCCGTCCACGGCCATCCCGACCAGCATCACCTTGACCTCGATCGGGCGCTCCCCCATCCAGCGCCCCGCCGCCCACGACCCGACCAGCATCCCCGCCCCCCACGTCGAGATCAGGGCCGCGAAGCCGATCGAGCCCGCCTCGAAGAGCTTGGCGAGCGGCGCGTCCGCGACCATCGACCAGCCGACGACGCTGAAGGCGACGACCTCGGCGGCGATCACGAGCACCAAGAGGCGCGAGCGCAGGACCACGCGCACGCCCTCCGTGAAGGGCACGCTCGGCGCCGCACCCGCGGCGCGGTCGCGGCGCTCCTGGAAGCGCCCGCGGACGCTCCAGACGAGCACGGCGGAGACGAGAAACGAGACGGCGTTGATGCCGAAGGCGAGGTTGGCGCCGACCGCGCCGACGAGCACCCCGCCGACGAGGGGGCCGACGGTGATGCCGAGGCTGAAGGCCTGCGAGACGAGGCCGTTCGCCCAGGCCAGGTCCTCGTCGCCCGCGAGGTTCGGGATGGCGGCCTGCGAGGCGGGCAGAAACGGCGCCTCGCAGAGGGTGGCGAGGAGCGCGAGCGCGATCAGGAGCCACGGCTCGTGCGCGAACACGAGGCCGGCGAAGACGATCGCGGCGCCGATGTCCGAGAGGATCATGATCGTGCGGCGGTCGAAGGAGTCGCCCAGCCAGCCGCCGACCGGCGTCATCACGCCGAGCATCGCGAACGTGGCCAAAAAGACCGCCGAGACCCAGACCGCGGACCCCGTCACCTCGTAGATCTGGAAGGTCAGGGCGATCATCGCGACCTGCGAGCCGGTCACCGAGATGGCGCGCGCGGTGGCGAGCCGGCGGATGGGGGCGCGGGGTTCGGCCACGGGGTCAGGATACGGACCGCCGCGCGTCGGGCTGCCGTACCATGCCCGCCATGGCCATCGACGTGAACGAGACGGACTTCGAGCGCGAGGTCATCCAGGCCTCCCACCAGCAGCCCGTCCTCGTCGACTTCTGGGCCGAGTGGTGCGGCCCGTGCAAGCAGCTCGCACCGATCCTCGAGGCCGCCGTCGCCAGGCGCCAGGGCGCCGTCAAGCTGGTCAAGGTCGACACGGACCGCAACCAGCAGCTCGCGATGGCGTTCCGCATCCAGGGGATCCCCGCCGTCAAGGCGTTCGTCAACGGCCAGATCGTCAACGAGTTCACCGGCGTCCTGCCGGCTCCGCAGATCGAGCAGTTCCTCGACGCGCTCGTGCCGGCGGCCGCCGAGGAGCCGGTCGCCGCCGCCGACGAGGACTCCCTGCGCGCGCTCCTCGCCCAGGACGACCAGAACGTCGACGCGGCCGTCTCCCTCTCGCACCTCCTGCTCGCCCGCGGCGACGCCGCGGACGCGATCGCCGTCCTCACCCCCGTCCGCCATCACGCCCACGCCGATGGCCTCCTGGCCTGCGCCGAGGTGCTCTACGACACGGAGCTCGCGCCGGAGATGGCGGCTGCGCTGGAGCGCCTCGCCGCCGACCCCGAGGGCGCGCTCCAGTCGATGCTCGACCTCCTGCCCGGCGCCACGGACGAGCGCAAGGACCTCGTGCGGCGCGTGATGGTCGGGATCTTCGCCCAGCGGCCGGTGGACGACCCGATCGTCATCACCTACCGCAAGCGGCTCGCCTCGGCGCTCTACTAGCCGGCTACAGCTCGACCGGCACGGGGACGGCGTCCGCGTCGTCCGGCTGGACGGCCGGGCGCGCCCCGAGCCCGCGGAACCCGATCAGGATCGCGACGATGGCGAGCGCCATCAGCGCCGCCCCGAACCAGAGCGCCGTGTGGAACCCGCGCAGCCACGCGTCGGCCGCCAGCGGCCAGACCTGCTCGCCCGCGAACCGCCGGATCAGCTCGCCCTGTGCGCCCTCGACGAGCGGCAGGAGCCGGTCGGCGTTCTCCGCGAGGCGGCCGCCGACCCGGCCCGTCTCGTCGGCCCAGCGGCTCGCGGTGACCGCGGCGGCCACCGAGCCGAGGATGGCGATCCCGAGCGCGCCGCCGACCTGGCGCGAGGCGTTGAGGACGCCGGAGCCGACGCCCGCCTTGCGCGGGTCGATCGCGCCCATCGCGGCCGCGCTCATCGCGGGCATCGCCAGCGCGAGGCCCGCGCCGAGCAGCACGTAGAACGGCCACATCAGGTTGTAGGAGCTGTCGACGGCGGTCAGGGTCAGGCCGGCCATCGCCACGCCGGCGAGCAGCATCCCGGCCGCCATCAGCCGCCCCGAGCCGAAGCGCGCGTTGAGCTTGCCCGCCATCGGCGAGACGGCGAGCACCACGAGGGTGAGCGGCAGCGTTCTGAGGCCCGCGCCGACGGCGCTGTAGCCCTGGATGTTCTGCATGTAGAGGGTGATCACGTAGATCGACCCGAACAGGCCGAAGCCGACCAGGACCGCGACGATGATCGCGGTCGAGAAGACGCGGCTGCGGAAGAAGCCGAGCGGCACCATCGGCTGCTCCTGGCGCGACTCCCAGATGCAGAAGAGGGCGAGCAGGCCGAGGGCCAGCGCGATCAGCCCCAGCGCGTTCCACGACACCCACGGGTGGTCGTTGGCGCCGATCACACCGTAGGTGAGCAGGAACAGGCCCGCCGTCACGATCACGGTGCCGACCACGTCGAGGCTGCGCACGGTGTCGTCGCGGGACTCGCGCACGGCGTAGACGGCGACGGCGAACGCGATCACGGAGATCGGCACGTTGATCCAGAAGACGGCGGCCCAGCCGACGCCGTCGACGAGGATCCCGCCGACCAGGGGGCCGACGGCGAGGCCGAGGCCGCTGATCCCCGCCCACATCCCGATCGCGCCGGCGAGGCGCTCGCGCGGGAACGTCGCCACGAGGATCGAGAGGGACAGCGGGTTCATCAGCGCGGCGCCCGTGCCCTGCAGGGCGCGGGCCGCGATCAGCTGCGTATCGGTCTGCGCCAGCGCGCAGAGGACGGAGCAGACCCCGAACAGCACCACCCCGACCAGGAACATCCGCTTGCGGCCGAAGCGGTCGCCGAGCTTCCCGCCGAGCAGGATCAGCGCCGCGAAGACGAGCACGTACGCGTTGATCGTCCACTGCAGGCCGCTGATCGAGGGGTTGAGGTCCTCCTGGATCGTCGGCAGCGCGACGTTCACGACGGTGTTGTCGAGCATGATCATGAACAGCGCGAAGCACATCGCGAACAGGGTCAGGCGCATGCGCCGCTCGGAGTGCGGGTGCTCGGCGGGAGCGGCGCTCACGCGTCGTCGCCGCTGCGGGCCTGCTCGCGCTCGCGCCGCTTGCGGCGCTCGTTCTGCGAGGCGACGGCCACGAGGAACGTCGCGGGCAGCGCCCAGAAGAGCCCGTAGACGAGGCTGCGCCAGAGGGGCTGCGCGAGCGCCGTCAGGTGCAGGAAGGAGACGATCACGACCAGCACCGGGTAGGCGATGACGAGCTGGACCCCGAACTCGAGCCCCTCCCAGCGGCGGAGCAGGGAGCGCTTCTCGTCGGCCGCCATGCCGGCAGGATAGGCCCTCGCCGGTGGTAGCGTTCCGGTTGCGAGGGCGCCGAAGGAGCACCGATGGGCCGCACCACCTACGAGAAGGTCTGGGACTCCCACGTCATCGACGGGGACCTGCTCTTCATCGACCTGCACCTGATCCACGAGGTCACGACGCCGCAGGCGTTCGAGAGCATGCGCCTCGCCGGCCGCGGCGTGCGCCGCCCGGACCGCACGCTCGCCACCACCGACCACAACACGCCGACGAGCCCGCTGGCCGACGGCATCTCGGACCCGATCTCGAAGCAGCAGCTCGACACGCTGACCGCCAACGTCGACCAGCACGGGCTCGTCTTCTACCCGTGGGGCCACCGGCGCCAGGGCATCGTCCACGTGATCGGCCCGGAGCTCGGCGTGACGCAGCCCGGCATGACGATCGTCTGCGGCGACTCGCACACCGCCACGCACGGCGCGTTCGGCGCGCTCGCGTTCGGGATCGGCACGTCCGAGGTCGAGCACGTGCTGTGCACCCAGACGCTCCCGCAGAAGCGGGCCCGCAAGATGCTCGTCCGCTTCGAGGGCGAGCCCGGCCGCGGCGTCGTCGCGAAGGACTACATCCTCGGCCTGATCGGCCAGATCACCGCCGCGGGCGGCCAGGGCTACGTGCTCGAGTACGCCGGCCCCGCGATCGACGCCCTCTCGATGGAGGGGCGCATGACGATCTGCAACATGTCGATCGAGGCCGGCGCGCGCGCCGGCTACTGCGCGCCCGACGACACGACGTTCGCGTACCTCGAGGGCCGCCCCGGCGTGCCCGCCGACTACGACACCGCCGTCGCCGAGTGGCGCGAGCTGCGCTCCGACCCCGACGCCGAGTACGACCGCGTCGAGGTCGTCGACGTCGCCGCGCTCGCCCCGCAGGTCTCGTGGGGCACGAACCCCGGCCAGGTCGCCGCGATCACGGGCGTCGTGCCCGACCCGACGACCCCCGACGAGGAGCGCGCCCTCCAGTACATGGACCTCCGGCCCGGGCAGCCGCTGCAGGAGGTCGCGATCGACCGCGTCTTCCTCGGCTCGTGCACCAACAGCCGGATCGAGGACATGCGCGCCGCCGCGCGGATCGTCGAGGGCCGCACGGTCGCGCCGACCGTGCGGGCGATGGTCGTGCCGGGCTCGATGCAGGTCAAGGCGCAGGCCGAGCGCGAGGGCCTCGACCGCATCTTCATCGACGCCGGGTTCGACTGGCGCCCGAACGCGGGCTGCTCGATGTGCCTCGGCATGAACCCGGACATCCTGCAGCCGGGCGAGCGCTGCGCCTCGACGTCGAACCGCAACTTCGAGGGCCGCCAGGGCACCGGCGGCCGCACGCACCTGATGAGCCCCGAGATGGCCGCCGCCGCCGCGATCACCGGCCACCTCACCGACGTCCGCGAGTGGGAGTGATCCGATGGAGCCGTTCGAGACCGTCACCGGCGCGACCGCCCCGCTCGACCGGGCGAACGTCGACACCGACCAGATCATGCCGAAGGAGTTCCTGAAGCGGATCGAGCGCACGGGCTTCGGCCAGTTCGTCTTCCACAACTGGCGCGAGGAGGAGGACGACTTCGTCCTCGAGCGCCCGGAGTTCCGCGACGCGCCGATCCTCGTCACCGGCCCGAACTTCGGCTCGGGCTCGTCGCGCGAGCACGCCCCCTGGGGCCTGCAGGACTGGGGCTACAAGGTGGTCATCGCCCCGAGCTTCGCCGACATCTTCCGCTCCAACTGCGGCAAGATCGGCCTGCTCACGGTCGCGCTGCCGGAGGCGGACGTGCGCGAGCTGCTCGACGCCGCACCGGCCGCGATCACGGTCAGCCTCGAGGACCGCACCGTGACGATGCCCGACGGGCGCGTCGTGGCGTTCGCGTTCGACGACAAGGTCCGCGAGAACCTGCTCAACGGCTGGGACGACATCGCCCTCACGCTCCTGCGCGAGGACCGGATCGCCGAGTACGAGGCGACGCGCGAGCGGCAGGGCCCGAGCACGCTGTCGCTGGGCTAGGCCCCGAACCTCAGGCCGAGTACGCCAGGTACGAGCGCTGCGTGTCGATGTGCGCGGCGATGTGCGCCGCGTCGTGCCACACGCCCCAGATGAAGCTCGACCCGCGCCGCGACAGCCACGGCAGTCCGAGGAAGTAGACCCCGGGCTCGACCGACACGCCCCGCCGGTGGTCGGGCTTGCCCGCGTCGTCGAAGGCGTCGACCCCGAGCCAGCTGAAGTCCGTCCGGTACCCGGTCGCCCAGATGATCGTGCGCACGCCCGCCGCCGCGAGGTCGAGCTCCCGCAGGGGCTCCAGGGCGCGGGCGGGCAGGGGGCCGAGCTCGCGCTCGGCCGGGTCGGGCGGCAGGTCGAGGCCGTTGCGCTCCACGTACGCGTCGGCCAGGTCGAGCAGCGCGTGGTGCTTGGCATCGCCCTGCTCGATCGTCGCCGCGAGGTCGTCGCCGAAGCGGACCACACCGTCGGTGCAGTCCTGCGTACGCCCGACGAGGACGATGCCGGACGCCGCCAGATCGCGGAAGTCGATGGTCCGGCCGCCGTCGACGCCGCTGACGGCGATCGTGACGTGCTGAGCCCCCATGGGCGGCGTCTCGAGGTCCCACAGGCCGAGCACGCCGAGCCACCAGACGAAGTCGCGGCCGCGGTAGCGGCGCGGCGGGCGGTCGTGCCGGCCGACCGACAGATGCACCTCGCGGCCGGCACCGCGCAGGTCGTTGGCGATCTGGACCCCGGACGAGCCGCTGCCGACGACCAGCACCCCGCCCTCCGGCAGCTCCGCCGCGTTGCGGTAGGCGCTGGAGTGCAGCTGCAGGACGGGGACGTCGTCGGGCACCAGCGGCGGCACCACGGGCACCTGGAACGGCCCCGTCGCGGCGATCACGAAGTCGGCGTCGAGCGGGCCGGCCGTCGTCTCCGCGCGGAACCCGCGGCGGTCCGCATGGCGCGTCACGGCGGTGACCTCGACGCCGGTGCGCAGCGGCGAGCCGAACCGCTCGGCGTACGCCGCGAGGTAGTCGGCGACCTGCTCCTTGCCGGCGAACCCGTCCGGCTCGACGTCGGCGAACTCGAGGCCCGGGAAGCGGTCGTGCCAGACCGGGCCGTTCGTGACCAGCGAGTCCCAGCGCTGCGAGCGCCAGCGCTCGGCGACGCGACCGCGCTCAAGCACGAGGTGCGGGATCCCGCGGGCGCTGAGGTGCTCGCTGGCGGCGATGCCGGCCTGGCCGCCACCGACCACCAGCACCCCGGTCTGCTCGGCCCCCGCACCCGCCACGGGTCAGACCACCTTGGCGGTGTCGAAGTACTCGGTGAAGCGGACGATCTTCCCGTCGCGCAGCTCGACGGCCATCACGAGGGGGAAGTCGGTGCGCGCGCCCGCGAGGTCGGTGCACTGGAAGCGCCCCTCGGCGAGCGCGACATCGCCGCTGGCCGCGAGCGTCGTCACCGGCACCTGCACCTCCGTGAGCTCGGCGAACGCATCGGCGCACGCCGCCTCGACCGCCGCCGGCCCGACGGGGAACTCGCCGAACAGCGGGCCCTCGTAGCGGCCATCGAGGGCGAACAGCGCGGCGATGGCGGCGGCGTCCATGCGCTCCCAGCCCGCGCACAACTCGCGCATGGCGGATTCGGCACTCATGCGGTGGAGCGTAGCGCCTAGACGTTGAAGCGCACGTTCAGGACATCGCCGTCCCGCACGACGTAGTCCTTGCCCTCGACGCGCAGCTGGCCGAGCTTCGTGGCCTCCGCCCGCGAGCCGGCGGCGACCAGCTCGTCGGCGCCGATCACCTCGGCGCGGATGAAGCCGCGCGCGATGTCGGTGTGGATCTTGCCGGAGGCCTCGACGGCGTTCGCGCCGCGGCGGACCGTCCAGGCGGTGACGTCCTTCGGGCCGGCCGTGAAGAAGGTGATCAGGTCGAGCATCCGGAACGCGGCGGCGGCGACGCGCGGCGCGCTCGCCTCCTCCTGCCCGATCTCGGCGAGGAAGAGCGCGCGCTCCTCCGGGTCCCCGATCTCGGCCAGCTCGGCCTCGAAGCGCCCCGCGACCGCCACGACCTCGGCGTCCCCCGCGTAGCCGCGCAGCGCCGCGACCAGCTCGGCGTCGCCCGACTCGGAGGTGTTCGCCACGTAGAGCATCGGCTTCAGGGTCAGGAGCTCGAGCACGACCTCGGCGGGCAGCTCGCCCCGCCGCGGGAACGTGCGGGCGGTCGCGCCGGCGTCGAGGTGCGCCGCCAGCTCGGCGAGCAGGTCCGCCTCGGCCTTGGCCTCCTTCTGCCCCACCTTGACGGCGCGCTCCAGGCGCTCCAGGCGCTTGGCCACGAGGATGCCGTCGGCGAACAGGAGCTCGAGGTCGACGCCCTCGGCGTCGGCGGCGGGGTCGACCCGCCCGTCGACGTGGAAGACGGTGTCGTCGTGGAAGGAGCGCACGACGTGGATCAGGGCGTCCGCGGCGCGCAGCGCCTGCAGGAACTCGCCCGACAGGCCGCCATCACGCCCCGCGCCGCGCTGCAGCCCGGCGACGTCGACGAGCTGGATCGACGGCGGCACGAGCCTCTGGGAGTCCTCGACGCGGGCGAGCGCGGCGAGGCGCTCGTCGGGGACGGGCGCGATGCCGGTGTTGACCGACACCTCGGTGGCCGCGAACGGCTGCACCGTCGCGCCCGCGCCGGTCAGCGCGTTGAAGATGCTGGTCTTGCCCGAGTTGGGCAGGCCGATGATGCCGATCTCGAGGCTGGCCACGGCTCCGGACGATATCCGGGGTGGCTCAGCCGACGCGCCGGAGCGCCGGCACGAGCCGCCGGCTGATCCGCCCGGTCACGGATCCGAGCAGGTAGCCGGCCACCACGTCCGAGGGGTGGTGCACCCCGAGGTGGACGCGCGAGGCGGCCATCGCCAGCGCGGCCAGGCGCAGCGCGCCGCCGGCGCGCGGCGCGGCGTCGGCGAGGGCGAGCGCGGCGGCCGCCGACATCGCCGCGTGCGACGACGGGAAGGACGACGTGGACGGCGGCTCGATCGCCTGCGGCGCGTCGTCGAACTCGGGCCGGGGCCGGTCGACGCGCGTCTTGACGGCGTAGTTGACGGCGAGGGTGCCCCACACCGCGACGGCGGTGGCCGCCGCGATGCGCGGCTCGCGGCGGACGAGCGCCAGGCCGGCGCCGAGCGCGACCCAGCCGACACCGCTGTTGCCGAGCCGGGAGTAGGCCGCGACCGCGCGGTCGAGCCCGGGCCGGCGCAGCCGCGCCACGGCGATCAGGCCCGCCTCGTCGAGCGCCGCGACGGCGCCGATCAGGGGGCTAGAAGCCGACGCGGGCCTCGCGCTGGGCGATCCGCAGGAAGCTGACCTGGTCGGCGCGCACGCACAGCGTGCCGCCCTCGGCCTCGAGCTCTACGAGCCCCCCGTCGCCCTTCTCCACGGCCTTGCGCAGCGCCTTCAGCGCCGCGTCGCCGAGCTGGGCGGACGTCGCGCCGCCCCCGAGGAACCCGATCTCCACGCGCACCGTCTCTGCTGCCATCGTCACACCTCTCCGGGTTGGACCAGCTCGAGGAGGACGCCGCCGACGGCCTCCGGATGGATGAACGCGACCTGCATCCCGAACAGCCCCTGGCGGGGCTCGAGGTCGATCATCTCGACGCCCGCGGCCACCAGCCGGCGGCACTCGGCGGCGAGGTCGCCGACCTCGTAGGCCACGTGGTGCATGCCGGGACCGCGCCTCTCGAGGAACCTGCCGACCGGCGTGTCGGTTCCGAACGGGGCGACCAGCTCGATCATCGGCCCCGCGGGCGTGCGGATCGCCAGGGCGCGCGTGCCCATCGCCTCGGAGTCGTGCCCGTGGTCGACGACGGCCCCGATCAGGAGGGCGTAGGTCTCCGCGGCGGCCTCGAGGTCGGGCACGGCGATGCCGAGGTGGTGGATCCCGATCGCGCCCTGCACGGCGGGAAGCCTATCCGAGACCGCTCAGACCACGCGCTCGAGGCGCGGGTTCGGCAGCGGCTCGCGGCCGCGCTTGCCCCCGGCCCGGCCGTCGACCATCACGACGTCGGCCGTGAAGTCGCAGGCGCCGCGGATCAGGGCGGAGCCGACGCCGTACGAGTCGACGGGCACGCCCGCGGTCTCGAAGGCGCGGATCTTCTCCGCGTTGAAGCCGCCGGAGACGACGATGCGGACGCCCTCGTGGCCCGCCGCGTCGAGCGCGCTGCGGACGTTCCAGACCAGCTGCGGGTTCACGCCGCGCGGGTCGAAGCGGCCCATCATGTCCCACAGGGAGCGGTCGACCATCGTGCCGGAGGTGTCGAGCCGGACGCCCCAGAGGCGCTCGCCGAGGGCGTCGGCGACCTTCAGCGCCGTGCCCGCGCAGTCGTTGTCGAAGTCGACGAGGACGACGAGGTTCTGCCCGGGGTCGGAGCAGCGGGCGAAGGCCTCGGCGGCCGCGACCGTGTCGCCGTGGTAGGCGGCGATCAGCCCGTGCGGGACGGTGCCGAGCCCGCGCTCGCCCCACCACGCCGCCTGGGCGTCCGTCGAGACGCCGATCGCGCCGGCGATGTGGGCGGCGTAGCCGTCGCCCGTCTGGACGCGGTAGTGGTCGTGGCGCGCGGGGAAGTACATGATCGGCTTCGGCGCGGCGGCCTGCACGACCTCGCGCACGTTCGTGGCCACGAGGCTGCGGCGGGCGAGGCTGCCGAGGTAGACCGTCTCGAGGTGGCAGAAGTGCGCGTAGTCGCCCTCGATCGTGAGGACGCTCTCCCACGGCTCGATCTCGTCGCCGTCGTAGAGCGCGTGCACCTCGAGGCCGTCCCAGCCGGGCTCCCACGTGCCGTCGTCGCGCATCAGCCCCGCGCACTCGCGCAGGATCGCGAGCGCCTCGTCGACCCCGCCGAGCACGGCCGAGCGGCGCGTGAAGACCTGCACGAGCACGCGCGGTCGGTGCCCGTCGCGCTCCAGCACCCGCTGGGTGTGGTTGAAGTAGGCGTCCGAGTACCAGCCGGTGCGGATCTTCTCGACCGGCAGGTCGAGGATCGTGGACGGGAGGCGGGTCTGCGTGTCGCGGGGAAGGACGCTCATGGTCGGGCGCTCGGGTGCGCGGGATGGTACAGGCGATCGCCGGTGCGCCATAGTGCAGGGCGATGGCGGACCTGACCCCGCTCCCCCGCCCGGGCTTCCGGGAGATGCCGTGGGCGAACGGCCTCGGCACGACGCGCGAGATCGCGCTCGATCCCGACGCGGGCGCGGGCGGGGCGCCGTTCCGCTGGCGGCTGTCGATGGCGGACCTCGCCGGCCCGGGCCCCTTCTCCGAGCTCGCCGGCGTCGACCGCATCCTCGTCCTGCTCGCCGGCGAGGCGGTCGTGCTGCACGTCGCGGGGCGCGCCCCCGCTCCGCTCGGCCGCCACGACGCGATCGCCTTCCCGGGCGACGTGCCGACCCGTCTCGAGATGCCGCCGGGCGCGGGCCGCGACCTCAACCTGATGTGGGACCGGGCGCGGGCGACCGGCCGGGTCGACGTGCTCGCCGCGGGCGCCGGCCTCGTCCTCGGGGCCCCGCTCGCCTTCGCGGTGGCGCTCGGCGGTCCGGCGCGGGTCGAGGTGGACGGGGCGACGGCCGAGCTCGGCCCCGAGGACGCGCTGCGGATCGACGCGGGGCAGGAACTCGCCGTCCGCGCCGGCGACGTCTACGTGGCGCAGGTCGGCTAGCCGCCGAAGGCGCCCGCGTCGATCGCGCGCGCGAGGGCCGCGACCTCCGCGGCGAGGGTGCGGTCGGCGACGAGGGGCGGCGAGATGGCCCGCACCTTCGCGTGCTCGGCCTCGAGCAGGGGGCCGGAGCGCAGCGGGCGGCGCAGCTCGAAGCCCTGGGCGGCGGCGAGCAGCTCGATCGCGACGACGTGGCGGGCGAGGTCGAGGACCTGGAGCGCCTTCAGACCGGCCGTCGCGCCCATCGAGTTGAAGTCCTCCTGCCCGGCGCTCGTGGGCAGGCTGCCGACGCCGGCCGGGTGCGCGAGCACCCCCATCTCCGCGACGAGGCTGGCCGCCGTGTACTGCGCGATCATCAGCCCCGACTCGGTGCCCGGCTCGGCGATCAGGAACGGCGGCAGCGAGAACTCGTCGCCGCGCCCGTCCATCAGGCGGTAGGTGCGCCGCTCCGAGAAGGCGGCGAGCTCCTGCACGGCGATCGCGAGCACGTCGAGCGGCAGGGACAGCGGCTGGCCGTGGAAGTTCCCGCCCGAGACCACGTCCCCCTCCGCCGGGAAGAGCAGCGGGTTGTCGGTGACCGCGCCGAGCTCCGGCTCGACCGCGGCGGTGCAGTAGTCGAGGGCCTCCCCCACGGCGCCGAGCACCTGGGGGATGCAGCGCAGCGTGTAGGCGTCCTGGACGCGATGGCAGCCGGCGTGGCTCTGCAGCATCTCCGAGCCGGCGAGGAGCGCGCGCACCCGCGCCGCGACCGCGGCCTGGCGGGGGCGCCGGCGCAGGGCGTGGAGGCGCTCGTCGAACGGCGTGAGCGAGCCGAGCAGGGCGTCGAGCGACATCGCCGCCGCGACCTCGGCCGCGGCGAGCAGGCGCTCCGCCTGCCCGAGCGCGAGCACCCCGATCGCCGCCATCAGGTGCGTGCCGTTGAGGAGCGCGAGCCCCTCCTTGGGCCCGAGCACGATCGGCTCGACGCCGGCCATCGCGAGCGCCTCGGTCCCGTCCACCTCGGCACCGTCGGGCAGGAGCGCGCGGCCCTCGCCGATCAGGACGAGGGCGAGGTGCGCGAGCGGGGCGAGGTCGCCGCTCGCGCCGACCGAGCCGCGCGACGGCACCACGGGCGTGACGCCGCGGTCGAGCAGGGCGAGCAGCGCCTCGACGACGAGCGGGCGCACGCCGGAGTGGCCGCGGGCCAACGACGCCGCGAGGAGGACGAGCATGCCGCGCACCACCGGCACCGGCAGGGGCTCGCCGACGCCGACGGCGTGGCTGCGGACGATGTTGCGCTGGAGGTCCGCGAGGCCGCTGTCGGGGATGCGCACCGACTCCAGCGACCCGAAGCCCGTGGTCACGCCGTAGACCGCCTCGCCGGCGCCGGCGACGCGCGCGATCAGCGCCGCCGCCGCCTCGAGGCGTTGGCGCCCCTCGGGGCCGAGCTCGACCCGGGCGTCGCCGCGGGCCACGGCCTCGACCTCCCGCCGGTCGAGGGCCCCGCCGTCGAGCACGATCGGGTCGCCGCTCATGCGCGCATCATGATGCCGTCGCCACCGTCTGGGCGAACACCCCGTCGATCAGGCCCCCCGGGGCCGCCGTGGGCGCGATCCAGCCGGCCTCGGCCGCGAGGCCGGCGACGAGCCCCACCACGGTGTCGCGGTACTCCCCGCCGGGGAACAGCTCGACCGCGTTCTGCGGCACGTCGTACAGCGACGTGCCCTCGAGGGCGACGAGCGCGTCCCCCGGATCGCTGCCCTGGATGGTGCCGACGCGCGCCCCGATCCGCTCGGGATCGTCGCGGTCGAGGAGGCAGACGTCCTGCCAGGCCCGCACCACGGCGAGCATCTGGCCGGGGCGCTCGGCGGCCACCTCGTCGCGCGCGACCAGGACCCGCGACACGAGGCCCGGCCGCTCCCCCGCCGCCCGCACCAGCACGAGGTCCGGCGCCACGGCCTGGGCGAGCCGCGCCTGCGGGCCCGTCACCACCGCGGCGTCGACGTCCCCCCGCACGAGCGGCATGCCCGGGTCGACGCCGTCGACGGGGATCGCCTCCACGTCGTCCATCGTCAGGCCCGCCTCGGCGAGCGTGTCGCGCAGCACCAGCTCGCCGTCGCCGCCCGGCTGGTACGCGATCCGCCCGCCCGCGAGGTCGGCGGGCCCCTCGACGCCCTCGGCGGCGAGGATCACGTCCTCGGTCTTCGAGGCGGTCAGGAGCAGGATGATGCGGAGCGGGACGCCCGCCTCGGCGAGGACCAGCGCCTGCTCCGTGGAGACCACCGCGAGGTCGGCGTCGCCGCTCTCGAGCGCGCGGGCGACGTCCGCCTCGTCGTCGGCCGGCGCGAAGCGCGCGCCGATCCCCTCGCGCGCGAACTGCCCCTCCGCCCCGGCGACGCGCAGGAGGCCGAGGCCGAGCGAGGGGGTGCCGGTGATCCGCAGGAGCCCCGGCTCGGGCGGGGCGGCCGGGTCGAGCGGCGACGGCGGGATCGTGACCGTGAGCGGGTCGAACGTCGACGTGCCCGGCGGGGCCGCCGCCTCGCCGAGCCGGCCGCAGCCCGCCGCGAGGAGCGCGACGGCGAGCGCGCAGGCGGCGAGGAGGAGGGCGCGGCGGCGGGGGCGTCCGGATGGCACGCCCGAATCATGCCGCGACCCGGCCCGCCGCGCGGATCCGTCACACTACGACCCGGATGGCCACCCGCCCGGACTTCTCCCTGACCGCCTCCCCGGGGCGCCACCTGCCCGTCGCGGTGCGCGGCGAGGGCTGCCGGATCTGGACGGCTGACGGGCGCGAGTACATCGACGCCTGCGGCGGCGCGATGGTGATGAGCCTCGGGCACGGCCACCCGCGCCTCGTCGAGGCGCTCAAGCGCCAGGCCGACCGGCTCACCTTCACGTACCGCTTCTCGTTCTCGAACGAGCCGATGGTCGAGCTCGCCGAGCTCCTGCGTGAGATCTCGCCGATGCCGCGCTCCTGGGCCTTCTTCAACTCGTCGGGCTCGGAGTCCGTCGAGTCGGCGATGCACCTCGCCCTGATGCACTGGCAGGCGCTCGGCCAGCCGCAGCGCACCCGCTTCGTGTCGCGCTGGCCGTCGTACCACGGCAGCACCGTCGGCGCCCTCGGCCTGTCGGGCACCGCCCGGCGCGCCCCGTTCGAGGCGCTGCTCGACGAGGACGCGGTCGCCCACGCCCCGCTCAGCGACATCCGCTCCGGCCTCGACGACGTCGCGGAGACGGCCCGCGGCCTCGCCGAGCTCGAGGCGGCGATCCTCGAGCGCGGCCCCGAGACGGTCGCCGGCGTGTTCCTCGAGCCGATCACGGGCGCCAGCGCCGCCGCCGTCGTCCCCCCGGACGGCTACCTGCAGGGCGTGCGCGAGCTCTGCGACCGCCACGGCGCGCTGATGATCTGCGACGAGACCATCACGGGCTTCGGGCGCACCGGCACCTGGTTCGCGGTCGAGCAGTGGGACGTCGCGCCCGACGTGATCACGTTCGCGAAGGGCGTCACGAGCGGCGTCGTCCCCTTCTCCGGGATGCTCGTGGCCGGCCCGGTGGCCGACGTCCTGATGGCGAGCCCCGACGGCTTCCCCGTCGGGCACACCTTCTCCGGCTACCCGCTCGGCTGCGCCGTCGGCGCGGAGATGGTGCGGGTCATCCGCGACGAGGGGATCCTCGACAACGCGCGCGTCATGGGCGAGCGCCTGCGCGCCGGACTCGACCGGATCGCCACGGGCTCGCCCCACGTCGGGCAGGTGCGGGGGCTCGGGCTCCTGCAGGGGATCGAGCTGGTCGAGGACCGCGCGGCGCTCGAGCCGCGACCGGGCGCCGCCCTCCGCGTCGCCGAGGCGGCCCGCGAGCGGGGGCTGATGATCTACTGCTGCCCCACCGCACTGGGCGATCGCGTGATCCAATGCGTCATGCTTGCCCCACCGCTGAACATCTCGGCGGATGATGTGGACGAGATCCTCGAACGCCTCGAACCCGCGATAGGAGCAGCATGACCGAGCCCGACGACCCCGCAGCCATGTACCGAGCCGCCGTGGACGTCGCGCTGACGGGCGACGTCGGCATGGCGCCGGACTTCGACCGCCACCTCCAGGAGGAGGTCTGGCGCCTGCTCTGCTGCGACCGCGACCGGCTGCTGACGTTCTGCCAGCGGATGGGCCTCGTGGTGGGCAGGCTCACCACCCGGCAGACGCTCAAGAGCGACAAGCCGATCTTCGAGCTGATCGTCCACGGCGACGACGCCGACACCGTCCGGCAGCTCGCCGGCCGGGACCGCCCGCTGCGCTGACCGGGCAGGCGGGCCGCGTACCATCCGCGTGTGCCCCGCCGCCCCGTCGTCATCAAGCTCGGCAGCTCCGCGCTCGTCGACGAGCGCGGCCGCCTGCGGCGCAGCCGCCTCGACCGCATCGCCGGCGAGATCGGCGAGCTCGCGGCCGACACCCCCATCTGCGTGGTCTCGTCGGGCGCCATCGCGCTGGGCCTCGGCCGGCTCGGCCGGGGCGACCGCCCGACCGCCGTCGCCGACCTGCAGGCGGCCGCCGCGGTCGGCCAGGCCGTCCTGCAGCAGTCCTGGCAGCGCGCGCTCGGCCGGGCGGGCCGCACGACGGCGCAGGTGCTGCTCGCCGCCGGCGATTTCGAGCGCCGCGAGTCGTACCTCAACGCCCGCACCACGCTCGAGACGCTGCTCGGCTGGGACGTCACCCCGATCGTGAACGAGAACGACTCGACCGCCACGCAGGAGATCACCTTCGGCGACAACGACGCGCTCGCCGCGCAGGTCGCGGTGCTGCTCGGCGCGCGCCTCCTGGTCCTCCTGACCGACCAGGAGGGGCTCTACACGCGCGACCCGCGCCACCCGGACGCCGCGCTCGTGCGCGAGGTCCCGGACCGCTCCGCGCTCGACGGCGTCGACACGGGAGCGTCGGGCTCGCCGTGGGGCTCGGGCGGCATGCGCTCGAAGGTGGTCGCCGCCGAGATGGCCCGCGCGGGCGGCGCCGGCTGCGTGATCGCCAACGGCGGGCGCTCCGGCGCGATCCGGGCGGCGGTCGCCGGCGAGTCCGTGGGCACGCGCTTCCCCGCCCGTGACCGCGCGGCCTCGTCGTACAAGCTGTGGCTGCGCTACGGCCTGCAGGCGCCCGGGCGGATCGAGGTCGACGCGGGCGCGCGGCGTGCGCTCGCCGAGGACGGCGCGTCCCTCCTGCCCGTCGGCATCCGCGCGGTGCACGGGCGCTTCGCCGCCGGCGACGGCGTCGAGATCGTCGACCCGGCGGGTCGGCCGGTCGCCCGCGGCATCGTGGAGATCGGGCACGCCGAACTGCGTCGGCTGGCCGGCAGCCGCGGCGCCGAGGTCGCGGTGCACCGCGACCGGCTCGTCCTCGTCGACGACTGAGCGGCCCCGCTCCGGCCAGCGGATATCCTGCGGACGATGGCCACGGCCTCCCACTCCGAGATCGGCCTGCGCGGCCGCGCCGCCGCCCGCGTCCTGCGCGCCGCCGCGACGGCCGACCGCGACGCCGCGCTGGCGGCGATCGCCCGCCGCCTCGAGGCGGACGCGGACGCCATCCTCACCGCGAACGCCGAGGACGTCACCGAGGCCGTCGCCGCCGGCACCTCGGCCGCCCTCGTCGACCGCCTGACCCTCGACGCGGACCGCCTGGCGGCGCTCGCCGCCGCCGTCCGCGACGTCGCGCGCCTCGACGACCCCGTCGGCCGCGTCGTCGAGGACCGCGTGCTCCACAACGGCCTCGAGCTGACCAAGGTGCGGGTGCCGATCGGGCGCGTGCTGGTCGTCTACGAGGCCCGGCCCAACGTCACGGTCGACGTCGCCGCCCTCTGCGTCAAGTCCGGCAACGTCGCGCTCCTGCGCGGCTCGGCGTCGGCCCGACGCACGAACGCCGCGCTCGCCGCAGCCGTGCGGGGCGGCCTCGCCGACGCCGGGCTGCCCGAGGACGCCGTGATCCCCGTCGAGGGCTCGCGCGAGGATCTGGGCGCGCTCGTCGCCGACGCGGGCGCCGCCGACATCGTGGTCCCGCGCGGCGGCGAGGCCCTCAAGGATTTCCTGCTCGAGCGCAGCCGCATTCCCGTCCTGGCCGCCGCGGGCGGCAACTGCCACGTCTACCTCGACGCCGACGCGGACGCCGCGATGGCGGTGGCGATCGCGGTCAATGCGAAGGCGCAGCGGCCCGGCGTCTGCAACGCGGCCGAGACCCTGCTGGTGCACCGGGACCGGCTCGACCTCCTGCCCGCCGTCCTCGGGGCGCTGCGTGACGCTGGCGTCGAGCTGCGCGGCGACGAGCGCGCTCGCGCCGCCGCCGGCTTCGAGATCGCCGCGGCCACGGACGCCGACTGGGACACCGAGTACCTCGACCTGGTGATGGCCGTGCGGGTCGTCGACGACCTCGACGCGGCGCTCGACCACATCGACCGCCACTCGACCGGCCACTCCGAGGCGATCGTCACCGACTCGATCGAGGCGTCGCGGCGCTTCGTGGACGGGGTCGACTCCGCCTGCGTCTACGTCAACGCCTCGACCCGCTTCACCGACGGCGGCGAGTACGGCATGGGCGCGGAGGTCGGCAACTCGACCGCGCGCCTGCACGTGCGCGGCCCGATCGGCCTCGAGGACCTGACCACGACGAAGTACGTCGTGATCGGCGCGGGCCAGACCCGCGGATGAGCGCCGGCGCGCGCCCCCTGCGGGTCGCGCTCGACCTCGGGGCGACGCGCCTCGGCCGGGCCGGCGTGGCCCGCACCGCGCTGGCCCTCGCCGACGCGCTCGACGCGCAGCCCGGCGTCGAGGTGCTGCGGCTCGGCACGGGGCCCGCGCCCGCGCCCGGCTCGGCCGCCCGCCGCGCCCTCGCCCTGCGCCAGGACCTGCTCTGGCACCCGCGCGGCGCCCGCCGCGAGGCCCGTGCCCGCGGCGTCGACGTGCTCCACGCGCCCCTCCCCCGCGGCCCGCTCGGCAGCGGCGCCCCGCCGACCGTGATCACCGTCCACGACCTGGCGGTGGTCCGCCACCCTCAGACCCTGTCGGGCTGGAACCGCGCCTACACGCGCCGCACCCTCGGGCGCATCGCGGCGGCCGCCGACGCCATCGTCGCCGTCTCCGAGGACACCGCCGCCGACCTCGCGGCCTTCGCCCCCGCCCTGCACGACCGCATCCACGTGATCCCCAACGGCGTCGCCGCCTTCTGGGCCGCCGACGACGACCTGCCGGCGCCGGTCGAGGGGCCGTACGTGCTCGCGGTCGGCACAACCGAGCCCCGCAAGAACCTCGTGCGCCTCGCCGACGCGATGCGCCGTCGCCGCGCGGCCGGCGCCCCGGAGCGCCTCGTCCTCGTCGGCGCCGACGGCTGGGGCGGTGACGACGTGCCCGCCGAGGAGTGGGTCGTGCGGCTCGGACGCGTCGACGACCGCGCGCTGCGCGCCCTCTACCGCGGCGCGGTCTGCGTGGCCGTGCCCTCGCTCCACGAGGGCTCGGGCCTGCCGGTGCTCGAGGCCTTCGCGGCGGGCGCCCCGGTCGCCTGCGCGCGCACGGGCGCCCTGCCGGAGACGGCGGGCGACGCGGCCGTCCTGGTCGAGCCGCTCGATCCGCGCTCGATCGCGGACGGGATCGACGAGGCGATCGCCCGCGCCGACGAGCTGGTCGCGCGGGGCCGCGCCCGGGCCGCGGCCGCCGGCTGGGAGCGCGCCGCGGCGCGCCACGTCGAGCTCTACTGCTCGCTCGCCTGACGCCGCTGCGACGGGGCGAGCGCCGGCGCCTGCCCGGCGAGCACGGTCGGGTGGCGGCGGATGAAGCGGCCGAGGTTGCGCAGGTGCCAGACCGTGCGGTGGTCGAGGAAGGGGCCGTCGGAGGCCGCCTGGTGCGCGTGCACGACCTCGGCGGCCGGCTCCTGCCAAACCTCCCAGCCGCGCTGCCAGAGCCGCCACTGCAGCTCGATCTCCTCGACGTAGAGCGGCGCGAACGCCTCGTCGAACCCGCCGACGTCGTCCCATGCCGCGCGGCGGATCATCAGGAACGCGCCGAGCGACCAGTCGACGGGGCGCGCCGCATCCGGCTCGCCGAGGTAGTGGTCGGCGGCGTGCCGCTCGGGCGGCAGGAGGCGACGCAGCGGCGTGCGCCGGATCGCCGAGCCGACCGGCTCGGGAAAGCGCCGCGCGGCCTCCTGGTAGGAGCCGTCGAGGTTGCGCAGGACGGGCGCGACGACCCCGCAGGCGGGGTGCGCGTCCATGAAGGCGAGGAGCGCCGGCAGGCAGCCGGGCTGCGCGGCGGCGTCCGGGTTGACGATCACGAGGTGCTCGCCCGGCGCCGCCGCGAAGGCGACGGCCTGGTTCTCGGCGTACGAACGCGTCTCGGGCCGCTCCACCAGCACGCAGTCGGGATGGTGCTCGCGCACGAGCTCCGCGGTGCCGTCGCCGGGCCGGTTGGCGACCACGACGATCGTGAGGTCGTCGCCGAGGCCCTGGGCCCTCAGGCCCGCGATCGCCGCGGGCACGTCGTCGGCCTGACCGGTCGACGTGATCGCGGCCACGACCCGGGCCGGCCGACCGGGCGCCACCGTCCGCACGGGGCGGCGGGCCGGCGCCGCGTCGGCGACCTCCCGCCAGACGGCGAGGTAGCGCTCGGCGGCGGTGTCCCAGGAGAGCTCGCGCGCCCGCTCGAGGCCGGCTGTGCGGCAGGCCTCCCGCAGCGCGGCGTCGTCGAGCAGCCGCTCGAGGCCCTCGGCGATCGCCGCGACGGACAGCGGGTCGACGAGGACGGCGGCATCCCCCGTCGTCTCCGGCAGCGCCGTGGCGTCGGCGGCGAGCACCGGCGTGCCGCAGGCCATCGCCTCGGCCACCGGCAGCCCGAAGCCCTCGTAGAGCGACGGGAACGCGAATACGCCCGCCGCCGCGTAGAGCTCGCGCAGGCCGTCCGCGTCCTCCTCGTAGCCGATCCGGCGCACGTGGCCGCCGAGGCCGAGCGCCGCGACCCGGTCGTCGACCTCGTCGCCGCCGTGCTTGGCGTCGCCGACGAGGACGAGCGGCGGGGCATCGCCGCGCGCGGTGCGCACCGCGGCGTACGCCTCGAGCAGGCGGCCGAGGTTCTTGCGGGGCTGCAGCGCCCCGATGAAGAGGATGTACCCCGGCTCCAGCCCGTGCCGCTCCCGCACCCGCCCGGCCGCCGTGTCGTCCGGGTGGAAGGCGCTCCCGATCCCGTTGGGGATCGCGACGACGCGGGCGGGGTCCAGGCCCCCCACGGCGTGCAGCAGGTCCGCGCGGGCGTGCTCGGACACCGCCACGACGCGCGCGGCGCGGCGCACGGACCACGGCACGAAGCGCTGGAAGGCGAGCCGGTCCGCCGTCGGCATCAGCTCGGGCGCGTAGTGGTACGAGCAGTCGTGGACGGTGACGACGCCGGGGCAGCCGAGCCCGGGCGGCAGCACGTAGTTGCCGTGGTAGAGGAGCGGGCGGTCGGCGCGCAGCCGGGCGGGCAGGCTGACCGCGACGCGGCGGTAGTTCGATCCCACGGCGACGGGCACCGCCCGCACGACGCCCGACCCGGTGATCGCCTCCGGCACGCGTGCCGGGTCGCGGACGTAGGCGAGCACCGTGAACGGCACGTCGTCGCGGCGGGCGATCGCCCCCAGGAGCCCCGTCGCCACGGACTCGTCACCCGTGCGGCGGCGGCCGATCACGTCGGCGTCGAACGCGATGCAGCCGGGCATGCCTAGCCGACGCGCCCGCCGCGCACCGGGCGCTCGCGGACCTCGTCGGGGAAGGCCGCGCGCTCGCCGAGCGACCGGCGCGCGAAGTCCAGGAACGTCGCGACGAGCCGGCCGGGCGGCCGGGCCGCGCTGCGCACCGCGTAGAAGAGGCGGTTCGGCTCGAGGCCCCGGACGGAGGCGGTGTCGAGCCGGCCCTCGGAGAGCTCGTGCTCGACGGCGAGCCGCGACAGGAAGGTCACCCCGAGCCCCGCCTCGACCGCCGACTTGGCGGACTCCTGCAGGCCCAGCTCGGCGACGACGTTGAGGTCGCGGGCGCGGATGCCGAGCGCCCGCAGCTCGCGCTCGACGACCGTGCGCACGCCCGCCCCCTCCTGCTGCACGACGAGCGGGACGTCGACGAGCTCGCCGGCGCTCAGGGCGCGGCCGGCGAGCGCGTGGCCCGCGGGCACCACGAGGACGACCTCGTCGCGCAGGAACGGCTCGAACACGAGCGAGCGGTGGGCGCGCTCGGCGCCGACGATGCCGACCTCGAGCTGCCGGTCGAGGACGCGGTCGACGATCGTCTCCGTGTCGTCGACGCGCAGCGACACCGTCACGTCGGGGTTGTCGCGGTGGAAGGCGCCGAGCAGCGACGGCAGGATGCGCTCGCCCGGGCCGGTCGACGCGCCGACCACGAGGTGGCCGGCGAGCACGTCGCCCTCGTCCTCGAGGCTGCGCATCAGGTCGCGCTCCGCGCCGAGGATGCGCTGCGCGTGGCGGTAGGCCACCTGCCCCGCCTCCGTCGGCTCGACGACGCGCCCGGAGCGGTCGATCAGCTGGCAGCCGAGCCGCTTCTCCAGCGAGCGGATCGCGAGGGACACGGCGGGCTGGGTGACGCCGAGCTGCTCGGCGGCCTGCGAGAAGCTGGAGCGGTCGACCACGGCCACCAGCGCCGCGAGCTGCTTGGTGTCCACCTAGTCCCCCACCCGCTGGGGGGTGAGGCCCTCGCGGACCGGCTCCTGCGCCGCGTCGAAGTAGAGCCGCAGCGCGGCCTCGTCATCGCCGCGCGCGAGCGCGGCCTCGATCTCGTCGAGGCGGGCGCCGAGCCACGCGGCGTCGATCCGGCCGCGGCGCGCGCGCATCAGCTTCTCGTGGTGGGTGCGCTCGACCGACTCGTCGTCCGAGAAGAGCCGCTCGTGGAGGACCTCGCCCGGCCGCCGGCCGATCACGGTGATCTCGACGTCCTTGCCCGGCTCCTGGCCCATCAGCCGCACCATGTCGTGCGCGAGGTCCCAGATCCGGACGGGGTCGCCCATGTCGAGGACGAAGATGTCGCCGGAGCGGCCGACGCCGCCGGCCTGGACGATCAGCTGCACGGCCTCCGGGATCGTCATGAAGAAGCGCGTCATCTCGGGGTCGGTCACCGTCACGGGCCCGCCCTCGAGGATCTGCCGCCGGAACGTCGGGATCACCGAGCCGGAGCTGCCGAGCACGTTGCCGAAGCGCACGGCGATGAAGCGCGTGCCCGACTGCTCCTGCGCCTCCGCCTCGACGACGTACTCGCAGAGCGCCTTGGAGGCGCCCATCGCGGTCTCGGAGATGACGGCCTTGTCGGTCGAGACGAGCACGAACCGCTCGACGCCCTGGGCGGCCGCGATCTCCGCGAGGGAGCGCGTGGCGAGCACGTTGTTGCGCAGCGCGCTGAAGGGGTTGGCCTCCATCAGCGGCACGTGCTTGTAGGCCGCGGCGTGGAACAGGACGTCGGGGGCGGCCGCCGCGAGGATCCGGCGCATGCGGTCCGCGTCCTTGACGTCCGCGACGCAGGAGACGAACTCGACGTCGGCGTTCTCGCGCAGCCACTGGTCGATCTGGAAGAGGTTGTCCTCGGCGTGGTCGATCAGGGTCAGCCGCGCGGGGGCGAGGCGCGAGATCTGGCGCACCAGCTCCGCGCCGATCGAGCCGCCGGCCCCGGTCACCACGACCGACTGGCCGGCGAGGTAGCCGCCCATCGTGACGAGGTCGAGGCTGACGGGCTGGCGGCCGAGGATGTCCTCGACCTCGACCTCGCGCAGGCGCCGCAGCAGGTTGGGATCGCCGTCGAGCAGCTCGTAGAGCCCGGGCAGCGTCTTGACCGGCACGCCCGCGCGCCGGCAGGCGTCGACGACGCGCTGGCGGACGACGCCGTCGGCGTTGGGCATGGCGATGACGACCTCGTCGGGCGGCGACGCCTTCAGGATCGCCGCGAGGTCGCCGGTCGTGCCCTCGACCTTGACGCCGTGCAGGCGCATGCCCTGCTTGCGCGGGTCGTCGTCGACGAGGCGGATCGGCGTCATCCGCAGCGCCGCGTTGCCGAGCATCTCCCGCACGATCACGGAGCCGGCGTCGCCGGCCCCCACCACGAGCACCTCGCGGCCGCGCGGGAAGAGCGTGCCGCGGCCCTCGAGGATCGTGCGCGCGCCGGCGCGGACGCCGACGGTGCCGAGCAGGAGCAGCAGGAAGTAGATGACGAGGACGCCGCGCGGCGGGGTGGCCGCGACCGGCGGGAACAGGTTCGCGTAGAGCGCGACCACGACGACGGCGATCACGACGGCCCGCACGAGCAGGCGCACGTCGCGCAGGGACACGTAGCGCCACCAGCGCGTGTAGAGGCCGTTGACGACGAAGACCAGCACGGTCAGGACGACCACGAACGGCAGCGTCTCGAGGCGCAGGATCTCGGCCCAGCGCGGGACCATGTCGAAGCGCAGCTCGAACGCGAGCCACCAGGCGAGCGCCGCCACGGCCGCGTCGGCCGCGACGTGGCCCAGCCGATGCCAAGAGGGCAGCCGCATATCAGCGATCATTATAGGTGCTCTTCCCGGCCATGAGGCAGGCCGCACAAGGCCTCAGGCGAGGCCGGACAGCGCGAGGTCCACGAGCAGCGCGGGGTCGCGCAGCACGGGGACGCCCGCCGGGCCGCGCGGGGCGACCACGAGCTCGTCGGCCCGCACGAGGCGGCGCAGCCGGCCCTCGGCGATCAGGGCCCGATCGACGGCGCCGATCTCCCCCGCGAACGTCGTCCAGACCGGCGTCCCGAGGACGACGGCCTCGCGGTTCATCGTGCCGCCGGCGGAGACCACGAGGTCCGCACCGGCGACGAGGCTGCGGGCGTCGACGGCGCGCTCGGGCACGATCAGCCGCAGGCCGAGGGCGCGGATCGCCTCCCCCTGCTCCCGCGTGCGCGGCAGGACGACCTGGTCGACGCGCGCGTCGGCGGCGAGGCGCCGCAGCACCTCCTCGAAGAGCGGATTGCGCGTGCGGTGGTAGAGGGCGAGCTCGGGCGGCGGGCGCAGCACGGCGAGGAGCGCCTCGGGCCGCACGCCGAGCGCGGCGCGCACCGACGCGTCCGGCGCGAACCCGAACAGCGCGTACTCCTCCTTGAGGCCGGGGTAGCGCACCACCTTCGACGGCGCCGCCCCGTGGCGGGTGACCGCCGCGAGGGGGATCGCGTCGGGCACGAGCACGCGCGCGGCCAGCCGGCAGTTGACGCCGTGCTGGAGCCGCGCCCCCTCGTAGTCGAACATCGTCACCGCCGGGAAGCCGAGCATCCGCGCCACGATCGGCTGGTCGGTCGAGCCGTGCGCGAGCGCGACGTCGACGCCGCGCCCGCGCGCCCAGCGGCGCAGGGCGTGGACGCGCCCGACGGCGGCCCGGCCCTTGCCGACCCGCGAGCGCCCGCCGTGCGCCCCCACCTCCTCCACCCGGAGCCCGTGCAGGGCCGCGAGCTCGGCCGTCTGGCCGTAGGGGCGGGCGGTCAGGAGCACCTCCGCCCCGCGCCCCTCGAGCACGCGCACCAGGGGCGCGAGCACCGGCACGTGCGGCGCGTTCGTGAGGTCGAACCAGACGCGCATCGCCCTAGGCGATCGGCGCGAGCGACGCCTCGAGGGCGCCGACGACGGCGGCCTGCTGGTCGGCGGCGAGCGTCGGGTACATCGGCAGGGCGATGCACTCGCGGGCGGCGCGCTCCGTCTCCGGCAGGCTGTCCGGCGCATAGCCGAGGTCACGGAAGACGGGCTGGAGGTGGTGCGGCGTGTCGTAGTAGACGACGGCACCGACCTCGGCCGCCTTCAGCGCCGCCTGCACGGCCTCGCGGTCGCGGCAGCGCGCCATGTACAGGTGGTAGATGGGCTCCGCCCCGAGCGCGACCGCGGGCGGCTCGACGAAGCGGTCGATGCCGAGCTCGCGGTAGCGGGCCGCGACGGCGCGGCGGGCCTCGTTCCAGCCGGGCAGCTCCGGCAGGAGCACCCGCAGGATCGCGGCCTGCAGCTCGTCGAGGCGGGAGTTCATGCCGACCTGCGTGAAGGTGCGCTTGTCCTTCGAGCCGTGGAAGCGCAGCTCGCGGATCCGCTCGGCCACGTCGCCGTCGGGCGTCGTCACGAGGCCGCCGTCGCCGAACCCGCCGAGGTTCTTCGTCGGGAAGAACGAGAAGGTGGCGATGTCGCCGATCGCACCGCAGCGCACCCCGTCGAGGCTGGCGCCGTAGGCCTGCGCGGCATCCTCGATCAGGAGCAGGCCGTGCGCGTCGGCGACCCGGCGCAGCGCGCCCATCGGGGCCGGGTGCCCGAACAGGTGCACGGCCATGATGGCGCGCGTGCGGGGGCCGACGCGGGCGGCGACCGCGTCGGGGTCGAGCTGGTACGTGGCCGGGTCGATGTCCGCGAAGACCGGCGTCGCGCCGACCGCGGCGATCGACTCGGGCGTCGCGTAGAAGGTGTACGCCGGGCAGATGACCTCGTCGCCCGCGCCGATCCCGTGGGCGCGCAGGGCGAGGATCAGGGCGTCGGTGCCGTTGGCCACCCCGACCGCGTGGGCGACGCCGAGGTCGGCGGCCGTCTCCTCCTCGAGCGCCTGCACGTTCGGGCCGAGGATGAACACGCCGCTCTCGATCACCGCGGCGACGGCGGCCTGGATCCGCCCGTGCAGGGGCCGCCACTGGCCGCTCAGGTCCATCAGGGGCACGCCCATGCCCCACAGGGTACCGCCCGGCGCCCGACGTGGCGCTACCCTGCGCAGGTGTCGCCGCCTCCCGCTCTGGTCTCCGACGCCGCCGGCGTGGACGCGGTGGTGGCGGCCGTCCGGGCGGCCGGGACGTGCGCCCTCGACACCGAGTTCCTCTGGGAGAAGACCTACGCGCCGGTGCTCTGCCTCGCGCAGATCGCCGTCGGCGAGGAGACCTGGCTGATCGACCCCGTGGCCGGCGCGCCGCTCGAGCCGATCGCGGACCTCGTCCGCGATCCCGCGGTCGAGAAGCTGATGCACGCGCCCTCCGCGGACCTGATCGCCTTCGGCCTGCACTTCGGGGCCGTGCCGGCGAACGTGTTCGACACGCAGATCGCCGCCGGCTTCGTCGGCCTGACCGCGGGCGCCGGCCTCGACCGCCTGCTCGACCAGGTCCTGCGGGTGCGCCTCAGCCACGACGAGACCTTCTCAGACTGGAGCCGCCGCCCGCTCACCGACACCCAGTGCCTGTACGCCGCCGACGACGTCGGCCACCTCGCGGCCCTCGTCGCCGAGCTGCGGCGCCGACTCGACGAGCGCGGTCGCGGCGCGTGGGCGCAGGCCGAGATCGAGCGCCGCTTCTGCACGCCCGAGGCGGCCGGCGCCGACCCCGAGCGCTCGTGGCGCAAGGTGCAGCGCCGCGGCCGGCTCTCGCCCACGGCGCAGGCCATCCTCGTCGACGTCGCCGCCTGGCGGGAGCGCGCCGCCCGCCGCCGCGACCAGCCGACGGCCTGGGTGATGAAGGACCCCACCGTGGTGGAGATCGCCCGCGCCGCGCCGCGCACGGCCGACGACCTGCGCCGCATCCGCGGCGTCGGCAAGGGCTTCGCGGGACGCGAGGCCGACGAGCTGCTCGCCGCCGTCGAGGCGGGCCTCGGCCGCACCCCGCCCCCGTCCGAGCCGTCCGTGCCGCAGCGCGTGGCGCGCCGCGTCGAGGCGGTCGCCACCCTCGCCGTCCCGATGGCCCGGATCCGCTGCCTCGACCAGGACCTCGCGCCCGAGCTCGTCGCGACGCGCGCCGACCTCGACCGCTTCCTCGAGGCCGTCGTCATCGGCGAGGGCGTCGACGACCTCCCGCTCGGCCAGGGCTGGCGCCGCGAGCTCCTCGGCGACGACCTGATCCGCCTCGCGGCGGGCGAGGTGGTGCTGTCGATGAACCACGAGGCGCCGTACCTCAGGATCGAGGAGCGCCCCGCTGGGTAGGCGGGCGCAGCGGATCCTGTTCGGGATCGCCGTCGGCCTGTTCACGGTGCTCGTCGTCGCCGTGCCCACGGACCTGATCCCGACGCCGCTCTTCCAGCGCATGACGCCCGTCGAGTGGTGGAACTGGCCCGTGGCGATCGCCTCCGCCGTCCTCGTCGCGGTCCTCGTCGCGCTGCCGAAGCCGACCAGCTGCCGGCCCCCGACCCGCGCCGGCATCGTCGGCGGCGCGCTCGCCTACCTAGCCGTCGGCTGCCCGACCTGCAACCACCTCGTCGTCCTCGCGATCGGCGCGAGCGGCGCACTGCAGTGGTTCGCACCGCTGCAGCCGATCCTCGCGCTGGCCGGCAGCGTCGTGCTGCTCGCGGCGATCGTGCACCGCCTGCGTCTGCTCCGCCGCGACGGCGGGCTGCCGGCCTACGGCGCGTCGTCGACGACGCGGTAGTACGTGTCGCGCTGCACCGGCCGGTAGCCGGCGTTGCGGATGATCCGGCAGAAGTCCTCCTTGGAGGCCCGGTACGTCGTGCCGGCGCTCGAGACGACGTTCTCCTCGAGCATCACGGAGCCGAGGTCGTCGGCGCCGAAGTGCAGCGCGATCTGCCCGATCTTCATGCCCTGCGTCACCCACGACGATTGGATGTGCGGAATGTTGTCGAAGTAGAGGCGCGAGATCGCCTGCACGAGCAGGTACTCGTACGAGGTCGGCGTCTCCTCGACCTCCTGCCCGAGCCGGGTGTTGTCCGGCTGGAAGGTCCAGGAGATGAAGGCGCGGAAGCCCGGCACCTCGTCCTGCAGGTCGCGCAGGCGGCGCATGTGCTCGACCCGTTCCGCGAGCGTCTCGACGTGCCCGTACATCATGGTGGCCGACGTCGACATGCCCTGGCGGTGCGCCTGGCGCATCACCTCGAGCCACTCGTCCGACTTCGTCTTCTTCGGGGCGAGGATCCGCCGTACGCGGTCGACGAGGATCTCGCCGCCGCCGCCCGGCAGCGTGTCGAGGCCCGCGTCGCGCAGTCGCGACAGGGTCGTGGCGATCGGCAGCTTCGAGCGCCGCGAGATGTGCATGATCTCGGGCGGCGAGAGCGCGTGCAGGTGGAACGACGGGTAGCGCTCCTTCACGGACGCGAAGAGGTCCTCGTACCACTCGATCCCGAGGTCCGGATTGTGGCCGCCCTGCATCAGGGCGCCCGTGCCGCCGATCTCGATCGTCTCGCGGATCTTCGCGAAGATGACCGGCTTCGGCAGCGTGTAGCCCTCGCGCGTGTCGCCCGGCTGGCGGTAGAACGCGCAGAAGTTGCAGTCCGTCACGCAGATGTTCGAGTAGTTGATGTTGCGGTCGACGATGAACGTGACGACGCCCGGGTCGGCCTTGCGGTTGCGGATCTCGTGGGCCGCGGCCCCGATCGCGACGAGGTCCTTCGAGCGCATCAGGGTCAGGGCGTCGGCGTCGGCGAGCCGCTCGCCGTCGAGGACGCGGTCCAGGATCTCCTGGACGGTGCGGATGCCCTCGGCGACGGCCATCAGGCGCGCGCCTCCCGCTCAGAGCCGCCCGCGAACGCCAGGTCGGGCGCGGCGGCGACGATGCCGGCCTCGGCGGCGAGCGCGAAGTAGCGGGCGAGACCCTCCTGCTCGCGTGGGCCGAACCGGTAGCGCAGCTTCTCGAAGTAGCGGGCGAGGAACCCGGCCGGGAACCCGTAGCGCTCGGCGGCGGCCTCGGCGACCAGCGCCGCGTGCTCGGAGGCGTCGGCGACGGCCTCCGCGAGGGCGCGGTCGAGCGCGACGAGGGCCGCGGGGTCGGCGTCGCGGCGCGCCGCCCAGACCGCGAACACCATCGGCAGCCCGGTGCGCTCGCGCCAGAGGACGCCGAGGTCGTGGTGCGGGGTGGCGTCCGTCATCGCGCTCTCGAGCGCCTCGTCGCCGATCATCAGGCGCGCGTCGGCGGCCTCGCCCTCGGGGCGGATCTCCGCGTCGGGCAGGAGGATCCGCACCAGCGCGACGGAGGCCGCGCTCTGCGCGGTCACGCTGACGGAGCCGACGGCCGGCAGCGGCACATGGGTCACGAGCTGCACGGAGTCGACGGCGCCGTCCGACGAGATGCAGACGCTCGGCAGCAGCACGAGCTCGTCGGCGTGCGCCGCGTAGGCGATCGACGAGACGTTCGCCACGTCGAGCGCGCCCGCGGCCAGCAGCCGGTTGAGCTCGGTCGGCACCCCGAGGGTCTCCTCGAGCGCGCCCGCGCCGAGCCGGCGCTCGAGGGACCACGCCAGCGGGAACGTGTTGATGTAGTCGACACGGCCGACCTTGAGGGGGGTCACGGGTCCCACCGCCGCAGCTCGCGGTAGAAGGTGTCGCGCTGGACCGGCACCTTGCCGGCCTCCTGGATCACGCGCACGAGCGCCTCGACCTTCTCCTCCGTCGGGGTGACGGCGCCGGCGGCGTGGGCGATCTGCTCCTCGACGACCGTGCCCTGGATGTCGTTCGCGCCGAAGGACAGCGCGACCTGGGCGAGCGGGGTCGAGATCATGATCCAGTACGCCTTGACGTGCTCGATGTTGTCGAGCATCAGCCGCGAGACGGCGATCATCTTGAGGTCGTCCTGCCCCGTCGAGAACTTCCAGCCGCGCCGTTCGAAGACGGTGTTCTGCGGGTGGAAGGGCAGCGGGATGAAGGCCATGAAGCCGCCCGTGTCGTCCTGGAGGTCGCGCAGGGCGAGCAGGTGCTCGATCCGCTCCTCGTACGTCTCGACGTGGTTGTAGAGCATCGTGCAGTGCGTCTTCAGGCCGCGCTCGTGGGCGAGCCGGTGCGTGCGCAGCCAGGACTCGCCGGGCTCCTTGCCGGGCGCGATGATCTTGCGCACGCGCGGCGCGAAGACCTCGGCACCGCCGCCGGGGAGCGTGTCGAGGCCCGCCGCGATCAGCTGGTCGAGGACCTCGCCGTGGTCGAGGCCCGACAGCGTCGTCATGTGGTGGATCTCGGACGCGGTGAACAGCTTCAGCTGGACGCCGGGCAGGCCCGCCTTGAGGGCCCGCGTGATGTCGACGTAGTACTGGAAGTCGAGGTGCGGGTTCTCGCCGCCGACCATGTGGATCTCGGTGAAGTCCTGGTGCTCGCGCACCGCCTGCGCATGTCGGACGAGCTCGTCGATGTCCCAGATCACGGCGTCGGCCTGCTTCGAGGTGCGCGCGAACGCGCAGAACTTGCACTTCACCCGGCAGATCGTCGTGTGGTTGAGGTACAGGTTGTTGACGAAGTAGACGTCGTCGGTGCCGCCGCGGAGCCGGCGGGCGAGGTCGGCGAGCGCCCCGAGCTCGAGCACGTCGTGCGACTCGAGCAGCGCGATGCCGTCGTCGAGGTCGAGGCGCTCGCCCGCCTCCACCTTCTCGCGGATCTCCCGCAGCTCGGTGCTCTTCGCGCTGATGGTGGCCATGTCGCCCTTCGTCCTAGGTATCGCGGTCCACCACCCCGCGGACGACCATCCGCAGGGGGGCCGTGTCGAGGTCGCCGTTGACGCGGTCGAGGGAGTCCTCGGCCGCGCGCACCAGCTCGCGCGCGGCGTCGCGCGCGTCGTCGAGCGCGCCGGTCTTGGCGACGAGGGCGAGCAGGGCCGGCACGTCGTCGGGCGCCGGCTCCCGGCGCAGGGCGTCGGCGATGCGGGGCTCGCGCGCGCCGGCGAGGAGGAGCGGCAGGGTCGCCGTGCCGCCGATCAGGTCCGTGCCGACCGCCTTGCCGGTCGCGGACGCCGTGCCCTCGCAGTCGAGGATGTCGTCGGCGACCTGGAAGGCGAGGCCGAGCAGGCGGCCGTACTCGGCGAGCGCGTCGACGTCGGCCGGGTCGAGGCCGCCGAGGCGGCCGCCGAGCGCGCAGGCCGCCGCGAACAGCCGCCCGGTCTTGAGGGTGCAGCGCTCGTAGTAGCGCTCCGGGGTCGTGCCCGGGTCGCGTGTCTGCAGCATCTGCAGCGCCTCGCCCTCGGACAGCCCGAGCGCGGCCTGCGCGAGCAGGGCCAGGCAGTCGCTGTCGCCCGTCTCGGCGAGCACCCCGAAGGCCCGCGCGAACAGCATGTCGCCGGTCGCGCCCGCGATGCGCTCGCCGTGCTGCGCCCACACGGTGGGGCGGCCGCGGCGCAGCGCCGCGTGGTCGAGCACGTCGTCGTGGACGAGCGTCGCCATGTGCACCAGCTCGACGGCACTGCCGGCGCGCACCAGCGCGTCGTCGCCCTGCCGCGTGGCCGGGGCCGACAGGAGCACGAGCAGGGGGCGCAGGCGCTTGCCGCCGGCGGCGAGCGTCTCGGCGGCGGTCGCCGCCGTCGACCCGCCGACCCAGGCGACGTCCGCCGCGAGGCGCTCCTCGATGCGCGCGAGGTAGCCGCGCACCGGGCCGACGGCCAGGAGGTCCGCGTAGCCGACGGCGCTCACGCGGCCTCCCGCGGGACGCCGCCGACGTGCAGCGCGACGATGCCGCCGCCGAGCAGGCGGTAGCGCACGTCCTCGAGGCCGGCCGCGTACATGCGCTCGGCGAGCGCCGCGGGGCCGGGGAAGCGGCGCACCGACGCCGGCAGGTAGGTGTAGGCGGAGGAGCCGCTGTCGATCGCGCGGCCGGCGGCCGGCACCATGCGGTCGAACCAGAGCCGGTGGAAGCGCGCGGCGAGGCCGCGCTCGGGCGTCGTGATCTCGAGGCAGACGACCTTGCCGCCGGGGCGCACGACGCGCACGAGCTCGCCGAGGCCGCGGTCGAGGTCGGCGACGTTGCGGATGCCGAAGGCGACGGTGGCGGCCGCGAAGCGGTCGTCGGGGAAGGGCAAAGACAGCGCGTCGCCGTTGAGGAGCGTGGCCTGGTCCGTGCCCTTGCGGGCGATCTTGGCGCGGCCCCGCTCGAGCATCCGCTCGGCGAAGTCGACGCCGATCACCTCGCCGCCCGGGCCGACGCGCCGCGCCAGCTCGAGGGTCAGGTCGGCGGTGCCGCAGCAGCAGTCGAGGACGCTCGCCCCCGCGCCGACGCCCGTGGCGTCCGCGGCCAGCTTGCGCCAGCGGCGGTCGAGGCCGGCGGTCATGACGCGGTTCATGGCGTCGTACGGCCGCGCGATGCGGTCGAACATCTCCTGCACGCGCTCGGGCGGCAGCGTGCCCTCGTCGGGGCCGTAGCGGACGGGCAGGTTCCCGGAGGGCTCGCTCACGCCTCGTCCCCCCAGCGCCGCACGAGGTCGTGGTCGACCCCGCAGAGGTCGAGCACGCGGCCCGCGACGAAGTCGACCTGGTCCTGCAGCGCGTCCGGCTGCGTGTAGAAGGCGGGCATCGCCGGCGCGATCACGGCGCCCGCCTCGGCCAGCGCCGTGAGGGTGCGCAGGTGCAGGAGCGACAGCGGCGACTCGCGCGGCACGATCACGAGGCGGCGTCCCTCCTTGAGAGCCACCCCGGCCGCGCGGTGGATCAGGTTGGCCTGGGTCGACGCGGCGATCGTGCCGCAGGTCGCCATCGAGCACGGGCAGACCACGTAGGCGTCGACCTTCGCCGAGCCGGAGGCGTACGGCGAGAACCAGTCCTCCTCCCCGTACAGCGTGGCGCCGTCGCCGCCGTGCTCGCGCACGAGCCGCGCGGCGGCCTCGGGCCCGGGCAGCGCGCGGTCGCGGTAGACCTCCCAGGCGATCACCTCGCCGGCGGCCTGCGACGCGCAGACGCCGACCTCCGCGCCGGCCGCGCGCAGGCCGTCGAGGACGCGGGCCGCGTAGGGGGCACCGGAGGCGCCGGTGATGCCGAGGAAGATGCGCATGCGTCGGGGGACCGTGCCCGGACAGAATAGGCCAGCCCCGGGGTGCGGCCTCCACGAACCCTTTCGCGGCGGTGCGCCCCGCGGACCGCCGCGGAGACGGCGGAGGGCCGAGCGTTCCCGCCCGGCCCCCGGCCCTCATCTCGCTGCGCCGACTGCGGCTAGTCGCCGGTCGCGGCCGCGCCGCCGCCCGCGAACAGGCCACCGGCCGTCTCGCACGCCGCGGGGTAGACCTCGGCGGCCGTGGCGGCCTCCGGACCCTTCTCGCCGGCGGGCGCGCCGGAGTGCGTCGCGACGTAGCCCGCGAGGCACTTCATCTCGTCCTCGGAGTACGTGCCGCTGAAGGCGGGCATGCCGCCCTTGCCGTTCGCGATCAGGTCATAGGCGAGATCGTAGTCGACCGCGTTGTCCGTCAGACTCGGGCCGACGTTGCCGGCCGAGCCGGCGTCCGCGAACGCGTGGCACGTCGAGCAGGCACCGCCCGCGAAGGCGGCCGCTCCCGGGGCCTGCGAGGCCGCACCGCCGGCGCCGGGCGCCTTCGAGCCGTAGAACGTGAGGGTCAGCAGCACGATCGGCACGCAGACGCCGACCGCGAGCGCGACCGGGCGCCGGGACAGCCGCCGATCCGGGTTGCGGTCGATGAACGGCCAGCCGATCAGGAGGACCATCCAGACCGTCGGGATGATCACCGAGCCGACGATCAGGAGCTCAGGCGTCTTGAAGATGCGCAGGAGCTCGAACAGGAAGAAGAAGTACCACTCCGGCTTCGGGTCGTACGCCTCCACGCCCGGATCGGCGCGGCCCTCGTAGGCCGGGCCGAGGATGCCGCCGGCGCGCTCGACGCCCGGCTCCAGCGGGACGGGCTCGAACTGGGCCCACCAGAGGATCGACATCCCCATGATGATCCCGACGACGATCAGGCTGACGATCGTGTCGTGGAAGACGGCGTGCGGGAAGAACGACTTGCCGTGGCGCTTCTGGAACGCGTACTCGCGCTGGTAGCGGTCGCGGCGCTCGCGTGCGGTGAGGCGGGGCATCAGACGTCGCCCTCCGTGACCTTCATGCGGGACCAGGGCGGCGACGTCACCCCGAGGCGGATCACGAGCCACAGGTGCAGCGCGATCAGGCCGCCGATGGCGCCGGGCAGGGCCAGCATGTGCAGCGCGTAGAAGCGCGACAGCGTGTGCGTGGAGATCTCCGGACCGACCATCAGGATGTAGGACAGCGCCGGGCCGAGGATCGGCGCGGTGCCGTTGATGTTGACGCCGACGACGGTGGCCCAGTAGGCGCGCTCGTCGAATACGAGCAGGTAGCCGGTAAACGACATCGCCATCACGAGGATGAAGATGATCGCGCCGGTGATCCAGGTCATCTCGCGCGGGTACTTGTAGGCCCCGAACAGGAACGTGCGGCCCATGTGCAGGAACAGCAGCACGACCATGATCGAGGAGCCCCACTTGTGCATGCCGCGGACCAGCCAGCCCAAGGTGGCGTCGTTCGTGATGAACGCGATCGTGTTCCAGGCCGTGTTCGGGTCAGGCTGGTAGTACATCGCGAGCAGGACGCCGGTGGTGGCCTGCAGGATGAAGACGGTCATCAGCGCGGAGCCGAGCGTCTGCAGCCAGGAGATGTCCTTCGGGACATTCCTGAACAGCATGTACTTGCCGATGGAGAGGAGGCCGGAGCGCTCCTCCACCCAGTCGGCGGGCATCCGGGCGATCTCACTCGGGGGAGGCAGCAGCGTGGACATATGAAGGGTCTCCTGCCGTCTACGGGGTCGGGTACAGCCAGGAAAGCAGGCCGGTGGTGGGGGAGCCGGGGAGCTTGAACTGGTCGGTCATGACGACCGTGCCGTCGACCTCCTTCGTGGCGAAGGGGCGGCCGACGTAGAGGTTGCCGTTCTCGACTTTGTACTCGAAGCGGTTGAGCGGGCGGTTCGGCGGGCCCGCGGTGCGGATGCCCTCCGTGTCGTACTGGCCGCCGTGGCACGGGCAGGCGAAGTTCGTGACCTTAAACTGCACGGGGCAGCCGAGGTGCATGCAGATGTTCGAGACGATCGTGAACTCCTCGGCGCCGTCGCGGCGCACGAAGGCGACGCGGCGGTCGAGCTCGCCGAGCTCGCCGCGCTCGAAGACGACGGGCTGGTACTCGCCCTCCTTGAACTGGTCGCTGTCCGCCGGGCCGAAGTTCGTCCAGTACCACTTCTCCCCGGCGAACGCGGGGCCGAGCACGTAGCCGATCGACGGGACGGCGATGGCGACACCGAGCAGCCCACCCAGGCCCACCGTGGCTCCGGTCAGGAACTTGCTGCGGCTGATCACCGCGCGCGGGTCGTTGACGTCGCTGTAGGACGCCGCCCCGGCCTTCTCGTTTCCGGTCTCACCCACGGGTCGAGCCTCCAGTCACGCTCACATCTTGGCGGCGCGCCCGGCGCCCTGTCAAAAACGCATCGAATGACACAATCGTCTCTTCGCTCACGCGCCGTCAGAGGATTTGTCGAGCGCGCACGAGTTGATGCAGTAGCGCAGCCCGGTCGGCTGCGGCCCGTCGGGGAAGACGTGCCCGAGGTGGCCGCCGCAGCCCGTGCAGACGACCTCGATCCGCCGCATGCCGTGCGAGACGTCCTCGCGCGCGCCGACCCGCTCCTCGTCCACGGGGCAGGTGAAGCTCGGCCAGCCCGTGCCCGAGTCGAACTTGTCGTCCGACGAGAAGAGCTCGGCGCCGCAGCCGGCACAGCGGTACACGCCGGCGCCGTGATCGTCCCAGTACGCGCCGGTGAACGGCGGCTCCGTGCCCGCCTCGCGCAGCACGTGGAACCGCTCCGGCGTGAGAACCTGCCGCCACTCGTCGTCGGTCTTCTGCATGCCCATGCTGCGGCGCCCCGCTATCCGCGGCGCAGTCGGGCCAGCATACCGCCGCCGCCCCCGGGCGCCGCGGGCGTCCGCGGCGTGTGGCGGCCCGCGAAGCCGGGCAGCGGGATCCCGAGCTCGGCCCAGCGCGCGTCGACGGCGGCCTTGACGTCGTCGGGGATGCGGTTGACCTCGGGCCAGCCGCGCGTGTAGCCCTCGCCCTCCCACTTGGCGGTCGCGTCGAAGCCGATCTTGCCGCCGATCGCCTTCAGGCGCGCGGCGTGGTCGAGCTGGTCGAGCGGGCCGTACGACATCAGGATGTCGTGGGCGGGGTCGATGTTGGCGCCCATCTGCCAGACGACCTCGGTGTAGTCATGCACGTCGACCCAGTCGTCGACGACGATCACGGCCTTCGTCAGGGACAAGAGGCCTGTGCCCCAGATCGCGTTCATCACCTTCTGGGCGTGGCCGGGGAAGCGCTTCCTGATCGAGACGATCACGCAGTTGTGGAACGTGCCGGCGGCCGGCAGGTCGTAGTCGACGACCTCGGGCAGCGTCATCCGCACGGCCGGCAGGAAGATCCGCTCGGTGGCCTTCGCCAGCCAGAGGTCCTCGCACGGGGGCGGGCCGACGACGATCGTCGGGTAGATCGGGTCGCGCCGCGACGTGATCGCCGTGATGTGCATGACCGGGAAGTCGTCGACGGGCGTGTAGTAGCCGGTGTGGTCGCCGAACGGGCCCTCGGGGCGCAGCTCGCCGCGCTCGCAGTAGCCCTCGATCACGATCTCCGCGTTCGCGGGCACCTCGACGTCGATCGTCTTCGCGGGCACGACCTCGACGGGGGTGTCGCGCAGCCAGCCGGCGACCATGTACTCGTCGACGTGCTTCGGCAGCGGCATCGAGCCGCAGTAGGTCGTCGTGGGGTCGGTGCCGAGTGCGATCGCGACCTCCATCCGGCCCGCGCCCTCGGTCCAGTCGTGCGCGGCGTCCTTGTGGATCTGCCAGTGCAGGCCGAGCTCCGTGGCGGAGTGCTTCTGCAGCCGGTACATGCCGACGTTGCGGCCGCCCGTGACGGGGTCCTTGGTGATCACGTTGGCGAGCGTCACGTACGGGCCGCCGTCGTCGGGCCAGCAGGTCAGGACGGGCAGGAGGTCGAGGCTCGGCTCGGGCCAGACGACCTCCTGGCAGGGCGCGGAGCGCACGACCTTCGGGCGCGCGTCGGCGACCGACTTGAGCTGGCCGAGCTTCCGCACCTTGTCGGCGAGTCCGTCGGGCGGGCGCAGCTCGAGCAGGTCGGCGATCTCGTCGCCGATCGCGTCGAGCGAGTCGGCGCCGAGCGCCATCAGCATCCGCCGCTCCGTCCCGAACTGGTTGATCAGGACGGGCACGCGCGAGCCCTTGACGTCGGTGAACAGGAGCGCGGGTCCGCCGCCCTTCATGGCGCGGTCGGCGATCTCGGTGATCTCGAGGTGCGGGTCGACCTCCTGCGTGACCTCGACGAGCTCGCCCGCGCGGCGCAGCATGTCGATCCAGTCGCGCAGATCGCGGGGCCCGTTCACGCGTCCCCCATCAGGCGGCGGTGGAGGGCCAGGGGCGCCTGCGCCTCGTCGTCGGCGACGAGCGCGTCGAGCGGCGCGCGGTCGCCGGCCCGCAGCGCGTCGCGGGACGCGGGGAGACGATCGTCGCGGGGGCCGGCGAGGTGGCGGCAGGTGGCGAGCCAGAGCTCGGCGTCGGCGGGCCGCTCCGCCTCGGCGCGCTGCGCCGCGGCGAGGGTGACGAGGTCGGACAGGGCCGCGATCGCCTCGACGTCGCCGGCGGCCGTGACCTGCACGAGGCCGGTCGCGTACAGGTAGTCGCCGAGCAGGAGGCCCTGCTCGCGGTCGGGGGCCGCGAACCCGCGCCCGCGCGGCGCGTGGTGGACGAGGAAGCCCTCGTAGATCGTCTCGACGCCGTCGGCGAGGTCGCCGCCCGCGACCCGCCCGAAGGCGTGCGCGGGCTCGCGGTCGGCGGCCGGCAGGGCGGAGCGCGCCCACACGGCGGAGGCGGCCGCCGCCCGCTCGACGATCAGGTTGACGGGCTCGAGGGCTACGCGAGCCACTTGGCGGCGTCCACGGCGCCGTACGTGATCGTCGCCCGCGCGCCGGCCCGGCGGATCGCGACCAGCGACTCGAGGTAGGCGTCGCGGAAGGCGAACGCGCCCCGGTCGGCGGCGTGCTGCAGCATCGCGTACTCCCCCGACACCTGGTAGGCCAGGACGGGGAGGTCGGTGGCGTCGGAGAGGTCGCGGATCACGTCGAGGTAGGCGAGGGCGGGCTTGACCATCAGCAGATCGGCACCCTCCTGTTCGTCGATCAGCCCCTCGCGGACGGCCTCGGCGCGGTTCGGCGGGTCGAGCTGATGCGAGCGCCGGTCGCCCGCCGACGGCGCCGAGTGGGCGGCGTCGCGGAACGGGCCGTAGAAGGCGGAGGCGTACTTCGACGAGTAGGAGAGGATGCCGACGGACTCGGCGAAGCCCTCCGCGTCGAGGGCGTCGCGGATCACGGCGACGCGCCCGTCGAACATATCGCTCGGGGCGACGAGGTCGGCACCGGCGCGGGCGTGCGCGAGGGCCGCCTGCGCGAGGATCGGCAGGCTCGCGTCGTTGAGGATCGTGCCGTCCGCGCCGACGAGGCCGCAGTGGCCGTGGTCGGTGTACTGGCAGAGGCAGACGTCGGTGGCGATCACGAGGCCGGGCGCGGCGGCGCGGATCGCCCGCACAGCGCTCGGCACGGGGCCGTCGGGGTCCCAGCTCGAGGTGGCCTCGGCGTCCTTCTCCGCCGGCAGCCCGAACAGGAGCACCCCGCCGACGCCGTGCGCGGCGGCCTCGGCGGCGGCCTCGGCGGCGAGGTCGGCCGAGAGCCGGTCGACGCCCGGCAGCGACGCGACGGGCTCGCGGCGGCCCGCGCCGGGCAGCACGAACAGCGGCAGGATCAGCTGTGCCGGGTCGAGGTGCGTCTCGCGCACGAGGGCGCGCAGCGCGGGCGTGCGGCGCAGGCGGCGGGGACGCGACTCCGGGAACACACCCGAAGGGTAGGCGAGGAGCGCGGGCGGCCGGGCCGGGTCAGCCGGTCAGCGTGACGATGTCCGTGGCGGCGCCCGTGTCCTGCACGGTGGCCGTCGCGTCGGCCGTCGTGTCGACGGGCACGGTGTCCGTGAAGATCTCGAACGTCTCCGTCGGGGCCGTCGCCCCGGTGTCGATCGGCGCCGTGTCCGTCAGGACGTCGGGCAGCGGCAGCTCGTCGCCGGTCACGGTCAGGGTCAGCGCGTCGGCCTCGGGCAGCGTGAACGTCGGGATCTGCTGCTCGTCGGCGGGCGCCTCGTCGTCGCCGAGGAGGCCCGTGTCCACGGTGGCGAGGGCGAGCGCGATGGCGAGCAGGGCGAGGCCGCCGACGATCGCGGCGAGCGCCGCGTCGGAGAGGCCCCGCTTCGGGGCGACGGGCGGCGGCGGACGTACCGGCTCGGGCGGCGCGAGCGCGGCGGGCAGCGGCACGCCGGCCAGCGCGCGCAGGCGCTCGGCCACGAGCCGGGTGGGCGGCGGCGGGCGCTCCGGGTCCGTGGAGAGGAGCGCGAGGGTGAGACCGTTGAGGGCGGGCGGCACGTCGGCGGCGAGCGCGGCCGGGGCGGCGGGCTGCGCGGCCGGCTCGCGGCCGGTCAGGAGCAGGTAGAGCAGCCGGCCGAGCGCGCGCAGGTCGTCAGCGGCGGCGGGCTGCGGGCGGCCGTCGGCGATCGCAGCGGCGCCGGCGAGGCCGGCGCCCATCACGAGCGGCCGGCCCGAGGCGTCAAGGACGACGGCGTCGGCGACGAGGCCGCCGTGGGCGAGCCCGGCGGCGTGGAGCTGCGCGAGGGCCTCGGCGACGTCGGCGGCGACGAGCACGACGCTGGTCTGCGGCATCCGCACCGCGGTCGACAGGAGCGGGCCATCCGCCTGCGCCTCGACGTGGAGGACGGCGCCGTCGGGATCGACGACGGTGTCGAGCACGGGCGCGAGGCTCGAGTGGCGGCACTGAGCGATCCGGCGCAGGTGCTCGCCGGCCAGAACGCCGCGCGGGCCGGCGGGGATCCGCGCGAGCGCGACGCGGTGATCGGCGACCTGGTCGACGGCCAGCTCGCGCGCCACGCCGCCGAGCGCGGGCAGGGGCGCCACGCCGCGGTAGCGGTCCGCGCTCACGGCCGGGCCTCGGGGGCGCACGCGATTAGGACCACCCGTCCTATATACCATGCGCGGAGCCGCCTCCCTGCGGCGTTCACCGCCCCATGCCCACCGCGCCGCCCGCCGACCTGCCGCACCCGCGCATCCCCGTCGCGGAGGCCCGCGCACTCGTCGTGGGCGCCGTCCGCCGCGTCGCGGCGGAGCCCGTGGGGCTGGCCGAGCTGGCCGGCCGCGTCCTCGCCGCGCCCGTCGTCGCGCCCCACGACCTGCCCCGCCACGCCAACTCGGCGATGGACGGCTACGCGCTGCGGGCCGGCGAGCCCGGCCCGTGGCCCGTCGCCGCCCGTATCCTCGCGGGCGACGATCCCGCTCCGTTGCCGGCCGGCGCCTGCGCGGCGATCGCCACGGGCGGCGTGCTGCCCGCCGGCGCTGACGCCGTGGTCGCGATCGAGCAGGCCGTCGAGGCCGACGGGGTGGTCACGGCCACCGCCGCTTTGACCGCCGGCGACCACGTCCGGCCCGTCGGCGCCGACGTGCGCGCGGGCGCCGAGGTCCTCCCCGCCGGCGCCGTGCTCGGTCCCCTCGCCGCCGCCGCCGTGGCGGGCCTCGGGCTGACGGACGCCGCCTGCGCGGCCCGCCCCCGCGTCGCGATCCTGACCACGGGCGACGAGCTCGTGGCGCCCGGCGAGCCCCTCCGGCGCGGGCAGATCCACGAGTCGAACTCCGTGCTCGTGCGGGCCGCCCTCGTGCGCGCCGGCTGCGCGGTGGTGCACGTCGGCGGCGTCCCCGACGCGGCGGCCGCGACCCGTGACGCCTTCGCCCGGGCCCTCGCGGACGCCGACCTCGTGGTCTCGACCGGCGGCGTCTCCGTCGGACCGCGCGACCACGTCAAGCCGGCCCTCGCCGCGCTCGGCGTGCGCGAGCTGTTCTGGCGGATCGCGACCCAGCCGGGCCAGCCGACCTGGTGCGGGACCGCCCCGGACGGCGCGCTCGTCGCGGGGCTGCCCGGCAACCCGCTCTCCTGCCTTGTCGGCCTGCACCTGCTCCTCGTGCCGGCCGTGCGGGCGATGATGGGCGCGGACCCCGGGCCCGAGACGGTGCGCGCCGAGCTCGCGGCGCCCGTCCGGCGGCTGCCCGCACGGATGCGCTGCCTGCCGATGCGCCTCGTGCACGGCCGCCTCGAGGACCTCGGCGCGGGCGTCTCGCACCAGCTCTCCCGCGCCGCCCGTGCGAACGCGCTCGCGCTCGTGCCCGCCGGCGAGGGCGAGCTCGCGGCGGGCGCGGCGGTCGACGCCGTCGTCCTCGGCTGAAACGGCCGCAGGCGCCCGGCGCGCGATCTGCGGGGCGGATGGCGCTCCGCGCGCTAGGGTGCCGCCGCAGGCAACCCGACGCGACGCACGGAGGCACGAGGCAGATGGCGGACCACCGGATCGAGACCGACAGCATGGGCGAGGTGCAGGTCGCCTCCGACCGCTACTGGGGGGCGCAGACCGAGCGCTCGATCGACAACTTCCAGATCGGCCTCGGCACCTACCACTGGGACCGCCCGATCATCCGCGCGCTCGGCGTGCTGAAGAAGTCCGCGGCGCGCGCCAACAAGGACCTCGGCCAGCTGCCGCCCGACGTCGCCGACCTGATCATCGCCGCCGCCGACGAGGTGATCGACGGCCGGCTCGACGCGCACTTCCCCCTCGTGGTCTGGCAGACGGGCTCCGGCACCCAGTCGAACATGAACGTCAACGAGGTGATCTCGAACCGCGCGATCGAGATGGCGGGCGGCGTGCTGGGCTCGAAGGCCCCGGTCCACCCGAACGACCACGTCAACCGCGGCCAGTCGTCGAACGACACCTTCCCGACGGCGATGCACATCGCGGCCGTGGAGGTCATCGACACCGTCCTGATCCCCAACGTCCTCGTCCTGCGCGACACCCTCGACGCGAAGGCGAAGGCCCACGCCGACGTGGTCAAGATCGGCCGCACGCACCTGCAGGACGCGACCCCCGTCACCCTCGGCCAGGAGATCTCCGCCTGGGTCGCCCAGATCGACGACGCCGTCGCCCAGGTCCGCCACGCGCTCGACGGCCTGCTCGAGCTGGCGATCGGCGGCACGGCGGTCGGCACCGGCCTCAACGCGCACCCCGAGTTCGGCGACCTGGCCGCGAGGTACATGGCGGAGGAGACCGGCTACGGCTTCTACTCGTCGGCGAACAAGTTCAAGGCGCTCGCCTCGCACGACGCGCTCGTCAACGCCTCCGCGGCCGAGCGCACCCTCGCGGGCGCGCTGCTGAAGATGGCGAACGACGTGCGCCGCCTCGCCTCCGGCCCGCGCGCCGGCATCGGCGAGATCTCGATCCCGGAGAACGAGCCGGGCTCGTCGATCATGCCGGGCAAGGTCAACCCGACGCAGTGCGAGGCCCTCACGATGGTCTGCGCGCAGGTGTTCGGCAACGACGCGGCCGTCGCCTTCGCGGGCACGCAGGGCGACTACCAGCTCAACGTCTACAAGCCCGTGATGGTCTGGAACGTGATCGAGTCGGCCGAGCTGATCGGCGCGGCCTGCCGCTCGTTCAACGACCGCTGCGCCGTCGGCATCGAGCCCAACCACGACGTCCTCGAGCGCAACCTCAACGCCTCGCTGATGCTGGTCACGGCGCTCAACACCCACATCGGCTACGAGAACGCCGCCAAGATCGCGAAGAAGGCCCACCAGGAGGGCACGACGCTGATCGAGGCCGCAACGGCGCTGGAGCTCCTGACGCCCGAGCAGTACGCCGAGTGGGTGGTGCCGGTCGACATGACCCACCCGCTGGCCGACTAGGGCTCAGTCCTCCGCGAGGGCGCCGACGGCGCCCGCCCCGATCAGCACGCTGCCCCCGACGACGAGGGCGGGCGGCAGCGCGCCCGTGGCGGCGGCCCCGATCAGGGTCGCGGGGTCGGCGCCGCGCAGGAGGAAGATCAGGAGCCCCATCGCAAGCACCGGCCCGAGCGACCACGCGAGCCGGCCGAGGCGCTCGCCGGGCCGCGGGACGAGCGACCAGACCCACAGGGCGGGCACCGCGACGAGCACGCTCGCGGGGCTGCCGGCGAGCAGGAGCAGCGCGGCGACGAGGCCGACGGCGATCGCGCCGATCAGGGGCGGCGGGGCGCTGACCCGCCGCGCGAGGAGCCACGCGGCGGCCAGCGTGAGCGCGAGCGCGACGGCCACCACGGCGACGACGCCGGCGAGGTCGGCGCGCGGCCAGCCCGAGCCGGGCGCCGTCGACACCCCGCCGGTCAGGTCGACGAGGCGGGCGACGAGGACCGCGGCGACGCCGGGCACGGCCCCGACCAGCGCGACGGCGAGGGCCGCGCCCCAGCCGGCCCGCGACGGGCGCCCGCCGGCGAGCAGGACCCGGCCCGCGGCCACGAGCGGGCCGATCAGGAGGGCGATCGCGAGCAGCCCGATCGCGCGGCCCGGGATGATGCGGCCGGAGACCGCTACGTAGGCGCCGGTCGGGGGCGCGGGCCGCGGCTCCGCGTCGAGCCGGACGAGGAGCTGCGCGATCGCCGCGCCGACGGCGCCGAGGCGCGCCTCGTCGAGCGGCGCGAGGCCCACCCCGCCCGTGCCGTCGCCGAGCTGGATCGCCGCGATGCCCGCGTCGAGGTACGGGACCTGGGCGCCGGACGGCGCGACGGGGACGATCAGGTCGAGCACCTGCAGGACGGGGCTCTGCGGGGCCACCGCCCCGGCCGCGGGCTGCTGCTCGGCGAGCGACTCCTGCAGGCCGCGCAGGAGGACGTCCGGGGTGCGCACCCCGCCGGTGCCGGCGAAGCGGATCGGGAGGGTGCCCGTCGGGCCCCCGATCGAGCGCAGGGACACGACCGCGACCGGCCGCAGCCCGTCGGCGCGCAGGTCGCGCAGGAGCCGCTCGTTGCCGGCCTGCCCGACGGTGCCGCCGTCCGTCGATGCGATCACGAGGGCGCGCGAGCGGTCCACGCCCGCAAGGTCGCGGGCCAGCTCGACGACGGCGGCCGTGCCCGAGGCGTTGTCGTCAAGGCCGGGGCCGGGCGCCACGTCGTCGCGGTTGGCGACCACGACCACCGCCTCGGTCGAGGCACCGGGCTCGACGACCCAGACGTTCTCCATGGCGACGTCCGCGCCGTCGGGGCCGGGCGCCGTGAAGGTCGCGCGGCGCACCGTCTCGCCGCTGATCTCCCCGAGCGCGCCGGCGACGTCGTCGACGGCCTGGCCGGCCGTCGCCGATCCGGGCGAGCGGTCGGGGACGAGCTGCGCGAGGCGGCGCGCGAAGTCGGCGGCACGCGGCCCGTCGAAGCTCGGGACCACGACGAGCGACGCGGACGGCCCGACGGGCGTGCGCACGCTGACCAGGAGCACCACGAGGGCCAACAGCGGCGGCAGGATGAACGCGACCCGCAGGACGCGGCTCCGGCCCGAGGGGCTTCGGCGGTCCGGGCGCGGGGTTCCGAGCGGGTCGGACACAGGCCCCCTGACGGTAGCATTGGCCCGTGCCGACGCCCCACGTGGTCCTGATCGTCGACGACGAGGTGCCGCTCCAGGAGCTGCTCCAGCGCGCGCTCGAGCGGGACGGCTACCGGGTCGTGGTGGCGGGCACCGCCGCCGACGGCGTCGCCGCCTTCGAGCGCGAGTCGCCCGACGCGATCCTGCTCGACGTGATGCTCCCGGACCGCTCCGGGCGCGACGTCTGCCAGGAGATCCGCTCCCGCTCCACCGTCCCGATCATCATGCTGACCGCGCTCGACGACGAGGTCGACAAGGTCGTCGGGCTCGAGCTCGGCGCCGACGACTACATCACGAAGCCGTTCGGCCTCAGCGAGCTGCGCTCGCGCGTGCGCGCCGTCCTGCGGCGCGCCTCGATGGGCGCGCCCGCGGCGGGCGAGCCGGACGTGGCCGTGCTCGACGAGGCCGGCGTGCGGCTCGACCGCGGCCGGCGCGCCGTCGCCGTGGACGGCGCGGACGTCGACCTCACCTACGTCGAGTTCGAGATCCTGACGACGCTGATGGAGAGCCCGGGGCGCGTCTACAGCCGTGCCCAGCTGCTCGACGCAGTCTGGGGCTCGTCCGACTTCCGCGAGCCGCGGACCGTCGATGTGCACGTCCGCCACCTGCGCGAGAAGATCGAGGCGGACCCCGCCAGCCCCGTGCGCATCCACACCGTCCGCGGGGTCGGCTACCGCTTCGAGGGCTAGCCGTGGACTGGCTCGTCGACCGGGTCTTCCCGTTCCGGCGGCTGACGGTCTGGCTCGGCCTCCTCGTCCTCGCCGTCGCGCTGATCACGGTGGCGCTGGCCGCGGTGCTCGTCCTGCCGTCCCTGCGCGGCGACCTCGTCGACGACCGCGTCGCGTCGGTCGCCCGCTCCGCCGAGCAGTCGGCCCCGACCTTCGCCTCCAACTTCGCCGACGCCCTCGCCGGCGCCGGGGGCTCGGCCGACGCCAACGCCGTGACCGCCGCCTACGGGGCGCTGACCGACACGCAGGCGTACATCTTCCAGCGGATCGGCGCGGGCCGGCTCGTGCCCGTCACCGAGCCGGTCGCCCCGGGGGCGTCGCCCGCGGCGGCCCGCGCGGCCGTCGACGCGGGCATCCAGAGCGGGACGGCGCGGGTCGGCCGCGAGGAGGTCGCGGAGGCCGCCTACGCGATGCGGATCGGCGACACCGTCTACGTGGTGCTGCTGCAGTCGAGCCTCGCCGACGTCGACGCCGCCGTCCGCCTGACGGTGCGCCGCAGCCTCGTCGGCGCGCTGATCGCCCTCCCCCTCGCCGTCCTGATCGGCGCGCTCGCCGCCGCGCTCCTGACCCGCCGCCTGCGGCGCCTCGAGCGCGCCTCGAGCCGGATCGCGGCCGGCACCCTCGACGCCCCGATCAAGGACCGCGGCCGGGACGAGATCGGCGACCTCGCCCAGGCGCTCGAGCAGATGCGCGACGAGCTCGCCGCCACCGACGCCGCCCGCCGCGCCTTCGTCGCGAACGCGTCGCACGAGCTGCGCACGCCCGTCTTCGCGCTGTCGGGGTTCATGGAGCTCCTCGTCGACGAGGAGGACCCCGACCGCCGCGACCAGTACCTCGCGACGATGGCCGACCAGGTCGGCCGCCTGACGCGCCTCGCCACCGACCTGCTCGACCTCTCGCGGCTCGACTCGGGCAAGGTGCCGCTCGACATCGAGCCCGTCGAGCTGTCCGCGGTCGCGGCCCGCGTCGCCGCGGACCTCGCGGCCGTCGCCAACGCCCGGGGCGCGATCGTCGACGTCGCCGCCGCGCCCGCGATGGCGCTCGGCGACGAGACCCGGATCGGGCAGATCGCCCGCGCCCTCGTCGACAACGCGGTCAGGCACAACCCCGCGGGCGCGCACGTGCGGATCGCGACGCGGACGGGCGGTGGCATCGCCTCGCTCATGGTCGAGGACTCGGGCCCGCGGATCCCCGAGGCCGAGGCGCGGTCCGTGTTCGGGCGCTTCGCGCGCGGGACGGGCGCCGGCGAGGGCTCGGGCCTCGGGCTCGCGATCGCCTCGGAGCTGGCCGAGCGGATGGGTGGCCGGCTGGTGCTCGACCAGACGGGCGAGCGCAAGGCGTTCCGCCTCGACCTCGCGGAGGATGCGGGCAATCACCCGCCGTCGTCCGCATGATCGCGGCCGGGCTCGGGGCATGGCCCCGGACCGCCGAGCCCTGACGGTCGTCTCGAAGCGGGGACCGATCGCGTACGACCGCGTGGACGGGGCGCGCGTCGCGCGCCGCGGCGCGGGCGGCCCCATGTCCGCCCTGCGCGTCGACCGGACCGACCTGTCGAAGAACATCGTGCGCGGCTTCATGGCCTACGAGCGGCTGCTCGAGCGCCGCCCGCACCTCCACGGCGAGGTCGGGATGCTGTCCCTGCTCGACCCGTCGCGGTTCACCGTGCCGGTCGACGCGGCCTGCCCGGAGGAGATCCGCGCGGCCGCCGCGGGGGTCAACGAGCGCCACGGCCGGCGCGGCTGGCTCCCCATCGACCTGCGAATCGGCGATAACTTCCCCCTGGCCGTCGCCGCGTACCGCGAGTACGACGTCCTGATCGTGAACTCCATCGCCGACGACATGAACCTGATCTCCAAGGAAGCACCCCTCCTCAACGAGCGCGACGGCGCCCTCGCGCTGTCGGTCCGCGCGGATTCCTTCGAGGAGCTCGGCGACCTCTGCGTCCCCGTCGACCCGCTCGACGTCGCCGAGACGACCTTGGCCCTCGAGACCGCCCTCGAGCTGCCCGCCGTGGAGCGTGCCGGGCGCACCGCCGGGCTGCGCCGCCGCGCCGAGGAGCACGACGTCGCCGCCTCGATCGGGGCCCAGCTCGCCGACCTCGCCCGCCTGCCGGAGCCGGCCCGATGAGCGACGCCCTCCTGATCGTCGCCGTCCTCAACGGCGCCCGCACCCGCGCCGAGTGCCCCACGCTGCCCGTCGCGCCCGACGAGCTCGCCGCCGAGGCGCGGCGCGCGGTCGACGCCGGCGCCGGGATGGTGGCCGTGCAGGCGCCCGCCTTCGACCTCGTGGTCGACGACGTCGTCGCCGCCATCCGCGCCGCCGTCGACGCGCCGGTCTGCCTGTCCACGCAGCGCGCCCGCCAGACGTCGCTCGGCACCGTGACGGCGCTCTTCGACATCCTGCGCGACGTGCCCGACCTCGGCGCGGTGCACGTGCGCCCGCCCGCCCCCGACCTGCCCGCCCACCGCGAGGAGGCGCGCCAGATCCTCGAGGCGCTCGACCGGGCCGGCGTGCGTCCCGCGCCCGCGGCCGGCAGCCTCGACGCGATCGGCGACCTCGAGGTCCTCAACGACGACTCGCTGCTCGGGCGCGCGCCGTTTCTCTCGCTCGTGCTCGGCGCCCCCGCCTCGAGCGACCCCGACGTCGCCGCCGGCACCCCGCAGAACGCGCTGCGCCTCGTCGACCACGCCCGCTCCGTGCTGACGGGCCTGCCGATCGTCGCGGGCGCCCGCGATGGGGCGAGCGCGCCCGTGCAGGCCGCCGCCGCCGCGGCCGGCGCCCACGTCCGCGCCGGGCTCGAGGACAGCGTCGTCCTGCCCGACGGCACCGCCGCCACGTCGAGCGCCCAGCTCGTCGAGCGCGCCGTCCGCCTCGGCGAGGCCCTCGGCCGCCCGCCGATGGGCCCCGACGACGCGCGCCTCCTGATCCGCTGAGGCCGGCGCGGCGGGCCGGGGCCCGCGCTCCTGCGATACGGTTGCCTGAGATGTCGAGTCGCTGGATGGTCGCGATCGCGCTGCTCGCCGCGCTCGGCGCGGTGACGCTCGTAATCGGCCTGCGCGGCGCCTCCCAGTCCACCGAGGAGGCCGCAGGCACGCCGCCCGTTGACGCGTACCCGGCCGGCTTCGAGCCGTTCGCGGCGCCCGCCGTCGCGGGCGAGACCCTGACCGGGGAGGCCTTCGACCTCGTCGAGCTGCGGGGCACGCCCGTGGTGCTCAACTTCTGGGCGTCGTGGTGTGGCCCGTGCCGCAAGGAGATCCCGGCGCTCGCGGCCTTCCAGGCCGCCCACCCGGACCTCGCGGTGGTCGGCGTCAGCTACCAGGACGACCCGGCCGACGCGCTCGCCTTCGCGGAGGAGACCGGCGCCGCCTGGCCGAGCGTGATCGACGACGGCCCGATCGGGAGCGCCTTCGCGGTGCCGGGCCTGCCCGCCACCTTCTTCATCGACGCCGAGGGGCGGGTCGTGGGCCGCATCCTCGGTGAGGCCACCGAGGCGACGCTCGCGCAGGGCGCGCAGGCCCTCGGCGACTCGTGACGGGCGCGATCGAGCTCGGGGCCGTCGGCCTCGCCACCGCCTTCGCGGCGGGCTTCGTATCGTTCCTCTCGCCCTGCGTGTGGCCGCTCGTGCCCGCGTACCTGTCGTACGTCTCGGGGGTGCCCTACGACGAGCTCGGGCGCAACACGCGCCGCGTGACCCTGACCACGCTCTGCTTCGTCGGCGGGTTCACGGTGGTGTTCGCGCTGTACGGCGTCAGCGTCGGCTACCTCGGCGGGCTGATCTCCGAGCACCGCCGCACCCTCGAGGTCGTCGGCGGCATCGTGGTGATGCTGATGGGCCTCGCGCTGCTCGGCTTCGGCCAGCGCCTCGTCGGGCGCGAGGCACGCGTCGGCCTGCCCGCCCGCCCGACGTCCTACGCGGGCGCGGGCGTCGCCGGGGTCGCCTTCGCGGTCGGCTGGACGCCCTGCATCGGGCCCGTCCTGACCTCGGTGCTCCTGTACGCCGCGACCCAGGGCTCGGGACGCGGGTCGATCCTGCTCCTCGCCTACGGCATCGGGCTCGGCGTCCCGTTCCTGCTGTCGGGCCTGCTCGCCTCGTGGGCGCTCGAGCGCACCGGCGCCTACCGCCGCTACGGGGCCTGGATCAACCGCGTCGCGGGCGTCGTGATGATCATCGTCGGGGCGCTCCTCGCGACGGGCGAGCTGACGCGGATCACGCAGCAGCTATCGGGCTACGGCGTGATCCTCTAGCCACGCGGCGGGTCGTGGCCCGCGAAGGCCAGCACCTGGACGCCCGACGGCGTCAGGGGCGTCGGCATCGCGTCGGGCGGGTACACGCCGAGGCCGACGACCTCGGGCAGCATCAGGCCGAAGGGCCCGTCCGCCACCAGCCGGAAGACGCCCGCCATCTCGGTCTCGCCGGGCAGCTCGGTGAGGATGGTGCCGAGGTGCTCGGGCGCGGGCCCCGTGTAGCCGACCTCCTCGGCGAGCTCGCGCACGGCCGCCTCGAGGTAGGTCTCGTCGCCGTCGACGTGGCCCGAGCAGGCGACGTCCCAGCAGCCGGGCGAGGAGTCCTTGCGCGGCGAGCGGCGCTGGAAGAGGAGACCCTCCGAGGTCTCCACGATCACGCTCACGGAGCGGTGGATGAGGGACGCATCGGCGTGGCACTCGGCGCGCGTGCGGTAGCCGAGCACGCGGTCGTCGCGGTCGACGACGCAGAAGACCTCGTCCTGGCGCTGCACGGGGGGCCCGTCCACGGCGCGTATCGTACGGCTCGATGCCGAAGGTCGTGTCCGTGGTGGGCAACCGCCCGCAGTACGTGAAGGCCGCGCCGCTCGCGCTCGCCCTCGCCGGCCGCGCCGACGTCGTCGGCGTCGACACGGGCCAGCACTACGACCCGGAGCTCTCGCAGATCTTCTACGACGAGCTCGGGATCGCGCCGCCCGCGCACCGGCTCGCCGTCGGCTCGGGCTCGCACGCCGAGATGACGGCGCGCATCCTCGAGCGGATCGGCCCCGTGCTGGAGGCCGAGGCGCCCGACTGGTGCGTGGTCTACGGCGACACCAACTCGACGCTCGCGGCCGCGCTCGCCGCCGCGAAGCTCGGGATCCCGATCGCCCACGTCGAGGCGGGCCTGCGCTCGTTCGACCGCTCGATGCCGGAGGAGGTCAACCGCGTCGTCGCCGACCGCGTCTCGGACCTCCTGCTGTGCCCGTCCGCCGAGGCCGTCGCCAACCTCGCCGCCGAGGGGATCACGGCCGGCGTGGAGCAGGTCGGCGACGTGATGGCGGACGCCGCGCGGCTGTTCGGGCCGATCGCGGAGCGCTCGGGCGCCCTCGCCGACCTCGGCCTCGAGCCCGGCGGCTACGCGCTCTGCACGGTCCACCGCGAGGCCAACACGCGCCAGCCCGCCCTCGGCCGGCTCGTCGACGCCCTCTCGGCCCTCGACGTCGACGTCGTGCTGCCGCTCCACCCGCGCACGCGCGCGGCGCTCGACCGCGAGGGCCTCGCCCTCGGCGGGCGGGTGCGGGTGGTCGAGCCGGTCGGCTACCTCGCCTTCACGGCGCTCCTGCGCGGGGCCCGGCTGCTCCTGACCGACTCGGGCGGCGCCCAGAAGGAGGCGTGGTTCCACGCGGTGCCGTGCGTCACCCTGCGCGACCGCACCGAGTGGGTCGAGACCGTCGCCCGCGGCGGCAACGTGCTGGTCGGCGACGACGCGGCAGCGATCGGCACGGCCGTCGAAGTGCCGCCCCGGCCGGCCGCCTGGCCGCCGCTCTACGGCGACGGCCACGCGGCCGAGCGGATCGCCGCGCTGCTCACCGCCTAGGAGGCCGGCGCGGCCACACGGGCCCGGCCGGTACCATCCCGCCCGTGCAGCGCGATGTCGCAGTCGTGGGGGCCGGGTACGTCGGGCTCCCACTCGCCGTGCGCCTGGCCGAGGCGGGCCGCAGCGTGGTCTGCCTCGACCCGGACGCGGCCAAGATGGAGCGCCTCAACGGCGGCGACTCGTACATCGAGGACGTGGCGTCCGCCGACCTCGCCCGGCTGGTCGGCGAGGGCCGCCTCGCCGGCACCACCGACGAGAGCGACCTGCGCGACGCGGACGCGATCCTGATCTGCGTGCCGACGCCCCTGGCCGCGCACCGGGAGCCCGACCTCGGCGCGGTCCGCGCCGCGACGGCCGCCGTCGCGCGCAACCTGCGCAAGGGCCACGTCGTGGTGCTCGAGTCGACGACGTACCCCGGCACGACGCGCGAGGTGCTGCAGCCGATGCTCGAGGAGGGCGGCCTCACCGCCGGCGTCGACTTCCACCTCGCGATGTCGCCCGAGCGGATCGACCCGGGCCGCACCGACTTCACGGTGCGCACCACCCCGAAGGTGATGGGCGGCATCACGGACGCCTGCGCGGAGCGCGCGGCCGCCGTCTACGCGGGCGCCGTGGACGACGTGGTGCGGGTCTCGTCGCCCGAGGCCGCCGAGCTCGCCAAGCTGCTCGAGAACATCTTCCGCACGGTCAACATCGCGCTCGTCAACGAGCTCGCGATGCTCTGCGACCACATGGGCCTCGACGTCTGGGAGGTCATCGACGCGGCCGCCACGAAGCCGTTCGGCTTCATGCGCTTCGAGCCGGGCCCCGGCCTCGGCGGCCACTGCCTGCCGATCGACCCGTTCTACCTGACCTGGAAGGCGCGCGAGCACGGCGTCTCGACCGAGTTCATCGAGCTCGCCGGCAAGGTCAACGAGCATATGCCGCACTACTGCGTCGACCGCGTCGCGCGGCTCCTCAACGACCGGGCCACGAGCGTCCGCGGCGCCGACGTCCTCGTCCTCGGCGTCGCCTACAAGGCCGACGTCGGCGACATGCGCGAGTCGCCCGCCCTGCCGATCATCGAGCAGCTCGTGGAGCGCGGCGCCCGCGTCCGCTACCACGACCCGCACGTGCCGCACCTCGCCGAGACCGGGCTGGACTCGCAGGCGCTGACCGCCGACGGCGTGGCCGCGGCCGACTGCGTCGTGATCGTCACGGGCCACGCCGACGTCGACTACGCGCTGGTCGTCGACCGCGCCGCCGCGGTCCTCGACCTGCGCAACGCCACCGGGCGCCGCGGCCTCGGGGGGCCCAATGTCGACCGGCTCTGACGCGCCCGTCCGGGTCGGGATCGTCGGCCTCGGCTACTGGGGCCCCAACATCGCGCGCGCCCTGGCCTCCACGCCCGGCTGCGCGCTCGCCTGGGCCTGCGACCTCGACGCGGGGAACCGCGCGCGCCTCGAGGACCGCTATCCCGACACCGTGCTGACCGACCGGTTCGAGGACCTGCTGGAGGACGCCGCGCTCGATGCGGTCATCGTGGCCACCGGTGCGCCATCGCACCACGCGCTCGGGATGCGGGTGCTCGAGGCCGGCAAGCACGCCTTCGTCGAGAAGCCCCTCGCCCTCGCCGTCGACGACGCCCGCGCGCTCGTCCAGGCGGCGGCCGCGCGCGACCGGGTCCTGATGGTGGGGCACCTCCTGCGCTTCCACCCCGTCTTCCAGGAGCTGCAGCGGATCGTCGACGCGGGCGACCTCGGCCGCGTCCTCTACCTGTACACGAACCGCCTCAACTTCGGGAAGGTGCGCGCCGACGAGAACGCGCTCTGGAGCCTCGCCCCGCACGACATCTCGCTGGCCCTCGCCCTCGCCGGGGAGCGGCCCGCCGAGGTCTCGGCCCGCGGCGAGGCGTTCCTGCGCGAGGGCGTCGAGGACGTCGTCTTCGGCTATCTGCACTTCCCGAGCGGCCTCGTCGCCCACCTGCACGTCTCCTGGCTCGACCCGCACAAGAGCCGCAAGCTGACCGTCGTCGGGTCGGAGGGCATGGCCGTCTTCGACGACACCGACGTCGAGCGCAAACTCACCATCTACGAGAAGGCCTCGTCGCCGTCGCGCTTCGACACCTGGGGCGAGTTCCAGGCGCTGCGCAGCGGCGACGTCACGATCCCGCAGGTCCCGAGCGCCGAGCCGCTCCTGCAGGAGACGACCGCCTTCGTCGAGGCGATCCGCCGCGGAGCGGCGACCGTGGCCTCGGGCGACGAGGGCCTCGCCGTCGTCGAGGTCCTGAGCGCGCTGCAGGCCTCGCTCGAGCAGGGCGGCGCGCCCGTGCGCCTCGGGAGTTCGTGATGGCCGTGGACCCGACCGCGCTCGTCGAGGACGGCGTCGTCCTCGGTGCGGACGTGGAGATCGGCCCGTTCGCCGTCGTGCGCGCCGGCACCGTGCTCGGCGACGGCGTCACCGTCGGCGAGCACGCGGTGCTCGGCAAGCGCCCGAAGCTCGGCCCCCGCTCCACCGCCGCCCAGGGCGAGCTCGGCCCGCTCGAGGTCGGCGCGGGCGCGACGATCTCCACCCACGCGGTGGTCTACGCCGGCACGACGATCGGCGAGGGAGCGATCATCGGCGACCAGGCCTTCGTGCGCGAGCGCTGCGCGATCGGCCCCCGCACGGTGATCGGCCGCGGCGTCACCGTCGAGAACGACACCGTCATCGGCGCCGGCTGCCGGGTCCAGTCGCAGTCCTACATCACCGCCAAGTGCCTGCTCGAGGACGACGTCTTCATCGCGCCCTGCGTGGTCACCACGAACGACAACCTGATGGGCCGCACCGAGCGCCGCCACGCGCTCACCAAGGGGCCCACGATCCGCCGCGGCGCCCGCATCGGCGGCGCCGTCGTCCTCTGCCCCGGCGTCGAGGTCGGCGAGGAGGCGTTCATCGGCGCGGGCGCGGTCGTCACCCGCGACGTGCCGGCCCGCACGGTGCTGGTCGGCGTGCCGGCGCGCGTCCTGCGCGACGTCCCCGACGACGAGCTGCGCGCGAACGGCGGGTAGGCGCCCGCGGTGGGGCCGCCCTCGCCTCGGCCCCGACGGCGGCGAGCGGGTAGCGTGTGGGCATGTTCGAGCTCGAGACCCTGCCCAACGGCGCCCGCATCCTGTCCGCCCCGATGCGCGACGCCGCCTCCGTCGCCGTGGTCGTCGCGATCGCCGCCGGCTCGCGCTGCGAGGAGCCCGCGGCGGGCGGCATCGCCCACTTCGCGGAGCACATGATGTTCAAGGGCACCGAGCGGCGCCCGACCGCCCGCGACATCTCCCAGGAGATCGACGGCATCGGCGGGGAGTTCAACGCCTTCACCGGCAAGGAGCTGACCGCGTACTACGTGAAGTGCGCGGCCGCCGACGGCGGCACCGCCCTCGACGTGCTCGGGGACATGGTGCTGCACTCGCGCTTCGACGCCGAGGAGCTGGAGCGCGAGAAGGGCGTGATCGTCGAGGAGATCAACATGTACACCGACACGCCGCGGGACATCGTGGGGCAGGTGTACGACGCGGCCCGCTACGGCGACTCGCCGATCGGGCGGCCGATCATCGGCACCAAGGAGACGGTGCGGGCGGCGACGCGCGAGACGTTCCTCGGCTACCTCGGCACCTGGTATCGGCCCGAGCGGATCGCGATCGGGCTCGGCGGCGGCGCCGACCCCGCGCTCGTCGAGGCGGTGCGGGAGCGCTTCGGCGCCCTGCCCGGCGACCCCACGCCGCCCCTGCCCGAGACCGTCGTGCCCGCGATCGCCGACCCGATCGTGGCGATCGAGTCGCGCGACGGCGACCAGGCCCACATCGTGCTCGGCGTGGACGGGTTGCCCGCCGCCGACCCGGACCGCTACCCGATGGCCGTCTGGCAGGCCGTCCTCGGCGGCGGCATGTCGTCGCGGCTGTTCACCGAGGTGCGCGAGCGCCGCGGCCTCGCCTACTACGTGTTCGGGCACCACGCGAGCTACGCGGACACCGGCTCGTACGCCGTCCAGGCCGGCGTCGACCTGGCCCGCGTCGACCTCGCCGTCGAGACGATCGCCGCCGAGCTGCGCCGCATGGCCACCGAGCCCGTCGGCGCCGACGAGCTCGCGAAGGCGAAGCGCTACCTGATCGGCCGCACCGTCCTCGGCCTCGAGGACCCGCGCGGGCGGATCATGTTCGGGCTGCGCCGCGAGCTGCTCGAGGACGGCTGGGTCGACCTCGACGAGGTGGTGCGCGGCATCGAGGCCGTCACCGCCGAGGACCTCCTGCGCGTCGGCGAGCGGATCGTGCGGCTCGACCGCGCCGTGCTCGCCGCGGTCGGCCCGCTCGAGGACCCCGAGGCGCTGCGCGCCCCGCTGGGCGCCTAGGCCCCCGTAGACTGCCGCCGTGGACCTCGCCGCCGACGTCGCGCGCCAGATCGCGCGCATGGACGCCCTGATCGGGGAGCTCGGCGGCGGTGCCGCCCGCATCGACCCGCACACGCACCTCGGGCTCGACGAGGACGGCATGGCCCAGACCCTCGACGAGCTGCTCGGCCACATGGACGCCGCGGGCGTCGCCCGCGCCGCGACCTTCCCGCTCCACGACCCCGACCGCGGCGAGGACTACCGCGTCCCCAACGACCGCGTGCTCGAGTGGTGCGCGGCGTCCGCCGGGCGCGTGATCCCGTTCTGCCGGCTCGGCCTCGACGGCGACCCCGCGCCCGAGGCCGAGCGCGCGATCGCGGCGGGCGCGCGCGGCATCAAGCTGCACCCGCGCGCCCAGGCCTTCCAGCTCGACGACGACCGCCTCGACCCGGTCTTCCGGGTGGCGGCGGAGCACCGCATCCCGATCCTGATCCACGCCGGGCGCGGCATGCCCCCGATCGGCGAGGATCTGGCCGCGCAGGCGGCCCGCAACCCCGAGGCGCTCCTGATCCTCGCGCACGCCGCGATCGTCGACCAGGACCGCATCGCCGAGCGCGTCGCCGGGATGCCCAACGTCGTCTTCGACTCGTCCTGCTGGAGCCCGATCGACCTGCACGCCCTGCTCACGCGCGTCCCGCCGGAGCAGCTCGTCTGGGCCTCGGACCTGCCCTACGGCACGCAGCGCGAGGCGCTGCTCCTCACCCTCGCCGTGCTGCACGAGACGGGCGCCTCGCCGGCGCAGGTCGAGGCCGTCCTCGGCGGCACCGCCGCGCGCATCCTCGCCGGCGAGCACGCGGTGCTCTCCGACCGGCCGATCGCCGCGCGCGAGCGCCCCGTCAACCTCGCCCGCCAGCGCCTCGGCGGCTACCTCGTCGCGCTCCTGCCCGCGATCTGGGGCCGCCGGCCCGACTGGATCGGCCACTTCGGCCTCGCCGAGAACGTCTGCCGCGACGCGGAGGGCGAGCTCGGCCCGCTCGGCGAGCTGATCGCCCTCGCCGCCGCGACCTGGGACGACGCCCTGACCCGGGCCGGCGCCACCCGCGGCGAGCCCACCCTGGACGACGTCCGCGTCACCTTCGAGCTCCTGCTCGCCGCCTGGGTGATGTCCTACTCGCCGCGCACGCAGGAGCGCTGGGAGGCCCTCGCATGATCGCCACCGTCGTCCTCGCCGCCGGCCGCTCCGAGCGGTTCGGCTCGCCCAAGCTGCTCGCCGAGTGGTGGGGCCGCCCGCTCGTCGAGCGCGCCCTCGAGGTCGCGCCGCCCGGCCTGCGCGTGGCCGTGATCGGCACCCACACGGCCAAGCTCCTGCCCGTCTTCCAGGCGCACGGCTTCCAGTGCATCCGCAACCCGAAGCCGCAGCGCGGCCAGTCGTCGTCGCTCCGGCTCGCGCTCGACGTGATGCCCGCCGAGGTCGACGCGGTGCTGGTGCTGCTCGGCGACGCACCGGCGGTGCCGCCGTTCGTCGTCGAGCGCGTGCTGATCGCCCACCGGCGCCTGAACCGCGCCGTGACCGCCTCCTACGACGGCCGCACCGCCCCGCCCGTGATCATCCCGCGCGCCGACTGGGACCGCATCGACGCCGAGGGCGACCATCCGGGCGCGCACCTCGAGCCCGCGCCGGTCGACATGAGCGACCTGCAGGAGGGCGGCGAGGACGTCGACGTCCCCGAGGACCTGTTCCGGCTCGCGGCGAAGCGCGCCGGCGTCGAGCTGCTCGAGCCCGCCGACCAGGCCGCGCTCGACGCGCGCCTCGACGACCCGGCGCCCTTCGCGGTGCGCCTGCGCCGCCGCAAGACGGCGGGCGCCGAGCGCCTCGCCGTCACCCCGCTCGCGCTCGAGAAGCTCGCCCTGGAGCACTTCCGGGGCAGCGAGGTGATCGCCCGCGTGGGCGACGAGTACGTCGGCCTGCTCGGCTGAGGCTCAGCGCGGCGGGTCCGCGTGGTGCGTCTCGAGCAGCTGCAGGAGCTCCACGAGGAACGCGTCGCGCTGGCGCTGCAGGTCCGCGATCGAGCGGCCCGCCGCCTCGTCCTCGCAGCCCGCGACCATCGCGTCGCGCAGCGCAGGGGTCAGGGGCGGCGCCTCGAGCCGCGTCCACGGCTCGAGCAGCGAGTCGCCGAAGTGGTCGAGCATGTGCGCCATCCCGCCCTCGCCGCCCGCGAGGTGGAAGGTCAGGCCGACCCCCATCTGCGCCCAGCGCACGCCGGGCCCGTAGACGAGCGCCGTGTCGCACTCCTCCACGGTGGCCTCGCCGTTCGCCACCATGTGCAGGAGCTCGCGCCAGACGGCGTCCTGGAGGCGGTTGGCGACGAAGCCGGGCAGCTCGTTCGAGCAGCGCAGCGCCTTCTTGCCGGCGCGGGTGTAGAAGTCGAGCGCCCAGTCGACGGCCGCCGGGTCGGTCAGCTCGCCGCCGACGACCTCGACGAGGGGCACGAGGTACGGCGGGTTGAAGGGATGGCCGACGACGAGCCGCTCGGGGTGGGCGGCGGCGCCCGCCATGTCCGTCATGCGGAAGCCCGACGTGCTGGAGAGGATCGGCACGCCGGGGTCGGCGGCGGCGTCGAGCCGGCCGAGCAGATCGACCTTGAGGTCGAGCACCTCGGGGCCGCTCTCCTGGATGACGTCCGCCTGCCCGGCGGCCTCCTCGAGGGAGTCGACCACGCGCAGCCGGTCGCGGGCGGCGCCGGCGGCGAGGCCGAGCCGCTCAAGCGACGGCCAGGCGATGTCGTGCAGCCGGGCGAGGCGCTCCGCGGCGTCGGGCCCCGGGTCCCAGGCCACGACGTCGTAGCCCTGCGCGAGGAACTTGGCGGCCCAGCCGCCGCCGATCACCCCGGTGCCGATCACGCCCACCGTGCGGACGTCGGCCGGGCTCGTCTTCGGGGTCCAGGTCATCGCAGGCTCCTCCCTCGCGGGGGGAGCCTACTCGCAGTCGCAGTCGTCGCAGATGCGCCGCAGCTCGCGGCGCAGGGACTCCGGGCACGGCTCGGCGCAGGCCTCGCGCACCGCCGTGCGCACCTCCGCCTCGAGCGAGTAGCAGCGCGCGCAGGTCGGACAGCCGGCGAGGTGCGCCTCGACGGTCCGCACCTCCTCGACGGAGAGGGCGCGGTCGACGTAGGCCTGCATGCAGCGCTCGGCGTGCACGCACGGCTCGGGGCGGGTCTCGGCGCTCACGCCGCATCCTCCCCGGCCGCATCGGCGAGGGCCTTCTTGAGGACGCGCCGCCCGCGGTGCAGGCGGCTCATCACGGTGCCGACGGGGATGTCGAGGACGTCGGCGGCCTCCTGGTAGGAGAGGTCGCCGAGGTCGACGAGCACCACGACCTCGCGGAACGGCAGCGACAGCTCGGAGAGGGCGTCGAGGACGGGGCCGGGCGAGAGCCGCTCGACGAGGCGATCGACATCGGCCACGGCGTTCTTCGCACCCCCGAGGCGGTCGTACAGGTAGTAGTCGTCGGCCTCGAGACCGAGCTGCTCGGGCGCGCGCTGCTGCTTGCGCGCGTTGTCGATCGCGAGGTTGTGGAGGATGCGCAGGAGCCAGGCGCGCATGTTGGTGCCGGGCTCGTAGGAGCGCCACGAGCGGAAGGCCCGCGCGTACGCCTCCTGCACGAGGTCCTCGGCGGCCTGGAGGTCGCGGGTCAGCCGCCGCGCCACGCGCCAGACGTCGTCGGCGAGGGCGAGCGCCTGCTCGTCGAAGGCGAGCCGGGCCGGATCGGAGGCGTCGTCGGCCACGGCCCGAGCGTACCAGCCGCGCGGTCGCGGTCGCTCGGGGCAGCAGGCCTCCACGCCCCCGTCAACGCCGGCGGCGGGAGGCGCATTCCGCGCGCCTCGGCGATACTTTGAGCGTGCGCCGATTCCTGAGCTGCATTACCCGTCCGGGCGCGTTCCGCCCGCTGGTCCTGATCACCCTCGGGGCCGTCTACCTGAACGTCGTCTCGGGCGCCCTCGTGCGCGTCACGGGCTCCGGCCTCGGCTGCCCCGACTGGCCGCTGTGCAACGGCAAGGCGACGCCGCCCTTCCACTTCCACGGGCTGATCGAGTTCTCGAACCGCGCGCTCGCGCTGGCCGTGATCATCGCCGCGATCCTGCTCGCGGTGTCCGCCTGGCGGGCCGGGATGCGGCGCACGCACCGCTGGCGCTTCCGGGCGGCGCTCGCGATCGGCATCGGCACGTTCCTGCAGGCGCCGCTCGGCGGCATCACGGTCCTCGTCGACCTCCACCCCCTCGCCGTGATGTCGCACTTCCTGCTCGCGCTCGTCGTGATGCTGGTCGCCGTGGCGCTGGCCCTCGACGAGTTCCAGCTCGCGACGGCGTGGCCGACGGCGCCTGCGCGCTGGGTCCCGATCGGGGGCGTGGTGATCGGCGCCTGGGCGTGGCTGGTGATCATCACGGGCGCGATCGTGACGATGTCGGGGACGCATCCGGGCAGCGAGGGCGTCCCGCGCCTGTGGAACCTGCTCGACGCGGCCTACGTGCACGTGCGGGTCGCCGCCTCCTTCACCGTGGTCATCGCGATCTTCCTGCTCGTGCTGGCCTTCGCCGTGAAGCCGCCCCGGGTCGTCCGGCGCCTCGCGTGGCTGCTCGTCGCCGTCGTGGGCCTGCAGATCGTGGTCGGCGAGCTGCAGTGGCGCACGCAGCTGCCGTGGTGGCTGGTGCTGATCCACGTGTCGCTCGGCGCGCTCGCCCTGGGCACCGCCGCCGCGTTCGGCTGGACCCTGGCCGTCTCCCGACGGCCAGCCCGCCGTCTGCGATGATGGGAGCCCGGTGGACGGCTTCCTGATCCCGGCCGCGGGCGTCGTCGCGGCGGTCGGCGTCGCGCTGCTCCTCGTCACCGGACGCACCCCGCTGCGGATCGTCGGGGCCGTCCTGGCGGCCGCCGGCGGGGCCCCGCTCGCGCTCTCGCGCACGTCGCTCGTCGACGACCTCGCCGACCGTCCGGTCGTCCTCGGCGTCGGGCTCGTCACCGGCGTCGTCGCCATCGCGGTCCTGACCCTCGTCTTCGGGCGGCTGCCGTGGCTCGTGCCGGTGGCGGCGCTGGTGATCGGCCTGCGCATCCCGCTGCAGGAGCACCCGAGCCCGAGCGAGCACCTGCTGCCCCTCTACGCGGTGCTGGCCGCCGGGCTGATCGCGCTCCTGGCCCGCGGCCTGCGCGGCGACGAGCCGGCGAACCGGCTCGGCTACGTCGGCTGGGCGCTCGCCGCCTACGTGCTCGTGGCCTCCGCGAGCCTGCTCTGGAGCGCCGACGTCGACGCCACGGCGTACGCGCTCGCCGCGTTCACCCTGCCGCTCGGCCTGCTCGCCGCCCTGACCGGCACGCTCCCGCCCGCGCCGCCCCTGACCCGGGCCCTGCCGTGGGTCCTGATCGTCGGCGCCGTCGTGCTCGCGCTCGTCGCGCTCTGGCAGGTCGACCAGCGCGAGATCTTCTGGAACGAGAAGCTGATGCGCACGAACGCCTACGGCGGCTTCTTCCGGGCCAACTCGCTGCTCTTCGACCCGAGCCTGTTCGGGCGCGTCGAGGCACTCGCCCTCGTCACGATCGTCGGCCTCCTCGCGCTCGGCCGCCCGCGCCGGCTCTCGCTCCTCGCCGCGCTCGCGGCGCTGCCGATCTTCGCCGGCCTCGCGGTCTCGTACTCGCAGTCGTCGATGCTGGCCCTGTCCGCCGGCGTCCTCGTGATCCTCTGCGTGGTCTGGCGCTGGCGGGCCGTGATCGCCGTCGGCCTCCTGGTGGTCGTCGTGGCGCTCGGCGCGCTCGCCCTGCCGCAGGGGCGCGCCGTCCTCGACGACCCCGCCCAGAAGGCGTCGAGCGCGCGGCTCGGGCTCGTCGAGCGCTCGATCGACCTGTTCGAGGCGCACCCGATCCAGGGCAGCGGGCTGGCGGCGTTCGCGACCGCCACGGGCAAGCGCAAGGCCGCGCCGCACAACGTCGTCTCGGGGACCGCCGCCGAGCTCGGGCTGCTCGGCGGCGCGACCCTCCTCGCCGTGCTCGGGTCGGTGCTGTGGGCGATCCGCCACCGCCGCCCGGAGACGGACCGCGCGACACACCTGGTCCTCGCCGCGCTGTTCGCGGCGGTGCTCGTGCACGCGCTCTTCTACGACAACTTCTTCGCCGACCCGGCCACGTGGGTGATCGCGGCCCTGCTCGCGTCGGGCGCGGCCGTGCCGCGGCTCCTCGGCGGCGCCCCCGAGGCGGAGCCCGCGTGAGCGCGGCCCGCCGCACCCAGGCCCTGCTCGGCGTGCTCGCCGCGCTCGTGCTCGTGTCCGTCCCGTGGCTCGGCGTCGACGCCTGGGCCTTCGACGCGCCCGCGGCCGACGACGGCCCGCTCGGCTGGCTGACCGCGCTCGCCGACGGCCGCTGGGACCTCGGGCTCGTGCGGGCACCGTCCCTCCTCGCGGGCGTCGCCGTCGCCGTCGCCGCGATCGTCCTGCCCGCCCGTGCGCCGTGGCCGCGCGTCGCGGCCGTCGCGGGCACCGCGCTCGTGGTGCTCGCGCTGCTCGTGCCCGCCACGCTCCTGCAGGTCGGGCTGCGCGACGGCACGGAGCCGTGGTTCCACGTCAACGACGCCTCGTACCAGGTCGAGCTGGCGGGGCAGCGGATCCTCGACGGCCAGGACCCCTACGGCGCCTCGTACGCGGGCAGCGGGCTCGAGCGCTTCTACTCGCTCGACGGCACGCCCGTCCTCGACGGCCGCGTCGAGACCGTCGCGCTCGACCACCTCGCCTACTTCCCGGGCCTGCCGGTGCTCGGCGCCGTCAGCGCCGCCCTGCCCGGGCCCCTCAGCGACGTGCGCGTCCTGATGCTGCTGTTCGCGCTCGCGCTCGTGCCCGCCGCGCTCCTCCTGCCCGGCCCGCTCGAGCTGCGCCTCGCCGCGGGCGCGCTCCTCGCCGCCAACCCGCTGATGGTGCGCAGCACGTGGTTCGGGATCCTCGACGCGCCCGTCGTGCTCGCGCTGGTCCTCGCCCTCGCGCTCGCCCTGCGCGGCCGCTGGGGCTGGACGGGCGCGCTCGTCGCGCTCGCCCTCGCGCAGAAGCAGTACGCGCTCGCGGCCGTGCCCTTCCTCGCCCTCGCCGCCTGGCAGGCGGGCGGCGCGGCCGCCCTGCGCCGGGCCGCGGTCGCGTTCGGCGCGGTCCTCGCCGTGGTGCTCCTGCCCTTCATCGCCTGGGACCCCGCGGCCTTCGTCGAGGACACCGTCACCTACGGCACGAGCGCGTACCGGATCGTCGGCTACGGCCTCAGCGGCATCCTCGTCGACCTCGGCCTCGTCGAGCGCGACGGCGCCTACCCCTTCGCCCTGATCGCGCTCGTGACCTGGCTGCCCGCCACCCTCGTCCTGCTCGCGCGCCAGCGCCGCGACCCCGCGCCGTGGCGCGCCGCGCTCGGGTTCGCGCTCTCGTTCCTCGTCCTCGCCTGGGTGGCGCGCTACTTCCAGACGTCCGGGCTCGTCTACCCGCTGGCCGGCCTGCTCGTGGCCGCGCAGATCGCCCTCGCCCCGCTCCTCGCGACCCGGGAGGACGCGTGACCACGGAGTTCCTCCTGGCCCGCCACGGCCACGCGACGAGCGGCCCCGATCACCGCTGGGACGCCTCCGACCCCCTCACCGAGACGGGCCTCGCGCAGGCCGCCGAGCTCGGCGCCGCGCTCGCCGCGCGCGCCGAGCGCCCCGACCGGATCGTGGCCAGCCCGGCCGTGCGGGCCCAGCAGACCGCCGCGGCCTGCGCCGCCGCCCTGGGCCTCGAGGTCGAGACGGAGGACCGGCTGATGGAGTTCGGGTCGGGGGCGCTGAGCCCGTTCACGCTGTCCGAGATGCTCGAGCTCGCCCCGTACGACGACATCTGGCACCCGGACGACTCGGCCTGGGACGGCGAGACGATCGGCGCCTTCTGGACCCGCACGGGCGCCGCCGCCGAGGCGATCTGGCGTGCCGGCGGGCGGCCGCTCGTGGTCAGCCACGTCGGCACCATGCAGGGCATCCTGCGCTGGGCGATGGCCGTGCCGCCCGACTCGCCCGACTCGTTCGCCCTGCTCGTCGACAACGCGAGCCTGACCGACCTCGTCGTGCGCCTCGACCGCCACGGCCGCCGCCGCGCCGAGGTGCACCGGCTCGGCGCGACCGACCACCTGACGACGCGCACCGCGATCTGAGCGCGCGGCTCTGGTAGCGTCGGCCCGGTGAGCGCACGCGACGGCACGGGGCTCGACGACGACCCGGGCGGGGTGTTCGCGCCCGTCCGCACCGCCAACGCCTTCGAGCAGACCGTCGAGCGGCTCGGACGCGCGATCCGGATGGGCCTGCTCGCCCCCGGCGAGCGGCTGCCGAGCGAGCGCGACCTCGCCGAGCGCCTCGCCCTGTCGCGCTCGACGGTGCGCGAGGCGCTGCGCGTCCTGCAGGAGGCCGGCTACCTCGAGGCGCGCCGCGGCCGCGGCGGCGGCACCTTCGTCGCCTCGGTGATCCCCGGCGACGAGTCGCGCCCCGCCGAGGACGAGGTGCGCGTCCTGCGCGGCGACGAGCTGGCGGCGCTCCTGCGCTACCGGCGCGTGCTCGAGCTCGGCATCGCCGAGATCGCCGCCGAGCGGGCGACGGCGGCCGAGCGCGCCCGCCTCGCGGGACTCGTGACCGAGATGGCGGGCCACCACCTCTCCGACTACGCCGCCTACCGCGCGCTCGACGCGCAGTTCCACATCGCGCTCGCCGCGCCGTCGGGGTCGGCGACCCTGGTGCAGCAGGTGACGGACACGCAGGCCGCCCTGTCCGACGTCCTCAACGCCGTCCCGCGCTCCGAGGAGTCGATGGCCAACTCGCAGGACCAGCACCGCCGCGTCCTCGCCGCAATCGAGGCCCGGGACCGCGACGCGGCCCGCGTGGCCATGCGCGAGCACCTCGAGGGCATCGAGCACCTGCTCGCCGTCCTGATGCCCCAGACGCCCGCCTGACGCCACGGGCCGCGGCCGCGCTGTACCCTGCGCCCGTGGAGGTCAAGGGCCTGATCCTGTCCGGCGGCGCGGGCACACGCCTGCGCCCGATCACGCACACGCGGGCCAAGCAGCTCGTGCCGGTGGCCGGCAAGCCGGTGCTCTTCTACGGGATCGAGGCGATGGCCGCCGCCGGCATCCGCGAGATCGGGATCATCACGGGCGACACGAGCGCCGAGATCGAGGCCGCCGTCGGCGACGGCGCGGCCTTCGGCGTCAAGGCCACGTACATCCCGCAGTCGGCGCCGCTCGGCCTCGCCCACGCCGTCCTCACCGCCGAGGCGTTCCTCGGCGACAGCCCCTTCTGCATGTACCTCGGCGACAACCTGCTGCGCGACGGCGTCGCCGGCTTCGTGGACCGCTTCCGCGAGGGCTCGGCCGACGCGATGATCCTGCTCCAGCACGTGCCCAACCCGTCCGAGTACGGCGTCGCCGAGCTCGCCGACGACGGCTCGGTGCACCGCCTCGTCGAGAAGCCGAAGGAGCCGCGGAGCGATCTCGCCCTGGTCGGCGTCTACCTGTTCACGCCCGCCGTGTTCGAGGCCGCGAAGGCCCTCGAGCCGTCGTGGCGCGGCGAGCTCGAGATCACGGACGCGATCCAGGGCATGGTCGACCGCGGCCTGCGCGTCGAGCCGCACGTCGTCACCGGCTGGTGGAAGGACACGGGCCAGCTGGCCGACATGCTGGAGGCCAACCGGCTCGTCCTCGACGCGATCGACCCCGACGTGCAGGGCACCGTCGTCGACTCGAAGATCGAGGGCCGCGTCGTGATCCAGGCGGGGGCCACCGTCGAGCGCTGCCACATCCGCGGCCCCGTCGTGATCTGCGCCGGCGCCACCGTCCGGGACGCCTACATCGGCCCGTACAGCGCGATCTCGGAGGACGCCCACGTCGAGCGCGCCGAGATGGAGCACGCGATCCTGCTCGAGCGCTCCTCGATCATCGGCATCGACACCCGCATCGAGGACTCGCTGATCGGGGCGGACTGCCGGATCACCCGCTCCGACGCGATCCGCTCCGCGAACCGCCTCCTCGTCGGCGACGGCTCGAGGATCGAGATCCTGTGAGCCCCGTGCCCGCGGCGACCCCGATCGACGGGGCGCTGGTCGTGCCCCTCGCCCGCCACGGCGACAGCCGCGGGTGGTTTCTCGAGGCGCGGCGCGAGTCGTGGTTCCGGGAGCTCGGCGGCCAGCCCAGCCTGCAGACCAACATCGTCTGGTCGCGGCAGGGCGTGATCCGCGGGCTCCACTACCACGAGCTCGGCCAGGACGACCTCTTCTTCTGCGCCCTCGGGATGGTGCGCGTGGTCCTGTTCGACCGCCGCGAGGACTCGCCGACGCACGGCACGGCCTGGAGCATCGACATCGGCGAGGACAACCCGGCCGCCGTCTACGTGCCGGGCCGCACCGCCCACGGCTACGAGGCCCTCACGGACTGCCTCTTCTGCTACCACGTCACGCACGAGTACAACCCGGACGACGAGAACACGTTCCCGTGGAACGACGACCGCGTCCGGCACCTGTGGTCGACCGACAGCCCGATCCTGTCGGCGCGCGACGTCGAGGTGTCGTGACCGTCCTCGTGACGGGCGCCGGCGGCCAGATCGGCCGCGCCGCCCTGCGCGTCCTCGGCGACCGCGGCGTCGGCCTCGGGCGCGCCGACCTCGACGTGACGGACGCCGCCGCGGTCATGGCCGCCGTGGCCGCGCACCGCCCCGCGGTGATCCTGCACTGCGCGGCCTGGACCGACGTCGACGGCGCCGAGTCCGACCCGGCGGGCGCGATCCGCGCGAACGTCGCCGCCAACCGGCACGTGGCCCGCGCCGCCTTCGAGCACGGGGCGCGCCTCGTCACCCTCTCCACCGACTTCGTGTTCGACGGGGCGAAGGGCGCGCCGTACGTCGAGTCCGACCCGACCGGACCGCTCTCCGTCTACGGCGAGACCAAGCTGCAGGGCGAGGAGGCCGCCCTCGAGGAGCACCCCGACGGCACCTGGGTCGTGCGCACCGCCTGGGTCTACGACGAGACGCCCGGCAACTTCCCCGGGCTGATCCGCCGCCTCGCGGCCGAGCGGGACGTCCTGCGCGTCGTCACGGACCAGATCGGCAGCCCCACCTACGCCGGGCACCTCGCGCCCGTCCTCGTCGACCTGCCCGAGCGGGTGCCGCCCGGCGTCCGCCACGTCGCGGGCTCGGGCGCCGCCACGCGGCGCGAGTGGGCCGAGGCGGTCCTCGCCGCCGCCGGGCGCGGCGTGCACGTGGAGGGCGCGACGAGCGATGAGTTCCCGACGCCGGCGCGGCGCCCCGCCTACTCGGCGCTCGCGTCCGAACACCCCGACACGCCCGTCCTGCCGGACTGGCGCTCCGGCGTGGAGGCCTGCATGGCAGGATTCACCCCGTGAGCAGGGTCCTGGTCAGCGGCGGCTGCGGCTTCATCGGGTCGCACCTCGTGCGGCGCCTCGTGCGCGAGCACCCCGACCTCGAGGTCGTCAACATCGACCTGCTGACCTACGCGGGCCGGCCCGAGAACGTCGCCGACCTCGCCGACGAGCCGCGCTACGCGTTCGTCCACGGCGACATCGCGAACGCCGACGACGTCGCCCGCGCCGCCGAGGGCTGCGACGGCATCATCAACGTCGCCGCGGAGAGCCACGTCGACCGCTCGATCATGGGCGGCGACGAGTTCGTGACCACGAACGTGCTGGGCACGAAGCGCCTGCTCGACCACGCCCGCGCGCACGGGCTGCGCTACCTGCAGGTCTCGACCGACGAGGTCTACGGCGACGTCGAGGCCCCGCACCGCTCGGTGGAGACCGACCCCCTGCACGGCTCGAGCCCGTACGCGGCCTCGAAGGCGGCGGGCGACCTGCTCGTGCTCTCCTACGCCCGCACCTACGGCCTCAACGCCTCGATCACGCGCGGCTCGAACACCTACGGGCCGTACCAGTTCCCCGAGAAGCTGATCCCGCTCTTCACCACCAACGCCTTCGACGGCAAGGAGCTGCCGCTCTACGGCGACGGCATGCAGGTGCGCGAGATGCTCTTCGTCGAGGACCACTGCGCCGCGATCGACCTGGTCTACCATCACGGCGCCGCCGGCGAGGCCTACAACGTCGGCGCCGAGCACGAGGTGCCCAACATCGAGACGGCGCACCGCATCATCGAGCTGACCGGCGCCGACCCGGCGTCGCTCGTGCGCGTCGCCGACCGCCCCGGCCACGACCGCCGCTACGCGCTCGACTGCGCGAAGCTGCGCGCACTCGGCTGGGAGCGGCGCACCGACTTCGACACCGGCCTCGCCCGCACCGTCGAGTGGTTCCGCGAGAACCGCGCCTGGTGGGAGGCGATCACGTCGGGCGAGGCGTACGCCGACTACAGCGCGAAGAACTACGGCGCCCGCGGGTAGCCGGTGCGCGTCCTCGTCGCCCGCTGCTCGATCGGGTACTCGGGGCGGCTGACCACGCGCCTGGCCTCCGGCGAGCGCGTCCTGATCTTCAAGGACGACGGCTCGGTCTGCATCCACGGCCCGAGGGGCTTCAAGCCGATCAACTACATGTCCGGACCGACCGCGGTCTCCGAGGAGGAGGGCCTGATCACGGTGCGCCGGCCCGAGACGGGCGAGACGCTCCTGATCGAGGTCGAGGAGGTGCTCGCCGACGACGCCCACGTGCTCGTCGACGAGGCCGTGCTCGAGCGCGAGGGCCGCGAGCTCGAGCTGCACGCCCTGCTCGAGCGCTCCCCGCACCTGATCGAGGAGGGCCTCGAGATCCTCGAGCGCGAGCGCGCGACCGACGTCGGACCCGTCGACTTCCTCGCCCGCGACGCCGACGGCCGCATCGTGCTCGTCGAGGTCAAGCGCGTGAAGGCCGTCGCGGCCGCCGTCGAGCAGGTCGTGCGCTACCGCGAGCACGTCGAGCGGGACGCCTCGTACGCGGGCGCCCGCGCCCTCGTCGTCGCGCCCGAATTCGCGCCGCAGGCGCGGGCGCTCGCCGAGCGCCGCCAGGTCGAGTGCGTGGTGCTCGACGTGGCCGGGCTGTACGCGGGCACGGAGGCCGACCCGACCCTCTTCTGAGGGGCCCGCGGGCCCGTGGCCCCGGACACGGGCCGGTCCGGCGACGTGGAACGGCCCGGCGGATGCGGGTAGGGTTCCGGGCGCGCAGACGACCGCCCACGACCGGGCGGGGGCCGATGCGCATCGCGGTACCGGATGACGAGCCGTTCTTCCGGCACCTGCTCGTGCTGAGCCGCCTGCTCGGGATCGCCGGATCCGTCGGCGATCAGGCCCCCGCGGACATCCGCCAGGCGGCGGTCGCCGCGCTCGCGGAGCTCGTCAAGCGGACGCTGCCCGGCATCTCCGCCGACCTCGCGGCCGACGAGCTCCCGGCCGCGCAGCCGCTCTTGACCGAGGAGATGCTGAAGGGCGCGGGGCCGGCCACCCGCCTGCGCGTGACCGCGACCGAGGACCTGCCCGAGCCGCTCGTGCCGCTCGTCAACACGCTGATCGTCGAGGCGATCGGCAACGCGATCGCCCACGGGAGCGCCGACGAGATCTCGGTCACGGCCACCGTCTGGCCCGCCGCCGTCGAGCTCACCGTCGACGACAACGGCACCGGCGTGAAGCCGCACGCCCAGCGCGGGCTCGGCCTGTCCACGATCGCCGCAGCGTCGCGCGACTCCTCCCGCACGTCGCGCGCGGCGGGCGGGCCCGCCTGCACGTGCGCGGGCCCTCCGTCGTCTGAGCGCCCGGGGCCCTACAGGCCCATTGCGTGGTAGCCCGAGTCCACATAGGCGATCGTGCCCGTCACGTTCTCGGCGGCGAGCAGGTACGCGGCGGCCTTGCCGACGTCGCCCTGGTCGACGTTGCGCTTGAGGGGCGAGCGCTCGGCAACCAGCTCCTCCATCACGGTGAAGCCCGGGATCGAGCGGCCGGCGAGCGTGCGCACCGGCCCGGCCGAAACCGCGTTGACGCGGATGTTCTTGGGCCCGAGGTCGGCGGCGAGGTAGCGCATCGACGAGTCGAGCGCCGACTTGGCCACGCCCATCACGTTGTAGCCCGGCACCGCGCGCTCGCCGCCGAGGTAGGTCATGGTCACGATCGAGCCGCCGCCGCGGGCCTCCATGTGCGGCTCGGCCTCGCGCGCCATCGCCACCAGCGAGTAGGCGGACACGTCGAGCGCGAGCCAGAAGTCCTCCCGCTTCGTCTCGATGAAGCGCTGCTGCAGGTCGTGGGCCTGCGCGAAGGCGATCGAGTGCACGAGCAGGTCGAGGCCGCCCAGGCCGCCGACCACCGCGTCGAACGCGGCCGTGATCGAGGCGTCGTCGCGCGCGTCCATCTCGACGCAGAGCTCCGAGCCCACGGACGCGGCGAGCTCACGCACGTTCTTCTCGACGCGCTCGCCCTGGTAGGTGAAGGCGAGGACGGCGCCCTGCCGGTGCAGCTCCTCGGCGATGCCCCACGCGATCGAGCGCCGGTTCGCCACGCCGGCGATCAGGGCGAGCTTGCCTTCGAGCATGGGGGCCTCCGGGGTCGGGGACGGTCTCCGGGATCGTAGGGCGGTCGGCGGGTGGAGTGCCCCGCCCGCCGACCGCCTGCGATCTAGCCCTGCGCCTCGAGGTAGGCGCGCTGCGCGAGCACGCCGACGAGGTGGCGCTTGTACTCGGCGGAGCCGTCGAGGTCCGACGTGGGGTCGAGCCCCTCGCCGGCCGCCGCGGCGGCCTCCGCGATCGACCCGCCGCCGTTGACGGCGGCCTCGAAGCCCGCGAGCCGGGTCGGCCGGTCCGCGACGCCGGTGGCGGCGGCGCGCACGCCGTCCGCCCCGATCGCGACGCCCACGCCCACGATCGACCAGTCGATCGCGCGGCGGTGGAACTTCGCGTACGCCGACTGCGCGTTGCCCTTCGGCAGGCGCACCTGCGTGATGATCTCGTCGTCCGCGAGGGACGTCGTCAGGTAGCTCGTGACCAGGTCGCCGATCTCGATCCGGCGCTCCCCGCCCGGGCCCCGCGCGACCACGGAGCCGCCGGCGGCGAGGATCGCCGCGGGCAGGTCGCCGTGCGGGTCGGCGTGGGCGAGCGAGCCGCCGATCGTGCCGCGGCTCCGGATCACGAGGCTGCCCACGCCGCTGGCGGCCTGGGCCACGAGCCGGCAGTGCTCGCCGATCAGGGGGTCGGCGGCGACCGCGCGGTGCGTGGTCATCGCCCCCACGGCGATCTCGTCGCCGTCCTCGCAGACGCCGACCAGCTCGGCGACGCCGCCCAGGTCGACGACGGCGCCGGGCGCCGCCAGGCGCAGGCGCATCATCGGCACGAGCGACTGGCCGCCGGCCAGCGGGCGGGCGCCCGCCTGGACGGCCGCGATCGCCTCGTCGATGGACGTGGCCTTCGTGTACTCGAGGGTCGAGGGGATCACGACGTCGCCTCCTGAATCACGTTCCAGATGCGGGCGGGCTGCATCGGCATCTCGAGGTGCCGGACGCCGAGGCCCGAAAGGGCGTCGACGGCGGCGTTGACGATCGCCGCCGAGGCGGCGATGGTGCCGGCCTCGCCGATGCCCTTGACCCCCATCGGGTTCGAGGGGGACGGCGTGGTCGTGCGGGCCAGGGTCATCGGCGGGACGTCCGCGGCGCTCGGCACGAGGTACTCGACGAGGGTCGGGGTCAGCATCTGCCCGTCCTCCCCGTACACGGTCTCCTCGTAGAGCGCCTGGCCGAGGCCCTGGATGATCCCGCCGTGGACCTGGCCGTCCACGATCATCGGGTTGATCACGTTGCCGCAGTCGTCGACCGCGGTGTAGTTGACGATCTCCACGCGGCCCGTGTCGGGGTCGATCTCGACCTCGCAGACGTGCGTGCCGAACGGAAACGTGAAGTTCGGCGGGTCGTGGAACGTCGTCGCCTCGAGCACCGGCTCGACGCCCTCCGGCATCGAGCTGGCGGCCCAGGCGGCGCCGGCCAGCTCCTGGATCGTCTTGGCGCGGTCGGGCGAGCCCTTGACCTGCCACGACGACCCCGTCCACTCGAGGTCGTCGACGGAGCACTCGAGCAGGTTCGCCGCGATCTCGCGGGCCTTCTCGCGCACCTTGCCGAGCGAGCGGTAGAGGGCGACGCCGCCGACGGCCAGCGAGCGCGAGCCGTACGTGCCGAGGCCGTACGGCTGGAACGCCGTGTCGCCGTGGATGACCTCGACGTCCTCGAACGGGACGCCGAGCTCGGTCTGCACGATCTGCGACCACGAGGTCGCGTGGCCCTGGCCGTGCGGCGAGGTGCCGGTGATGACCGTGGCCTTGCCCGTCGGGTGCAGGCGCACCGTGGAGTGCTCCCAGCCCGGGGCGCCGACGCCGATGGCGGCGGTCACCGCGGACGGCGCGAGGCCGCAGACCTCGACGTACGTCGAGAGCCCGATGCCGCGGTAGCGCCCGTTCGCCTCGGATGCGGCGCGGCGGGCGGCGAAGCCCGCGTAGTCGGCGAGGCGCAGCGCCTCGTCGAGCGTCGTGTCGTAGTCGCCCGAGTCGTACACGAGGCCCGTGCTCGAGCTGTACGGGAACTGCTCCGGCTTGATGAAGTTGACGCGGCGCACCTCCGCCGCGTCCAGGCCGAGGTCGTCGGCGATGGCGTCCATCAGGCGCTCGATGCCGTGCGTCGCCTCGGGGCGGCCGGCGCCGCGGTAGGCGTCGGTCGGCGTCGTGTTCGTGAACGCCTGCCGCATCCGGATCGAGATGTTCTGGATGTCGTAGCAGCCCGGGACCATGAACACCGTGAGGTGCGAGATCGTCGGGGTCAGCAGCTGGTGGTAGGCGCCGTTGTTCTGGAACGCCTCCAGCTTGAGGGCGACGATCCGGCCGCTCTCGTCGACGCCGGCCGTGTAGTACTGGATCTGGTCGCGACCGTGGATCGTGGCGACCGCGTTCTCGGAGCGGTCCTCGATCCACTTGACCGGCACGCCGAGGACGCGCGAGGCCGAGCAGACCGCGAACTCCTCGCGGTACGTGTTGAGCTTGGCGCCGAAGCCGCCGCCCACGTCGGGCGTGACCACGCGCACCTTCGCCTCGGACGTGCCGCAGACGAAGCTGATGAAGGTGCGCACGAAGTGCGCGACCTGCGTCGACGTGTGGAGCGTCACCTCGCCGGTCGACTGCTGCCAGTCGCCGATGCAGCCGCGGGTCTCCATCGGCATCGGGGTGACGCGCTGGTTGACGACGCGCAGCTCGACGGTGCGGGCCGCGCCCGCGAGCGCCTCCGCGAAGCCGTCGGTCTCGTGGAACAGGGTCGCCGCCGCGTTGTCCGGGTACTCGGAGTGCACGAGCGGGGCGCCGTCGGCCAGCGCGGCCTCGGCGTCGCAGACGACCGGGAGCGGGTCGTAGTCGACGTGCACGAGGTCGGCGCCGTCGCGCGCGAGGTAGCGGTCGTCCGCGATCACGATCGCGACGGGCTCGCCGACGTAGCGGACCTCGTCCCGCGCGAGCAGGGGCTGCTCGGGCTGGCGCACGTCCGAGCCGGGCGGGTTGGAGGCGCACAGGACGCCCGTCTCCGCCGGCAGGGTGGCGTGTGTCAGCACGCGGTGGACGCCCGGCAGGGCCTCCGCCGCCGCGGTGTCGATGCCCGTGATCCTCGCGTGCCCGAACGGGGAGCGCACGAACACCGCGTGCAGCATGCCGGGCAGGCGCAGGTCGTCGACGTAGCGGCCCTCGCCCGTGACGAACTTGCGGTCCTCCTTGCGCAGGACGGCCTCGCCGATCCCGCCGCCGGTCTTCCTCTCGACAGTCGCCATGGTCAGCTCCTCGCCATCTGGTCGGCGGCGCTGCGGACGGCCGCCACGATGTTCTGGTAGCCGGTGCAGCGGCAGAGGTTGCCCTCGAGCGCCTCGCGGATCTCCTCGTCCGCGGCGTTCGGGTTCTGCTCGATCACGCCGAGCCCGGTCATCATCATCCCCGGCGTGCAGAAGCCGCACTGCAGGCCGTGATTCTCGTGGAAGGCCTGCTGGATCGGGTGCAGCTCGCCGCCCTCCGCGAGGCCCTCGACGGTGCGCACCGCGCAGCCGTCGGCCTGCACCGCGAGCACGGAGCACGACAGGACGGGCTCGCCGTCCAGGTGCACGGTGCAGCAGCCGCAGGTCGACGTGTCGCAGCCGATGTGCGTGCCGGTCAGGGTCAGCTGCTCGCGCAGGAAGTGCACGAGCAGCGTTCGCGGATCCACCTCCGCGGTGTGGGCCGTGCCGTTGACGGTCACGGTGATGGTCTGGCCCATCGTGTGGTTGCCTCCTCCCACCCCGGGCTCCCGGGGCCTTGGTCGACGATCCTAGTACGGGAGCGTCCGAAAGGGAATGCCGATTCCGGCGATCCGCGCCAACCCCCCATGCCGGAATGCGGGCGGGTGCCCCCGCCCGCGTCCCGTACGCTGCCCCGGTGGCTGCCGTCGCCCCGGCCCCGGTCGCGCCCGCCGAGCGCGAGCACGCCGTCGACGTCCTGCGCGGGCTGGCCCTGCTCGGCATCGTGATCGTCAACATGGAGTTCTACGCCCAGCCGCTCGCGAGCGGCTGGCTCGAGGCGGCGGGCGGGTTCGACGGCGCGGCGCGCTGGCTCTCGATCGCGGTCTTCCAGGGGAAGAGCTACCTCGTCTTCTCGCTGCTCTTCGGCTACGGCCTGGGCATCCAGCTGGCCCGCTCCGCGGCCACGGGGTCGCCGCTCGGTCGTCGCTACGCGCGCCGCCTGGTCGGGCTGTTCCTCCTCGGCACCCTGCACACGGTGCTGCTCTACGCCGGCGACATCCTGATGGCGTACGCCGTGCTCGGCGCGCTGCTCTGGCCGCTGCGCCGGGTCCGCGAGCGCGATCTCCGGTTCGTGGCGGGCGCCCTGGCCGCGCTGACCGCCCTCGGCGCGCTGCTTCTGGGCGCCGCGACGTTCCTCGACGGCGGCCTCGCGGCCTCGGTCCCCGACACGAGCGCGGCCGTGCGGGCGATCGCCGACGGGAGCGTGGGCGAGCAGGTCGCCCAGCGGGTCGCCGACCTCGGCCCCACCCAGACCCTCGTCTTCCTCGTCCAGGGGCCGATGGTCGCCGCCGCCTTCCTCGTCGGCCTGCTGCTCGCCCGCCGGGGGCTGCTCGCCGACCCGGCCGCGCACCGCGCCCTGCTCGGCCGCCTCGCCCGGATCTGCCTGCCGGTCGGCCTCGCCGGCAGCGCCCTCGCCGCCACCCTGATCGTGGTCGTCGACGGGGCGGCGGGCGGCGTCGGCCTCGCGCTCCAGTTCCTCGTCGCCCCCTTCTCCAGCCTCGGCTACGTCGCCGGCGTCGCGCTGCTCGTCGCGAACGGGCGGCTGGCCGCGCCGTTCGCCCGCGTGGCGGCCGCCGGGCGGATGTCCCTGACCGTCTACCTCGGCGAGTCGATCGTCGCCGCGGTGCTGTTCACCGGCCTCGGCTTCGGCCTCTACGGGCAGGTGGGGCCCGCGCTCGGGCTCGCGATCGCTGTCGGGATCTGGCTCGGGTTCATCGTCTTCGCGGCGCTCTGGTGGCGCGCGTTCCGGTTCGGGCCGTTCGAGTGGCTTTTGCGCTCGTTCACGTACTGGCGCATCCAGCCCCTGCGGCGGGCGCCCTGACCCGGTCCCTGCTCTAGGCTTCCGCCCCGTGTCCGCGACCCGCGTCACCGTCGACGTGCCCGGCTCGTCCGCGAACCTCGGATCGGGCTACGACTGCCTGGCCATCGCCCTGCCCCTGCGCCTGACCGTGGCCGTCGAGCGGCGCCCCGGCCCGCTCGCCGTGGAGGTGGCCGGCGAGGGCGCGGGCGACCTGCCCGCCGACGCGACCAACCTCGTTGCCGCGACCCTGCTCGCCGAGCTCGACGAGAACGGCGACGACCTGCAGATCGCGATCGACAACCGCATCCCGCTCGGCGCCGGCTGCGGCTCGTCCGCCGCCGCGATCGTGGCCGCGCTGGCCGCTGCGGACGCGCTGCTCGGCCGCGCGCCCAGCCCCGCCGGCCTGATCCTGCGCGCCTCCACGATCGAGGGCCACCCCGACAACGTCGCGGCGAGCGTGCTCGGCGGGGTCACCATCGCGGCCGGCGACCCGCCGACCGCGCGCCGCATCGAGCCGCCCGCCGGCCTCGCCCTGGTCGTGGCCGTCGCCGACGAGCGCATCCTGACGCGCGACGCCCGCGCGGCCCTCGCCGGCGACGTGCCCCGCGGCGACGCCGTCTGGAACATCCAACACGCCGCACTGCTCGTGCACGCGCTGCACACCGGCGCCCTCGACGACCTCTCCGTCGCCCTCACGGACCGCCTCCACCAGGACGCCCGCGCCGGGCTGATGCCGACCTTCCAGGAGCTGCGCAGCCGCACCGCCGAGCTCGGCGCCCTCGGCGTCACCCTCTCGGGCGCCGGCCCGTCGGTGCTCGTCTGGTGCGCGGCCGACCGCGCCGACGAGATCGCCGCCGGCGTGCGGGCGATCGTGCCGAGCGCCGACGTGCACGCGCTCCGGCCCGAGCCCGTCGGACTCGTCTGCGGCTAGTAGGCGACTACGCGGCTGCCGCCCTCGGCGGCGAGGCGCTGCTCCTCCGCGCGATACGAGGAGCGCACGAGCGGGCCGGCGAAGACCGAGCCGAAGCCCATCGCGACGCCCTCCTCGCGAAAGCGGCGGAACGCGTCGAGCGGCACCCAGCGGTCGAGCGGGAGGTGCTTCGCGGAGGGTTGCAGGTACTGGCCGATCGTGACGACGTCGACGTCGTGGGCGCGCAGGTCGCGCATCGTCTCGACGACCTCGTCGTCGGTCTCGCCCATCCCGACGATGATGCCGCTCTTCGTCAGCAGCGGCCCGCGCTCGGGGAAGTGCTCGGCCCACAGCTCCTTGGCCCGGCGCAGGATCCACAGCGCGCGGTCGTAGTCGCCCTTGACGCGCACCACGGGCTGGACCCGGCGCACGGTCTCGATGTTGTGGTTGTAGACGTGCGGCTCGGCCGCGAGGACGGTCAGCATCGCGTCGTCCTCGGAGCCGAGGAAGTCGGGCACGAGCACCTCGACCTGCAGCTCGGGGGTGCGGCGGCGCAGCGCGCGGATCGTCTGCGCCCAGTGCTCGGCGCCCTTGTCGGGGAGGTCGTCGCGGTCGACGCTCGTGACCACGACGTGGCGCAGGCCCATCCGCTCCGCCGCGGCCGCCAGCTTGGCGGGCTCGAGCGGGTCGAGCGCCTCGCCGCGCTTGCCGCTCGTGACGGCGCAGTAGCGGCAGGCGCGCGTGCAGGTGTCGCCCATGATCTGGAAGGTCGCGGTGCCGCGGCCCCAGCACTCGCCGATGTTGGGGCAGCCGGCCTCCTCGCAGACGGTGTGGAGGCCGTTCTCGCGCACGATCCCCGTCAGCTCGTCGAAGCGCGAGCCCGGGCTCGCCGCGCGCACCCGCATCCAGTCGGGCCGCGTCTTCGCCTCGGGCCCCCAGGGCACGTCAGGCCTCGCGGATCTCGTAGAGGACGCCGTCGGGATCGGCGATGCCCGTCACGCGCCGCCCGTCGCCGAGCTCGGTGACGTCGTCGAGGAAGGGCGCGTCGCGCTCCTTGAGCTCGGCGAGCATCGCGTCGAAGTCGTCGACCACGAGGGTGATGTAGAGGCCGGCCTCGGCCAGCCACTTCTTGCTGAACTTGCGGCGCACGGCCCCGCCCTCGACCTCGACGCGCAGGCCGTCGCGGGTCGCCACGAAGCCGTTCTCGTCGAGCTCCGACAGGGTGCAGCCGAGCCGGTTCTCGTAGAACTGCCGCGAGCGCACGAGGTCGCTCGCGAAGACGGTGTAGCGGTGCTCCGCGATCACAGGGGCAGCGGCTCCCAGCTGCGGCCGAGGCGCTCGCCGAGCCGGGCGAGGACGGCCGCGGAGGCCTCGGCGCGGTCGATCGGCCGGCCGGCCTCGAGGGCGGCGGTCGTGTAGCGCGTCTCCTGCAGCCCGCAGCCGACGAAGAGGTCGAACGGGCCGAGGTCGCAGTCGACGTTGAGCGCGAAGCCGTGCGTGGTGATCCACTGGGCGACGTGGACGCCGATCGAGGCGATCTTGCGGTCCTCGACCCAGACGCCGGTGTGCTCCTCCCCCTCGCGCGCCTCCGCGGCGACGCCGAGGTCGCCGAGCGCGTCGATCAGCGCGCCCTCCAGGGTCTCGACGTAGCGGCGCAGGTCGCGGCCGAGCGGGGCGAGGTCGAGGATCGGGTAGCCGACCAGCTGGCCGGGCCCGTGGTACGTCGCGCGGCCGCCGCGGGCGACCTCCACGACGCCGATGCCGCGCTGCTCGAGGAGCGCGGGGTGTGGGATCTCGCTGGCGACGTCGGTGCGGGTGCCGAGCGTGACGACCGGCTCGTGCTCGAGCAGCATCAGCGTGTCGGGGATCGCCTGCTGCGAGCGGGCGCCCGCCAGGTCGGCCATGGTGGCCAGCGCCCCGTCGTAGGGCGTCAGCCCCGGCAGGTCGAGGAGGTAGGCCGCGGTCGCGGCGGGAGCGCTCACGCCCCGAACGCCTCCTCGTCCCACGTCTCGAGGTTCTGCTTGACCTGGGCCATGAACTGCGAGGCGTAGGCGCCGTCGATCAGGCGGTGGTCGAAGCTCAGCGAGACGTACATCATCGGGCGGATCGCGATCGCCTCGGAGCCGCCGGGGCCGGCGACGGCCATCGGCCGCCGCACGATCGCGCCGGTGTCGAGGATGCCGACCTGGCCGACGGGGATGATCGGCGTGCCGTAGAGCGAGCCGAAGACGCCCGGGTTCGTGATCGTGAAGGTGCCGCCCGCGAGGTCGTCGATCGTCAGCTGCTTGGCGCGGCCGCGGTCGGCGAAGTCCTTGACGGCCTGCGCGAGCCCGAGCAGGTTGAGCGTCTCCGCGTTCTTGATCGATGGCACGAGCAGGCCCTTGCCGTCGTCGACGGCGACGGCCATGCCGAGGTTGACGTAGCGCTTGATCAGCGCCTCGCCGTCGCGCACCTCCGCGTTCATCCACGGCCAGGCGGCGATCGCGTCGACGGTGGCGCGCATGATGAACGGCAGGAACGACAGGCTGACGCCGTAGTCGCCCTGGAACTTCGGCTTCAGCCGGCTGCGGATCTCGGTCACGCGGCCGAGGTCGACCTCCCAGACCTGCGTGACGTGCGCGGCCGTGTCGATCGACTCGCGCATGTGCTTCGCGGTCACCTCGCGGACGCGGGAGAAGGTGTAGACCTCCTCGCCGGCGGCCGGGGCGGCGGGCGCGGGCGGAGCCGCCGGGGCGGCGGGGGCCGCCGGAGCGGCCGGCGCCGCGGGCGCCGCGGCGGCGGGCGGAGCGGCCGGGGGCGCGGCGGGCGTCGTCGGCGGGGCGACGACGGCCGTCGGCTCGGCGGCGGGCGCGGCGAGGGCGCCGCCGGAGGCGCGCGCGGCGAGGAACGCCTCGACGTCCTTCTTGGTCACGCGGCCGCCGCGGCCGGAGCCGGTGATCTGGCCGATGTCGAGGCCGTGCTCGGCGAGCATCCGGGCGACGACCGGGGAGACGAAGGCGCGGCCCTCGGCGTCGGAGTCGGCGACGGGGGCGGGCGGAGCGGCGGCCGCCACGGGGGCGGCGGGCGGAGCGGCGACGGGCTCGGCCGCGGGCGCTGCGGGGGCCGCGGCGACGGGCTCGGGCGCCGGCGGCGCGGGGGCCGGCTCGGCCGGGGCCGCGGGCGCGGCCGGAGCGGCCGGGACGGCGTTCGGGTCGGTCGACAGCACGGCGATGCGGGTGCCGACGTCGACGGTCACGCCCTCGGCGACGAGGATCTCGACGACCACGCCGCCGGCGGGCGACGGCACCTCGGTGTCGACCTTGTCGGTCGATATCTCGACGATGGTCTCGTCGGCCTGGACGGCGTCGCCGACCTGCTTCAGCCAGCGGCTGATTGTGCCCTCCGTGACGCTCGAGCCCATCTGGGGCATCACCACATCGACGTTGCTCGCGACCGCCATCGCGTGACCTCCTGGGGGTCCAGCGGCTTGCCCGCGTACCCTAGCGCTGTTTCGCCCGGACCGCGGTGTGCGGCCGGGCGGCGCCCCGGCCGCGAAGATCCCTGTCGTGCCCCCCGCCGCCCAGCTGCGTGGGGTGTCGAAGCGCTTCGGCTCCTTCGTCGCCCTCGACGCCATCGACCTCGCGGTCTCCCCGGGGGAGATCCGCGGCTTCCTCGGCCCCAACGGCGCCGGCAAGACGACCGCGATGCGGATCCTCGTCGGCCTCCTGCGCGCCGACGGCGGGGAGGTGTCCCTGCTCGGCGGCGACCCCTGGTCGCGGCCCCAGGTGCGCACGGAGCTCGGCTTCCTGCCCTCCGACCCGGGCCTCTACGGGCGCATGCGGGGCCGTGACCTGCTCGACCACTTCGCCGCCCTGTCGGAGCGCCCGCCCGTCCTGCGCGAGGCGGCCTGCGCGCACCTGCGCATGACCGACGAGGACCTCGCGCGGCCGGTGCGCACCTACTCGAAGGGCATGCGCCAGAAGCTCGGCGTGCTGCAGGCCGTCCAGCACGACCCGGCGCTCCTGATCCTCGACGAGCCCGGCGAGGGCCTCGACCCGCTCGTCATGAGCGGCCTCCTCGCGCTCCTGCGCGACCGCCGCGACGCGGGCCGCGCGATCCTCTTCTCGAGCCACGTGCTGGCCGAGGTCGAGGCGCTCTGCGACACGGTCACGATGATCCGCGACGGCGCGATCGTCGGCGCGGGCACGATCGGCGAGATCGCCCAGCGGCGCTCCCGCCAGGTCGTGGTCGAGGTCGCGGACCCCGTCGCCGCGATCGAGCTGCCGGGCTGCGAGCTCGTCGACCGCGCGGGCGGGCGCGCGACGTTCTCGCACTACGGCGAGCTCGGGCCGCTGCTCACCGCCCTCGCGGCCCTCGCGCCGCGCGACGTGCGGATCCAGGAGGCCTCCCTCGACGAGGTCTTCATGGAGTACTACGGCGAGGCGGCGCCGTGAGCGGGCCCCTGATCCGCCGGCTGATCGCCGAGCAGCGCGTGCGCATGCCGCTCGAGTTCCTGCTGATCGGCGCGTGGGGCTTTCTGCTCGTGGCGGTGTTCGCGACCAGCGAGGTCTTCACCGCCCAGCTCGAGGCGCAGGCCAACGAGTTCGGCGACCTGCTCGACCTCGTCGGCATCGACCCGCTCGCCCAGTGGGCGTCGGTCGGCTTCGAGCACCCGATCTTCCTGCTCGGCGGCGGCCTGTTCAGCGTCGGGCTCGCGGTCCGCGCGATCAGCGGCGAGCTCGAGGCCGGCTCCCTCGCGCTCGCGCTTGCGCGGCCGCTGTCGCGCGGCCGCTGGTTCGCATCGCACCTCGCGGTGCTCGTGCCGGGTTGCCTCCTGCTCGGCGAGGCCTACGCGCTCGGCTGCCTCCTGGCGATCGGCGTGACCGATCCGATGGGCGAGATCGCGCCCTGGACGATGCTGGTGGCGGGCGCCCAGGGCGGCCTCCTGCTCCTGGCGCTCGGCGGGCTCGGCTTCCTCTTCTCGGCCTTCGCCTCCGAGCGCGGGCGCGCGCTGGCCTGGTCCATCGGCGTGATCGTGGTCCTCTACGCCGCGAGCTTCCTCCTGCCCCTGTGGAAGCCGATCGCCGGGCTGGCGCAGGCGACGCCGTTCGCGTTCTTCGACCCGGCGCCGCTCCTGCAGCGCGGCGAGGTCGCGTGGGGCGACATCGCCGTGCTCGCCCTCTACGCGCTGGCGCCGCTCAGCGCGGCTGCCGTGCGATTCGCACGGCGGGACCTCGCCGGCGGCTGACCTCCGGCATGCGCAGGGGGCCGCGGCGCCGGCGCGGCCGGCCGGGTCCGGGCCGCCACGGACGCGGCCGCAGGCCGCCCCCGCCGCCGCCGTCGTCGGTGCCGCCCGCCTCGTCCTCCTCGCCGCCGAGCATCAGCCAGGCGACGAAGCCGAACACGGCGAGGCCGAGCACGGTGTGCGCGGCTCCGAACAGGACCATGATCCACGTCTGCACCGACGTAGCGTGTGCGGAGCGGGCGGGGAAGTCAAGCCCCGGTGCGGCGATCCCGCATACGCTTCGCGGCGATGGACAAGGACGACAAGCGCAGGGTCCTCGGCGACGCGATCATCCTCTGCGGGCGCTGCGGCTTCGCGAAGCGCTACATGGAGCTCGAGGGGCCGCCCGATCTCGCCGACTGCCCGGACTGCGGCAGCCCGATGATCCGCGACTGCCCGTCCTGCCACGCGCCGATGCGCTCGATCATGCAGGTCGACTGCCGCGTCTGCGGCACGCCCCTGCGCGACGGCGAGGCCTTCGGGGTGCCGATCCGGCGCAAGGCGGAGCCGCCCGACCGCGGCCCCGTCCAGCTGCCCGGCGCCGACGCCTGATCAGCGCAGCCAGCGCATATCACCGGCCGCATCCGCCGTGCCGGTGCGCGCGAAACCGTGCGACTCGAGCAGGCGGATCGACGCGACGTTGTCCGGTGCGCAACCTGCGGTGACGCCACGCACGCCCGGCTCGCGCTCGACCCACGCGAGCAGGGCCGTGAGCGCCTCGCCGGCGATCCCACGCCGGCGCCACGCCGGCTCCACGCTGTAGCCCACCTCGATCAGACCGTCGGCATCCGGCGGCCCGTGGAAGCCGATGTCGCCGATCACCGTTGCCGTCCCGCGGTCGATGATCGCCCATGCGACATACCGCTCGGCGCCGTCGCGCATGTCGGCCTGCGCGGTCAGGATCTCGAGGAGCGCCGCGTGCGGCCACGTCGACTCGAGCGCGCAGCCGAGGATCCGCTCGGCGCCGGCACGATCGTCGGGCAACATGGCTGCCGCGGACGGCGGGATCGTCCGCAGTTCGAGCCGGGCCGACGTGACCCGCGCCTCCTGCACTACGGCGTCACGTCGCCGGTGCCGATCCGGCCGAGCGCGGAGGAGTCCTCCTCGCCGTAGCCGGCGGCGATCAGCGCGTCCTGCCAGGCGGCGATCAGCCGCGTCAGGCGCAGGTCGAGGCCGAGCTCCTCGCCCTCGCTGATCGCGATGCCGAGGTCCTTGCGGTGCAGCACCGTCCGGAAGCCCGGGTCGTACGTGCGGCTGATGTACTTCGGGGAGCGGTTACGCAGGATCCACGAGTCGGCGGCGCCGCCGGACAGCGCCTCGACGAGCGCCTCGAGCGGGAGGCCGGCGCGCTCCGCGTAGGCGAGGCCCTCGCCGACCGAGGCGTAGGTGCCGCTGATGATGATCTGGTTGACGGCCTTGGCGGCCTGGCCCGCGCCGGTCGGCCCGAGGTGCGTGATCGTCTTGCAGAACGCCTCGAGCGCGGGGCGGACGGCCGCGAAGGCGGCCTCGGAGCCGCCGACGAAGGCCGTGCAGGTGCCGTTGCGCGCGCCCTCGGCGCCGCCCGACAGGGGCGCGTCGACGACCTCGCAGCCGCGCGCCGCGAGCGCCTCGGCGATCCGCGTCTCGGTGGACGGGGCGACGGTGGAGCAGTCGAGCAGGATCGCGCCCTCGCGCATCCCGGCCGCCGCGCCGTCCGCGCCGAGCACGACCGCCTCGAGGTCGGGCGAGTCGGACACGCAGGTGACGACGACGTCGGCGTCCGCGGCGCAGTCCGCGGGGGTGGCGGCGCGCCGCGCCCCGCGCGCGACGAGGTCGTCGGCCTTGTCGGGGGTGCGGTTCCAGACGGCGACCTCGTGGCCGGCGTCGAGCAGGTGGCCGGCCATCGGGCCGCCCATCGTGCCGAGGCCGATGCAGGCGATGCGGGTCATGCGCGGATCTCCGAGAAGTGGATGACGGTGACGAGGTCGTCCTCGCGCACCTCGCGGTTGTAGAGCCGGCGCAGGAAGTCGCCGAACTCGTCGAGGGTCCTCAACTGCGGGTTCTCGTGCTGGATCTCGCGCGGCGAGACGTCGCCGAGCGGCTTCACCTCGACCTTGTCGATGACGGCGTCGAAGACGCGCTCGCGCGGCCCGAAGCGCTGCCCGACGAGGACGGCCACGATCATGCCCTTCTCGTACTTGCGGCTCTTGTCGCCGAGCCGGATCGTGACCGTCTTGCGGCGGCCCTTGATCTGGTCGGTGACGAGCGGGCTGTAGAACTGGAGCGCGTGCACGCGGGGCATCCTAGCCGCCGCGGCCCGGTCCGGCCGCTTCGCGCGCCGATAGACTCCCGCGGATGCGCCGGGTGTTCCTCGCCGTTGCGGCCACGATGTTCGTGGACGCGCTCCTGTACCTGGCGATCGTCCCGCTCCTGCCGTGGTACGCGGAGCGCTTCGACCTCTCCAAGGTCGAGGCGGCGGTGCTCCTGGCCGGCTACCCGCTCGCCTTCCTGATCACGGTCACCCCGGCGGGCTGGCTGGCCGGCCGGGTCGGCCCGCGCCGCGTCGTGATGGTCGGCACCTCGATGTTCCTGCTCTCGTCGCTCCTGTTCGCGTGGGCGCCGAGCGGCGAGATCCTGATCCTCGCGCGCCTCCTGCAGGGGATCGGCGGCGGCATCGGCTGGGCGGCGGCGATGGCCTGGCTGACCGGCAACACGCCGCCCGCGGGCCGCTCGCGGGCGGTCGGCACGATCTCCGGCGTCCTGTCGGCGGGCGCCGTGGCCGGCCCGGCGCTCGGCGCCCTCGCGGACGCCACCTCGTTCGCCGTCGCCTTCGCGATCGCGGGCGCGCTCGGCGTCATCGCGCTCGTGCTCACCATCGCCGCCCCGGCGGGCGCCGACCTGCCCCGCGACCCGCCGCTGCACAGCACCGTCGGGCGGCTGGTCCGGCACCCGCTGGTGCTCTGCTCGCTCTGCTTCGCCCTCGCCGACGCCGCGGGGGTGGCCGCCGTCGACCTGCTCGCGCCGCTCGCCCTCGGCGAGCGCGGCGTCAGCTCGGCGGCGATCGGGATCGCGATCGGCGCCGGCGCGGTGCTCGGCATCATCGGCGGCTGGCTGGCGGGCCGGGTCGGCGAGCGGGTCGGCTCGTTCCGGGTCGCCCTGGTCGGCGGCGTCGGCCTCGGCCTGATGCCGCTGATCCTCGTCTTCCCGCTGCCGAGCTGGGCGATCCTCGGCGTGCTGGTGGCGATCGGGCCGTTCTTCCCGATCCTGATGACGGGCATGTTCCCGCTGATCACGCTTGCCGCCGACGACCTCGGCCTGTCGCACGGCACGGGCAGCGCGCTCGCGAACATGGTCTGGTCGGGCGGCTTCGCGCTGACGCCGCTGGCGATCGCCCCGATCGCCCAGACGATCGGCGACCCGGTCGCCTACGCAATCGCCGCGGCCGTGGTGGCGCTGCTGCTCGGCGCCGCGGTGGTGTTCCGCCGACAGGCCAAGGCGCGCGGCCTCGCGCACTAGGCCGCAGGCGGGAAAACCCGTGACCTGATGCGGGTTCGCGGGGAAGATCTGGCCCGCATGGGCTGAGCTTGCCAGTTCCGATTTGCGCGCCGCGGGAACCTGTGGCAGTCTGCGCGCTGGCACTCCCGCAAAGAGAGTGCCAACGCTTTCCACCCGCCCAACCCCCTGACTTGGAGGTATTCATGAACCTCAGGCCCCTTGGCGACCGCATCGTCGCCGAAGTGCTCGAGGAGGAGCAGACGACCGCCAGCGGCATCGTGCTCCCCGACACCGCGCAGGAGAAGCCCCAGCGCGCGAAGGTCCTGGCCATCGGCTCGGGTCACTACGAGTTCGGCCATCACGTCCCCCTGGAGGTCGAGGCCGGCGACGAGATCCTGTTCTCCAAGTACGGCGGCACCGAGGTCAAGGACGGCGGCCGGAACTACCTGATCCTGCGCGAGTCCGACATCCTCGCCGTCATCGGCAAGCCCGCCAAGGGCAAGAAGTAGCCCCCTCTCCCTCCCTTCCACCGAGGTAACACCACATGGCTCACAAGGAACTCCGCTTCAACGAGGATGCGCGGCGCTCGCTCCAGCGCGGCGTCGACATCCTCGCCGACGCCGTCAAGGTAACGCTCGGCCCCAAGGGCCGCTACGTCGTCCTCGACAAGAAGTTCGGCGCCCCGACCATCACCAACGACGGCGTCTCCATCGCGCGCGAGATCGAGCTCGAGGACCCGTTCGAGAACCAGGGCGCCCAGCTCGTCCGCGAGGTCGCCACGGCGACCAACGACGTCGCCGGCGACGGCACCACCACCGCCACCGTGCTCGCCCAGGCCATCGTCCGCGAGGGCCTGCGCAACGTCACGGCCGGCGCCAACCCGATGGGCCTCAAGCGCGGCATCGAGCAGGCCGTCGAGCAGGCCGTCGCCAACATCAAGGCGCAGGCGAAGGAGGTGTCCGGCAAGGAGGACATCGCCCGCGTCGCCACGATCTCGGCCCGCGACCGCGAGATCGGCGACGTGATCGCCGACGCGATCGAGAGGGTCGGCAAGGACGGCGTCGTCAACGTCGAGGACGGCCAGACGTTCGGCCTGGACCTCGAGTTCACCGAGGGCATGCAGTTCGAGAAGGGCTACATCTCCCCGTACATGATCACGGACTCCGATCGCATGGAGGCCGTCCTCGAGGAGCCGTACATCCTGATCGCCAACCAGAAGATCGGCGCGGTCAAGGACGTCCTGCCGATCCTCGAGCAGGTCATCCAGAGCGGCAAGCCGCTGGTCATCATCGCCGAGGACCTCGAGGGCGAGGCCCTGGCGACGATCGTCGTCAACAAGCTCCGCGGCACCTTCACGGTCGTCGCGGTCAAGGCCCCCGGCTTCGGCGACCGCCGCAAGCGCATGCTCGAGGACATCGCGATCCTCACGGGCGGCGAGGTGATCACCGAGGAGATGGGCCTCAAGCTCGAGAACACGGCCGTGGCCCAGCTCGGGCGCGCGCGCCGCGTCGTCGTCGACAAGGACCACACGACGATCATCGACGGCGCCGGCAAGGGCGACGACATCAAGGCCCGGATCAAGCAGATCAAGCAGGAGATCGAGAACACCGACTCCGACTTCGATCGCGAGAAGCTCCAGGAGCGCCTCGCGAAGCTGTCCGGCGGCGTCGCCGTGGTCAAGGTCGGCGCGGCCACCGAGACCGAGATGAAGGAGAAGAAGCACCGCGTCGAGGACGCGCTGCAGGCCACCCGCGCGGCCCTCGAGGAGGGCATCGTGCCGGGCGGCGGCGTCGCCCTGCTGACGGCGGCGATGAAGCTCAAGATCGACGAGTCGCACCACGACGAGGCGACCGGCCAGAAGATCATCAAGCGGGCGCTCGAGGAGCCGATCCGCCAGCTCGCGGCCAACGCGGGCCTGGAGGGCTCCGTCGTCGTCTCCGACATCCGCGCGGCGAAGGCCGGCTTCGGCCTCAACGTCGACACGGGCGAGATGGTCGACCTGGTCAAGTCGGGGATCATCGACCCCGCCATGGTGACCCGGTCGGCGCTGCAGAACGCGGCGTCGATCGCGAAGAACATCCTCACGACGGAGTGCATCGTCGTCGAGGCGCCCGAGAAGCCGATCGCCGGCGGCGGCATGCCCGACATGGGCGGCATGGGCGGCATGATGTAGGAAGCCGGCTCGGGCCCCGAGCCCGGACCGATCGCACGACCCCGAAGGGCCCCGGCTCCGGCCGGGGCCCTTCGCGTTTCCCGGGGCGCCCGCCCTGCGACGTGGCACACTTGCCCCCACACGCACGAAGGGGGGACGGCCATGGCCGACTGCACCATCCGCATCAAGAAGAACGGCTCCGCCTGGGTGTCGGGCTCGTTCACGATCGAGGACGTCGACGGCAACGCGTACCCCATCGAGGGCGACGCGTTCCTGTGCCGCTGCGGCGCGTCGCAGACGAAGCCGTTCTGCGACGGCTCGCACAAGACGGCCGGCTTCGAGTCGGCGCCGACCGTCGGCGACTAGCGCCGACCCGTCCAGACGACGAAGGGCAGGCGCTCGTCGAGGAGGCCGGCGAGCGCCCAGTCCGCCTCCGTTCGGCCCTCCGCGGGCCCCACGGCGACGCCGTGCCGGGCGAGCCACTCGGCCTGCGGCTCGAGCCGCTCGGTGGCGACGCCCGCGGCCCCGGCGGCGCGCTCCAGCTGCCCGAAGTCGACGTCGGCCGTGATGTCCTGGCTGCCCGGGGCCTGCAGGGGGTCGCCGCCGGGCTGCCCGCCGATGTAGGTGCGCACGGGCGGCCGGCGGCCGTCGTGCACCTCGGCGCCGGTGCCGCCGTAGTCGACGAGGAGCAGCCGGCCGGCGGCCACGCTGCCCGCGAGCGCCTGCACGAGCGGGCCGAGGGCCGGTCGCACCGCGTAGCGGGCGCCCGCCCGCGGCTCCGGCAGCGAGTCGAGCAGGAGCCGCTGCACCGCGGGGTCGGCCGGCGCGCGCGCCTCGACGAGGCGCCCGTCGGAGCCGGCCTCGATGAGCACCTCGTCGGGCCAGGCGAGCAGGCGCACCGGCAGGGCGTCGAGCACCTCGTTGGCGTACAGGAAGCCCGGGGCGGGCGCGAGCTCGCCCGGGTGCCGGACCCAGCGCGCGCGAAGGCCCGCAAGCGCCTCGCGCTGGCGGGCGGCGAGCCCGGCGCTGCGCTCGACCAGCACGAGCTCGCACCCGACGCCGCGGGCGGCGAGGCCGTCGGCGACGCGGCGGGCGAGGCCACCCGTGCCGGGGCCAACCTCCGTGACCCGGAAGCCCGCCGGCCGCCCGAGCCCCTCCCAGGTCGCCGCCGCCTCCGCCACCACCGCCGCCGCGAAGGCCGGGTGCGCCATCGCCGCCGTCGCGAAGTGCCCGCCCTGCCCGATCCCCGGCCCGCGCGCGTAGAACCCGGCCGCCTCGTCGAAGAGTGCCGCCTCCATGTACTGCGCGAACGTCAGCGGGCCGTCCGCGCGGATGCGCCCGACGAGCCGCTCGCGCAGCGAGGTCACGCCGCGCGCAGGAGCTCGCGGGTCAGGCAGGTGGGGCCGCCGTCGCCCTTGCGGGAGATGTCGGCACCCGCGTAGGCGTGCACCTCGACGCCCGCGGCCTCCATGGCCCGGCGGATCCGCGGGTTGCCGTCGAGGACGACGACCACGCCGGGCCGCACGGCGAGGACGTTGCACCCCATCGTCAGGTACTCGTCGGGGTCGAGCGGGAGGATGCGGATGCCGCGCTCCTGCAGCTCCTGGATCAGCGTCACGGGGGCCAGCGGCTCGAACACGACCGCGAGGTCGCGCGCCACGGGCGAGATGAGGCTCATCAGGTGCAGGACGTGGGCCGGGCCCTGGTCGTGCGGCAGATCGAAGCGCAGGGTGCGCGCGCCCTCCGCGGCGAGGATCTCGTCGAGCTGGCGGTGCGCCTCCGCGTTCGTGCGGTAGCCGCGCCCGACCGCCAGCGTCTCGGCGTCGAGCCAGACCATGTCGCCGCCGTCGGCGGTGGCCGTGCCGGTCAGCCGCCCTGCGATCGGCACGCCGGCCGCCGCGAGGTCGGGCACCATCGCGTCGCCCTCGCCGACCCGTGCGGGCTTCGCGGAGCGCAGCACGATCGCGCCCTGCGCCGACACCCAGACGGGGTCGCAGACGTAGACGGCGTCGACGAGGCCGTCGGCGGGCTCCGCGACGACGACCTCGCAGCCGAGGTCGGCGAGCAGCGCGCCGAAGGCCTCGTGCTCGGCGAGGAGGCCGGCCGGGTCGGGCGCGCGCCAGCCGGCGCCGGCGAAGTCGCCGGCCGTGACGGGACGGCGGATCAGGACCCGGCGCAGCGGGTCGACCATCGAGCTGACGCCGTAGGCGCAGGGGCCGGCCATGCGCGGCAGGGTACCGGGTCAGGGGGTGTAGACGCCGAGGCCGAGCACGAGCACGGCGGCCACGGCGAGGGAGGCCGGCAGGGCGACCCGCAGGAGGCGGCCGAGGCGGGGTCGGACCGCCACGTGCATGGCCACCAGCCACATCACGACGAAGACGCCCATCCCGTAGCGGGGCAGCGCCAGGTAGGTGCCGGCGAAGACCGGCAGCGCGATCGCCAGCGACCCGTAGAGCAGGTACTCGGACGGCAGCCGCCGGCGCACCCAGCCCTCGATCAGGACCAGCGCCCACAGCATCGCGCAGGCCGTGTCGAAGACGTAGCCGAGCCGCTCGGGGTCGTGGGCGGCCACGTAGAGGCCGTTCAGGACCGCGACCGGCATCGCCAGCACGAGCAGCAGGTTGGCGCCGCGGCCCCAGCCCGCCGACTGCGCCGACTGCGCCGCGAAGGGGTCGCCGGTGCGGTAGGAGAGGTAGGCGCCGAAGGCCGCGTACGCGATCGGCAGGAGCGCGATCGGCACGAGCCCGAGGACGAAGCGGCGGGTCGGACGCCGGCCCTCGTCGCGCCAGAGCCGGAGTGCGAGCGCGGGCACCAGCATGATCCCCGTCGGACGGGTCAGGACGGCGAGGACGCCGACGAGGCACGAGCCGGCGAAGCGGCGCGCCTCGAGCAGGACGAACGGCAGCACGGTGAGGAGCAGGTAGAGGCTCTCCGTGTAGGCCGCCGAGAAGACGAAGGCGACCGGGAAGAAGGCGGTCAGCCACACCGTCGTGCGCGCGACCCGCTCGCCGGAGCGGCGCTCGACGAGGCGGTGCAGGAGGACCAGCGCGGCGAGGAAGCAGAGCGTGGAGATCAGGACGCCGGCCGCCAGGTAGGAGACGTCGACCAGGCGCGAGACGGCGCGCATCGCGAGCGGGTAGAGCGGCGAGAACGCGACGCCGTTGCCGTGCGCCACCGTGGGGTCGTAGCCGTAGTCGGCGATGCGCTGGTACCAGATGCCGTCCCAGCGCCCGAACGGGGCGATCAGGGCGGCGCCGAGCGGCTGGCCCGGCTCCCGCTCGGCGAGGCCGATGGCGCCGACGACCGCGAAGGTGAGGAGCCGCGAGAGGAGGCCGACCGCGAGCGGGTAGCGCCAGCCCGCGAGGGCGCCGCGCGCCGGCACGTCGCGGGCCCCGGCGACGGCCATCGCCGCCTAGGCGTCCTCGGGCTTCTTCGCGATGACCGTGAAGATGTCGCCCAGGGAGACGCCGACGGTGCGCTCGGCGAGGCCCGCCCGCTCGAGGGCACGGCCGACGAGCCGCCCCGCCGTCGACGAGTAGGCGTCGAGCCGGGACGCGAGGTAGGTGAGGCGGACGCGGCGCACGTGCGTCGTGACCTCGCAGATCTGGAAGCCCTCGCGGCGCAGCATCTCGGGCAGCGTCCGGCGGGAGAAGTAGACGAGGTGCATCTGCATGTACCAGGGCCAGCGCCGCCCCGCGGCCCGCGCGAACAGCGACTCGACGTCCATCGTCGAGACGGCGAAGATCCCGCCGGGCAGGAGCGCGGCGTGGATCGCGCGGATGTCGAGGGCCGGGTCGGGCAGGTGCTCGATCACGTCCCAGAGGGTGATCACGTCGTAGCCGCCCTCGGGCAGCGGCGCGTCCTCGATGGCGCCGCAGTGCACGTGGCCGCCGATGCGGCCGCGCGCGATCTCGGAGCCCCAGCGCGACGGCTCGACGCCCGCGACCTCATAGCCCGCGGCCTCCGCCAGGGTGAGGAACGTGCCGACGTGGCAGCCGACGTCGAGCAGGCGGCCCGACGGGCGGTAGCGGCGGACGACCTCGAGGCTCTCGGCGAAGGTCTCGAGCCGGCCCTGCTCCTCCTCGATGTACCCCTGGTCCTCGACCTCGCCGTAGTTCTCGACGACGGCCTCGTGGTGGGGTCGCGGGTTCATGTACACGAGGTGGCAGGAGCGGCACTCGACGATGCGCCCGTGCTCGCCGAACGCGCTCGACGTGCAGGTGTAGTGCACGCGCGGGTCGGCGACGCGGGTGCCCATCGTGTCCTCGATCCGGACCGTGTAGTCGTCCGCGCCGCACAGCGGGCAGCGGACCGGCACCTGCGTCGGGTGGCGGAGGTCGGCGCCCGTGGCGGCCTGGGTGTCGGTGTGCTCGCTGCTCATGGGTCGGGGTCGGGGTCAGCGCCCGAAGCGGGCCTCGTTGATCGGGGGGGCGAAGGGACCGGCCAGGCGATTGAGCCGGCCGGGGCGGGCGATCAGGCGCCCCGCGAGCCACCAGGCGAGCAGGGCGACCGCGATGCCCACGAGGATATCGGAAACGTAGTGGTCGGCGAAGTAGACGATCGTGAACCACATCGCCACGGGGTAGAGGCACATCACGTAGCCGAAGCGCCGCCGCCACGACAGGGCGAAGATCGCCACGAGCGTGGAGTAGGCGGTGTGGAGGGACGGCACGGCCGCGTACGGGTTGGGCAGGACGAGGCTCTCGATGAACGACTTGCCCGCCTGCACGGGCGCGGCGTCGGCCTGCGCGTAGCCGATCTTGACCAGGTCGGGCAGCAGGCCGATCTGGGAGGCGGCCCACGGCGGGGCCGCCGGGTAGAGCAGGAAGATCACGGCGCCCATCATCGAGCAGCCGACGATCGTCAGGAGCGCGCGATAGTAGAGCGCCCGGTGCTCCAGCCAGATCAGGAGCATCAGGGTCGGCGGCACGATGAAGTGCGCCCGGTTGAGCAGGCCGAGGACATGGTCGTACCACTGCACGGTCCCGGACCACAGCCACTGCTGCACGACGACCGGCGGGATGTTGCCGAGGAAGACGATGCGGTCGAAGTCGAGGTGCGGCATGAAGTAGGGGTCGGGCCGGAGCAGGTGCGCGACGCCGCGCAGGTGCTCGTACAGGTAGATCCCGATGATCAGCGGGAGGAAGTCGCGGATGTAGCCCTTCCAGATGCCGAGGGCGATCGCGGGGACCAGCAGGATCAGGAAGTAGCGGTCCGGCGACAGGAAGACGCCGCGCAGCAGGATCATCCCGCCGAGGCCCACGATGTAGCTCACGATCAGGACGATCACGCGCTCGCGCGTCCAGAGGGGCCCGGGGGACGGGCGGGCAGCGGAAGCGCCGATGCGGAGCGGGGAATCAGTCGACGCCATCGGCTCGTTCTCCCACAGGGTACGTCCTCCCCACCGGACCCTGCGAAGCACCCGCCAGATGGCCGCCCCCGCCCCCGACCTCGCCCCCGCCGAGCAGATCGCCGCGCTGCGCTCGGGCTGCGGCGTCGCCGCGCCGGCCGTGGGCGCCGTCGACGTCGAGGGTCCGGACGCCGTCTCGCTCCTCCAGAACCTGCTCACGCAGGACCTCACGGGCCTCGCCGCGGGCGAGGCGCGCCGTGCGCTGCTCCTGACCCCGAAGGCGAAGGTGGTCGCCGACCTGCGGGTGGTCGACCGCGGCGACGGCCGCCTCCTGCTCCTCACCGAGCCCGCGGCCGCCGCGCCGCTCGCCGCCCAGCTGGTGCGCTTCCGCCTGGCCGCGAAGGCCGAGATCCGGGAGACGGGCCACTGGTCGGTGGTCCGCCTCGTCGGCCCCGGCGCCGCGTCCGTCGAGCTGCCGGGTACCACCGTGGCCGGCGCGCTCGGCGACCTGCCGGCCGTCGACGTCGTCGTGCCCACGATCGGCCTGATGGGGTCGCTCGACGCCGCGGTCCGCGCCGGGGCCGTGCCGGTGTCGGAGGAGGCGCTCGAGGCGCTGCGGGTCGAGGCCGGCGCGGTCCGGCTCGGGCACGACGTCGACGAGCGCTGGATGCCGGCCGAGGTCGGCCTCGTGGAGGCGGCGGTCTCCTTCGACAAGGGCTGCTTCATCGGGCAGGAGCCCGTCACCCGCCTGCACCGTCGCGGTCACGCCAACCGCGCGCCGCGGCGTCTCGTCCTGGCGGGCCCGGTCGCGCCGGGCGCGGCGCTCGTGCAGGGCGACCGCGAGGTCGGCGTGGTCACGTCCGTGGCGGGGCCGCCGTGGCTCGACGCGGTGCGGGCGATCGCGATCGCCCGGGTCGACCTCGACCCCGCCGCGCCGCTCACGGCCGGCGGCGTCGCGGCACGGCTCGCCGACTAGCGGCCCGCGCGCCGGCGGTCGGCGGCCGAGCCGCAGCCGGACGGGTCGAGCCCGGGGCAGGCTGGGAGGCGCAGTCCGACCAGGGAGCACGACCCTGACCGACGGCCCTTCGATCGCGGAGCGGGTGCGCGCGCTCATCGAGCACGAGCCGCCGGGCGACGGCCGCGTCCGCAACCACCTCTCGGTGACGGGCCCGCCGGACGCGGTGCGCGGCCTCGTCGCCGACTGCCGCACGGACGGCGGGGCGCGGATGCTGCGGTTCGGCGACGCGAGCCTGCCGATCCGCTGGGAGCGCCACGCCGAGCGCGCGACCGACGGCACGTGGGTGCGGATCGAGCCGGGCCGCGAGCCCGAGCGCGGGTCCGAGCACCACGAGGTCGCGAAGGCCGAGTTCACGTTCAGCTCGGACGCGCCGCTCGACGACGCCCTCGCGGAGGCGAGCCGCCGCCACCCGGAGCGCGAGTTCCGCGGCGCGGGCCTGCACCACCAGCGCCTGCGCTACGACGTCGTGAGGGGCGACCTCTGGAAGGGCGGCGAACGCCTCGCCCGGGCGCCGGAGCCGACCTCGACCCACCACGAGGAGGGCGAGCCGATGGCGACGCTAGTCCGGGACGTCGAGGCGCTCGCGGCGCCGCGCGCGGCCTGAACGCACGAAGGCCCCCGGCCGCGAGGCCGGGGGCCCTCTGCGCATGCGCCCGGGACGACTCGAACGTCCGACCTCTGCCTCCGCAGGGCAGCGCTCTATCCGCTGAGCTACGGGCGCGCCGAAGCCGCAGGATAGCCCAGACCCGGGGACGGGCGTGCGGTCAGTACGGGCGAACGGCGCCCTGGTAGTCGCCGCGGTCCGCCATCGACGAGATCTTGACCACGTCGCCGGTCTGCGGGGCGTGGATGTACTGGCCGCCGCCGATGTAGATGCCCATGTGGCCGAGGTCCGACCGGAAGAACACGAGGTCGCCGGGCAGGAGCTGCTCGGCGGGCACCCGCACGCCCTCGTTCCACTGGGCGCCGGTGAAGTGCGAGAGGCCGACGCCGACCTGCCCGTAGGCGTACTTCGTCAGGCCCGAACAGTCGAAGCCGCTCGGCGACTCGCCGCCCCACACGTACGGCGTCCCGAGGAACTGCATCGCGACGGACACGGCCTGGGCGCCGATCGAGCCGTCGGTCGGCGGCAGCTCGATCGCCTCGACGACGGCCGCGGCCGCGCCGAGGTCGGCGGAGCCGCCGAGGGCGAGCTCGTAGCCGCCCCCGCCCTGGTTGGCCGCCTCCTGGGCGGCGAGGGCGGCCAGCGCCTGCTGGCGCAGCCGCTCCTGGCGGGCCTGCTCCTCGGCGATCAGCTGGGCGATCTCGTCCTCGAGGCCGGCAGCCAGCGACTGCTGCTCGGCGATGCCCTGCTCGATCGCGGCGCGCTCGGCCTCGCGCTGGGCGCGCAGGTCCTTGGCGCGCGCCTCCTGGCGGTCGAGCTTGCGCTGGCGCTCGTTGAGCGAGCGGCGATCGGCGCGCAGGCCGGTGATCAGGTCGCCGGCCTGGGTCTGCGTGCGGGTGAAGAGCTCGGTCACCGCGAGCGCCTTCGTGAGCGTCTCCTGCCCCAACACGGAGGCGAGGAGATCGGGCTCGCCGACCCGGTAGGACTGCTCGAGCTTGCGGTGCAGCTCGAACTGCGTGCGGCGCAGGTTGTCCTTCGTGGCGCGGATCATCTTGCGGTTGAAGGCGATGTCCTCCTCGACCTGCTCGAGCTCGAGGACGGCCCGGTTGTAGCGCTCGATCGCGGGCGTCAGCTCCTCGCCGAGCCGCGCCATCTCGGCGCGGGCCGCCTCCGCCTCGGCGCGCTTGGCGGCGATGTCCTCCCGCGGGGCCGCCTGCACGGGAAGTGCCGCGACGAGCGCGGTCGCGAGCGTCGCGAGGAGCAGGGCGGAACGGGCAATGCGGAGCAGAGGGAGGGGCATCGGAGGCGGTTTCGCGGCTCGCCAGCGCGTTCCTGCGCCGTGGCCCGTCGTCGCACGGGCCGGGGCGCGGGGTCTGTTCGGTCCGGGCCTCACCCTACCACCGGTTTCCCCGCAGCCCGCATCACGGAACGGCAACGGCGACGGGGTACGATCCGGGCGTGGATACGGCGTCCGGCGTCCAGTGGCTCCTGTGGCTCGGGGTGGCCGCCGCGATCCTCGCGGTCGCGGTCGTCTCCGTCGGCAACGTGCTCCTGCGCGGCCCGCGCGGCTCGGACGTCCCGATCTGGGGCGGCGTCCTGCGCGCGGTGGGCCTCGTCCTCGCCGTCCTCGCGATCGGCCTAATCGGCGCCTGGTTGATCACGCGCTGAACCCGCGCGCCCGCCCGCGGGCCGCTGATATCGTGCGGCCGCGCGGCGAGGTAGCTCAGTTGGTAGAGCACGCGACTGAAAATCGCGGTGTCCCCGGTTCGAGCCCGGGCCTCGCCACTCCCCGGGCACGCCGCACGCCGATGTGGTGCGACCGCGTCGGCGATCGGTGCGGACCCGTACCCGATCGGCGCCCGGCCGGCGCGACTCGGACCCGCCCCGTCGCCAGACGAGCACGAAATGGTCAGATAGCGTGACCATGCGGCCGCTGCCGATCTGCCCGAAGCCATTGCCCTCACCGAGTGCACGGCGCACCGGCTGCGCCTCGCCGACGAGGTCGCCCGGACGGGTCGGTCGATCGTGGTCACGCGTCACGGCAAGCCCTTCGTCCGCATCACGCCCGCCGAGGAGCCGCAGCCGGTATCACTCGAGGGAAGCATCCGCCAGCTCCTGAGCGACGAGGAGTTCATCGCGCCGTTTTCGGAGGAGTGGGACTCCGACCCGTGGTGGGTGGCGGATGCGGCGCCGGCCGCTACCGCGCGGTGATGCGGACCGGGAACTCCTTGAGCCCGTTGGTGAAGTTCGACACGAGCCGGCGCTCGGGGCCGGTCTGCTCGATCGACTTCAGCCGCGGGAACAGCTGCTCGTAGAGGACCTGGATCTCCAGGCGCGCGAGGTGCGTGCCGAGGCAGTAGTGGGGGCCACCGCGGCCGAAGGCAAGGTGCTCGTCCTTCTTGCGCGTGAAGTCGAGGCGGTGCGGGTCGGGGAAGGCATCGGGGTCGCGGTTGGCGGCCGCGAACCAGACCACGACGCGCTCGCCCGCCTTGATCTCGACGCCATGCAGCTCGGTGTCCTCGGTGGCGGTGCGCCGAAAGTGCCAGACGGGCGAGGCGATCCGCACGAGTTCGTCGACGGACTGCGGCGTGACGGCGCCCGGCTGGCTGAACTCGGCCATCGCGCGGTCGTCGCGCAGGAGCGCGAGCAGCCCGAGCGCCATCGACTGGCGCGTGGTCTCGTTGCCGGCGACGACGAAGAGGGCGAAGTTGTTGTCGAGGTCGCGGTCGCCGAGGGGGCAGCCGCCGATCTCCATGGTGGCGAGGATCGAGAGCACGTCGTCCTCGGGCTGCGCGCGGCGGCGGTCGATCGTCTCGCGGCCCATGGCGCAGAGCTCGGCGGCGGCCTCGCTGCCGAACGGGAGGTACTTGTAGACCTCGGCCTCGGGGGAGCCGACGACGAACCTCGCGATCTCCGGGTCGGAGTCGATGATCATGCGGTCGCCAAGCTCGATGAAGCGGTCCCACTGGCTCTCGGGCAGCCCGAGCAGGGTGCCGAGCACCCGGATCGGGATCAGCGCGGCAACGTCGTGGACCCAGCAGATGTCCTGCTTCTCGAAGGCCTCGTCGAGCACCCGGTCGACGATGGTGCGCAGCTGGTCGGTGTAGCGCGCGATCGACTTGGGGGTGAAGTCGCGGGCGAAGGGCCGGCGCCACTCGCTGTGCAGCGGCGGGTCGGTCTCCATGAAGTTGCGGCGCGCCGCGAGGACGTCCGGCTCCACCGCGCCGATGCGGGCCGAGCCGCCGACCTGCGACGAAAACAGGGTCGCCTGCTTGAGCACGTGCAGGACGTCGTCGTACTTCGTGACGCACCAGAAGCCGTCGCCGTCGGGCTCGGGGTGCCGGTAGACGGGGGCGTGCTCCTGCAGCCAAGCGAACACGTCCCAGGGCTCGCGGTCCGCGAACATGCGGTGGTCGAGCAGATCGAACTCGGGTGCCTCGATGGCCGCCATCGCCTGCCTCCGTGCGGGGGTACCGGGTCAGCCTACAGGATTGGATCCAAAACGCAACGCGCCGTCACGCGCGCAGTGCGTGGCCTGCGACGTCAGGATTGTCCCGTACACTCCGGCGGATCGTGCCGAAGCTCCGCGACGAGACCTACGCCGCCCGCCGCCGGCACATCCTCGACAGCGCCCGCGCCTGCGTCGCGCGCAAGGGCTTCCACGCGGCGTCGATGCTCGACCTGCAGGCCGAGGCGGGCGTCTCCGCCGGCGCGATCTACGTCTACTTCACGGGCAAGCAGGAGATCGTCCTGACGATCGCGGAGGAGACCATCGACCAGCTGACGGCGGTCATCGACGAAGCGCTCGCCCTGCAGGACGGCGACGGGCTGCGCGAGGCGGCCCTGCGGGCCGTCCGCAGCGTCGAGCGCGCCTCGCGCGGCCCCTACGGGGGCGCCGCCTTCGACGTCTGGGGCGAGGCGGTCCGCGACAAGGCGATCGGCCGGATCGTGCGCCAGCGCCAGACGGCGCTCGTCGCACGCTTCCAGGCGCTCGCCCGGCACGCGGTCGACCGCGGCGAGCTGCCCGCCACGGCCGACCCCGACGCGGTCGGCTCCGCGCTCTTCGGCGCCTGCGTCGCCGGCTACCACGCGCAGCGCCTGACCCTCGGCGGCCCCGGCCCCGAGGCCTACGTCGACGGCCTGCTCGCCGGCCTCGGCGCCCGCCGCTAGCCGACCCCGCACGGGCGCGGTACCGTTCCGGCATGGCCATCGCAACCCCCGCCGACCTCGCCGACATCGACCTCACGGACCTCGAGACCTTCGTGCAGCGCACGCCGCACGACTGGTTCAAGCGCCTGCGCGACGAGGACCCGTGCCACTGGCAGGACGAGCAGGGCGGCCGCGGCTTCTGGTCGATCACGCGCTACGAGGACATCCTCGCGCTCCAGAAGCAGCCGCTCGTCTTCTCGGCCGGCGTCGGCGGCACCTCGCTCGACGACCTCACGCCCGAGCAGGTCGAGGCGCGCATGTCCCTGCTCGACATGGACCCGCCGCGCCACACGCGCCTGCGCGCCCTCGTCAACCGCGGCTTCACGCCGAAGGCGGTCAAGGTCTACGAGGACCGCATCCGCGGGCTGATCCGCACCATCCTCGCCGAGACGATGCCCGACCGCGAGTTCGACTTCGTCGACCGCATCTCGATCGAGCTGCCGATGCAGATCCTGTCCGAGATCATGGGCACCCCGCTCGCGGACCGGCGCACGCTCGTCAACCTCGGCGACCGCCTGCTCGGCAACACCGAGCCCGAGTTCGTCGGCGACCTCGTCAAGGACCAGAGCGACCTCTCCCAGTACGCGCACCTGCCCTTCTCGAGTCCCGCCGCGCTCGAGATGTTCGACTACGCGCTCGGCCTCGCCGACCTCAAGCGCGCCGAGCCCGGCGAGGACGTGGTCACGATCCTGATCAACTCGGAGATCGACGGCGACCGCCTCTCGGAGCACGAGTTCAAGCTCTTCTTCCTGCTCCTGATCACCGCGGGCAACGAGACGACGCGCCACACGATGTCGCACGGGATCCAGGCCCTGCTCGAGAACCGCGACCAGCTCGAGCGGCTCTGCGCCGACCCGTCCCTGGCCGGCAGCGCCGCCGAGGAGATCATCCGCTGGGCGACCGCCGTGCACCACTTCCGGCGCACCGCGACCGAGGACGTCGAGGTGCACGGGAAGACGGTCCGGGAGGGCGACAAGGTCGTGCTCTGGTTCACGTCCGCCAACCGCGACGAGCGCCACTTCGACGCGCCGCAGCGCTTCGACGTCGGCCGCAGCCCGAACAAGCACATGGCCTTCGGCCTCGGCGGCCCCCACTACTGCCTCGGCTCGCACCTGGCCCGCCTCGAGATCACGGTCTGGCTCGAGGAGCTCGCGCCCTACCTGCCCGACCTGCATCTGAACGGCGACGTGGACCGGATGCGCTCGAACTTCTTCAACGGCATCAAGCGCATCCCCGTCCGCTACGACGGCGACCGGGTCTAGCCGGGGGCGGCCGGGAGGCGGTAGGCTTCCCCCCGTCACCGAGGGGAGGCAGGGGAATGCTGGCGGTACGGCTGCACGGAGGCGACGGCGCCCTCCACTTCGACGACATCGACGTACCGGTCGCGGCCACCGAGGACCAGGTCGTGGTCAAGGTGCGCGCCTGCGGCGTCTGCTACTCCGACATCCACGTCGTCGACGGCGACTTCGGCTCCGAGCCGCGCCCCCTCACGCTCGGCCACGAGGTGACCGCGTTCTCCGAGGAGCACGGCGACGTCTTCGTCTACACCCCGTGGGGCTGCGGCGAGTGCCGCTTCTGCGCCACGGGCAGCGAGATGATCTGCCCCCAGAGCCACGAGGCCGGCCTGTTCGACCAGGGCGGCTACGCCGAGTACATGCTGGTGCCGCACCGGCGCTACATCTTCCCGCTCGGCGACCTCGACCCGATCGACTCCGCGCCGCTCGGCTGCGGCGGCCTGACCGCCTTCCGCGCAGTCAAGCAGGCACTCGGCGTCCTGCGCCAGGGCCACGGCCAGCGCGCCCTCGTCCTCGGCGCCGGCGGCCTCGGCCAATACGCGGTGCAGTACCTGCGCATGCTCTCCGACGCCGAGGTCCACGTCGGCGACCCCGACCCGGCCAAGTGCCAGACCGCGCGGGGCCTCGGCGCGAGCGAGGCCACCGCCCCCGGCGACCTCAAGGGCCCCTACACGGTGGTGCTCGACTTCGTGGCCGGGCAGGCCTCGCTCGAGGACGCCGCCCGCCTCGTCGACCGCCAGGGCATCCTGATCGCGATCGGCCTGCACGGCGGCCGCATCCCGTTCGGCTTCGGGGCCGTCCCGATGGAGGCGAAGCTGACCACCAGCGTGTGGGGCTCGCTCGACGACTTCGCCGAGCTGATCGCGCTCGCCCAGCGCGAGGAGATCCGCCACGTCGTGGAGCAGCTGCCCCTGACGGCTGCCGCGATCGCCCACGAGCGCCTGCGCGCGGGCGACGTCAGGGGCCGCTTCGTACTGGTGCCGTGAGCCCGTCGCCGGCCACCCCGGTGCGGCGAGCCGGCTGATGGGCATCACCATCCTCCTCGGCCTGGCCTGCGCGATCTCCTGGGGCCTGCCGGACATCTCGCTCGCCCGCGCGGTGCGCACCGTGGGCATCGTGCCCACCGTGATCGGGTCGGTCCTGATCGGCCTCGTCGCGACCGCGCCGCTGCTCCTGTGGGCCGGGCCCCTGCCCGACCCGACCCTGCGCGGCGTGCTCCTCGTGGTCCTCGCCGGCGGCCTCACGCTGGCGGGCTACATGACCGCCTTCAGCGCCTTCAAGGTCGGCAAGGTCAGCGTCGTCGCGCCGATCATCGCCTGCGAGGGCGCCTCCCGCCGTCGCGGCGATCCTCTTCTTCAGCGAGCGCCTCGAGCCCCTGATCCTGCTGTTCCTGCCCATCGCTGCGGTCGGGGTCGTGCTGGCCGCCATGAGCGGCGACGGCGAGGGCCGGGGCGGCGTGCTGCGGGCCTCCGCCGCCGCGCTGGTCTGGGGTGGCATCCTGCTGACCGCGGCCCCCGTCGCCGACGAGTTCGGCGTGCTCTGGGGCTTCGCGCTGGTGCGCCTCGTCGCCCTCGCGATCGCACTGCCGATAGGGCTCGTCCTCGGCACCGCGGCGCAGGGCCGGCGCGACTGGCGCAACGTCGCCATCTGGGGCATCGGCGACAGCGTCGCCTCGCTCCTCTACGTGGCGGCCGCCGACCGCGGCCCCGTGGCCGTAGCCGGGGTCCTCGCCGCGCAGTTCGCGACGGTCGCGGCGATCGCCGGGGTGGTCCTGCTCAAGGAGCGCCTGCGGGCGCGCCAGTGGGCCGGCGTCGTGCTCGTCCTGGTCGCGGTCACCGCGATCGCGGCGACCGGTGCCGCCTAGGGCTCCTCAGCAGTCGCAGTCGATCCCGTGCCAGTCCCGCATGTGGTTCTCGATGTGCGGGGGGATCACCTCGGCCGGGTAGTACTTGCGGTAGAAGTCGAGGTCGAGGTGCTGAGCCTGGTACCAGACGGTCATCAGCATCGGGTCGATCGTGGCCGGGAAGCGGCCGTACGTGTCCCAGATGTAGTTGCACATCGTCTTGACCGCGCTGATCGCCTCGTCGGACGGCCGCGGCATCACGTCGATCGGGCCGCGGTCCTTCCACGGGATCGGGCGCGTGCCATCGGTGAAGAGGCCCTGCTTGCCCCAGCGGATGTCGACGACCGCGTCGACCGCCGCGTCCATGTTCTTGTAGAACGGCGGGATCATCCCCTCGAAGACGCCCTTGAGGCCGACGGGCACCGACTCGCCCGCGCCGAGCGGGGCGTCGTCGGGGATCTGGTGCATCTCGAAGCCGAGGTCGCCGCACGGGCCGTGGCCGCCGATCTCGTGCCAGTACTTCTCGCCGCCCATCGTGACGCGGCCCTTGCCGCCGGAGAAGGGGTGGCCGCCGATGCCGATGGCCTGCGTGGCCTGCATCAGGTTGGCGACCATCAGGCCCTGCTCGGTGCCGTTGGCGTCGGTCATCTGCCAGCGCTCGAACTCCCAGAAGTCGACCGCGTGCGCCGGGTCGAGCAGGCCGCTCTTGACGAACTCGGCGAGCGGGTCGTTGCCGAGGTGCGGGTCGACGAGGTAGAAGCCGTGCGGCTTGTCGAAGTACAGGAGCATCGCGGAGATGCACTGCCGCGTGACGTCCGAGATCGGCATGAACAGCGTCGTGCCGTCCGAGTTCGGGATGCGGTGGTTGAACGCGAACAGGTTCGGGCGGTCCTTGGGGATCAGCAGGCGCCCGTCCTGCAGCTTCGTGGCGCGCCGGTACAGCTCGTTCGGGGCGTCCCGGTCGGCGAGCTGGTTGTGCTTCTCGGGGCGCACGTCGCGCTGCGGCAGCGCGTAGACGCCGTCGTCGTTCGTCCAGAACAGCTCGACGTTGTGGTTGGCGAGCGGCGACGGGTAGGCACGGCCCGTGAAGGAGCCGATCTTGTCGCCCGAGGTGGAGTCGCCGTCCTCGTCGAGGAACGGCCACTCCTCCGTGGCGATGCCGGTGATGCCGGTGGCGGCCGCGACGAGCAGCGCCTCCTCCTCGTAGGCGAGGGGGATCGGGTCCTTCGCGGACTCGAAGGCGGG